>Ga0172376_10000075_pt1 | contig 113994 bp, 86 predicted proteins | sample Lak35m_FD_121114 | JGI IMG/M metagenome (GOLD analysis project Ga0172376, IMG submission 121114) | Freshwater microbial communities from Kabuno Bay, South-Kivu, Congo - kab_092012_35m | ecosystem: Environmental > Aquatic > Freshwater > Lake | place: Democratic Republic of the Congo: South-Kivu...
CGATGTATCTCGAACAACTCATGACGAGTGCCGAGCGCGAGCGTATCGACGTCACGCTCGTCAGTAACGAAAACTACATCGTCTTTCAGCCACTGCTGCCCGAGGTCATCTCGGGCACGATCGAAACGCTGCACTGCATCACGCCCATCCGTCGCCTCGCCAAGCGGACGCATTTGCAGACACGACGGATCGAGTCCATTGATCTGGCGGCCAAGCAAGTGCGACTCGCTCCGGGCTTCTTGCCCAAGCCCGTGGTGCTCGACTTTGATCATTTGGTGGTGTGCCTTGGTTCCAAGCTGAATTACTCGCTCGTACCAGGCATGAAGGAACATGGCATTCCGTTTAAGTACCTCGGCGATGCGTTGCGACTGCGAAACGACGCTGTGCGCGTACTCGAAGAAGCCGATAACGAAACTAATCCCGTCGAGAAGCAGAAGTTGCTGACCTTCATCGTCGCGGGCGGTGGCTTTTCGGGTGTCGAGTGCATTGCCGAACTACACGACTTCCTTGTGACCGCCGTGACCGCTTATCGCAATTTGAAAAAGAGCGAAATTCGTTGCGTGTTGCTGCAAAGCGCAGAACGCATCTTGCCAGAACTCGGCGAAGACCTCGCGGGCTATGCACAGAAGATCTTGGAGAAGCGTGGTGTCGAAATCCGACTCAACACCCGGCTTAAAGCGGTCTCTGCCGACGGCGTCATCGTCGCCGATAAGAAGGGAGGAGCGCCAGAAACGATCGCGTCGCGAACCGTTGTTGTGACCGTGCCGGCAGCACCTCATCAACTTGTGACCAGTTTGCCGGTGCCGCAGGACAAAGGCCGCATCACCGTCACCGAGTTCCTCGATGTGCCGAATCATCCTGGCTTATGGTCGCTCGGCGATTGTGCGGCCGTGCCGCAGAAAGACGGCATCACGTCGCCGCCCACCGCTCAGCACGCGCTGCGACAAGCCAAGACCTGCGCGACCAACATCCTCGCCACGATCCGAGGCCAACAGAAGAAACCTTTCACGTTCACAGGGCTCGGCAAGCTCGCTTCGCTCGGACATTACTCGGCCGTGGCGGAAGTCTTTGGCATCAAATTCAAAGGCTTGCTCGCGTGGTTATTTTGGCGAACGGTCTATCTGTCGAAGTTCCCTGGCTTTGACCGACGCATCCGCATCGGAATGGATTGGTTGCTGGACCTGCTGCTGCCGCGCGACATCACTCAAGTGAAGATCTTTCAGCCGGAAGCGGTCTTGCAGGAGCACTTTCACGCCGGCGAGACAATCTTCGATCAAGGCGACTTCGGAAACAAACTCTATGTTGTCGTGAAGGGCGAAGTGGACGTGCTCAAGGGCAACCAACTGCTTACGACGCTTGGACCTGGTCAGCTTTTTGGAGAGATCGCTCTTGTTTCAGACAACGCTCGCACGGCCACTGTCCGCGCGAAAACCGACGTGGATCTCGTGACCGTTTCGCGGCAGGCGTTTCACAAGTTGGTCACCAACCTGCCAGGAGTCCGCAGCACGATCGCCGAAGCGATGAGCAAACACGGCGTCGATCCATCGCAACTGGATGTCACGACGCAGGACGACTGAGCGAGGTTAGCAGCCCATTGAAAAGCACATGGAGCACGACTTGATCGTGCTCAACACTCGGTGAATTCAGGCACGTTGAAAACGTGCCCCACGAAATTCCACAGGCTGTGAGGCCGTCGCCTCATTACTTCGCGGCATTGGCCACGGTGATCTCATTGATGATCTTCTTCACGCCGGGCTCTAGACGAATGACATTCGCGGCGCGACGGCGAGCGGCATCGTTCGCGACTTCGCCGGTCAGACGCACTACACCCGCTTCGCCCACGTTGATGCGAACGCCTTCAATATCAAGCTTCGTTTCCATAGCCGCTGGTGCCCGAGTGGCCGCCGCTTGCAGTCGGCTTTCGAGACCCTGCTCGATGTTTTCGACAGGCCGCATCGGAACCGCAAAGCCGAGTCGCAAGGCGGGTTGCCCGCCGCTACCGGTGCGTTGTTGTTGGTTACCAAAGAGGGGATTGGCTCCGAACGCAGTCTGAGCACGGAACTGCTGTTGGAACAGATTTCCGAACTGGTTGTTCCCGCCGAGGCTGTTACGTCCGGCTCCTTGGCCACCTTGCTGATTCAGCATCGTGCCCTGTGTGTTGTTGCCCATTGTGTTCTGCTGGCCGAATTGACTTTGTTGGCCAAACTGTGATGTCGAGTTGTTGTTAAACATCGACTGGTTGTTCGTTGTGTTCAGGCTGTTGTTGGATGTGGATAACCCATTACGGTTAGTTGTCGAGCCAAACGCGCTGTTGCTCGTCGACCCCGTTCGTGTCGAGCCTGTGCCCAAACCCGTCGTACCAGTACCGAACGTGCCTTGAGTCCCCATTCCGAATTGGCCGGTTCCCAACTGAGTCGTTCCCAGTCCCGCGCCGCCAAAGTTTCCGAAGCCGCCTGGCTGCGCTCCAAGTTGCCCCTGAGCCTGCGACTGATTCGCCGCAGCCACTAACAACAGTCCGGCCAATCCCGCGATGACGCTGATTCGAGCCATTGCAACCACTCCCCTTCAAAGTCGACGCGGCAGACCGATTGTCTGCGGCGGATGTCGAAAGCCTCAAAAGACACTACATCGACCACGACCAGACTGAAAGCCGAGACTTCTTGGCTCGGCCAAACTCAAGCATCCTCATTCCTGCAAACGGCATAGGCCGTCGAGATTCGCTGTTCTGAATAACCCGCAGTCGACTTTACTCACAATGCGGCTCACAGGGTCCAGGAGTCTGTCCGAAGTCGTCGCATAGGCTTCCAGCCTGTGCCGTACTCGCCATTGCCAACAACTCCGAACCACAAACCGGCAGCACGGACTGGAAATCCATGCGACTCGGGCTGACTCTGAGGCGACTGAAACCGATCGCCGTCTCAGCCGGGTACTGTTTCGCCAATCGTGCTGAGATGTGTGCCTCGTTTGAACGGCCTGATTACGTCCTCATTGCGGAGTTTTTTCATGCGAGCTCGGTTTCTTGTTTTGGCTTGCGTCGCAGCGCTGTCCACATCGATCAGTTGGGCGGCGGACAAGATCGACGCAGCCTCCATTCTGCCGGGCGGAGCAGCGGCATTTGTCGAAGTCGATCAACTCGAACAGTGGATTCAAACAGCGCAGGACTCCGAGTTTGTGAAGTCGCTGCCCGACAATCCACAGGTCAAAGCGTTTCTCAAGACGCCGCAAGGCCAGCAAGCCGACGCCGGACGGCGCATTCTCGAAGCGCAGATCGGCATGGATCTATGGACGCTCGGCAAGAAAGTTTTCGGCGGTCGGATCTCGGCTGCTTTCTATCCGGTCGCCGGTCGCAAAGAACCGGATGCGATTATCTTCCTGCAAGCTCCCGAAGCCGCCGCACTCAATACTTTGAGAGAGAAAGCGCAACCCTTCTTGGCACTGGCTCAAGATCGCACCGAGACCACCACCGGCGCGGGTGACATTGCCATTCGAGGTTTCGACAAGAAGCTGTTCGTCGCGGAGAAGGATCAGTGGATCGTGTTCGCGAGCACACGGGCCTTGGCCGAACAGACATTGGCTTTCAAAGCCGGGCAAGCGGGTGATGCCAAGCCGCTGGCTCAGGATGCCCCGTTTGCAGCGATGCAAAAACAGACGGGCGGGCTCGAAGCCGGGCATCTTCTGCGGGCCTATCTGAATGCCGAGATGATCAAACACGCTCAAGGCGGCCGGATCAGTCCCGAGAAGCTGGATAATGGAGTCGGTTCGCTGTTGTTGGGCGGGTTCAACGAGTTGCTCAATCACTCGTCATTCGCGGCCGCCACGCTGAGTTTGAATGAACAACGTCTCGCGCTCGGTTTGCATCTCGGTGCGAAAGGCTCGGCACTGCCGGAGAACTTTGCTCCGTTCTTTCCGCCCCAAGGACAAGCCGTCACACCTTTGCCGGAAGTGCCAGGACTGATTGCCGGTGGGACGCTCAATCGAGACTTCGCTGGCTGGTATCAGCGTCGCGAGGAACTGCTGCAGTCCAAAGTGCTGCCCGAGTTCGATAAGTTCGAAAGTGGCCTCGCAAATATTCTGCCCAATCGTGATTACGGCTCGGACATCCTGCCGACGTTTGGTCGCAACCTGACGCTCATCGCCGCACCACAGAGCTTCTCGCATCTCGATTCCAAACCCGGTTTGCAACTGCCCGGCTTTGGCTTAATCGTCGATCTCGCAAAGCCCGAAGAAGGGACAGAGATCATGCAGTTGCTCTTTCAGACCGTGACGTCGATCGCCAATTTGACCGCCGGACAGCAAGGCCGCGAACCGTGGTTGCTGTCCTCTGAGACTTACCGCGACGTGCCGATTCACTTCGGCAAATACAGCCAAAAACCCAAAGGCGAACGGTTACCTATCGTTTTCAACTTCATGCCTGCCGGTGCCCGCATCGGGAATCGGTATGTGCTATGCTCGTCGATCGATCTGTGCCGTCAGTTGATCGACGCCTCCAAGCAACCCGCCATGAATGTTCCCGCGACGGCCCTGCAAGATTTTCGATTTGAAGTCCGTGGCGAACCGCTGGCCAAGGCGCTGGAAGTGAATCAAGAACTGCTCGAAGCACGCGGCGTGCAAGAAGGCAAATCGCCGGAGCAAGCGAAGACCGAAGTCACAACGTTCTTGAAGTTATTGCGCGCGATCGACACGTTCCGCCTCACAACCGGCGAAGCCCGTGATGGCTACGAAATGCGCCTAGAAGCAAACTGGGCGAAGTAAGCTCCACTCGTACCGATTAGCCTGTTTCAGGAACGAACAAAGCCGCGACCAACTTGATGTTGATCGCGGCTTTGTGTTTCAGACACGGATTATACAGCGGCTTAAACCAGCTCTTTGATCGGCTTGCCGTCTTCAATCAAGAAGACTGGGCGGCCCGCTTGGTTGAAGAACTGTTGCTTGGTGTCGATGCCCAGCACATGGAAAACTGTCGCCATCAAGTCTTGCGGACGAATGGGCTCGGACTGTGGACGATAGAGCTTCGAATCGGATTCGCCGACCACTTGGCCCATCCGCAAACCGCCACCTGCCAAGGCCAACGTGCTCAGCGGTGCCCAGTGGTCGCGACCAGCGTTCTTGTTGATCCGCGGCGTACGTCCGAACTCGCCGGAAACAACGATTAACGTGCGATCAAGCAGGCCGCGTTCGTCGAGGTCATCAATCAAAGCCGACAACCCTTGATCAAGCGACGGAGCACGCTGATTCATGCTTCGTTCGATCGTCCCGTGCATGTCCCAACCGCCGTAGTTGAGCGTGACAAAACCACAACCCGCTTCGACCAGTCGACGAGCCACGAGCATCTGCTCACCGAGATTCTTGCCGTACTTGTCGCGAGTCTTCGCACTCTCGGCAGAGACATCGAATGCCTTCGGAGCATTGCCGAGGATTAGATTGAACGCTTGCTGCTCGAAGGCATCCAGGCCGCTCATGACGCCCGTACGATCGGCGTCTCTTTGAAAGCGATCAAAGTCCTCAAGCAACCCGCGACGATCTGAAATGCGATCGGTCGTCGTTGCCAAAGTCATATTGCGGCGACCGGCGGAGCTGGTTGTGAACGGCGCGTAAGCCGTACCAAGGAACGCCGGACCATCACTACCAATGCCGTTCAAGCTGACATAGGTCGGCATCCCCGTCGCGGGATGATTCGCACCGCGAATCTTCGAGACGATCGAGCCCATTGATGGACGAGTCGGCAAGCCTCCGTTGTCGATGTTACGGTTGTCGTAACCAGTCATCACGAAATGAGTACCACCGCCATGACCGCTGTTGGTGTGAGCGAACGATCGCACGAAGGCCATCTTATCGGCTCGTTGAGCGAGCTTGGTGAAGTTGCCGCCGATGGTTACTCCAGGCAGGTTCGTGGCGACTTCACCAGTCACCGATCGGTATTCCGACGGGGCTGACATTTTTGGATCGAACGTCTCCACATGCGTTGCGCCTCCGCTGAGCCAGACCCACACGATTGACGTGTCTTTGATAGCCTGACCGGCTTGTGCCGCCTCTGCTCGAGCCCGCAGCAACTGCGGCAAACCGAGTGCTCCTAGTCCGAGTCCACCAATCTTCAAGAAGTCACGACGCGTGGTACCTTCGCAGTTTCGCGAACGGTTGGTACCGAGGCAGGTCAACATGGCAGTGGTCCTTTGGGGTGGGAGTGGCGTGAAGCAGCGGTTTCGTCGTGGGCAGCGTTCTGCCAGTAGCAAATGGACTGAGCCTCTTAAGACAACCCCGGAATCGGCGTCCAATCCGCAGCGACCCGAGTGACCTCACCCGGAGCCGAGCGCGAAAGTCGCAACTCACCGACGTTGAACAAGGTGTGCATGATTGTGCCAATGAGGTTGTGATTTTCGATCGGCTGAGTGAGCGGTTCACCAGCGTCGCGTGTGGATTGGCCGATGACTTGTCCCATCTTCAACCCGCCGCCGTAGAGCATCAACGGTGAGAGTCCGCCCCAGTGGTCGCGACCACCGCGAGCGTTGATACGCGGCGTGCGGCCCATCTCACCGCAGCAAACGAGAAGAATGTCGTTGCCAAGTCCACGTGCTTCGCAGTCCTCGATGAACGCCGAGGCGGCATGATCGAACGGCGTGCCCATGTAGCGCATGCCCTCTTCGACCGTCGCGTTGTTGACGTCAGCATGCATGTCCCACACGAAGTTCGTCGTGACTGTGACCACTCCCGCGCCACGTTCACAGAGACGTCTTGCAAGCAACAACAACTTGCCGAGCGTCTTTCCGTTGTCGACGTAATTCTTGTAGTTGTTCCAATGGCGGCTGATGTCTTGGGGCTTTAGCAGCGGAGCGGTGTCGTAGCGGGCGAGTGTGCGCGGATCCTCCTTCGAAAGATCGAATGCATCCGCAACGCCACCCATGATCGTGGTGAAGGCTTGATCCCGGACTTTGTCGACAGCGGCTCGCTCGCCGACTTTCTCATAGCCCCACTTCACTTGATCCAGTCCCGAGAGCAACAGCTTGCGGTCATCGAGTCGATCCATCGGCAGCCGCAGTCGCAGGTTGTCTTGAGCTTCCCCGCCCGAACCCGGCACGAACGGCGCGTAGACGTTGCCGAAGCTGCCCGTGTTGCTGAAGTTGCCGAATGCCATCGTGCCCGGCTGAGTGCTCGAATCGACTGACTGCGGAAACAGCATCAAGTTCGAAGGCATGCCGTTCTCGGGGTTGTTCGTCCCAACGACGCGTGAATACAGGCTGCCAAAGTTCGCTCCGAAGGTCGTCTTACTCACGATCGGCTTGATGTCGTGATTGCCGTCACCGGTGCGGAACGAGCGGACGATCGAGAATTTGTCAGCCAGCGCAGCGAGCTTGGGCATCGTGCCGCCGAAGGTGATGCCGGGTAGCTTGGTGGTGACCTCGCCGGTCGCACTGCGGATGCCGGTCGGGGCTTCCATTTTGGGATCGAATAGCTCGATCTGCGATGGTCCTCCGTGCATAAACACGAAGACAACGGACTTGCCTGTCGTCAGCGAGTTTTTGGGAGCAGCGCCGACTTTGGCTTGCAACAGGTCATGCAGAGTCAGGCCCCCCAGCGCGAGACCGCCCACTTTGAGGAAGTCGCGGCGCCCGAAACGTGGAGAAACGTCGCCGATGGTGAGCATGCTGAGGCTCCACTGACTGCAAGGAAGGCGTTGGAATACGGAGAGACGTCGTGGCGGGACAAATCAGCCTTCGTTGATAATCGGACCGCTCGGATCCCTTCAAGAGCCAGAGTTGAAGTCGGTCATGCTCACGGGAGAAAAGTGCCGCAGTCGCGAGTCCGATGTTCCAGGTCGAAGCCTCACCGTGATGCAGACCTCGGGCAATGGTGATCTCTGGTCGTCGAAATTCGGGTGGCAAATTCTCGACACCTCGACTCCGCGTTCCAACTACTTCCGTTCCGTCGAGATCAGGCCGGCAGCCATGTCGGCTTCCATCTCTTCCATGGCTGCCTCCATTTGTTGGTAATGAGTGTAGAGAGGGCCGGTGATGCGAATCGGCTTGATGTCCAGGTGGATGTTGAGCACGGTGTAATCCTCGCCACCGTAATCCGTCGTGAACCAACCGACGCTGTCTTTGCCACGATAGAATCGAAATTCGAAACCTTCGGACGGTTCCGAGGCAGCATCTCCAGCGTTAAAGGCCAATCCAATCGCCTCGCTTTGCTGGTTGTCGATCAAGCGGCCCAGTAACTCTGGAACCACGCAGTTACCGAGAATGTCGGCATAGAACATCTTGTGGTTGTAATAGGGTTCGAAGTCATCGGCGTTGGGGTCGAGGAATTGATCATCCATCTTCTCGATCGCAGGCGTCACTTTATGGGTGTTGAGATCGATCGAGTCCCCTTGATCGAGATAACTCATTTGGACATTTCGGAGATTGAAGCTCTTGATGGAACGATCGCGCTGGGCGTCCGACAGCTTGAGCAACAGCACTCCCTTGTGACCCACGACGCGGGCCTTGTTGCCGTTTTCCACAATGAGCGCCGTGTTCTCATCAACACCGATTCCATATTCGAGTCCCAGCGCATGCATCGCCGCGATCGTGCGTGCGAAACGACCGCGAACCAGGGCGTGTTGATCGACGAACCAATCGTGATCGAGGAACCCCAAGCCTCTGCCAAGTTCTTTGTCCTGACTAAGTCCCTGCCGCATGGCGTTCAGTGGATTAGGCCCATCACGAAACATTTGATGGCTCATGATCGCCGCTCCGGCGCTGGTCCCCGCGATCACACCGCCGCGGCGGTAGACGCTCCAGACGGCTTCGAGCAACGGAGTCTTCTCGCCATTGGCCAGTAAGAGCGTGTCGACGATGCGATCTTGCCGCCCTCCCAAAAAGAAAACGCAGTCGGCTTCGCGGACTTGTCGAATCCACCTCGGGTCCTTGAGGACATCGGCGGGTTGTTGATCGAATCCTTGAGGAGCGAGTGGCACGACGAACGGTTCAAGCTCGAACTTTTCGAGTGTCGCGATGACGCGGCGAACATCTCTGATAGGGTCTGAGCAGGCCGTTGGAAAAACAGCGACTTTCGCTCCCGAACCGCCAGCAAGGTCTCGAAGTTCTTCCCAAATGTCGCGATTTCGGAAACGCTCACTGCCGCCCATGATGACGAGTGAGCCGAGCGTAGATTCTTCCTGACCAACGGCCGCTTGAGCCGAATGCCAGCACGTCACCGCTAGCAACAGCACAGCAAAGAGTTGTCTCACGAATCACCTCACCATATCGCGATTGCCGCTGCCGTCAGCGACTGCGTAGCGTCCTGCTACCAAACGTCATTCGTGCCACAATCACGAGCAACGCGTCTACCGGTTTTCATTTGCGGATGGCAAAGACGATGAACACAGCGGGTACGTTCGGACTGAGAAGTTGTTGGGCACGAGTGTTCGCCGGGGCAAAGCATTTCCCAAAGCGGGCGGAGTTGTGCGCGACGTTTGGCAAATGCGTCAACGCGAAGACCCGCAATTCGCCGGCAAAAACTCGTGAAATAACGAAGTCCGATGGGATGCAGCCGGATGACTTGCTGCGAAGCATTCTCCCTGTGGATGGCACAGCACACCGAGTCTCAGGCTCGTTCTGCTGGAAAGGCAATGACTTCATCCAGGCTGCCACATCCAAGCGCCAACATCACGAGTCGATCGAAGCCCAGCGCCACTCCGCAGCAGGGTGGCAAACCGGCACGCATCGCCGCTGCAAGTCGTTTCGCTCCGGGCAGGTCGCTCACTCCAGCACCCGCGCGCCGGTCTCGTTCAGCCACCGTGCGTGCCGCCAATTCGGTCGCGTCAGTGAGCTCGTGATACCCGTTGCAAAGTTCAACGCCGCGATCGTACAGCTCAAAGCGTTCGGCGACGGGCGGCATTGAATTCTCGCGTACCCGTGCGAGTGCCGCTTGTGACGCCGGATAATCAACCAAGAATTGCAGTCGTTCCCATCCGAGATGCGGCTCGACCAGTTCTGCTAGCAACACATTGAGCCACTCATCACGCGAAGCGTCACTCATCCCCGGTGGGATGCTGATCTGCTGACGCTCGGCAAACGACCGCAACTCTGAAGCGCTCAACTCCAGCACACGCTGTCCGGCATAGCGTTCAAAGGCCATGTCGTAACTCAAGCATTCGAAGGGCTGCTCCCAGTGGTATGAGTTGTTGGAAGCAGCTTGTGGCTCACAGTCAGCACCGCACCGATAAATGGCCTGCACGAGCCGCTCAACAAACTGCATTTGATCGAGGTGTGAATCGCCGACGCGGTACCACTCGACCATCGTGAATTCCGGATTATGCCGCCGACCTCGTTCGCCCTTGCGCATCACGCGGCTGACTTGAAAGATTGCCGTGGCTCCGGCGACGAGTAGACGTTTCATCCCGGCTTCGGGCGACATCTGCAAATAGAATCTCGTACCGTCTGCATCCTCAGTGACGAAGGGATCAAGGTGCGTGTCCACAACAATGTCTTGAGAGAGGATCGGTGTTTCGCATTCCCAATAGCCGGCCTCCATAAAGACGCGGCGTAGCTCTGCGAGCAGTCGCGAACGTTGTTGCAAACGCTGCAGAGTCGCCGTCGGAAGGAAGTCAGAACACATCGTGACCTCAAAGACGAAGGGAAACGGACGCCACAGCTGCCTCTGGCTGAGGTCATTTAGCCGAGTGCCGCCGCGAATTCCGCGATCACATCTTCAGGCTCTTCGAGACCCACTGAAACACGAATCAATCCGTCGCTGATACCAAACGCGCGGCGCTCGTCGACAGACATGAACTTATGGGACGTCCCTGCCGGGTAAGAGAGCGTTGTCCGCGCATCAGCGAGCGTGGGCGAGAATGGCAACGTGTGGGACAACGCGTTGAAGAGCGGACGCACTTCGCCTTCATCGCGCAGTTCGAACGACAACATGCCACCAAAGCCCTGCGGTAGGAGGCGCCGTGCGAGTTCGTGCGACGGATGCGTTGGCAAACCGGGATAGAACACGCGCGCGACGCGCGCGTGTTGAGCCAGGAACTCGGCGATCCGCAAGGCGTTTGAGGAGACTCGTTGCATACGCAGTGGCAACGTTCGCAGTCCGCGTGATGCCAGCCAACATTCGAACGGATTGGCGTTGAAGCCATACAGCGCAGCGACACGCCGGACTTTCGTCAGCGCGAATTGACTGCCCGCGACAACGCCCATCATCACATCGCCGTGTCCATTGAGATACTTCGACGCGCTGTGAAACACGACGCTCGCGCCGTGATCGATGGGCCGAAGCAAGCACGGTGTCGCGAACGTGTTGTCAACCACGACCGGGACTTCCCCCATCGCCGCGACCAGCGCGGGCAAGTCCATAACTTCGACCAGCGGGTTTGAGATGCTTTCAACCAAACACAGTTTGGAGTTTGGACGCAGCGCGCGGCGCATGTCGTCGATGTCGTTACCATCCGCGAATGTGAGTTCAATGCCGAACGCGCGATGGAGATCATTGAGTAGTTGAAAGGTCCGCCCATAAAGCACGCGCGACGCAACGACGTGATCACCACTTTTCAAATAACCGAGCAAGATCGACGACACCGCACCCATTCCCGAGGCCGTCACCGCACCGGCCGCAGCTCGTTCGAGCGTCGCGACATCAGCGGCGAAAGCAGCGTGATTCGGATTGCCATCGCGCGTGTAAATATAGCCGTGCTGTGCACCGCTGCTGAGGTCGTCGAGTTGCTCCAGTCCAGCCACATCAAACGCGGTCGTCTGATAGATGGGCGGGTTGCTGGGTCGAGTGGCAGAGTCAGCCGCCCAACCACCACGAGCGCAAAGAGTCGAATCCGAAGGCATTGGTCATCTTCCTGGAGTGCGCCGCGGAACCATTAGTCACTGTGATTTACGGCAGCGACAACTGGCCGATGCGCAGTTGATTGCGGAACTGCTCACGCTCAGCAGGCGACATCGAGTTCTCAAGCTGCTCCAGTTGCGCGGCATTCATTCGCGAGATGTCGAGCGGCGCGGGAACGGGTGCCGTGGGCAGTGTGCCCGACGAGGGAGTCACGTTCTGATTCGCGGCGATGGGCGATGTTGGAATTGTGATAGGCACCGGGATGGGCGCCTGCTGACCAGCAGCCGGCAGCGTGTGTGGCAAGTTGGTCGTTGGCGCTGAGCTGCCGATCGGCGTCGACAACGGTGCGCTCGGAACGTTCGGTCCAAGATTCGGAACCGCTGAGCTGAGCGGGGCTTGAGAGATCGACCGCCCTGCCCCGATCTCGGTCTGAATGTCAGCGATGAGTTGCTGCGCTGGAGTCAACCCTGGTTTCGCCATAAGAGCGCGCTGCAGACGTTGTTCCGCCTGCGCGAGGTTGCCGTTCTCATAGAGAATGACACCGATGTTGTAGTCCGCCTCAGCGGCCCCAACGGCTTGCACAAAGTTCTGCTCAGCAGCACGAAGATCTCCGACACGGGCTTCCGCCACGGCGAGACGAAAGCGCAGCCGCTTGTTGTTGGGATCGGCATCGACTCCACGTTGCAACAGTTTTACAGCCTCTGCGTAGCGACCTTGCGAGACATAAAACTGCCCGGTTGTCTCTAGCACATGCACGTTGAGCGGCGCCATTTGCAGGGCTTGCTCGAAACGCTTCTCAGCGTCTTTGGGGCGACCGCCAAGCACTTCCAAGCGTGCCAGTCCTAGAGTGGCCTCAACCGACTTCGAATCCTCTTCGAGTGCGATCTCGTAAGACTCACGGGCATCGTTGAGATTGCCGGAGTTTTCTTGAAGTTGGCCATAAGCCAAGTGCGTACGTACCGGATCGCGTAAGCCATCGGTGCGCGCAGCATGTTCCGCGCGTCTCCAGAATTTCCAATTCACCGGAGCTGTCGACTGGCAGCCGACTGCGGTGAGCAGACACGTTGCCATCGTCAGCCGGAACCATTTGCGAGCCGGCATTTCGCACCTCCCTGTGCGATGAGTGGCGATGGCTTTGTCGCGTTTCTCGTCCTCAGAGCTTGGAGAAGAACCGAGTGGTCGCTTCTGACATCAGCTCTTGAGTTAAAACCATTCGCTGGTTCCTGAATCGACAGATCGACTGGATGATCTCCAACAAATCCCTGGGATCGGACGATCTCGGCAAACGACCCTGCTCGTAAAAATTGTGATAAAGAAACTCAATCGCCCGCGGCTCGAAAGGAATGCTCTTCTGCTCGCAACAAAGGCTAAAGATTTCTGAGTACAACTCGCGCGAAGGTGAGTCGATCTTCACCTTATGACGGATGCGGCGCAAGAACGCGTCATCGACGAGCTGCTCGGGATTCAAGTTGGTGGAGAAAATGATGAGCTGCTCGAAGGGCACCTGAAACTTCTTGCCAGTTGCCAACGTGGCGAAGTCGACACGCTCTTCCAAAGGCAGAATCCAGCGATTCAACAAGTCCTTTGGCGCGACGATTTGGCGACCGAAGTCGTCGATCATGAAGACGCCGCCATTCGACTTCATTTGAATTGGCGCCGTGTAGAAGTTGCTCTGCTTATTGAAGCGCAGATCGAGCATATCGAGCGTCAGTTCGCCACCAACGACCACCACCGGACGACGGACGCGCCGCCAGCGCATGTCGGGATGATTCTCGTGCAGCAACCGGCCAATGTCGGTTTGAGTCTGACTGTGGCTGGCGTCGCCCAACAGCATGCGGATCTCTTCGTCATCCGTCGTTTGATGCAGGCTTGGATCGAAGATCGTGACGATGCTGTTCTCGGAGTGAATCGCATAGGGCACATAGATTTCGCCGCCATGCAGGTTCAAAAACTTGCCGAGTCCCTTGGCCACGCGCGACTTTCCGTTGCCTGGTGGACCATACAGAAAGATCGACTTTCCGCTGCAGACTGCTGGACCGAGTTCATCAATCAACGCAGGCGGAATGATGAGATCTTCAAACGCATCGAGCAGCGCTTCCGGCGTGCAGTTAATGCCCGCGACTGCCTGCCGCTTACATTGCTCAACATATTGCTCCAGCGGCACGGGAGCTGGGCCCACATACCGACAAAATTCAAAGGCCTCGCGGGCTCGCGTGCGTCCCACGTCCGTCAAACTGAAGCGGTAGGAGACCCGACCAATCACGTCGCCGCCAGTGACTTCCAGGCAATGATCGTCTTTCAAAAACCGCAAGCACTCGTCGATGACGTGAAAGGGCAACCGGGCATTCCGTGCCATTTCTACGCCCAACAACGTGCCGTGCAGATAAAGCTGTTTGAGGATCAAGTCACAAACTTGGCTCAACGAAAGCCCGCTCTCGACGAGATTACGGGGACTCGAAGGAGCCGGAGCGTTGACCTGCTTCAGCCGATTGTGTTGTTGCTGCTGTTGAGCACCGTTGGGGCGTGGCGCTGAAGTGATGCCAAACAATTCAGCGTACAGCTCGGCTTGATGCGAGTAGCTTTTGAACGTCGGTTGCGGAGCCGTGGCTGCCGGAATGGGTGGAGTCAGATTCGGCGCAAACGTATTGCGTGATGATGGAGGAATGGGTGGTGGCTGAATCGCAACCGGTCCCATCGAACTGCTAGGCGGTGTTCCAAACAACGACTGCGCGAGCGATCCAGAGGGGCTCGAAGTCGGTGAATTGAACGGGCCGCTCATGATTGTTGTCTCTTCGATGTTGAAGGGATGTTGATCCCTACGAGGCCAGTCTCAGCAGCGTTCACACCGCAGCGAGGGGCATGACGACCCCGTTGGTGTGGTGTTACTTCGCGCTGCCGGAACCGCTTCCCGATCCACTACCGCTGTCGGACGCAATGGGCGGCGTGATACGCGGCACAGGCATCGAATCGATGTCCGAACGTTGTATTTTGTCGATCTCTTGAGCCGGACGGCCGAGCGTACGCGTGACTCTCAACACCACTGGCGGCACTGAATCAATCGGCACTAACTCCGTCAGATCCGCTTGCACGTTGGCGAGCCGTGTTTGACTGACGACATTGTTCTCGCCCGCTTGCACATACACCGTGCGACGGTGTCCTGGTGCGTTCTCCAAAATCCAGCGGACATGCAGCGTGCCGGCACGGTTGAGTTGCTGCGAATCGCTGTCGAAGTGGTAGTCGTAAAGTGTCGTCTCCGAGACCCAGCCGGCGTCTTCTTGGGTCTGATCAAGCTGCCGCACGGCTTCGCGGTCGTCGCAGAAGTAGGGATAAGGCCAGTAATGCGCAGCGTGATAAATGTGAGTCGGGATTTGTGACAATCCTTGCGGACGCGGATATGGCGGCCAGTCTTTGCCTTTGTAATAGAGCTGCCGCGCACCGACAGGATCGCTCGACCGCTGCGCGTACCACGAAGCCTTCTGCTGATCGCGGTCTTGTTTCCAAGTGCGGTAACGATTGCTCTGCAACCACGGCCAAGGAATGAGGCCATCGGCGAACGAAACAGCAGGTGCTAACAACGCGGCAAACGCGAACGCAACTTTCAAACGACTGATAGGCATATCGCTGACCTCAATGCGGACCTGGCGGGAAAGGCTCCGGCGCAATACCGATCTCCCTTCTCTTCAGTCCGCAGTCATCGGCACCGCGCGGGGCGGATCTCACGGCAAAACCGATCTTGCCGATCAGCCGGTCGGCAGTTCACTCGTTGCTGTCCGCAGGGTTTACCGAGCCTGCCCGACGCGACCGCTTCGCCGCACGGCAAGCCGCCCATAGGCTCCCACCCCGTTACTGACCGCAAACAATCTGACGAGCTGCTTGGACTCGCTTCTTCACTTTGAGATTCTTGCCATGCCGTATGTCTTCTTCCTCATGATCTGTTTCATTTGGAGCAGCAGCTTTATGTTGATGAAGAAAGCTGGGCCGGTGTTTTCTCCGGTGAGCATCGCTTGGTGGCGAGTCTTTTGGGGAGCTGCGGTACTTGGATTTCTGTGCTGGCGGCGAGGCTTATGGAGACGGCCGGAACGCCGACATTGGCCACTGCTTGCGGTCGTCGGTTTGCTGGGGTGTGCCGCTCCGTATGTCGTGCAACCAGTCGTCGTGAATCATCAGGGCGGAGCATTCATGGCAATGATGGTGAGTTGCGTACCACTGCTCACGATCGTGATTTCGATCCCGCTGCTGGGAACATTTCCCAGTCGGCAGCAACTGATCGGCGTGTGTGTAGCCTTCGTGTGTCTGGGTTTGCTGCTCGCGGACGGCCTGCAACGCGATGTTCCGCCACAAGACTTCGTGTTGGCACTCACTGTCCCACTGGGCTACGCCGTCACCAACACCTGCATTCGAAGGTGGGCGGCTGACCTGCCCTCGTTGCTGCTCACGTTTTTGTCGCTCGTCATCTCGACGATCGCACTCACACCGCTGGCGTTCCAAGATCCGCCCAGCACGCCTCAGCAATGGTGGACTGCAATGACAGGCTTGATGGTGCTCGGAATCCTGGGCACCGGCTTGGCCATGTTTTGGTTCAATCGCTTGGTACAAGATCACGGTCCGCTGTTCGCGGGCATGACGACGAACTTGGTCCCCATCGGCGCCGTGATCTGGGGTTGGGCGGATGCTGAGGACATCTCGCAACGACAACTGGTCGCTCTGGCTGGGATCTTGATGGCCGTGGCCTGTGTGCAATTTCGAGGAGCGGTGGCACCACCAGCGGCACCAGAATGAAACCGCTGATCAGCAACTTTATTGCAACCCTTCGAGCAGCTTCTTCTTCTGCTCTTTCTTGGTCTTCTCAGTGAGTTGTTCTTGCTGCTCGATGATCGCTTTGAGCTGCTCAAGGGCCTCTTGGAAGGTTTCTAGTTTGCGCATTTCTCCGAGGATGCGTTCCATGTTCGCGATCAAGACGCCAATCGCTTGCACGCTCGCGTCGATCGCCGGAGTCGGGTCGTTGCTCTTGTTGTTGGCGAGCCGATAGAGCCCGAGCGCCTCATCCACGAGGGGGTAGTCCTTGGTGTTGATCGCGTTGAGCGGCTTCACAATGCGGTCATCGAGTCGTTCCAACGTCTGCGGCGTATGCAGGCCGTTGTTGACAAGTTCTTCGCGGATGTCGCGGAAGGCGAGTTCCAGCGAAGCCGTCTCGTTTGCGTTCTTGCGCACGGCATGCAACGACTGCTCAGCGCAAGCCACAATCGCATTGCTGAGTGCGACCAATTTCTGCTTCGAGTCATCGTCGGTCGCTCCGCTGCTGACGATCTTTGAACGATCGTCGACGCGGGCTCGATGCCGAATCAAGTCGCCTTGAGTACGACGGCTTTCTTCGATGATCTGCTCGAACCGCCGCCGTAGATTCAGTTCGCGCTGATAGAGCACCGACAGCAGTTCTTCGTTGGTCACGACTTTGAAGGTGTAACGCTCGCCGCGCGTGATATGCGGACCATTGAGATCGTCTTTGTCCTCTGCCGCAATGCTGACCACCAACTTTTGCCCAAGCGACAAATCAAGCGGCACGACATCGAAGCGTTCGAACTCTTCCTCGGGCTTGCGTTGTAGTTTGAATTCCCGCACGTTCGGTGCCTTCGTGGAAGTCGGCAGCGCCGCTTCGAGACCGCGACGAGCCCACTCGACCGTGTCATTGATCTGAAATTCGAAGCGGACATCCGCGAGTCCATAGTCATCAACGATGCGTCCTAAGATCGGTATTGTCGCCTTACGCGTGATCGAAGTGCCGATGCCACGCAACTTCGTTTCCACAACGGGCGTTTGATCGACGATGCCACTGATGAGAACGCGTGACGGTTCGGGAGTCAGGATCTCGTCGTTGTCTTCGAGATAAATCCGCAACTGGGTATCGGGCGGCACCACAATAGTGCCTTGCGACGCTTGCAGGCTCGCGAGCCGCGCCTTGGCAGACTCGGTTTGTTGGCTGCTCACCAACATCGGAATCGCCAACAGTGTGCGGTTTGAACTCAACCAATTTGCCGCGGTGATGTCTACAACGCGGGCTTGTTGCGACTCGTCGTTGCGTTCAATCAAGCGTCCCTTCGTGCCGGCATCGGTGGCTTCGAGGATCAATTCGCGCGACGACATCTGAACGCGGACTTGCTTGAGCGGTTTGTTGCTTTGCGCGTGCAAGACGAAGTCGGTCTCGACGGGCAATGCCACTTGCGTACCGCGCACGGGCACAAGCGTGCGTTGCGGATTGTCCGGCTTGGATTCAGGGTTTGTCAGGCCAGTGTAGGCCGGGAAGAAGCTTGCCAGTTCGATGCGATCCAGATGCGGAGCATCGACGACGTTGACACGGTACGGCAGTCGGCTGACGAAGTCGCCGCCGTAGATCCAGAACTCGACATCATCAAGCAACCCCGCGATCGCATGCCGGAATTGCCGCTCGCCGACTTTGGAACACAACACGCTGCCACCGCCGCGTCCTTCCGCCAAGCGATACTTTAGTTGCACGGTCTCGGGGACCAACTTGCCTGGGGGTACTTCGATGAGCAACGCGAGATCGGCGCCGCGCGGGTGCTTGTACTGACCGTCGCGAAACTCACGTACAACGTCACCCGGTTGAGCAACAACTTTGACTTGCAACTCAAACTGGCGTTGCCAGTACTGTGCATCGAGATCGAGGAAGCTGTCCTTCCAAGTGGCCAACGCTGTCTGATTGACGAGCGCGAGTCCGCCAATCGAGGCAAAGAGCACGACCGCGCCGGTCAATGCACGACGCAGCGGTTGCGGATTGAAGACCTCATCGAGATCGAGCTGAACCGCCGCCTTCGCAACATCATCCAAAGTCTTCGACATCATTGCGCGACTGAGCGCCGATTCGCCATCGGCCTTGCCCGCCACGAGTTCAACGGCCGCGACAAGCCGGTCATCTAACTGCGGAAAACGACGCTCTAAGACGAGCGCCAACGCCTTCAATTGAAACGTGCGAAAGAGCCGCAGCCCAACCCAAGACACCAACAAAAATGCGATCAACGACAGGACTACGACATCAAAAGTCGCTCGAAACCAAACGGGCAGTTCCAGCCGACTGACCGCAAACCAAGCGTGATCAAGCCCCAGACTGATCCAAAACAAACCGGCCAGCGCGGCCAGCGTCAGTGCGATTCCTTCGAGCAACACATACTTGCGAATGCGTCCGCGAAGTTGTTGCAGCAGCCGATCTAACTCTGGCGGCAAATCAAAACGCGGAACGTCGCTCATAACGGTCATCGCTCTCAGAGCTGGAATCAGATCATGCCTCGAAAACAGCGGCTCAGAGCCTACCTACCCCGACCACTGAAAGCCATTTCCTCGGAGCGCCTGCCAGTCACTCCGGTGTCGAGTTGCGGGGTTGCGTCACCAACGACACCGCGATCAAGGTCAAGAAGCCCAACGGAATCGTGACCAATCCGGGCTGACTGAAAGGCATCAACGAGTTGATGGGATCGAGGCCATACACCTTCGAGTAAGTCTCTCCTGACAACAGAATCCAGGCGAGTGAACTGATCATTCCCACGAAGACTGCCGCGGTCACTCCATGCTTGGTCGTGCCCTTCCAGAAGAGCAACATCACCAGCGCCGGCAGATTTGCCGAGGCCGCGATATTGAAGGCCCAACCAACCAGGAAAGTGACGTTGAACTCGCGGAACACGATACCCAGCACCATTGCCAAGATGCCCAAAGCGACCGCTGCGCCTTTGCCAAACATCACCTTGCGATCGTCGTCCATCGGCACCTTGAAAAACTTCTCCATCAAGTCATGCGCGACAGCTCCCGATCCAGCCATGATCAAACCGCTGACCGTGCCTAGCACTGTTGTGAAAGCAATCGCCGAGATCACTGCAAAGAGAAACTCGCTCATGCTGCGAGCCAACAATGGCGCGGCCATGTTGCTGTCGGTCACATCCATCGCACCGCTCGTCATGGCTCCCAGTCCGAGGAACAACGTCAGCACATAGAAGAAACCAATCGCCGCAATACCAATCACCGTGCTTTTCCGAGCCGCAGCTTGATCCTTCACGGTGTAGTACCGAATCAAGATGTGCGGCAAAGACGCCGTCCCGCAAAACAGCGCCAACATCAACGAGATGAAGTCGAGCTTGTCGCCAATTTTTGCCGAGCGAATGCCTTTGAACGTCGGACTGCCGCCTGGAACCAGTAGGTCAGAGCCTTTCTTCTCGACGGGATAGAAGATTGAAGTCTCTTGCCCCGCTGCGTCTTTCACGACGTCTTTCGACCACGTGACAACCTTCGAGTTCGACAAGGTCTCGAAGAACTCAAACGCACCGAGCGGACCGGTCGACTCTTTGCCTTCCGGGAGTTCTGACACCGTGCCCACCGAGAAGAGATCGTTGTCTTTCGACTGAGGCTGGCCGTTGATGAATCGCTCGGTCTTCGTCTTGTTGAAGACCGTTTGAGTCATCAAGAACCCATCGGGCGTCTCGCGCCACACTCGCCCTGCGGCATCGCGGACATAGGGCTTATCCATCCAAGGTCGCTCGCCCTCGATGGCAGCCGGCGCTCTGAACTTGTCGAAGCTCGTTTTCGTGAAGCCTCGATCAAGGATCATCAACACGACGACCGCGCAGAAAGCCACCAGCATCGAACCTTTGATGAATTGCACCCATGTGGTACTCACCATTCCCGCCGTCACGACGATCAACGTGACGGTCACACCCACAATCAGCACTCCGGCGTAGTGCGGCAGCCCGAGCAACGGCGTGATGAGCGAGCCAGCCCCGACCATTTGCGGAATCAAATAGAAAATCGACACCACGAGCGTCGAAACACCAACCGCGAGTTGAATCGCCGGTGAGTTGAACTTGCTGTTGAGCGCATCCGCAAATGTGAACTTGCCGAGCCGCTTGATGGGCTCGGCGATGACGAACAGCGCGACGATCCAGCCCGCGAGATATCCGATGGAATAGAGAAAACCGTCGTAGCCATAGAACGCGATCAGTCCGCAAATGCCTAGGAACGACGCGGCCGAGAGATAGTCCCCTGCGAACGCGACTCCATTCACGAACCAATGAATTTGCCCATGCGCCGCGAAGTACCCCTTCGCAGACTGGCCTTTGCGGCCGAGCCAAAACGACAGGCCCAGCACACTCAGCACAAAGAACGCAAAGATGGCAATCGCGGTCGATGAAGATTCGTAGAGCATCGGCAGTCGGCTTCGTCAGTGGAGCAGAGGGAACTGAATCAGAGGCACACAGCGCGAGACGTCACGCGTCGTGACCTATTTCTCGCCAAGCAACTCCTTGAGCTTAGGCTCAATCGATTCGGCCCATGTGGTGTAGCTGGCTTCGTTGAGATGCAGCAGGTCGGGCATTACGGACTTTTCAAGTGTGCCGTCGTCCTTCAGAAACTTCGGACCGATATCCAAGTAGTGGACCGTCTCGCCGTCAGCCAGTTTGGCAATCAGCTTATTGGCGCCCTCATTCACCAGACGTCGTTTGTCGTTCTTGTCGGCTCCGCGCGGAAAGATGGCGAGCACCAGCAGTTTCGTCTTCGGCAGCTTGCTGCGAAGTTTGGCAACGATCGCACCAACGCCTTCCGCGATTTCTTCCGACGTATTCGAGCCCGAGTTATTCGTGCCGATCATGATGACTGCAGCTTTGGGGGAGATGCCTTCGATATTGCCATGATCCAACCGCCACAAAACGTGCTCGGTACGATCGCCGCCAATGCCCAAATTCACGGCGTTGCGTGGGGTGTAATGTTTCTCCCACACCTTCTTGCCAGCACCTTCCCAACCTTGAGTGATCGAGTCACCAATCAGCAACAGATCGACGTTGCCTTTCTTCACACGCTCATTGAACGAATCATGCCGCTTCATCCAATTGCCATCACGCGGCACCGGTGTGATCGCAGCATGCTTCTTCTGCTCTTGAGCCTGAGCAGACACCGACAACCCAACCGCCAACAAACACAGCAAAGCGAACAGTCGACGCGACAACAGCATGGCAAGCTCCTAAAAGATTGAGAGAACTAAAGCGGAGCGACGAGTGGTAACGCCGTCCCGCATCAGCAGCGAGCGTGTAGACAACTGATGGAATAGGCTGCACCCGTTCTTGGCAAATCGAAACGATGCTGGCAGTTGACCAATTCCAAGATCACAGTGACCACTGCTAACGCCCCATGCTCAAGGCGAATCACCAATGACGATTCCCGCTTGGACGACTGCGGAACTGCCCGAGCCTAAACCGCTGAGTTGGCGCAATTGGGCCAGCTTCATTGGTCCCGGCATCGTGATGATGGGCATTCAGATTGGTGGTGGTGAGTGGCTACTGGGCCCCACGGTCACCGCCAAGTACGGCGGCGGGCTGATGTGGATTGCGACCGTCGCGATCATCGTGCAGGTCTTCTACAACCTGGAGTGCGGACGCTATGCCCTCTATTGCGGCGAACCCGTCTTCACGGGTTTCATGCGTTGTAAACCGGGGCCGAGGTTTTTCTTTGGGTTGATGCTGTTGCTTAATGTGTCCGCGCTAGTGCCCGGCTTGTCGACGCACGGAGCCGCCATGATCGCCTCGCTGTGGCTCGATCGGCCTGTCACGCCCGAAGACAAATGGCTCATCACTCCCTTGGCTTATGCCTGCTTGCTGGGAGTCGCGTTGCCCGTGCTGGTCGGTGGTAAGATCTACAACATGCTCCAAAGCATCATGACCGTGAAGGTCGTGATGGTACTCGGTTTTTGTTTGGGGTTAGGACTGACCTGCGTCAGCGCGCAGAGTTGGTGGAACGTCTTCAGTGGCTTCGGAAAGTTTGGGCTTGTGCCGGTTGATGATGGTGTGGGGCGCGAGGTGCTCGTGAATGGCTTCGCTCATTGGTGGGAGTTCGGCACATGGCCCGCCATGGCGACGGCCAGCATTGTGACGCTCGGCGCCTTCGCGGGTTATGCGGGCGGCGGTGGACTCGCGAACTCGACGTATTCGAACTTTGTGCGCGACAAAGGTTGGGGCATGGGCGCGCAAGTAGGAGCGATCCCCAGTGCCGTCGGAGGACGCAGCGTCACGCTCAGCCATGTGGGCAAAGTGTTTGCACTGACCAGCGATAATTTGCGGCGCTGGAGCGGTTGGTGGCGCTATCTCATCACCGATCAAGTTTTCGTATGGGCTCCCGGTTGCTTTATGGGCATGGCGTTGCCTGCACTGCTGTCGATGCAGTTTGCTCAATTCTCAACGATCACCGCCGAGCAAGCCTCGGTCGCACAGTCGATCATCACGGCAGATGGGCTACGCCATGCAGGCTTTGGTCCATTGTGGAGCAAGTGTTTGTGGGTCGCCGCGTTGTTCACAGGAATGATGGTGATGCTGCCGAGTCAAATGTCGATTCTGGATGACTTCGCGCGACGTTGGACCGACGGTCTATGGTCATCGAGTCGCCGCGTGCGTGAACATCTCCAGGCGCATCAAGTGAAGCTCATCTACTACGCGATCTTGGGCTGCTATGTCGTGTGGTCGTTCTTATGCGCGTCTCTCTTTAGCAATGCTCCCAAGCTGATGACGGACTTCATCGCCAACTTCAACAACTTGGCGATTGGTGTGACATCGTTTCAATTGTTGTGGGTCAACAATCGCCTGCTGCCTCGGGAATTGCAGCCACGTTGGTATCACAACTTGGGAGTCCTCGGTTGCGGCGTCTTTTATTTGGGACTGGCCGCGCTCGCCTTTGCCTACAAGATTTGGCCGTTGTTGGTCGCTTAGGCACATGGCACCACGTCGGGCAAGTACCCTGAATGACCAACGGCGCGATCGCGGCTCTGCTGATGTCTGCCAACCCAGGTTCTGATTGAAGCGCGAGTTCTTTTAATGCCAGCCTGCTCGGTCGTGCGAATCAGACCATGTAGCGCGATCGTACACCGGGATTCTCCTCCCCGAGTTTCGCTGTGAACCAGAATCACCAGCGATCACGGCATCTGACTTGGCATGACCTAGGTTACTGATGGCGAGTTCTTGTTTCGCCCACATCGGGCTGTGGTCACGAAATCTTGCGAGCATACACATGACTGTTGTCGCTGAACCGATCTTTAATCGGGAAGCTGTTCTGGAAATGGTCGATGGTGAAGTCGACTTTGTCTGTGAATTGATTGACTTGTTTCTCGCCGACTTGCAGTCGCAAGTTGAGACTGTGCGTCGGGCTGTCGCGAGCGGACAGGCGGACACGGTTCAGAAAACGTGTCATCGGCTTAAGACAAGCGTGGGCAACCTGGGCGGCGATCGCGCTCGTCCAAGTGTTCTTGAACTGGAACGACTGGCCCGCAGTGGATCGCTGACCGGAGCCGAACCGCTCTTCGACAAGTTCGTCGCCGAACTACGTGATTTCGAAACCGAACTGCGCGGATTCTTGAGCGAGTCCCAAACGTCGGCCTAAACCGATCACCCCACTACCAAACGAACAGACTTCCGAAGCCCGTGAAGCTTCGGAAGTCTGTTCGTTGTGCTCTGTCACGCGATCGTGTGATCCGGCTTACTTCTTAGCCGGCACTGGAGGAGTGGGTGCTGCAGGCTTCGCTCCCGCAGCAGGAGCAGCACCACCGGTTGCGGGCTTCGCGCCGCCAGCAGTTGGTGCCGGAGCAGTTCCACCGGCAGGTGGCATTGGCTTGGCACCACCTGGCGCCGGAGCAGCCCCCCCCACATTGCCACCTCCCGCCTTGGCGGCCGCTTCCGCCGAGACTTTCAACGGATCCACTTTCTCGACCTTCACGCCAGTCCGAATTTCTGTGCAGCGATCAAGTAGTTCGTTGTATTTCGCGACGGTATCGGGACCGTTGAGCTGCGGTGCCAAGGCCAATGTCGACTTCAACAACTGCTCGCATTGTTTGGCCTGCTCTTTGTCTTTCGTCGCATCAAATTTCTTAATCAGGCAACGACCGACACCGAGGATAATCTCGTAGTACTCCGGTGGCTTCTTGGGGAGTTTGGCCATCCGGCCTCGCAACGCGCCCCATTTGTTGATGGCATCGTCGAGTTTCTTCGGGTCCATCTCGCCTTGCTTCTCTAACAACCGACATTCTTCGATGAGCGGATCGAGAATCTTGCCGCCCGTTTGCGCGATCAGCGCCTGGATCTGCTTAAGAGCTTCATCGAATTTGCCCTCTTCACGCAGCAAGCCCGCCAATTGAGACCGCACACGAATCATCGCCACATCACCGCCTTGCGGCGGCAAATAGCCCGGCTGAGTAGACCGCTGCGTGATCAATTCGAACTGAGCTTTCGCGCCAGCGGCATCGCCTTGTCGCTGCATCGCTTCCGCGAGATACAAGCTGCTCGCGAGCGACAAGTCTTTGCGCTTGGCAATTTCCGCGACCAACGACTTGTGCTTACCAGACAGTTCTTCGGCTTTGGCTTCCGCGTCTGTTTTCTTGGTCGCGTTCTCTTCCTTCTCAGCTTCAATCGCCGTCATCTGTTGCTTCTTCAGACCAGCTTCGACCTGCTTCGTGTATTCGATGAGGCTGGAGTTCGCGATCAGTACGTCCGTGCCTTTTGCGGTCAACAAGACGTCCGCGATCTCACCGGTTTTGGCGAGGTCTTCTAGATTCGCTCGCAGCACACGGGCACGCAATGCACCAAGAATCTGTCGCATCTCCAGCGCGCCCAAGCCTTCAGGTCGCGTGGTGACGATGGTCTGCGCGAGGGGGTCGAGCAGGGCTTGAGCTTCCGCGAGTTTGCCGCCTTCCAATTCCATTTCGCCCATCAACAACCGCGCTTCTGTCAACAACCGCGGCACTTGTAGCTCGGAACCTTTGAGCTGCTTTTCTTGGCCCGAGACGCTGCCAGTCACGCGTGTGGTCGCTTTGCTGCGGAGATCAGCAACTGTCTTGGGCTCCGAGGCTTTGTTCGCCTTCGCTTGCAAATACTTACGCCAGAAAACTTGGCCCGAGTAGTACTGCGCTTGAGGGAAACGTTCCGATTCCTTTTGCACGCCTTCGAAGTGCAGCAGCGCGCCGTCCATATCGGCCGTCACCAGCATCGCTTGTCCAAGTGCAATGCGGGCATCATCTGCTTCAGGGCGCGTCTTCCATTGCCGAATCACTTCATCCGCCACGAGCTTTAATTTGGAAAGCGGTTCGGCTTTGTCTTTGGCCGCCGAGTAGACCTGCAACGCGGCTTGCACTTTGAGTGCTCCCGCTTGTGGTGAGAGCGGGTCATTGGGGTTCTCTTTGATGATCTCGTTACATGTATTGATGACATCATCGGTCTTACCGGTCATCAGATATGCATACGCCAGTTGGAAGCGGGCTTTGCGGATCTTGTCGTTGTCCTTGGCCTTATCTCCCAAGGCGATTGTCTTCGTCAACGCGGTGACGGCGTCAGCCCAACGACCGCTTTGATAGGACTCGTTAGAGACCGCGAGGCCTTCATCGAACGAAGCGATCTCGATTTCTTCGCCGCCTTTGACTTCGGCTTGATACTGCCGCTTGAGAATGAAGGCTTCTTGCTGATACTCGCTGCGGATCTTCGTGATGTCCGTGAGTTGTTTGTTGATTTTGCGGAAAGCATCTTCGCGAGACTTCGCGGTCAGGTTCTTGGATTGCTCGATTTGATACTTCGTGAGTTCCAACGCGATACCTTGATAACCCTCACGACGATTCATCTTGGCGTGCGTCTTCAGCCACGCTTCGGCGTCGGCAGCAAAGCCTTTGTCGTCCTTCTTCTTGCGGAGCAACAACAACCGGTACATCTCGACCTGAGCGAAGAGGTCTTCGAGATGTGCTTCGCCAGACTTCGCACCTTCCGCCGCCGCGAGGACTTCCTCATAGAGGTCGAGCGCGCCTTTGATGTCTCCCACTTCATCAAGGCTACGACCGTGCCACATGTGGGCATAAACGCCAACCAGCGTGGCTCGATAGCCTTGATAGATCTCGTCGAACTTCTTGGCTGCCGCAGTGAGTAAATCTTTGCGTTCCTTAGCCGCGACGTCGGTGAAGGTCATCGCTTGGTAGTAATCCAGCATCGCGTAGTTCATGCGTGCTTGCAGCCACTGTCCCTCGGCATCCGCCAGTTCGTTTTCAGCGTCAGTCGGCTTGCGCTTGATGATGATCGGTCGCTTGACGGCGCTGGGCTTTGGTTTGTCGGCGGCGGCGGCCTTTTGCTTGTTCTTGAGATCGAGGAAGGTCGCCTCTTGGCGATCAACCGCTTGCTTCATCCAGGTGCGCGCCGCGATGAAGAATTTGCGAGCTGCCTCGTAGTTGATCTTCTGTTTGGCCGAGTCCTTCGTCACACGGGCTTGCTTGATCTCAAACTGACCGCGATTCGAGAGCATGTTGGCCAAGCCATCGATCGCCAACGGGGCGGCTTCATGTTTGGCGTTGGCTTTCAAGAACGCTTCCAGATGCGCCTGAGCTTGATTGAGCCGCGAGTTGGTCTGCTCGGCATTCAACCCTTCGGCAGCCCAAATGACTTTGCTTAAACCCAATTCGAGTTCATAGATCTCGACAAGTTCTGCCGGCAGTTTCGTGGCTTTGAGTTGCTCCAGGTGGAACACCGCCATGTCGCCATAGCCGTCTTCGCGAAGTCCGGCCAAGAACTCCAAATGCGGCTCTTTGGCCATCGTGCGTTGATTCGAGACACCCAGCACAGCCAGGCCGACAACAACAGAGAGAGCGACACGTTGAATCTTCACGGGAGCAACCTCTCGACAAAGCAATCAAACAGAAGAAGTCACGACAAAGACAGCCAGTGATGAACCACCACAAAGGAGCAACAGCGTAGATCAGCATTCCCCACTGCGAAACTGTCGCGCCGTCGGCGATGAGACGCGAAAAACATGTGGAGCACGATTTAATCGTGCTCAAACTCAGTGAACTCAGGCACGTTGAAAACGTGCCCCACGAAATTCACAGGCTGCTAATGGTTAAACGAGAACTCTTTGCTCGTCAGCAAACTCCAATAGAGATCGGCAGCGGCGGCTTCGCGCGAGTCGGCGGTTGAAAGTATCTGACTCACCACTTCGCGTTCGGCGGTGCTTGGCGGTCGCGAAAGAATCGTCAGAAAGACAGCAGCAGCGAAATCGTTTGAGTCCGAATGCTCCTTCAACAGCTTCAGCACCGTGCCGTTGCTGTTTCGGAGTTTTGAAGTAATCCAATCTCCGTTTTGCAGATGCAACAACTGTGGCAGAGTGACTTCACCGTTGCGTTCACAGGCGCAAGCGGTGACTCGCTCAGAACGACCAAAGAGCGACATGAAGTACGAAGCCGTGGTCGGATCGGGCACTTGAGTCGCTCGAACTCCGGTCGCATAGCCGACGAGATCCTCAGAGACGCCGGTCGTTTGGCTCACCGCATCGAGCATCACTTCGGCCGGCAGACGCCGCGCGTAGTAATGCGAATAGAACCGACGATCGTTGCGGTTTGCGGCAACCGTTTCGCTGCCGAGTTGATAGGTCCGCGAATTCAAAATGAGTCGCATCACATGCTTCAGGTTAAAGCCACTCGACACGAACTCGGTGTTGAGATGCTTCCACAGGGCCGCGTTGCTCGGCGGGTTACTCGGACGCAGATCGTCGACAGGTTCCACCAGACCGACGTTGAAAAAGTGTTTCCACAACCGGTTCACCATGTTGCCACTGAAAGCGGCGTTCGTCGGTTGGGTCATCCAATCCGCCAGTGCCAATCGCGGGTCCGTAGCCGGCTCGATGGGCGTCTCGCTGCGATCAAGTGGACGAGCCACAAGTTGCTGATTGGTGCGCGGTTGATGCGCGGTGACAGGTCGAGGCTTTTGTTCTTCGAGTCGCTTGCGAGCCTCTGCCAACTGCTTGCGCTGCTCTTCGAGCTGTTTCTGAATCTTTTCGTCGGTTGCTGGTCCACTGGCTTCGAGCTTCGCGATTTGCCGCTCGTGATTCTTGATTTGCTTGAGGAACTGCGCTTGCTCGTTCGTGCCGACGAAGAGCGTTGTTGGACCTTGAGACGGACCTTGCCGCTCGAACTTAATGCGCGAGAAGAACGCGGCGAAGTGGTAATAATCGTCTTGAGTAAAGCGTTCGAGTGGATGATTGTGGCACTGAGCACAACCGATGCGCGTCCCCAAGAACGACTGCGCGACTGACGCGACAACCTCCGAACGCTCGGCTTCGTTGTGTTCACCAACCGTGACAATGAAGTACCCAATCTCGGGCCGAGCGAAGGCATCTCCGGTTGCGGTCAGAACGTCACGAGCGATCTCGCTCCACGGTCGGTTCGCCGCGACTTTCTGACGCAGCCAAGCATGGAACTGGCGGACTCCCTTAGCTCCGCGCACGTCGTGATCTCGCTCTTTGCGGTTCTGCAAAATGTCCGCCAATTGGATCGTCCAGAAATCAACAAACTCAGGCCGTTCGAGCAAGTCGTCGATCAACAGCGCCCGCTTGTCCGCACGGGTATCCATCAGAAAGGCCCGCGTCTCATCGAGCGTCGGCAGCGTGCCTGTGGCATCCAAGAACGCTCGACGCAGGAACGTCGCATCGTCGCTGAGCGCGGACGGCGGGATGTGCAGATCAGCAAGCTTCTGGAAGACATGCTGGTCGATGCCGTTGTCCTTCACGGCGAAGAGTTCGGGGTTCACGCTCTGTGCGAATGGAGCCGAGAACGGCATGACTTCGACGAACTCCAAAAAGTGAACTCGGATCGCCGACTCGCCCGAGCGCAGACACGTCACGAGTCCATCGGCGGTCACTTCGAGTACCGATTCGTCGTTCGAAAAGAACTTCGCCAGCCAGGTCATGTCGCGCGGTTCGCCACGGTCGAAGTGCGCGAGCACTTTGAGTTGCTGCGTCTGCAGAGGCTTCACGCTTGAGCCGGTTGATTGAACTTCGACGCGCACCACGCGCGGCTCTTTGTCATCGAGTCCTGGTGCTCCGGCTTCGATCCACTGCGAGAGCAGGCGATGCGCGGCAGAGTCCTGCGCGAACAATTTGCCGCCGCCATGCGGCACAAGTCCGAGTGCCTTTTTGACGATCAAGCTGTCTTGCGACTGAGTGCGGCTCACTCTGCGACTGCTGAACTCGCGGGTCAACCAACCATGATCAAGTTCGGGAGCAAACCCGCGCAGCGAAAGTCGAAATCCGTTCTGTCCCGCCTGCTTGCCATGACACGCTCCCATGTTGCAGTTGTAGCGCGTCAGCAGTGGAACGATCTCATTCCGAAACGATGGTGGCGCATCGGCTCGCATGACGGCCACGTCACACACACCAACAAACAGCAGCACGAGTGGCAGCAGAACTTTCATTGAACGGAATTCTCCAGGGATGCACTGTCGTGGCGAGCACGAGTCGCTCGGCCGATGTGGCTGACTGTAGACAGCGATCATCCGGCGCACGAGGTTTTGGCCGTCATTCGCTTGCCCTCACCGACCTCGCGCAACGTCGTCTTGGCCCGTTTCGCCGTTTCGCGCTAGAGTCGCCTCACCTTCGAAATTCTTCTGCCGTTCTGGCTGCGATCTTCATCGCCCCTGCGACCCCGCTGCGATTCGACGCGGTTCGTCGTTCACATCCTCACACTTCCCTCTCGATCCCATCATGACTCAACGCATTCCTCTGCTGATCGCGGCGCTCGTGCTAATGGTAGCCGGCGCTGGCTGCGAATCTCTGGCCTTGAAGTGGCCGCACGAACTTCAGCCACATCGCTTGTGGCGACTGAATCGCCAACCCGACACGCAACGCAATGTCTATTACTCCGTACCGGACAAGATTCCCGAACTGACCGAAGATGACCTCAGCGCGGAATAGTGTGAGTTCGGACGTCCGTTCGACATTGCGCCTCGACGGTTGCCTGTTACAACGCGCTGTCGTTGCTGCCACGGTTCGCTCTTGTCGAGAGTGCTTCGCATGTCGTCCGCGTTTGAAGCTTGTGCCCGCACTGTCTCCACGCTGCGTCAGAGTTTGCGAGAACTCGAACAGTCTGCCGCTGCGCTGCAACTTCCATCGCTGGCCGAACGCGAGTGGTTCCGGTTGCTCGAACAAAAGCTCCTGCCGCAACTGACGGACTCGGCCTATCTCGTAGCGGCCGTGTGCGGCGGAACGAACATTGGCAAGAGCGTGATCTTCAATCACCTCGCGGGGACGAAGGCAAGCGCTGTGACGGCCTTGGCGTCGGGCACGAAGCATCCGGTTTGCCTGGTGCCGCTGGATTTCGAGTCGCGACATGATCTGAAGGCAATCTTTCCCGGCTTCGAACTCACCCCTTGGGAAAGCTCGGAAGCGGCGCTACGTGAATCCGATAGCAGTTTGCTCTTTTGGCGTTCGTCCGCTTCTTTACCGGCAAACTTGCTGGTCCTCGATAGCCCCGACATCGACTCCGATGCCCGCGTGAATTGGGACCGCGCCGACATGATTCGCCGTGCGGCGGATGTACTGATCGCGGTGCTAACTCAGCAGAAATACAACGACGCCGCCGTCAAAGAGTTTTTCCGCCGCGCCGCCGCTGAAGACAAAGTGGTGCTCATCGTCTTCAATCAAGTGCATCTGCCTGATGACGATGAGTACTGGCCGCTGTGGTTGCAGACCTTTTGTTCCGAGACCGGCATTGCTCCGCATGTCGTTTATCTGACCCCTCACAACCGCCGCGCCGCAGAGGAGAACCGACTACCGTTCTTCGAACGCAACATCGTGATTGGATGCCGATCGAAGATTGACGCGGCTGTCTCGGTGGATGAGCCAGTGGCGACGGAAACATCCTCGGAAGGCATTGCTCACCATGATCCGCTCAGCAGCGTCTCAGACGTTGACGTCAACGTCGGTCGGCGTCTGCATGAAGATCTGTCATCGTTGCGATTCGGAGAGATCAAGCTCCGCACCTTGAGCGGTTCATTGCGGTTGCTGCTGAATGACGCCGGTGCAGCGGGCTACTTGCAGCAGATCCAACAGCGCTCTAGCGAGTTCCGGACGGCGGGCGAGTTGTTGTCCGCTCATAAACTCGCCGAGGTTGAGAATTGGCCGACGGTGCCCAACGCCGAGATCGTGCAAACTATCCGCGCGTGGTGGCAGGGGCAGCGCGCAGGTTGGTCGGCGGCCGTGCATGGTTTCTACAACAAGATTGGCTCGCATCTGACTTCGGGCTATCGCTTCCTCTATGAGAAAGTTGCCGGGCCAAGCATCGCCCCGATCACGACGTATAAAGCCAAGGAGTGGGACGCGGTGCTTAAGGTTGTCGATGACGTCTACAGCCGCTTGCAGTGGTTTTTGGAATTGGGCAACCCTCTGTTGCAACCTCGACTGAGTGAACTGCTCGGTGCCACCACTCGACAAGACTTGCTCGCTGCGTTGCGCGCTCAGCACGAAGCGACGGACCTGGAAGCCGACTTGCGAGAGTTGATCGCGGCGGAACTGGAAACGTTCCGCGCCGAGAACCCGCAGTTCTACAAGTCGCTGCGGCAACTAGATGTCGTCGCGGCGGCGGCGCGACCAGCGACATCCATCGCTTTGTTTGTGACGGGCTTTGGTCCGGTCGGACATTTAGCGACCGACGCGGCTTTGACATCGGTCGTGCATTTAACCGGAGACGTGGTCGCGGGAGGTATCACGGCGGCCGTCGGCGAAAACTGGTTGTCACAAACTGCATCGACCGGTGCCGCTTGGCTTGAAGCTCGATTCCGTCGCATTCACGAACGCTTCGCCGAGCGTCGAGCGGCTTGGCTCGCCGAGTTCTTGCAGCGTCAGTTGCTGGGCACGCTGCCTCATGATCTGCAAACGGCTGCTCAGATTCCGGAACAGCCAGCGTTCGCGCAAGTGCAAGAGTGTTTGCGAGCCTTGCAGTCCGAAGTCGGTCTTACGGCATCTGAGAACCAGCGCTATAACGCCCCGTCCGTAAGCCGGGCTGATTCATGCCAGCCAGCGGAATAGCGTTGCATTGAGGGATCACGACAGCAGTCACGGAGCGACTGGAATGCGATTCAAGTTACTGATGATCGGGGCATGCTGCGGCGGACTCGCCGGTTGCGCTGCCGATCCGTACTTGAAGACGCCGACGCTCCATGCCCGCTCGCCTGCCGCCGAACGCCGTGCGGCTGAGTATCACGACCCGTTCCCCGACGACGAGATGGGCCCGAAAACCTTCTCTCGTCCACGAGATTTCCACATGCCGCGGACCACCACGCGCCAATCTGCTGAACTGCGATCACTGCACATGCTCGGTCCAGATGAAGCCCTGGCGCCACCAAAATCCACCCGTTCTGAACGTCGCTATAGCCAAGTGGTCGATCCGTAATCGTTGATCGTCTGGTCCATCAAACCTCGTAAACATCAGCTCGCGAACGCTCGAAACTTGTCGCCGTCATGGAGACGCCTTGTGGGATTCTTCAATCTCTTCAGTCAACCCGCCATCAAACCCGAACCCAGTCGAGCGAGCTCGTCTGCGGGGCGAGCGCTCCGTGCGACGCGATTGCTGGAGTGCATTGAACTCGTAAAAGACTACCCCGGAAAGCGGGCGGTCGACGGGGTCTCATTTCACGTCATGCCAGGAGAGATCGTGGGGTTGCTGGGCCCAAACGGAGCCGGCAAGACCACGTCATTCCGAATGGCTTGCGGCATGATCTCGCCAACAGAAGGCCGTGTGCTGCTTAATGGCACCGATGTCACCACATGGCCGATGTATCGCCGCGCTCAGCATGGCATGGGCTATCTGCCACAGGATCACAGCATCTTCACGAAGCTCTCAGTCGAGCAAAACATTCACTCGGTACTCGAATACTTGCCGTTGTCACGCGGTGAGCGGAGAGACAAAGTCGAGCATCTGCTGAATCAGTTCGGCCTCGTGGAGAAGCGGAAGCAGGTTTCGTCGACAATGTCTGGCGGTGAGAAGCGACGGCTAGAGATCGCGCGCTGCCTGGCGACCGATCCCGTGTTGATCCTGCTCGACGAGCCATTCACGGGCATTGACCCGGTCACAATCCATAGCATTCAGGACATCATTGGAGACCTGCGCGAGCGCGGCATTTCTGTGTTGTTAACAGACCATCGCGAACGCGAGACACTGACCATCACCGATCGCAACTACATCATCTTTCGCGGTGAAGTGCTCGTGAGTGGCGATGCCGAGACCGTGTTGCACGACCCGGAAGCTCAACGGTGGTACTTCGGCGATCGGTTCGATGCGTCATCGATCATCGAATCGCGGCGGAACTTCAATAAGGACGCCGCTTAAGCGGCTAACGGAGATCACTGCTCCGCCTCAACGAGAATCCATCCAGCGGAGTTAACGCCGCTTGGGGTCGCTCGCAGAAGCATCCTCGACGCTCTTTTTATTGGGCGACTTCTTCAGCACACGTTCGATCGTTTCCAGCAGCACGTCCATCGGAAACGGTTTGCGGATGTAATCATCGACACCCAGCATCTCGGCATAGGCTTTGTGACGCCCGCCTTCGTTCGCGGTGATCATGATGACGCGCGGCGGAGTCGGTTGAGACTTCAGGTATTCGAGCACCGGAAAGCCGCCCATGCGGGGCATCATCATGTCGGTGATCACCAGCTCGGGATGAATGTTGTCCGCGAGTCGCTTGCCATCCACGCCATTATTGGCCGCCGTGACTTTGTAGCCCGCCGCTTCGAGCACCTTTTGAATGGTCGAAGAAATCTCGCGGTCATCTTCAATCAGCAAAATCGACTGGCCGGGCATGATGGGTCTCGGTGTGGGATGCGTTGAGGACGGAGCGGCAGGCTTGAGGAGGCGGGGCGGGATCCTAGGCACGGGCTATAGCGCTCACAAGAAACGCTTTCGCAACTCAGGTCACGATGCCGAGCAGTCATCGAAACAACGCTTCGGATCGAGTCCGGTTGTCTGCGAACCCGTCTTGCCGGGGTGTCGAAAAGCGGTCTAGAACTCGCCCTTCTTTCGCAGACGCATCGCGCTGGAAATAGCTCCTGCGCAATGATGAGTCGACTCGTACGACGCTCGGTAGCGTTGTTCAGTGCGACGAACGAGCTGGGCCTCGGCCCTTTGATTTCTGCTTCAAGACGTCTTCAACCATGGATGGTGGCCGACGCATGTGGAACTGGATGCGTCAAAAGTTGTGTCCCGATCTGGCAATTGACCTCGGGACGGCGAACACGCTGGTCAGCGTTGAAGGCGAAGGCATCGTCCTCAACGAACCATCGGTGGTGGCGTTGCATAAAGGCACGCGGCGAGTGCTTGGCAAAGGTGTCGCGGTCGGGAAGCTCGCCAAACAAATGCTGGGGCGGACTCCAGAATCCATCACCGCCGTGCGGCCTCTGAAGGACGGCGTCATCACTGACTTCGAACTGTGCGAAGTCATGTTGCGGTACTTCATTCAGAAGGCCAGTCGCAACGTGCGCGGCATGCGTCCGCGCGTCATCATCGCCATTCCTGGCGGCATTACTCCGGTTGAGAAGCGCGCGGTCTTCAACAGCGCCGAACGCTCTGGCGCGGGCAAGGTCTATCTCATCGAAGAATCCAAAGCGGCTGGCATCGGTGCGGGACTGCCGATCTCCGAGCCAATGGCCAGCATGGTTTGCGACATCGGCGGCGGCACTTCGGACGTCGCCATCTTCAGCATGGGCGAGATCGTGGTCGCCGAAACCGTGCGTGTGGCAGGCGATGAACTCGATGAAGCCATCGTCGAATACATGAAGCAGCACTTCTCGCTGCGGATCGGTTCGCAGACTGCGGAGCAAATCAAGCTGCGTCTCGGCAGTGCGTTTCCTCAAGAGCAAGAACTCACGACCGAAGTGCGCGGACTCGACACGATCAGTGGCGTGCCACGTAAAGCGATCGTCACGAGCGAAGAAATCCGCGAGGCATTGCGTACTCCGTTAGAGGCCATCGTCAACTGCGCAAAGACCGCCATCGAACGCTGCAAGCCGGAATTGGTTTCGGACATCGTCGACAATGGCCTCGTACTGACCGGCGGCGGAGCATTGTTGCGTGGACTCGATCGACTAATGCACGAGCAACTCGGCATTCCGGTACGAGTGGCCGACGAACCGCTCTACACAGTCGCTCGCGGCGCGGCGATTTGCCTGGAACACCTCAACGAGTGGCGCGACCAGTTCGATACCGGCCAAAAGGCAGCGTAGTCATCGCGTCCGTCGTTGAACGGCATCAAGTTGTCACCCGACGAAACAACTTGATGCCGAAGACTTACTGAGTTGTTAAGCGACCCAAACATTGACCGAGAGAGGATTTTCATGCCGGGCCAAGCCCCTCGAACTGCGCTGCTATGCCTCGGCGTCGGGGGGTTGTTGACGTTGCTACCGGCAGGCTTAACGAGCTTGGTTCACGACAGCATCCGCGTAGCGTTTGTGCCTGGTCAGAAAACGTTGCTCACCCTTCGCGAGCAGGCAGGTACAGCGATGACATCCTTGCTGAGTCAGCAACTCGCCACGCAACAACGTGAACTGGACGATCTCCACAGCGAACTCCTGGAAGCAAACCGGCGCGAACGCCGTGCTCGGCTCATTGCGACACAGGCGTTGCAGCAAGTCGCTGATCTCAGGCAGCAGCCGAAGACAGTCGCCGTCGCTGCAACCGAACCGTTGTTTGCATCACGAGCAATCGAAGCGCGAGTCATCGGCCAAGAACTGCTCAGCTTGTGGAAATCCAAGCGGTTGCTCGATCACGGAGCACGCGACGGAGTGCAAGAAGATCAATGGGTGCTCGATGGTACTGGACTGAAACTGGATCAAGGCGAAGACGCGAGCCTCGTGCCCGGCTTGATGGTGTTTGCTGGCCGCTCGGTGCTTGGTCGCATTACCGAAGCTGGCAAGTTCGTGAGTTCCGTCGAACTCATTTCTGATCGCGGGTTCCGCGCGAAGGCGGCCGTTGGTCGCGCGTCAGGGCAAGGGCTTTCGTTCTCGACAGCGGGTTTGTTGGAAGGCGACGGCGGCGGGCAATGTCGGCTGACTCATATTCCTGCGAACGAAACGGTCGCGATTGGAGATGGCGTCTTTACCGTGCCCATCGATGCGTCGATTGAGTCACCTTTGCTCTTTGGTCGTATCGTCGCCGTCACTCCGGGATCGCTGCATTGGGACGTTGTCGTGAAGCCCGAAATTGAGCCCGCTGCCTTGCGAACCGTGCAAGTGCTGACGACCAGTTTCAATCCGCAACGATTGGTCGGAGGGTCACCATGAAACTCCTCGCACTCGCGATCGCGGCTTATGCGAATCTCGCTCTCGAAACGACGTTGCTGCCTGAGTTCACGGGTGGATCACGCTTCGGGGTTGTGCTCTGGGTCGTGCTGCCGTTTGTTGCGCTCCAGTTGAAGCCGTCTATCGCGTTGCTGTTCGCTGCGGCTTACGGGCTGACAATAGATGCACTCGGAGGTGGACGACTGGGAGTTGGCCTGATGTTGTGCGTGCTCGGAGTACTCGCATTGCAGCGGTTGAGCGGACCGTCAGCCTTATGCAGTTTCGGTCGCACGATTGGCCTGACGTTGGCGACGTCGATCGGGATGTCGATGACCCTGTTTGCCGTCGAGTCACTCCTGCATTTACGCGACAGCAACTCGGCGTTGCCAAACGCTCCCAGTCTCTTGGTGACCCAGTTGTTGCTGACGTCGTTCGCCGGCGCCGTCCTGGCCGGATTGGTCTCGACGCCATTGCGGATTGTTGGGATGAAGCGCGGTCGTGAATTGGTCTGACGCGTTGACCGGGAGCACGTTTTAACGTGCTCGGCTCCTTGAATTCAGGCACGTTGAAAACGTACCCCACAACAAGGTCACAACCCTCAAGCGAGTCACGACGATTGCGATCGTCCCTTTCCTGTTTGATGTCGCCGCCATGTTCAACCGCCCACAAAGCACGATCACTCCCGCTGCTCAGCCAACGTCGCTGCGCTCAGAGCTGAGCCTCGATCGCAAGCCGTTGCTGCGGTTGGTGGTGTTGTTCTGCGTGCTCGTGGCGCCCTTCGGAATCGTTGTGGCGAGACTGGGGCAGTTGCAGACGATCGACGCTGACGACTTTGCCGTCGGGCTGGAACCCAAGTTCGCGGAGTCCTTCGAGTCGATCCCGACAACCGATGGCCGCATTCTCATGGGCGGCAGCGTGATGGCTCGGGATACAACGACGTATCGACTTAAGCTGCACTATCGCTGGCTCGAAGAACCCGCAGATGAGCACTGGCTCAAGCGGCGTGCTCAAGCCACGCTCAACAAAGCCGACCGCCGCAACAAAGCCAAAGTCGAAGCCGCCAAAGAGCAAGTGCTCGCCGAACGACAGCGCATGTGGGAGCGACTCGTCGACGTCATCGGAATCGAAGCCGACGAGTTCGCCAACCGTCGTCAGGCCATTCAAGCACGCGTTGAAAAACTGGTCGCTCGAGTCGAACTCAAAAACCACGAGCGTCGTCGTGAACAAGACATCGAACGGCAGCAGGAACTCGAAGAACAATTCGCCCACCAGAACTGGTGGGAGACTGCTGAAGCGATCGTGCATCGTGAACTCACCACACCACCACGGCGCCCGAAAACCGAGCCTGTCATCGTCCAAGAAGAACTCAGCTATCACATCATCGCCGAGACCATTCCGTTCGATCGCTTGTCGGAAGTCATGACCAACGCGGCGCTGTTTCCCGGACTCGACTTCGAAGTCACGACGCGGCGTGAGTACCCACAAGGCCCACTCGCTGCGCACTTCATGGGCGTCCGTCGCGCCCCCGAGCACTCTGATCGCGAGCAACTCACCACGCCGCAGGATCTGGAGCGCGCCGAGTTCTGGCCGGATGATCGAGTGGGCGTTGGAGGGCTGGAGGGCCAGTACGATCGTTGGCTCAAAGGCCGGCGCGGGCTACGACGAGTCGTTCGGAATGCTGATGGTGAAATCGTGCAGCGCGAGATCGTGCGGCCACCGCGTCCTGGTGCGGACATCGAACTGTCGTTGATCGAGCCGTTGCAACGGGCCTGCGAAAAATTGCTCGACGAAGTCACGGGCACGCATCCCGCGCTGTGGAGCAAAGCCGGTTCATTCATTCCGAACGCGGTCGCAACTCATCCCGAAGACGACCCTCATGATCGCAGTGGTGAGAACGCGCCGGCTCAGCCCGTCGGCGGTTGCGTCATTGCACTCAATGTTGCAACGGGCGAGATCATCGCGGCCGCAGCGGCTCCGCGCTTCGATCAGCGACTCTATAGCGACTTCGATCCCGAGTTGTGGGAACGACTACTGGCTGACCCACATCGACCGCTCTTTCCGCGAGTCACTCAGATGCAACTCGCACCGGGCTCGGTCTTCAAGACGATGACCGCGATTGCCGCTTTGGAAGATCACAAACTCGGTCCCCAGGATGTCATCACGTGCACGGGCTACTTCAAAGATCCATCGAGGCACCGTTGCATGATCTTCAAGAAGTACGGCACGACGCACGGCGCCATGCAGGTGACCGACGCGTTGTGTTGGTCGTGCAACGTCTTCTTCTTTGAAGCTGCATCCCGACTGGGAACAGACCGTCTTGCGCACTGGAGTCAGAAACTCGGCTTCGGACAACCGACAGGTATTGATGTCGCTGGTGAAGTCGCTGGACATATCCCGGCAGCACGCATCGCAGACTACATCCAATTGGCAACTCATGCAGAGACGGGCGGTCATCCGAATCACCACCGCGTCACTCCGACAGCAAACCGTTCTGGTCGAGCCTACGACAACGACACGCTCGGCTTCGGGATTGGCCAAGGAACAGTGACGGTCACACCGTTGCAGATCGTGCGACTCATGGCCGCAGTTGCGAACGGTGGGCAGCTCGTGCAGCCGCATGTCGTCAATGGTGTGGTTGATCGGCGTCCGCAGCACCGCCGGAGTCCGCTCACTGTCTCGGACGACGAGGCCTCGCACGACGACTTCCCACCGTTGCCGGAGTTCGCCCCTCGGCCCGCCGGAGTCTCCGAGCGCACGCTGCACATTGTGAGGCAGGGGCTGGAATTGGTTGTCTCAAAAGGCACTGGCTTCGGGTCCGTACGCATGAAGGAAGTCGCCATCGCCGGCAAGACGGGCACGGCAGAGACCGGCGGAGGTCGTCCCGATCACGCTTGGTTCGCGGGCTACGTTCCTGCAGATCAACCGCAGATCGCCTTCGTCGTCGTCCTGGAACACGGTGGCTCGGGAGCCAAAGCCGCCGGACCAATCGCGCACAAGCTGGTGGAAGAATTACTCCAACTGGGAGTGATCGCGCAGTGACTCTGCGCCGGTGTGAAGATCCATCCGCGCCATGCCAGATTGTCGTTGGCGCCTGTGCGGAATTCGTGCATTCCAAACGTCACCACAACTGCCACCACTTCTTCTTCCGACAAGTATTCGCGCGGCGAACATCGACGACTTCAGTCACACGTCCGGCAGCGAGTCTATCGAGCAAACCGTCGAAACCGTGCTTGAGCTTGTAGTCGAGTTCTTCCTGATAAAGCGGCCAAATGGAGTAGAAGTTGATGAGCTTTCCCGAGTCCGTTTCGCATTGGCCGAAGTCTGGTGGCAAGAACGCGAGCGGCGGGACCAACATCGCTGCGCAGAATTGGGTGTTGCTGGCGTACGGAGTGATCTCGGTCTCGCCGTTGTGGATCGAATGTGCTGGGCCGAGCCAGGTGTCGTACTCGTGCGGCATACGTGCGAGGCTTTTTAAAAGGCGAATTGGCCAATAGTTCCGTTCATCCTTGAAGGCTTCCGTCGTCAGCGGCCACTCGCGCGGCAAGCAGATTGCAAGTTCTGCGAATGCGAACTCTTCAGCGCCTTCGGGCACCTGCATCGGCCGTGCGCTCATCCCCGATGTCACGAGCGTCCAAAACGGGAATTCGTCCGACGGCTCAACTTGATGTACGTCGAGATGCACCAAGTCCGAGACGATCTCGTGCCACACATTCTCGGCCTCTCCAAGCGTGCGTTCGAGATGATGGCCAACCTGGGCGATCGTCTCGTCATCACCCGTCACCGGCTCGAATTCATGCTGCCGCGCTTGATGGCGATAGACCGGAGCCCCCGATGGAGCCTCTTCAACCAATGGCCCCGGCACGGGGACTTTCAGCAGCGTGCCGCACTCCTTGCAGAGCGCCGCTTTACCGACTTGCTCTGATTCGACGCGATAGCGCCGACCGCAATTATCGCACGCGAATGAGATCAGCACGAACCAGTCCTCAACGACACCGAAGGCGACTAATGCAACCGGAACAACAGAAACTTCAGATACCGAAACTCGGGCAGCGCGAGCGGCGTGGGATGATCCAGTGGCTGACCATGAATTCCAAGCAATGTTGCTCGACGTCGCGCGCCCGAGATGCCGTTCTCACTGATCTCCATGAAGAGCGTCGCGTCGATATGGCTCGAACACGACGCCAGCGCCAGCAAGCCGCCACGGGCGGTCACGCTCGCGGCTTCAGTCGCTAGTTTTTGATAGGCGTTCGTCGCTTTTGCGACCGATTGTTTAGACGGAGCGAACGATGGCGGGTCCGAGATCACGAAGTCCCATTGGCGGTGGTCCTGTGCGGCTTGCTCCAAGAATTGATACGCCTCGGCGCAAACTCCTTGATGCTTCTCCGGTGCGAAACCATTCAGAGTCCAATGGGTGTTCGCGGCGTCAATCGCTGGTTGAGCAAGATCGACCGTCGTGACATGCGCTGCTCCGCCCCAACCACCAGCGATCGAGAAGCCGCCGGTATAGCCAAATAGGTTGAGCAACCTCGTGCCCGCCGCCATCTCGCGCACGAGCCAACGATTATCTCGCTGATCCAAGAAGAAACCGGTCTTCTGCCCGTGCAACACATCGACGGTGAACTTCATGCCGTTCTCAAGAAACTCCACCGGTTGCTGCGGTTCGGCCCCGATAAGCACCGTGGCTTCAGAACCTCGTTCGCGTTGCCGTTGAATGACCGTCGTCACACCGACCTTGTCGCGCAACCATTCAGCGATGCCAGGAGCATCCCAAAAGCCGCTCGGCCCATCTCCGTCGAGTTTGAGCACCGCCACATCGCCATAGAGATCAACCACGAGGCCCGGCACTCCGTCACCTTCACCATTGAAGAGTCGGTAACCAGTTGTTGGCCGATTCATCGCCACGCGGGCCTCCAGCAATCGCCGCCGCAATTTGAGAGCAAGATCAAAACGCCGTTCGGCCCAAGCCTCATCGAGCGGCCGTTGGTCATCGACATTGCAGGCTCGAAATGCCAACGGGCTATCGGGGTCATAGAAGCCGAATGCGAGCGGCTTGCCCTTTTTATTGTCGTTGATGCAGGCCTGGCGACCGGCCTCAGTCCGTGGAGTTTCGCGAAGAGCGTCAGCGAAAACCCAGGGATTTCCGCGTTTGATGACGCGTGCCAAATCGCGAGAGAGGCGTAACGAAACCTCTTGACCGCGCGGAGGAAGAAGCAAGCTCATGCGTTTGTTCTCAATCGGTATCCAAAGCAAATGACGGCGGACGAGATGTCTCGATTCCGCACCAGCGAGCCACAGCGTAAGCGAGAACCCTATCTGGTCTCATTCGCGGCCGGTGCAATTTGAACGACGCACCGTGGGATCTGCGGTCGTTAGCCGCAGTCCCAGAGATCGCGCCGTGCAGTCACTTTGGCAAGACATCTCCCGTCTCGACACGACCTGGGATGTCTTGTGAGCAGCTTGTCGAACTATTCGACGGTGACACTCTTGGCGAGGTTGCGCGGGCGGTCGACGTTGCATCCGCGTTCCAAAGCGACGTGATACGCCAGCAACTGCAACGGGATACTCGTCACCAGCGGTTGCAAGAAGTCTTCAACCTCAGGCACATAGATCACATCGTCAGCGAGATCCGCAATGCGATGATCCCCTTCGCAAGCGATCGCGATCACTCGACCGCGCCGAGCTTTGATTTCTTCGAGATTACTCATGATCTTCGGATAAATCGCGCCGCGCGGAATCACAAAGACGCTTGGCGTCTCTTCATCCACCAGGGCGATGGGGCCGTGCTTCATCTCGGCGGCTGGATAGCCCTCGGCGTGGATGTAGCTGATTTCCTTGAGTTTGAGTGCGCCTTCGAGCGCGACTGGGAAATTGTAGAGCCGACCGAGATACAAGAAATTGTCGAACTCAGCGTACTTCGTCGCGACTTCTTTGACAGAGTCATGACAAGCCAGTGTGCGGCGGATGACATCCGGCATGCCACGCAGTTGCGAGATCATACGCTTGCCAGCGTGATACGACATGTGGCGCATGCGACCCAGGTACAGCGCCAACAACGTGAGCGCCGTCACTTGCGATGTGAAGGCTTTGGTCGACGCAACACCAATTTCTGGTCCCGCATGCAGATAGATGCCGCCGTCAGCTTCGCGGGCAATCGTCGAGCCGACGACGTTGCAGATGGCGAGTGACTTATGACCCTTGCGCTGACATTCGCGCATCGCGGCCAGTGTGTCGGCTGTCTCGCCGCTTTGAGTGATGGCAAAGACCATTGTGCGTTCGGTGAGCGGCGGATTGCGGTAACGCAGTTCGCTCGCGTACTCGACCTCCACCGGAATGCGCGAAAACTCTTCAATTAAGTACTCACCGACGAGACCCGCATGCCAACTGGTGCCGCACGCAGTTAATACGATGCGATCAACCAGACGCAGTTCTTGTGGGTCGATATTGAGCCCCCCAAACTTGGCAGTTGCCGAGTCGTCGTCGATACGGCCACGCAGGCAGTTTTCGATCGACTCAGGTTGCTCATAGATCTCTTTCAGCATGTAGTGGTCGAACTTGCCGAGCTCAAGATCCGTCGTGACTTGATTGATCGTCTGCACCGACATCTTCACGCGGCCTTCGTCGCGATGATGCAGGTCGACGTGATCGGCAGTGATTAATGCAATCTCATTGTCTTGCAGATAGACGACTTCATCGGTGTAACCCGCGAGCGGGCTCGCGTCGCTGGCGATGAAGTGCTCGTTCTTGCCGACACCAATGACCAGCGGGCTGCCGGCTCGCGCGACCAGGATCAAGTTCGGCAAGTCGCGAAACAGAATCGCCAGGCCATAAGTCCCTTTAAGCTTCTTCAACGAGACATCAACCGCCTTCATGTAAGTCTGTGGCTCTTCCGGATCTTCACCGAGCTTGATTTGCTCTTCGAGATGATGTGCGATCAAGTGAGCGACAACTTCACTATCAGTTGCAGTCCGAAAGACGTATCCAATTCCCTGCAACTGCTCTTTGAGGTTGGCGTAGTTTTCGATGACGCCGTTGTGCACCAAGACAACCTCGCCATTGCCACCGACATGCGGGTGCGAGTTGACATCGGTCGTCGCTCCGTGAGTTGCCCAGCGTGTGTGACCGATGCCAATCGATCCACGGACGGGATTCGCTGCGACGAGCTTACGCAACTCTTCGACGCGTCCGACTTTCTTGCGGATACCAATCTCGCTGTCGCGTTGCACCGCGATGCCAGCGCTGTCGTAGCCACGGTACTCAAGCCGAGTAAGCCCATCCAACAGGAGTTCGGGGGCAGACCGGAAGCCGACATAGCCAACGATGCCACACATAGAGGCGCTCCGTCGCTGAAGTGATGAGATAGTGAGGAGAAGGTTCCGCGAGGGTGACACTAATTAAACGACGAGCCGCGCTGGTTAGTGTCTGCGAAAGGCGAGAAGGTGAGGTTGTCGAAGTCGCGAGTGATGCTCGCTGAGTCGACGTTATGAGATAGGAAAGCCAGACCGGCTTGGAGAAGGGGCGGGAACCTAGCGCGCTGGATGAAAGAACGTCAATACGGCTCTGCGATGAGGTTTGAACTGCCTGATTTTGAATACCGCAAGCAAGTCGCGTTGCGGTGTTTCAAAAAATGCACTTAGAGTCCCCATCCCTTCTGAGGCCTTTTCTGGCCGCTTTGATTCCCGTCTGCATCTCCCCTCGGCCTCTCGGCCAGTTTGCTCACCCTCCCTCGTGATTCATTCCCACATCTTGCTGCGCGCATCGAATCACACCTCTCTCCTCCCCCGTTAAACCATGTGGCGTTTGGGTATTGTCGATCTCGACTCGTCGCACTGCGTCGAGTTCAGCCGGCGTTTGAATCACGTCGGACTGGACCGCGATCAGTACGTCGAAGGAGCGCGCGTTGTGGCCGCGTGTTCGACCGGTTCAGTGATGAGCCCCGAACGCATTGCCGGTCATCGCGCTGAACTGGAAGCGATCGGAATTCCAATCGTCGCGCAGCCTCAGGACATGCTGGGGCAGATTGATGCCGTCTTGATCCTTTCGATTTGTGGAACCGCGCATCTCGAACGAGTGCGACCGTTTCTTGCGGCGGGCATACCCGCGTTCGTCGATAAACCCTTTGCATGTGCATTGTCAGATGCGATTGAGATGGTCCAGTTCGCTGAACAACACCGCGTCCTCTTGATGAGTAGTTCGGGCATGCGGTTCGCCGATGAAACGCTGCGCTTCCAGCAGCAATCAACGCCGTTCGGTAACCTCCTCGGAGCCGTGACCTTCGGCCCCGCCAAACGTGCGGACGGCAACCCCGGGCTATTTCATTACGGCATCCACTCGGTCGAGTTGCTGCTGCAACTGATGGGATCGGGTTGCGAGTCCGTACGGACCACATTCACAGACGGCGCGGAAGTCGTCACTGGCCAATGGGCGGATGGTCGTCTCGGCACAGTACGCGGTAATCGGGTGGGATCGACGGCGTACGGCTATGTCGCGTTTGGTGAACGAGGTGTGCTGCCGCAATTGGTTTCGACGCGCTACTCCTATCGCAACTTGTTGCAGGCCTTCGTGCAGTCGCTCAACTCGGGACAGCCCGCAGTCCCACCGTCTTCCAGTGTGGAAGTTGTCCGCTTCATCTTGGCCGCACTTCGCAGCGAGCAATCCGCTGGCCGCAGCGTGCGACTCGATGAGGTCTGAAACGTGAACCTGTTCCCTCTCACTCATCCACGGAATCAGCTCATGTTCCGCTTGGTCATTCAAATTACCATCGCGTCGCTCGCGTTCTTAGCGAGTTCGACGGCCCTCGCGCAACAGTTCCGGGTCTTCACGCGCGTCGAACGGCTCGTCATCGACGACCAACACAACGAGCACTCGGAACTTATGGCGCGGAGCATTACTTACTTCTATGCAGGCCGCGTTTACGACTGCATTCCGCAAGTCGGCGAAGTCACAATCTTCGAGCCGGGTCATGATCGCTTTATTGTCATCAACACCGTCAACATGCTGGTTACGACCGTACCCTTCAGCGAAATCTCGTTGCGGCTGGATCAAGCCCGTGACGAAACCAAAAACTACGCGCAGCAATTACGAGAACGCTCGGCACGGGATGCTCTTCAGATTGCGGAGCCCTTGCTGTTTCAGCTCGCGCCGCAGTTTCAAGAGCAGTTCGATCCGACGGCAAGCAAACTAACTTTGAGCAGCCCGCGTTTCGCATACGTCGTCGATTGTCAGTCTCCGGCGCTGCCGGAATGCGGAGCGGCGTATCTCAACTATGCCGATTGGGCCGCGCGGCTGAATCATGTTTTGCATCCACAGTCGCTGTATCCCGAACCGCGTTTACAACTCAACGATGCATTGCGCCGCCAGCAACAAATCCCTGCAAAAGTGCAACTGCGAGTGGCCTTCGACAAACCTCTGCATCTGCAGGCCGAGCACCGTTTCGACTGGGAACTCTTAAGCCGCGACCGGCAAGACATCAGTCATTGGGAGCTCTTGCTCAAAAGCGGCAAGCTGAAAGAAGTCAGCTTCCGTGAGTATCAACGCTCCATCGTGCTGGCTGCGGGAAAGAAGTAAGAACCCAACGAAGCAGGGCACCTCAGAACTTGTGATTTTCCTGCGGGCCATGTTGTGTCGCCGTGAGCACTTCAGGACCAGTGTCGGTCATGAGAATCGTGTGCTCGAACTGTGCGGAGAGCTTGTTGTCGGCAGTCCGTACGGTCCAGTTGTCGAACTTGTCGATCACTGTCTTCCAAGTGCCTTGGCTAATCATGGGCTCGATCGTGAAGCACATCCCGGGTCGGATGACTTGCGATCCGGCCTTGGTCCCTTTGAACCAGAAATGCGGAATGCCCGGCTCCTGGTGAAAATTGCGACCGATGCCATGACCCTGAAAGTCTCGCACGACTTCGTAGCCCTGCTGCTTGGCGTAGTGGTAAATCGCAGCGCCGATGTCGCGGACATAGCCAAAGGGCTTGATGGCGTGGATTCCAATCCACAAACAATCAAAGGTCACCTGTACCAGACGCCGAGCTTCATCGCTGACGTTGCCAATGGTGAACGTTCCGGATTGGTCGCCATGCCATCCATTAACCAGCGTCGTGATATCGACGTTGACAATGTCGCCATCACGCAGTTCACGCTCATCGGGGATACCGTGACAGACAACCTCATTGACACTGATGCATGAGCAATTGGGATAGGCTGGCGCATTCGCTGGCCCGTGATAACCCAAGCAGGCTGGGATGTGTCCATGATCCCGAGTGTAGTCGTGAATCAGGCGATCGATGTCGATCGTTTTGACTCCAGCTTTGACCTGCGGACGGAGGAAATCCATCAACTGAGCGTTGAAGCGACCAGCGGCGCGAAGTCCTTCGCGATCTTCGGCGTTGTAGAGTGGGATGCCTTTGGACACAGCGTGCTTCGTCTTTTTGATGAATCAAAAAAATTCGGTCATCGGCTCAATCAAGAGAGCGCAGAACGCCGAAAAATAAAGGAGCCCTGAAAACGGGCCGGGGTTATAGCAGCTTTGACCCATCGCGAAATCGACGCCGGGGGCTGCTTTGCCCAGCACCGCTTCACCTGGAAATGGAGCGTGGCATGGACGCCACAATACGGAATTACCGTCATTTGTACGGTGGTCGAAGTCGACCCTTTCTCTCACTTCGCCGCTTAATTGCCAGCGGTTTGAGTCTCGCCAGCTTGAGCTGGATAGACCTAGCAAGCACCGCGAGCGATCTGCCTCCGGGACTCCGCGATGGCGATGCTCGACGGGCAGCCTTCTCAATGTTGGAACACTCAGAGCCCACCACGGCCGCAGTCAGTGTTCAGATGCCAACAGAGCTGGATCAACCCGGCATGACCGGCGTGGAGTGGTTTCAACCAACCGATGAGTCGCGTTGGCTGACCCTCGAATTACCAAGCTGGCTGGGAGAAAGTCGCCTCAAGCCATTGCCAGCGGTGGATGGGCCGCAGACTTTGATGCGGTGGAGTTATGGCGACGACGAAGAGCCAACTCACAAGCTCGAAGACGCATTAGCGACCGACCGTCCCGATTTCACAGAAGCCTCAACGACCGTCGGTAAGGGCGTGCTGCAAGTCGAGTTTGGGTACACGTACACCTTTGACCGTGAGGGCAACGATATCGGGATCGAACACAGCATCGGCGAGGTGCTGCTGCGATACGGTGTTTATGCGGATTGGCTGGAACTGCGTTTGGCGGTTCTGCCAATCAACCTCAAGCAGTCCGATGGAACGACGCGACTCACGGCACAAGGAGTTCAGGATCTGTATGTCGGGGCCAAATTCGCGCTCACGCCACAAGACGGATGGTTGCCCGAAATGGCGCTCACGCCGCAATTCACAGTGCCCACTGGAAGCTCAACCTTTAATGGCGGCGACGTGCATTACGGACTTAATTGGCTTTACGGTTGGGATATCACCGACGAATGGAGCTTTGCAGGCAGCACGCAATTCAATCGCGGTCTCGACAACTTTGGACAGCACTTTGTCGAGTTCGCGCAGTCACTGACGGTCGGGCACTCGTTCACCGAGACTGTCGGCGGCTATGCCGAGTGGTTTGTTTTGTTACCGACGCGCTCCGAAGTAGGCCCGAGTGAGCACTACTTCAACGGCGGCATCACCTGGAAGCTGAGCAACGATATTCAGTACGACGTTCGTGCAGGCGTCGGCCTCAACGACGCTGCGGCAGACTATTTCCTCGGCACTGGTCTCGCGCTGCGGTTTCATTGATGCACCAACGTTGCCACTCAGTCGACGTACAAGAACTCGTTGGTATTCAATAGCACCAGCGCCGCTTGCTTCCAGGCGGCTTGCAAAGCTGCGGCGCGATCGGTGTCGGTCGAGTTGGGTTTGCTCGCAAGTTGTTCCTGCGAGAACTCGGACACAAAGCGTGTGAGCAACGAGAACTCTGATGCCGATGGCTCCCGCGCAACCAGCGTGCGGAACGCAAATCGAATGCGATCGGGATCATTGGATGCGCTCCTCACAATGCGCTCGCCCAGGCTTGTGGCGGCTCTGTCCGAAACTGGCGAATGCAGCAGCGCGAGCGCTTGCAGCGGTACGGTCGATGTCGGCCGTTCGGGGCAGTTGACCTCCATCAGCGGCACGTCGAACAGGTCAAGCAACGTGAGATGCTGACTGCGGCGGACTTGCAAATAGATCGAACGTCGGTGTGACGATATGTCGTCGCCAGTGATGACCGAACCATCGCCCTGCAGATGCACAGGAACCGGTGCGCCAAACATTTGCGCGTTCGATTGTCCCGCCGCGATCAGCAGCATGTCACGCACCACCTCACCGTCATGACGGCGCGGCGGGAATGCGGATAAGAACAGATTACGCGGGTCACGTTCACGCTGTTCGGAGGAGATCTCGGACGTTTGCCGATACGCCGTTGATGTGACGATCAATCGATGCAAAGCCTTTTGGCTCCAACCAAGTCGGATAAATTCTGTCGCAAGCCAATCGAGCAACTCAGGATGCGAGGGCGCGACGCCGGCTTTGCCAAAATTCGCAAGTGTTGGCACAAGCCCCGTTCCAAAGTGCTTCGCCCAGACACGATTCACTTGGACGCGAGCCAACAGTGGATGACTGGGATCAGTCAGCCATTTCGCCAAGGCCGTTCGTCGGCCCGACGATTTGTAGAGCGGTTGAAGTTCGAGCTTGAACCCCATCGGAGTTAGGACTTCGGGCACACCAACGGCAACGGGAGCGCCCGGTTTGTTGTAGTCACCGCGTTTGAGAATGCGGCCAGTGGCAGGCTTATCATCGAGCTCCATCAAGCCCCGCAACTTCACAATCGGTCGCTTCAAGGATTGCTGCGCAGCGATCTCGGCTTTGAGTGACGCGGACTGGTCGCGGTACTCGGTTGAGAATGTCTCGAGGTCGGCCTCTGTCAACGACACCTTCACGGCATGTGCAGCCACGAGTTGCTTCTGCTCGTCATTACGTTTGTCAGCGGCCACTAACAACGCTGCGATCAGCTTGTCGATCGTTGCGGCGTCGAGCGTCGGAGCAGCTTCACTCACGCGTCGCAGGCGAGTCGCTTGAGTTAACTCATTGAGTTTGGCTGTCAGCGCGGCGATTTGCGCATCGGCTTGCCGGTTAGCCGTCGTGATGCGGGCTTCTTCAGATTCGGACGCCATGGGAACGCCGCGCACTTCCGATGGTTGCCAACGTGCTGGATCAAAGCTCGCAATGAAGGCTGCTTGCAGTGAGTAGTACTCGCGCTGTGAGATGGGATCCTGCTTGTGATCATGGCATCGAGCGCACTGAATCGTCAGGCCTAGAAAGGTCGAGCCGACAATCTGCATCGTGTCAGCCAGCACTTGATGAATCTCATTGGGCTCAGTGTAGCCGGGATAGGTCGGGTCGAGCGCCGTTCTCAAGAAACCCGTCGCGATCAGTTGCTCGACAATCTGCGGCGCCAGCGATTCGCTGCGGCGCCAGTCAGTGAGCTCGTCACCGGCAAGTTGCTCGATGACGAATTGGTCATACGGCAAATCAGCATTGAGCGCGCGAATGACGTAATCACGATAGCGCCAGGCCTCAGGGCGAACGCGATCTGCGGCAAGATAGCCATCCGAATCCGCATAGCCCGCGACATCGAGCCAATGTCGGCCCCAGCGTTCGCCGTAATGCGGTGAATCGAGCAACCGATCGACAAGCCGTTCATAAGCCTCGGATGAATCATCTGCGAGAAATTCATCGAGTTGTTCAATACTGGGCGGCAACCCGAGCAGATCGAACGTCAGTCGGCGCAGCAACACGCTCTTCGAAGCTTCTACATTGAAGCAAAGCTGTCGGGCTTCGAGTGCTTGTAACAGGAAGGCATCAATTGGCGTCCGCACTCGATCGGTATGTGTCACGTTTGGTACAGCCGAACGCACCGGCGGCTTGAACGACCAAAACGCGCGGTCCTGTTGAGTGATGCGGCTGTTGAGTTGGCCGTCGGGCAAAAGTGGTTCGGTCTCTGTGGAAGTCTTCGCACCAGCGGCGATCCATTGCTTGAGCAGTTCGATCTGTGCGGGTTCGAGCCGGTCTTTCTTGTCCGGCGGCATTTCGCCAGCGGCGACGCGTTGTACCAACACGCTCTCATCAGGTTTGCCTGGAACGATGGCCGCGCCGGAGTCACCGCCGTTGAGAATCAAGAACCGTCGCCGCAGATCGAGACCGCCTTCGAGCTTGCCTTTGCCATGACATTGCCCGCACTTCGCGGCGAGTAATGGCGCGATGTCTTTTTCAAAGACCGGCTCAGCACCTTGTACGAAACCGGATGAAACGATGGCGACCGCAGACAACACACCACTCAAGATCGCAGAAGTTCGACGCGACATCGTCAAGTTCCTCTCGAAAGCGAATGAGCTGATCGGGCCGCAATTGACTGATTCGTGGAGGCTCTGCGTTTCCGATGTCTTGTCCTAGGAACATAGAGAAACACAGACATCCGGAGAGCATGGAACAGCGTCAGAACATCCAGCGACGTGATCTCGACCATCGAGCGATGTGGATCGCTTACGGCAACTTGTAAAGCAGTACCACCGCGTCGGCATCGATCGCTTCGCCGCGTCCAGTTGGTCCGACTTTCTCGCCCGTCTTGGCTTTCACGCTCACCCTCGTCGGATCAATCGACAGCACCTGCGCGATGCTTTCGGCGATCGCGCGTTTGAACGGAGACAACTTGGGGTGCTCTGCATGCACCGTGCAGTCAAGATTAGCGATCTCCCAACCGCGCTCGCGCACCAACTTAGCGACCTCGACGGCAAAGATCGTTGAGTCCGCGCCCTTCCATTGCGGATCGCTATTCGGAAACCACTCGCCGATGTCTCCGAGTGCGAGCGCTCCTAAGAGCGCATCGGTAATCGCATGCAGCAAGACATCAGCGTCACTATGCCCGACGAGCCCGCGGTCATACGGAATACACACACCGCCGAGGATCAACGGACGCTCGGGGCCTAAGCGATGTCGATCGTGTCCGAGTCCAATACGAACAGGCGGGAAACTCATCGAGGTGATCCTCGTCGGCAGCAAGAGCATCACTGAAAGAAGAAGGGCAGACCGTGTCTGCCTCGTTACTCACACCAATGACTTCGCAATCTCATCAGAAAGGAATTCTCACGGGCGACTCAGTCCTCATTTTTCTGCCCATCCATCTTTCTGCCGTGGTCTTCAATCCAGCAAAGACTTTGGCAGAAAAATGACGGGACAGAAAACGAGCACAGCCTTAGAGCTTCGCCGCCGCATCGCGCACGGCCTTGAAGCAAACTTCGATGTCCGACAACGGATTCATCGGGTTCTCTTCGTACTCAAGAGCCAAGCAATACTGATAATCAAGCTTCTTGAGATTCTTCAGGCAGCCGAGGATGTCGAGGTCGCCTTCGCCCAAGATGCGGAACTGCTTCTTGCCATCGGCATGCGTCTTCACGTCTTTGAAGTGTACGCCGAAGACACGCTTGCCGAGTCGCTCAATCGCTTCATGCGGCTTCTCGTCGCTACGCAGGTAGTGACCGGTATCGACGCATGCGCCGATCTTCGGATGCCGATCCTTCACGACCTCTTCGACATCGCTGATCTTGTTGTAGCGATGCCCAGGTCCATGATTGTGAATCGCGATCGCGACGTCGTACTCAGCCACCAACTTGTCGAGCAGATCGAATGTCGCTTTGTCTTTCTTCGGATCAGCACTCAACGACTTAATGCCCATAGCTTTGGCGTAGTCGAAGATCGTGCGTGCTTTGCTTTCGTTCTCATCGAAGCCGACGACGCCGTAAGCCATCAACGTCACGCCAGCATCAGCGAGCAACTTCTTCTGCTCTTCGATCTGCTTCGGGACGTTGTTTTGAGGAATGTGACCAGGGAACGCTTCCCAGTACTTAAGCCCCAACGTTTGAGTGTGCTTGAGAGCCTCGGGGGCTTTGAAGTGCCGCAGCGAGTAACTCTGGATGCCCATTTTGAAGCCAGCGTACGGATCTTTATCCGCAGCCAAGAGCGACGGCGCCAGCAGCGCGGTCCCGGCCATTGCCGCAGCCGAACCGAGGAACTGCCGACGGTTCACAACATCGATGCGTGCCATGCAGAAGTCTCCGAAGTAGTCATAGGGACGAGAAAGAAACGCACGCCAGGCAGGTTAGTGCTGCGTTTCCTCATCAGCTATCGAGCCACTTCGGAGTCGGTGTCGTTTGTGTTGTACGGATCGCAGAAAGCAGTTGCGCTGAATGTGAGCCGTCGGCGCTAGCCGCGGGCCTTGGTTTTCTCACCCGACGCTAGCGCGTTCGGCTCACGTCGGAACGCAGGTATTTCCTGCGACCCGTATTAGATCGACACGTTGAGAGACAGCCCGGCTCCGGCTCCACCAACTTGGCCGCTGCCAGCGAGCGGCACGTTTAATTCCAAATTGAGATGGCCTTGTTGGCCCATCATGCCAGCCATCGCCATTCCCGCGAGGAACGCTCCGGCCGCGCCGCCTCCGCCTTGCTTGTCATCATCTTTGCTGCGACCACCGCCAGAGAGCATCAGCGCGATCAAGATCTCTGCGGAGCTAAAATCCTTCATGGTTTGAGCCAACGATTGCAAACTTTCAGGAAGCCCTGCTCCGAGCGATTGAGTCGATGGAGAGATGCTACTGGCGCTGGCATTAGCACCGGTGCTGCCGCTGGCTGCCGAGGCTCCGCCGAGACTCATCCCCGCTCCTACCGAGATTCCCATTGCTCCGCCGATCCCACTGATGCTCGACATGCTGATTGTCCTCGTCGCGAGAAAGACACCATTCACTCACTGATTCATGCACTCGCAATGCAATCGCGACGCCACTGCGCGGAGGTCTTCGTCGCACTTCGAAATCAGCCGTTGGACCAAGAGTTTAAAACTGCTGCGAGGCTCAACCTTGTTGCATCAACGCAGCACTTGTTGTCGCACGGCAACACCGTGATCCAACAATCCCATCGCGATTGGAGCGTCGAAGTCGGAGGTCCGGATGGCCTCATGCTCGTGACGCGCCGCGCGTGACAAACCGCGACTGGGTGTTTGCCTCAACCACTGTGAGCCCGTTTGACGGTCATCAATCCCGACCTACGGTTGCGGTGCTGGTCACTCCCACAACGCTCAGCGAGATTCACCGACGCAGCTCTGAGGAACTTGTCGCATGTCATTCGTTGCTTCTGCTCTGACGGATACAAACTCAGCCTTCGAGATCCTGGAAGCTCTGGGTCTGTTGCTTGATCCAGCGAGCGCAAGTTGGCAGTCGGGGCAGCAAGCTCATGAACGTCGAGAGGCGATTCGAGTTCCTCTGGTGCAAGAGATTTGCGTGGTCGGACTCGGTGATGATTTTGAACCAGCCACCGCACCGCTGTTGATGGATGGCCGTGATATTTCGGGGCAAGGCTTGTCGTTCAGTCACGGCAAACCGATCACCACACGCTTTGCCGCCGTCTCCTTCAAAGTCGCCTCTGGAATTGAGACGGTCGTTGTGAGGTTGGCTTGGTGCCGCTTCAGTCGACCGGGTAGCTATGTCAGTGGCGGAAAGTTCGTCAAATACCGACCCATTGCCAACATCCCCAGCGATTGGACGGCCCTAGAACGAGGATGAACACCGACTTAAATCCTCGCAATGCCGAGAATCTGACACAGCCCAATGATCGGGATGCTCGCCCAGTCCGGACGATTGTTGAGTTCATAACGCAGTTCGTAGAGCGCCTTCTCCAACAGAAACAGATCGAGGAGTTGCTGTGCTTGTAGAGGGTCGCTCGGCAGCAAACCACTGTTTCCTACATGCTCGCGGTAGCTCATTAAGAACTCACGCGCTACGCACGAGAACCAGTACTCCTGCCAACCGACGCGATCCGTCTCCGGCGGCAAATCGGCGAGGCCAGCGCTTCCGGCGTTCGCGGCATAGTGAAACGACCGCAACATGCCCGCGACATCTTTGAAGACGGGACGTTTCTGCCGACGTTCGGCCAGAGGACGATCGGGCTCACCTTCAAAGTCCACAATGAAAAAGTCCTCGTTCACACGCAGCACCTGTCCGAGGTGATAGTCGCCGTGAACTCGGATCATGGCCACGCCCAGATCACCGAGGTCGCTCGCAAGCTGGTCTAAGCGCACCATTGCTTGTGCCGCAAATTCCGCCGCAAACCGAGTCGCTCCAATGTGAGCGACAACATCTTGCCGGGCAGTAAGCAGCTTCTTAGTCGCGTGGATCTCTTGCCGGACAATCCCCAGGAGTTCTGCCCACTTCGCTTGAGTCAGCGGTTCGGGAATGAAGTCCGGTTCTATGCTTTGAGCCAACGTACAATGCATCTCGGCCGTTCGTTGTCCGAGTAACGCTGCAGCTGCGAGTGACGCGCTGAGCAAGTTGGTGTCGGCGCTGGCTGAGTTGGGTGGCCGTGTCTTTGATATCGAACGCCAGTCGACGGGTTGTGGGGCCATCCCCAAACGTTGCGGTTGATGCTGCAAACAGCGCCAGAAATCACCCACCAATCCCAAGCAATAAGTCCAGGCCTCAGATTGTGAACACAAGCGCTGACTCAGGATCGCGAGACAACGGTCTTCAGATATGACAGACGTCGTACTCGGCGGTTGGTAAGTCACGACACCCGCGACTGCCGGTGAATTGGTGAAGCCGTGCTCGGTCAAAAAGACGCCCAACTCGGCGTCTGGGTTAATCCCATCTTGAGGCCGACGAAAGAGCTTGAGAAAGTAGGATGCGCCGATGGAAATCGACGTGTTGCTTTGCTGACCTGAATGCTGCTGCACATCGCTGGGGGAGCACTCTGCGAGTTTTTGCGGGTCCAATACGCGTGTGATCGAGCCTCGTAACATGCCACCTGATTGAGTCGCGATCGAACGATCGGCTGTCAGCGTCTTGCCGAGGAAGGCCAGCCAAAACTCCGAAGCCCCGCATTCTACGAACGTCAAATCCGATTCTCCGGCGGCGACTTCTAAAGGAACGGCATACAGGTCGTCGGAACCATCCGTGAACTCTACTCGGACTAACGCGAGCCACTCGGTCGCTGCGTTCAACTGACGAATGACGGCGGCATCAACGATCGAAACTGCGGAGACGCGTTTGGACTTACTGGCAAACCAACGTTGGGCCGGCAGCCATTCCATCAAACCTCGGCACAATGCCGAGGTAGCCAGGAACGAGTTCAAATTCCGGGACATGTCTCCTCCCTAAGACCTGACGTCAGACAGCAGCGGCCACGATGTTGTGCCACTTCATTTCGAGGACTGGTTTGAACCGCAAGGTGAAACGAATAACCGCAAGCCCTTGGCACGAAGTCTATTGGACCTCATGACAGAAGCTTGCGGTTTCAAAACTCAACGCCTCACGGAGGAGACGCAGAGACTTACTGCGGCAAAGACTGAGCCAACAGGGCCGCCTTCGCAGCCTTGATGTCGGCGTCTCGCTTTTCGATATAGGCCCCTAAATGGGCACGGCTGGCGCGTGGGGGAGAAACTTTGCGCAACACGGTTCCACTCTTCTTGGCATACATCTCTTTGCTGCCATCGGGCAAATAGCGATAGCCAACTCGAGTCGGTTTGTTGGTGACGGGGTCAATCAACGCCACCTTGCAGCCATGGATGGGGCGTTCAATTTCAACACGTCCACCTTGTGGAACCTTAGGATTCGCACCGCGCTTGATGTGCTTCTTGACGATGTTCACACCTTCGACGAGCACCAGCCCCTTTTTGCGATTCACAGCAACGATCTTGCCTCGCTTGCCTTTGTCGTCACCGGAGAGGACTTCGACATAGTCACCGCTTCGGACATAAAGCTTCGCTGCTTTCTTGACCTTCATGCTCGCAATCTCCTGCCAATCAAACTGTCAAATATTCTCGCGATCCGAAGCGTCGACCGTGACGGGAGCAATGCTCACCGAAGCTGCTCACACTCATTCGGATCTGTCATCATATCGCTTAATCGACTTCACTCCGTCGCCGAAAGGGGCGGAAAGATATCGACCGACCTCAGTACCAGCAACGCAGTACGCTCACGGCGTTCGCTGAAGTTTTCACACTCGTCAGGAAGCGACGCTTCCGAGTGACGCCATCACCCTTTCATGGAAGTCGCATCATGACGACTTTTTGCCCGGTCCTTGTCGACGGGCAAGTTCCAGCGGTGACAGCTTTGTGCCGTCCGCTCCCACCGCCGGTGCTGATTTTGGCTCGGGGGCTGGGGCCGGCACTGCCTCAGCGGGGGCCGCGTCCACAACAGTTGGGGCAACTGTCTCGTTCTTCGACTTGCTGGCCCCCTGTTGGCGTGCCAATTCAAGGGGAGAAAGTTTTTTGCCACTGTCAGCATTCGTCGTGGTCGCCGTCGGAGCAACGCCGCCGGTCTTCGTTGATCCTTGCATCCGAGCCAACTCAAGCGGCGACAGTTTCTTCCCGCCATCACTCGCCGGAGCAGGACTCTCTGCCTTCGCCGCTCCTTGCTGCCTTGCCATTTCAAGTGGCGAGAGTTTCTTAGCTGGAGCACCGTCGGCACCCGCAGGAGCCGAGACCACCTTGGCGGTTGGAACAGCCTTCTCTGACTTGGCGTGTTCGGCCTTTGCCTTAGGCGCTGGCTCGGCAACTTGTCGCAAGAAAGTCGGCTCGATGTCGTACCAGGCGATGTCGGGCGTGTCGTGAAACTGGACCAACGCACGACCATTCATATTCACCGTTTGAACCTTGCCGGTCAGTCCCACAAAACGGCGAAGTTCAGGAATCTTGGCATCAACGATCACCCACTTAGAGGTGAGTTCCGCTTTCAACTGCTCAGCGCGTTCAATGCTCATGGCAATACATCGGGAGAAAGGAAGTTGAGCACCGGCAGAACGTCGAAGTGCTCCAGATATGCGGTCAGGCCACAATCGATGGGCGACCAGAAGCCAGCATCCTAGTAGCAGATTTTGGCGAATGGAATTCAAGCCTCGCTGGGGTAGGCATGGCAGAGGCCTCGGATGAGGAGGGTTTTACATCCTCCTCCCGCACACCCAACGAAGACAGGCCGATTCCTCCAATTCACAGCCAAATGCGAGCTAGTTTTCGACTGAACTCGGGCGGCGGCAGCGGAGACCGTCTCGAACTTCACCGGGCACTGTGATGCGGGTCCCTGAGCGAGGAAATTAATGGACGTCTCTTTCATCAATCACTTCATTGAGTCTGCAGCCAACGTGTTTAACACCATGCTGGACTGTCCGTTAAAGCGCACTTCGTTGCGGCTCAAGACCGAGGCCCAGCCGGCCCATGAAGTGTCAGCCATTATTGGGCTGTCGGGCATGCATGTGGGCAGTCTGGTTCTCAGCCTGTCTCGTGAGGTCGCACTCAAAGCGACTGAGCGTTTACTCCTCGTTGAGTTTGATGATGTCACAGCTGATGTCGTCGACGCCGTGGGCGAGCTCAGCAACATGATCGCGGGTGGAGCGAAAGCGGCGATGTCGCATCTCAATTTGTCATTGGGGCTCCCCAACGTCATCGTCGGGAAGTGCCAGAAAATCTACTTCCCCGGCGATGTCTCACCGATCACGGTCAGCTTCACAACTGCGTGGGGCGATCTGGCAATTGAAGTGGGTTTCGACACGCGATTGGAAGGCAACATCTCGCAAGTCGAACATCGAGCAATGGCCATGGCCTAGTACTCGTCCAACTGTCAGCTTTGCGGTGAATTGAGCACACGACGACTTCTCACACTCACTAACTGGAGCCGCGTTCTCGCGCTCATTTCTTTGGAGTGATTACGGCCATGAAGATTCTGTTGGTTGATGACTCGGGAACGATGCGAACTATTCAAAAGCGCTGCCTACTGAAGCTCGGCGTTCCCGAAGATGGCATTGTGGAGGCCGAAAATGGTCAAGTGGCCTTCGATCACTTCAATGCTCAACCATTCGACGTGGTCATGACCGATTGGAACATGCCCGTCTTAGACGGACTCGCGCTGTTGAAGAAGATTCGTGAAATCAACAAGCAAGTACCCGTGATCATGATCACGACCGAAGCTGAACGCTCGCGAGTTGTAACCGCCATCGAGGCCGGTGTTTCAGATTACCTCGTGAAGCCGTTCACCGCTGACACACTGAATGCCAAACTCGAGAAATGGGTTCCGGCAACGGTGTGAACACGGACCGACTCAACCTGCGATGCGACTCAGAGAAACTGCGGTCGCACCGGCAGCCTCACCAGTGAAACAATCGCTCCTCTTCTCCCACAGTCCCGACTGAGTACGGCAACCACAGCAACGTCAGTCGTGTGATTGCGATGTCAGTCTTCTTCGGAGTGAGCGTCAGTTCTTCGAGTTCAATCGACTCGTCGCCGGTATCCATCAACTTTTGGACTTCGGCGTCGAACTCGGCATTGAGCGTTTGTAACTTCTCGGTCAGGGCTTCGACGGTTTCCTCTGCGCGGCCAATATCCGCTCTTTCGGACATCGCCTTACCTGCCGATCGCGCTGAGGTGACCGCTTTGCCGATATTGGTCGCGGTCACCATCTTGCGACCGAGCATCGCTCCTAAGATTGACGAACCCACATTCAGCGCCGTTGACAACAACGCTCCCTGAGCTTGCTCTTTCTCCTTTTCAACACGCTGCTCGGACTTACGAATCTGCTCTTGAAGGGCAGCGAATTTGGGCGCGTACTTCGCGCGAAGTTTCTCGACATGCAAGTCGCGTTTCTCGCGATGTCTTGTTGAAATGCGCGTACGGAAGTCACCCTCAGACTCCTCTGGCGACGAAACTTCTTTGAGCGTTGGTGCCTTCCACAACGTCAGCCTTGCGGTGCGATAGAGATAGTCCTTCAAGCTCGTGGCACATGTGGCATGGTGCTTGGCTTTAAGAAAGGCCGACGGCAGATTCGCGAAGTCAGCCGGTTCGTGGGCCGACGATTCGGTCTCGTCATGCCACTCTTCGAGTCGTTCGGCATGGATCCAATCTGAAGTAGTCTCATCGTCGATCGGCAGCACGAACGTGAATTCGCCCCAGTGGTCGACTTTGTTGGTTGCCTGTGCGTAATGCACTCGCGCGGTCCCGAGCAGACTCGGGCGATAAACCAACTTCGCGCCGCGCGCGACTTCACCCCGCAGCGGCAAGAATGTCTCGGACACATCCGGCGGCAACATCGGTCGAGCACTGGTGGACGCCCCGCCGTGAAAGCTGAGCGCTGGTCCCGTAGTACTGGTCGCGCTGACTTCTGATTTGCGAGCCTTCATCAGCCCATCAATCTGATCCCGCGTCAAAGGGCCCCGCAAGAACGACAACGCCCAACGTGTCTGAAACACAATCGGGGCTTCCTCATGCACGTTATTCATGAGGAAGACGCGATTCGTCAGCGCTGACAGAGTCTGCTCCATGCGCGCGCGGTCGAACCTCTTACCAGCAGCGGTCGAGGCACCTTCGAGACCATCCAAAACGCGCAGCTTGTCGCGTTCTGTTTGCAGGCGACCGAGGAACCAAGTGCCGGCATTCGAGAGCCCTTTGTAGTCGATGTCGACGGGGTTCTGAGTCGCGAGCACGACTCCTAAACCGAACGCACGGGCTTGCTTCATCAGAGTCAGCAACGGCGTCTTGCTCGGTGGATTCGCGGTCGGCGGGAAATAGCCGAAGATCTCGTCCATATAGAGAATCGCCCGGAGACTCGACGTCCCGCTCTGAGCGCGCATCCAACCGAGCACTTCGTTGAGCAAAATAGTGACGAAGAACATCCGCTCGGCGTCATTCAGATGCGCAATCGAGACGACGACCAATCGCGGCTTACCTTCCGGGGTATAAAAGAGGCGCTGCACATCGAGCGGTTCACCCTGCAACCAAGCTTGAAAGCCCGGCGAGGCCAGCAAGTTGTTGAGCGCCATCGAGAACTCGAAGCGATCCTTGGCCGGGAAGAAGCTGTCAACATCCATAAAGCCGACCTTTTGAAACGGCGGCTGTTGGATGTCGCGAATGAGATTCCCCAAATCGACGTCGCGCCCTTCGCGCCAAGCGCGATCCAGCAACGTCGCAAGCAGAATGAACTCGCGACTGCGAAGCGGATCGGCGTCGATGCCCATCAACGCCAGTAGTCCCGAGACCGATGCCGAGACACGTTCGCGCAGCGCCTCATTGTTCGCACGAGTTGACTCGGGCGGCGCGTTGAACGACTTCAACACGGTCAGCGGCAAGCCCGCTGTGCTACCGGGGGTATAGATCGCGATATCGACCGCCTCGCGATAGCGCTGAATACGTGCTCCATCTTGTCCCCAAGTTGCGAGCCCTTCCTTCCAAGTTTTGGCCGTCTTCGTTGCCAGTTCACTGACGCTGAGACCCTGCCGCGTTGCCTCTTGCGGGTCGAGCCACGGCTGAAAGTCCGCTGGTCGCAACTCAGGAAACGTCAGCAGCAAGTTGCCAAGATCTCCTTTGGGATCGATGCAGATCGCCGGAATGCCGTCGATCGCAGCCTCTTCGAGCAAGCTCAAGCATAGCCCGGTCTTGCCGCTGCCCGTCATGCCGACGCAGACCGCATGCGTCGTCAGATCTTTGGCGTCATAGAGCACGAGATCATCACGGTACCGCTGCTGCTCAAGCGAGTACTCCCGGCCGAGATAAAACACGCCAAGCTTTTCAAAGTCCTGCATGAGTCAGTCCTTGATGAGAGGTCTTCAGATGCCCGTCGAGCGGACCATGAGGCGCAGATTGATGGCGTCTCTCAGAGATGTCAGCGCCGATTTGCTCGTCACCATGACAACCGAGTGCTCCTGCGAATCGTTAGTGTCGTGGTCGCGCGAGATCGTCGGCGGAAGTTGCTCGGTGCAGTTCAACCGGACCGTCAGTGGAGTCCATCAATCATTCGAGCGCCTGCACTGTGACCAGACTTCGGCAGTCTTTCGAACTCGGTTCTTTCTTGGAATGCTTATCGAGACCCCCCAGCACGTTCGATCGACTCACGCTCACCCGGAGACGCCCTCATGAAGATTGACCGCATTGAATTGTTTCATGTCGCGATGCCGCTGATTTATCCGTGGCGCACGGCTTACGGCGAGGACGCGGCGATTCATTCGGTGCTGTGCCGTATAACGAGCGGTTCGGTCGACGCCTGGGGCGAGAGCACGCCGCTCGCTGCTCCGTGCTATAGCCCCGAGTGGGGCGGCGGGATCTTTGCGTCGGCTCGGGATTGGCTCGCTCCGGCTCTCATCGGCAAAGACATTCAAAGCGGCGAGCAATTGCAGTCCGAGTTGTCGCTCTTCAAAGGCAACTTCTTTGCGAAGGCGATCCTCGACAACACATGGTGGTCGTTGCAGTCGCGGCTGCAGAACGTGCCGTTGCATCGACTGATCGGAGCGACTCGCGACGTCATCCCCGTCGGCGCGGACTTTGGAGTGATGGACTCGACCGACGATTTGCTGAAGGCCGTCGGGCAGGCGGTTGATGCGGGCTTCCCGCGCGTGAAATTAAAATTCCGCCCCGGTTGGGACGTGCCGATGCTCGCCGCTGTGAGGAAGCAGCATCCGACTCATCCCGTGCATATCGACTGTAACAGTGGCTACAGGATCAGCGACGCGAAGCTGTTTCAGGAGATCGACCAATTCAACCTCGCGATGATCGAGCAGCCATTGCAGCACGACGACCTCGTTGATCATGCCGAGTTGCAGAAGCTGATTCGGACACCGGTATGTCTCGATGAGAGCATGACGTCGATTCGTCGCGCCGAGCAGGCGGCGGCTTTGAAGAGTTGCCGCTTCGTGAACATCAAACCGGCGCGCGTCGGCGGACTGACGAACGCCGTCGCGATTCACAATGTGTGTCAGGCGAATGACATCCCCTGCTGGGTCGGCGGCATGTTGGAGAGTGCGACCGGCGTCGCGATCTGCATCGCATTGGGGATGCTCGACAACTTCGTGTATCCGGCAGACATCTTCCCGAGCACGCGTTTCTATCACGACGATTTGTCCGGCCCGCCGATCGAGTTGATCAAAGACGCCGCCGGAGTCCCGTCCGTCCGCGCCTTCGACCGCTTACCTGAACCGATCCCAGAGCGACTCGGAAAGCTAACGATCAATCGAGCGATTATTCAGAAGTGATGCAGGATTCGATTCGTTGGAGTGCGGTGATGAATCACCGCACTCCGAAGTGAAGGCTATCGGCTCAGCCGCTTGGCCTTCTCTTCGAGTTCAACCGGAATCTTCTTGAGCAGCATGTCGACGACGTCATCAGTTGTGATGCGTTCGCTGTCGGCGTGGAACGTCGTGACGATGCGATGACGCAAGACTGGATGCGCGACGGCCTTGATGTCTTCTGTGCTGACATGAAAGCGACCTTCGAGAATCGCTCGGGCTTTAGCGCCAACGATTAAATTTTGCCCGGCTCGCGGGCCGGCGCCCCAAGAAATGTATTCCTTGATGAAATTCGGCGCTTCGGGCTCGTTAGGGCGAGTCGCGCGGACGATGTCTCGAGCGTAGACGAAGACATGCTCGGCAACGGGCACGCGGCGGACGACTTCTTGCAGGGCGAGGATCTGCTTTCCTGAGAGTGCGGGAGTGAGATCCGTGTCCTCGGCTCCCGTCGTCTGCTTGAGGATGCGCAGTTCATCGGCGGCTGTCGGGTACTTCACCACGATGTTGAACATGAAGCGGTCCAGTTGCGCTTCAGGCAACGCGTAAGTGCCTTCCTGCTCGATCGGGTTTTGAGTCGCCAGTACGAAGAACGGTTGTGGCAACCGATAGGTATTAGATCCTACCGTCACGTGCCGCTCTTGCATGGCTTCGAGTAACGCCGCCTGCGTCTTCGGCGGAGTGCGGTTGATTTCGTCAGCCAGCAGGATGTTGGTGAAGAGCGGACCCTGCATGAACTGGAACGAGCGACGGCCGGTGTCGGGGTCGTCCTGCAAAACGTCGGTGCCGGTGATGTCCGAGGGCATCAAGTCCGGCGTGAACTGAATGCGGCGGAAGGACAACTGCAAGATCCGCCCGATCGTGCTGACGAGCAGCGTCTTGGCGAGTCCCGGCACTCCGACCATCAAGCAGTGCCCGCGGCTGAAGAGTGCGATCAAGAGTTGATCGACCACATCTTGCTGCCCGATGACGACCTTTCCGATCTCTTCTCGCATACGTTTATAGGCGGCTTGCAGTCCCCGAATGGCTTGAGCTTCACGCTCGCGGGCCTCGACATCGGACTCCGGCGAAAGCACAGCGTTTTCATCATCAAGGTCGCGCGACATAGATGCGGCTCGGTGGACAGGAGAAGGGCTGACGATCGATCGCAAAGTGAAGGGCGACCGAGATCGCGCGGCGGAGTATGGCCCGCCAGCGGCGCGTCGCAATCCTGAACTTAGCGACTCAAGCCCGCATCGAACTCTGTGTCCCCCAAGCCTCGGTGTTCCAACGGTCTTCTTGAAGGATCCGAAATGCCGAAGCACAGCGAATGGCACTGGCTGAAGACCGTGCCTTGCTCGTCGTGCATCTTGAAGTACAGCGAGTACTGGTTCGCCGGGTGAACCACGAGAGTCACTTCAGCAAGTTCTGAATCATCATGATCGCTGCTGGGCCGACGAGGACCACGAATACGCCAGGGAAGATGAACAGCACCATCGGGAAGATCATTTTCACCGAGGTTTGCTGAGCTTTTTCCTCAGCCATCTGGCGTCGCTTGATACGCATCATGTCCGACTGCTGACGCAGCGCATGTGCCAGCGGCGAACCGAGTTTGTCGGCATGAATCAACGTCGCGGCGAGCGCTTTCATATCGTCGACACCGGCGCGGAGGCCCATGTCATGCAGCACTTCACGGCGTTGACGGCCCATCTGCAGTTGCATGTTGCACATGCTGAATTCGTAGCACACATCGGGATGTGAGTCGGCCAGTTCCTCACAGACTCGCCGCATACCGGCATCCAATCCCAAGCCGGCTTCGACGCACACCACCAGCAAGTCGAGCGCATCCGGCAGTCCGAGAAAGATGCGTTCCATCCGTCCGCTGCGGACCATCATCAACCAGATTTCTGGGCCGTACAGTCCGATACCTGAGGAGATCGCAACGGCCATCAAACATTGATTGGTGAAGCCCCAGTTGAAGAAGCCGATCGTACCGCCAATCGCGAGGCAGACGGTGAGACCAATCATTTTGGCCGCGAGAAACATTTGCGTGGAGCGCGGAGCGTTGAATCCCGCATTGGCAAGTCGCACTTTGAGCTTGCTTTGCTCGAGTTCTGTCTTGGGTTCCAGAGCCTTAGACAACGTCGGAGCAGCTTTCTCCAGCATGCTCATCGAGCCGTTCTTGTCAAGCCCTTTTCCACCGCCTGCACCATTTCTCAAAGAAGGATCGCGCAGTTCATCAAGTCGTTCGGTAGCGCGCGATTTCTCACCAGAGAAGAAGTTGAACACCGCCCACAACGCGATGGTGCTCGCTCCAAAGACGATCCACGGAATGAGGGTGCTGAGGTCCATAGTTTTAATTCGTTGAATGATAAGGACGATGAGTTGGCACAGACGCCGACTAGGACGACTACACCTTGATGTTCACGATCTTCTTGATGAAGAACGCACCCAGGATCTGCAGGCCGATCGCGTAGAACAGCATTTGCTTGCCGAGCTCTTCTTTGAACAGCAGCGAGACGTATTCGGGATTGATGTAGTAAACGGTCAAGAACAGCACGATCGGCAAGGCTTGCAGCACAATCCCGCTCAAGCGGCCTTCTGCCGTCAACGCCTTCACCTGACCAAGGATCTTGAACCGTTCGCGGATCAAGTACGCGATCTTGTCGAGTACTTCGGACAGGTCACCACCCGCTTGCTTCTGCACGGCAACTGCGGTGACGAAGAACTTCAGGTCCATGTTCGGCATGCGCGTCAGCATGTTCTTAAGCGACTTCTCAATCGGAATACCGAGGTTCTGTTCCTCATAGGCCAGCATGAACTCAGTAGCGATTGGCGCGGGCATTTCTTCCACGACCAGATGAATGCCGGAGTTGAGTGAGTGTCCGGCGCGCAACGCCCGCGCAATGAGCGCCATGGCCTCGGGCAACTGTGTCGCGAATCTTTTGAAGCGACCGCGGCGACGTAGCCACAACCACGTCAGCGGTAGGAGGCCTGTGAACAAGCCAAACGCAGGTAAAAGCGGAGCTGGTGATCGCGAAGCCCAACCGAGAATGACTCCCACGAAAATTGCTCCGCCAGAGATCAACACAAAATGATCGGGACGAATCGGCGAGTCCGCTTGCTCAAAAAACGCCGTGATGTTGCCACCACCTTTGAACATGCTGGCGATCACATGTCCGAGTCCTTGTTTCGACTCGAGCACGTTCTCTTTCATGATGCCTTGCGACTCGGCCTTTTGACTTTTCTTGCCCGTCAAGACTTCGAGCCGATCCTCAGTCGAGCTATCGCCGCCATCTTTGAACATGAACAGGATCGCCGCCGCGAGCGATGTCACTGCTACAAAGACAACGCCAAGTAAGAGGTAGCCTTCCATGAGTGAGACTGCCTTTCGAGAGACGCGAGTTGAAATAAGTGAGGCACAGAGAGCATGAGTAGACCAGGGATGAACGAGCGGAGTCCCTCATCCCCGTGCATCCTCGACCCGTCATTCGTTCCGCCGCATTAGCCCCCGAGCTTGCGGGGCGCGAATAAGTTGGCTGGTAAACGAATGCCCGCCGCTTCGAGCTTCGTCATGAACGTCGGACGCACGCCGGTTGATTGGAAGTAGCCGAACGCGCGGCCCTTCTCGTCGATGCCTTCTTGCACGAAGACGAAGATGTCCTGCATGACGACGGTCTCGCCTTCCATACCGACGACTTCGGTGATGTGAGTGACCTTTCGCGGTCCGCCTTGCAGACGCAGCACTTGAATGATGAGGTCAACCGCCGAAGCGAACTGCGTTCGTAGCGCCTTCATCGGCAGTTCGATGCCGCCCATGCTGATCATCGTTTCGAGACGCGAGACAGCATCGCGCGGTGAGTTCGCGTGAATCGTCGTTAGCGAGCCTTCGTGACCGGTATTCATCGCCTGCAACATGTCGAGCGCTTCGGCACCGCGACACTCGCCGATGATGATGCGGTCGGGTCGCATACGCAGAGCGTTCTTCACGAGGTCCGTCGCCGTGATCGCGCCGCGGCCTTCGATGTTCGGCGGACGAGTTTCCAATCGCAGCACGTGCTCTTGCTGTAATCGAAGTTCCGCCGCGTCTTCGATCGTCACGACGCGTTGATCGTTCGGAATGAAGCTCGACAAAGTGTTGAGCAACGTTGTCTTACCGGAACCGGTACCGCCGCTGATGAGGCAGTTGAGTCGCGCCTTCATCGCTCCTTCGAGCAACATCACCATTTCAGGAGTGAAGGCACCGAAGCGCAAAAGGTCTTCGAGCATCAACGGATTCGCACCGAAGCGTCGAATCGTCAATGACGGCCCATCGATGGCAAGTGGAGGAATAATTGCATTCAGACGCGAGCCGTCGGGCAATCGCGCGTCGACCATTGGCGACGTCTCGTCAACGCGACGTCCAACTTTCGACACGATGCGGTCGAGAATCTGCAAGAGGTGCTCATTGTCGCGGAACTTGACCGGCGACTTCTGAATGCGGCCTTCCTTTTCGATGAAAACGTTCTTCGGCCCATTGATCATGATGTCGGCGACGCCGGGCTCTTTGAGGAGCAACTCCAGCGGACCGAAGCCGAACGTCTCGTCGAGAATTTCTTCAATGAGCCGCTCTCGTTCCGAGCGGTTGAGCAGCGCGTTCTCGGTATCGCAGAGGTGCTCGATGACGAGCCGAATCTCGCGGCGCAACGTGTCTCCGGCGAGATCTCCTAACCGCGACAGATCGAGCTTCTCAACAAGCTTGCCATGGATGCTGCGCTTCAGTGCTTCAAAGTCGTTCGCGGAACTTTCAACACTCGGACGACCGCGAACTGGCGCTGCTGGAGGGGTTGGTGGCATGAGACTCAATCCTGACTGCATGACGAAAGAAGCAAGGGGATGTTGGACATGAATTCGCACTGCAGAGCGTTGCTCCACCGCGCCGAGTGGCCCGGCTACAAGTCCAATTGAACATAGCTCAGGAATTGGCCACCGAGCCGACGTGGCGTGAAAATCTCACCTCACAGGGCAGCTTCCCCCCACGAGTCACCCTGCCGCAGTCAGTGCGATCGGCTCAATGGTCACAAGAGTCACGATTGCGTTGATCGTTAGGACTGACTTAAGTGGCCTGTTGAATTTCGTGGGGCACGTTTTCAACGTGCCCGAATTCACCGGGTTTTAAGCCCGATGAAATCGTGCCCCACGTGTTTTTCAACGGGCTGTTAAGTGGCTCTCTTCCGTCTCAGTGTTCACCAGGACGTCGCTCCATGATCGCCATCGACCTCACCGGAAAGACCGCACTCGTGACGGGAGCCTCGCAAGGACTCGGCGAAGCGACAGCTCGACTGCTGCATCAAGCCGGGGCGCACGTGGTCATCAACTTCTATCCCGATACCCCCGGGCGCAATGCCGAAAATGCAAAGCGGCTCGTTGCTGAATTGGGCGAACGGGCGACCGCGATCGATGCGGATGTCGGACAAAGTGCCGACGTCGAGTCAATGTTCGAAACCATGAAATCGCGCTGCGGCGACTTGCACATTGTCGTCAACAACGCGGGCATCATCCGCGACCGAACTTGCAAGAAGATGAGCGATGACGAATGGCAGTCGGTCATCAACACGAATCTGACGGGCGTGTTCAACGTCTGCCGGGCGGCCGCGACGCGGATGGCCGATGGCGGTCGCATCGTGAACTTTGCGTCAATCAGTGGGTCACTCGGGTTCTTCGGTCAGATCAACTACGCCGCCGCCAAGGCCGGAGTCATGGGGCTGACACGCACCTTGGCACGCGAAGTCGCACGGCAGCAGATCACTGTCAACGCGATCGCGCCGGGATTAATTCTGACCGAGATGGGCCAATCAATTCCCGAGCAGCATCGCGCCGCGATGATCCAGCAAATTCCCCTGGGACGTTGTGCCGAGCCGAGTGAGATCGCTTCGGTCGTCCTGTTTCTGTGTAGCGATCTGGCGAGCTATGTGACCGGACAAGTCATTCATGTCAGCGGCGGCTGGTTTGTGGGCTAACTCGCAGCGCGAGTTCATCCGGGCAGTGTGGCTCAAGTCGCGGCACTGCCCGAAAATGTGATCGCCTCTACTTCTTCGCTCCCGGTCCAACGAGCGGCTGTGTCCAAGCCCGCTCGAACTCGCCGACTTCAGACGGGTTCGGATGTTTGCGCGACGACGTGACGCGAGCCCGAACGTAAAGCTCGTGGCCTTTGAATTTGTAACTGCCGCTGGAGCCTTCAACCGTCGCTAAGACCTGGCCGATGTCCGCGCTGTACTTCTCGGTGATGCGCAAAGGCTGGCCGTCTTTGTCGAGGTAGGGCTCGTGCTTCGCGTCGAAGTCTTTAAGCGTGCCGATGAACTCGATGCGGTATGTCGTGCCATCGGTCGGCTGCACTTGCACGTCGAGCCCTGCATCCGAAGTCGTCACCGATTCCAAGGCAACACCACTCGATGAATAGAAGCGACCGTGCTCCAGCGAGTCGATGAGCGAGGTTGCAGACAACTCGGGAGCAAGGACAACGACCCAACCTCGTCCAGGTTCTGACGAGCGGCTTGGGATCTTGTGGTAGCTGTGACCGTCATCGGTCGCGAGACCATAGAGCAAGGGCAGATCAAACTCGGTGAGGCGTCGGGTGTTGACGATGTCCCAGATGCGTTCGGTTCCCGCCCGCTCCTTGTCACCAGAGTTATTCACACCGGGATGCCCATTATAGACCTCGAAGAAATTCTCGCCGCGCACGCGCATCAGATCTTCGGCAGTGACACCCCAACCAAAGTTGGGATGGTTGAGGTGAATCATCATCGCTTGGCCAGTGCGTTCGCGTTGTGCGATGAGAGCGTCCGTGTTGTTCTGGATGGTGTCGGCGACGCTGGTGCCTTTGCGCGGCGTCAGAACTTCTTTGACGTTCGAGGCATTCATGTGGATCGGCGCTTTGCCGAATGAGTCTGAGACCTCTTCGCCTTGCACCAACAGATATTGGCCAGGCTTGTTGAACCGTGCGGAGACCTCCTCAAACGTCTTGAGTCGCACTTCGAGCTTGCCGTCAGGAGTCTTGCGCTCATTGATCCAATCGGCAGCGAAGGTCTTCTTCAGCTTCTCATAGGCCGCCTTGCCGCTTTTGGCTTTCTCGATGTCGACCCAGCGTTCTTTGTTGGCGAGCACGTTGTGATCGGTGAAGACAAGAAACTGATAGTTGTGGTCCTGATACCACTGCGCGATGCCTTCCAAGAAATCATCGCCATCACTCCACAGCGAGTGCGTGTGCATGTTGCCCTTGAACCACTTGAGCTCACCGGTCGCCCGCAGGTGCTTGGTGTTGGCTTGAGCCGCTTGTTCTGGTTGAGACCAATACAACGCCATCCCCAACGAGACCGCGACGAGAAACGCCACAAACAACGAACGCGTGGATTTCATGATGTTGCTTTCTGAGGAGTGATGTTGACGGTGCGTTATTCAATCTCAGTGTTATTCAATCTCAATGGTCACTGGCGCGTGATCCGAAACCGTCAAGCCTCCGGCACGGCAGATGTCGCCTTGAACGAACCGCTGGGCGGCGTGTGAGTTCCCGAGCAGATAATCGATTCGCCAACCGCGATCGAGTTCCCGAGCTTTGCCTCGGTTCGACCACCAGGAATACGGACCTTGCACGTCGCCGACATGCTGTCGGATGAAATCATTCCATCCACTGTCAAACAACTTGCCGATCCACGCACGCTCGTGTGGCAAGAACCCCGACTGATCCTCGTTGGCCTTCGCGTAGAAGATGTCCTTCTCGGTATGCGCGATATTGAAATCGCCTCCGAGTACGAGCGGTCGTCGAGCCTTCAACAAGGATTCGGCCCACGGTGCGAACTGCACGAGCCAAGCGTCTTTGTGCTTCTGTCGCTCTGGTCCCGATGATCCCGAGGGCAAATAAATCGAAACAACATCGACGCCCTCGACGCGCGCTCGCACGACTCGACCTTCGGGATCATCCGCATCCAGTCCCGTACTGATGATCTCCAGCGGTTGCCGCGACCAAATCGCTGTGCCGGCATAACCAAGCTTCTGAGCCGGATGCCAATGGACATGCCAACCGTCTGGCCGAGCCCACTCGGGTGGCAGTTGCTCCGGCAAGGCACGAACCTCTTGCAGCAACAGGACGTCCGGATTGATCTGTTCGAGGATCTCCGCAAAACCCTTACGCAGGGCCGCTCGCAATCCATTGACATTCCAAGTCGTAATCCGCATGGGTGGATGATCTCCTGAGTCGATGAGTTTGTCGGCGTCAGTCGCAACAAGGAGGCACGTCGCGGCCTCTCATGCCGAACAAGAACCGCACCCGTGTCAAACGGCGGAGCTTATCGCTCGGGTCTGAATGAGCTATTCGGTCAGTTCAAACCGTCTTCGAACTATCCGCGAATGCGGATCATGAGTGCTGCTTGACCCTCTGTTTTTCGGGGTTCTAGAGTCTGACTAAGCCTTTGTTTCCGGCTGGCGAGCATCCTTGTTTGAGAACTCGCTGAACGAGCCGTCATTTTGACTCTGCGCATTCTCTGAGACCCATTCGTGACTGACCCTCAAGCTGCTTCTTCTGCGGATCAATCTGCCGAGCAACCGACCATTTCTGTGAACGAACAAGTGGAGGTACCGGCTGACGTACAAGCCGATGTTGCTCCCACTACGGTCGCTCCTCAAAAGGCTGATGAAGATTTACCGGAGTGGGAACCGCTGAGCCCCGAGATCGTTGAGGATGAAGCCATTCGCGGCGACTTCATGCTGCGCTGGGCCGTGATCTTGTTGGGCTTCTTGTTGGGTTGCCGACAGATTGCCGAGACACAATTGCTGGTCCGCATTCGCACGGGCGAGCACCTCGCTGGTCACGGTTTCTGGCCACCTCGGAATGACATCTTCTCGTACACCGCTGGCGACCGAAATTGGATCAACCTGGGTTGGTTGTTTGATCTGCTTGCCGCTGGTTTGCATGGCTTGGGTGGGCCAGCCGTTTTATCGGGAGTGGTGGGAGTCGCCGTGGCGGGGCTGGTCTATTGGTTCGTGAATTTGAATCACTCAAAGTTGCCGACGTGGTGGCATGCCGTCTGTGCCGGAGTGCTGTTGCTGGCGTTGCATCCGCAATTGGTGCCTCTGCCGAAGTTGATGTCGTTGCTCGGTATCGTGTGGACGTTGCGCTGCTTGCTACGTTGGAACGAAACGAAAAATGCCCGCTCATTGTGGTGTGTCGTGGGCACGTTGGTGGTCTGGGCTAATCTCGATGCACATGCCGTCAGCGGATGGCTGTTGCTTGTGAGTTATGGAGCGGGCCAATTCTGGAGTGCCCAACTTGGTCGTCGAGCGATGATCGAGCGTGACGAACGGCAGTTGTGGCTCAAGGTCTGCGGAGCTGGAGTTGTCGCGCTCTTGCTCAATCCATTTGGTTGGAATTCGTTGCTGGCTCCGTGGGTGCGATTCAATACCGAACTGCCGTGGATGCGTGCGAATTATCTCAGGATCTCTGATCTGGGGACGGGGTCGTGGCAATCACTCATGGATGCGGCCAGTTGGAAAGCTCCAACACCGGTGATGCTGGGAGCGGCCGTCATCGTGCTGCTGTCCCTGGTCACAACCGTCATGAATCGTCGCCGAGTTGATGTGGGGTTGCTGCTCGGTGTCGCCGCGGTGACGTTGCTAGGCAGCATGAGTTGGGAAGACTTCTCGTTGCCGCTGATCGCGTTAGCGTTGCTCGCGGCACTCAACGGCCAGGAGTGGTATCGCGATCACTGCCGTCAGGAATATTCGATTGCGACACTGGAAGTTCTGTACTCCCGCGCGGGTCGAGCCGTGACGGTTATCGCCTTTGGAGCATTGGCGTACTTCGCGATCAGCGGTCGCTTGATGGGGCGCGATGGCACACGAGTCGGCTTGGGGTGGACTCCGCAAGTGGCGGCCAATGTCGCGGGCATGCAAGACGATTTGCGTGACTACAAGACTGCACGGCTCTTTCAGTTTCGGCTTGACCAAGGTGACTATGCCATTTGGATTGGTCAGAAAGTCTTCTTCGACAGCCGTGTCGCGCTCTTCGCTCGCGGCGGTGAGAACATCCTGACTTTGCAAGAGCAGGCTCGTGGGACGTTGCGAACTGCTGATGGGACAGGTGCGGCAGTGAGTAGTGCGGTCACGGCACTCCAAGCATTGGAAAATGGTGGACAGTCATCTGACACACAGATCTTGCAGCGTTTTGAGGTGACCCACCTCACGCCGCGTTTGTGGGGGCAACAGCCCGGCTATGGGGCGCTGGTCGATGTGGTGCAGTCCAAAGAATGGCAGCTTGAAAAGCTGGGCGCGACTTGCGCGATCTTCGGTCGTCGCACGACTCAACAGCAGGACAACACGACCGCATTGAACTTCGAGCGACTAGCCTTCCGGGAATGCAAGCCGGCGGTCGTCAGTCCCGCGCGTGTGACCTGGCCTCAACCGCAGACGGCCTACCAGAAGTTTTTGTCACTTCGAAGCACTCCGGTCTCTAACGCCGGTCAACGAGCGCGGCATTGCATCGAGTTGCTGCAACAAAATCAGCGTGGTCGCGTGCGTTTAGCTCCCACGCAAATGCTGGCATTGTGCTTCCTCGCGATCCGCGATGCGCAAGCCGCCATCTTCGAGGACAACGCGAATGTCACGGCTTACATCGCTTTGGCCGATGCTTACAGCGTGCTCGAAGTGCTGGAATCGCAAATCAACGCGGCGCATGGTGGCGCCGCTGCGGCACCACAACGACTCTTCCAAGCGACCGCCGCAATTCATCAAGCCTTGCTCATCGACCCCAACAATATCCGCCTGCGACTAGTGCTGTTGCAAAAGTATCGCAGCTTGAATCGTATCGATGCAGTGCATGCTGAGATTCTGAAGCTCATGACGCTTTACAAAAACAAGACCGGTCGGACTGATGAAGACATCGCAGTTCTGGCTCAATTACGCGAAATGCTCACGCAACTTGATCCGGTGATGGAGCGCATGGAGAAGGCAGTCGCTGAAGCTCAAGAGAAGAATACCGACACCCTGCCGCTCGCGAATTTTGCAATCGAGCAAGGCTTTCCGTTGAGGGCTTTGGCGTTGCTCGAAACGGACAAGTTGAAACTCGCCAGCAACATGCAGGCACATTTATTGATGGCGATGTTGATGTCAGAGACAGGGCGGCTTGAGGAAGCCAATACACTCTTTGAGAGCTTCGATGAAATGGGTGGCGGTGCCGAACCACAATTCGGAGCATGGCAAGTCCAAGCGGCTTATCTCGCCAAGTCACGTGGCGACTACGACCGAGCGATCGCGTGGGCACGCAAACAACGGAAAAATCTCACACAAACTTCATTCGACGCCATTTTAGGAACGTCACCACTGAGATCCTTCGATATGCCACTGATCGCAACAAAGGCACTGTGGCCGACATCACAAATTGCAGCGAGTGAGCAGGTGCTCTTTACGGTGGCCGATCAAGCGGCGCTCTTCGATTGGGTGGCTGCGAATGCACAACTGGAAGTTGGTCGTTGTGGCGAGGCCAGCGCGTCATTGAAGTCACTATTGACGAGCAGCCCTCAAAGTCACCTTGCGGGCTTAGCGGCGGCCTACCTGCAAATGCTGACTGACGAACCGCTCAACGTCTCGATCCCTGGTGAACGCGTGCCGGTGCTCTTCGAAGACGGCCCCAGCGATCCCAATGAAATCACCGAACCTAAGAAATGACGTTTCGTCGCTGAGAACGGACTGGTGAGCCAGGCTTCTCACAGCCGCTAAGCGCAACTGCTCAAGGTCATCTGCTGGCTACCGTCCTGGCCCATTCGGTCCGCCGCTCCAAGTTGGCATTTGACGGAAGCGACTCGGATCGATGTTCGGTGTCATATTGCTGTTGCTCAGCGGTGGAGTGCCCAGCATCGGCGTGCCAAGCGGAAGTCCACTGCCGGTCATACCCATACCGGTCATGTTCGACGGATTGCTGGGGAGCGACGGGTTCGACAATGTCGGACGGTTGGAATCGGCCAAGTTGAACAGCGAACCAGGCCCCGCTCCCATGCCAAGCTGAGTCGCCTCCATCAATTGCCGGACGCCCGGATCACCGACAGCGTTCATGGGCCCGCCCGACTGCTGAATGCTGCCCGGAGTTGGAACTGCGGGCATCGCCATCACGGAACTCCCAAAGCCACTTCGTGCGCCGGGATTCCATGCGCCGGGGTTCGTCTGCACGAGCGTGTTAGTCGAGTTCGGTAAGTGGCCCGGCATGCTGTTCATATTGAAGCCGCTCAGATTTCCGCTGCCGAGCGGTGTGCTACCGAAGCCATCAGCCGCATTGAAGTTCGATTGAGGAACACTCATCCCCAACCCACCGGCTCCTAAGTTGGGATTTCCAGGAGTGCTGTTGAACGGCTGAAGCAACGGCGAACCAGATGCTCCGTTGGGCACGTTGCCGTTGAAGCCATTTCCATCCGGCAGAGTGTTCGGCATGGAACCGAACGTGCCATGGGCATTCATCGACCCCGTGGACAAAGGCAAATTCGGCAAGCCGCTCCCCGGACCAAAATTGAACGCAGCGCCACTCCCCAAGGGGTTAATTCCTTGGGGCTGCATAAGGTTCGGAGTGTTTGAACCATGGAAGTTATCGAAGCTGTTGTTATTCGAGAGCGGGTTCATCGCCGGATTGGCGAAACCTGGGTGATTAAAGTCTCCGCCGCCTTGTCCGCTCCACCCGGATGCCTCGGCTGGCGAGTAGCTCGAACCAAACGAGTTCATGCCAGGCTGTGAGAAGTTCGGTGCATTGAACCCACTTGGCGACGGCAGACCATTCGACGAGTGGCCGGCGTGAGTCGGGAGTTGATGGGGAGTGGTGAATGATGCCCCACCAGCGTTTGGATTTGGATTGAAGTACGGCGAATTCGTGTCCACTCCCTGCATGCGCGAGTTCAACTGCTCATCGGGAATGCCATTGGCTCGATTCTTCCAGGACGGTGTCGTGCCGCCTTGCGAGTTGTCGTACTGCAAACGCTGCACTGCCTCATCACGGCGGCGGCCTTCGATCTCGGTTTGCTGTCGCCGGAGATATTCCAGTCGCTCTTGAGCTGCGTTGGTTTCTTCATGAATCCGCGCCATTTCGTGCTGCAAGTCCTGCGCGGACATGTTTTGCAGATTGGGACTAGGAGTCCCGCCCGCCCTCACCTGTGCACGATTGCGATTGATGCTCCGCTGCAATTCGTTCGACAGCAATTCGCTCGCTTTGTCCTCTGGGACCACTTTGCGGAAGTAATAGAGGGCTCGATTGGTCTCGCCCATGCCTGCATATGCAGCGCCCATATTGAGTGTCGCAGTCTTGTGGCCAGGGTCGAGGGCCGTCGCTCGGGTCAACTTCTCAATCGCATCGTCAAAGCGTCCTTGCAACACATACGAATAGCCCAAATCGCTGAGTAGATCCGGGTTGTCAGGCTGCAACGCGAGTGCTGTGAGGTAATGCCGCTCGGCATCACTCCACCGCTGCTGCATGTCATAGACCTGACCAAGCTGATGATGTGCCGGCAAGTTTTGAGGATCGACGTTGAGCACGTTCTCAAACGCCATCTTGGCTTCTGTGAAACGTTTGGTGCGCAGAGCATTCACACCGCGCTCCAAGTCCATCCGGACTCGTTCGTTGGAAGCGAGAGCCCCGCGTGGTGATTGCGCTGGCATCGTCGCACCCGTTTGAACGATCGCCGACGTTGCCGGTTTTTGCGGTGGCTGATTAAGCACCGGTTGCGGCTGATTAATCGGCTGCAACGCGGTCGCGGCCGTTTGTGTAGTCGCCGGGGCGCTTGCCGTGGAAGCTGGCGATTGCTGAGTCGCGACTTGCGATGGAGTCGGTACAGACGACGGCTTGCTGGCTGCGAATGGGTTCTTTGCGAACCAACTTTCGCGCAACGACGGAGACTGACAGCCAGTCAAGAATGCTGCCAAACACAACGCAGTCCGAGAAGCGGTCATGCGCATAAGACCCACCAATCCTTTGGTCGCGGTCAGAGAAAATGCACGAGGATGAATCCCGCCCACGGCATTCAGGCTATGCAACCCAGTTCATAGATGGCCGCACAACACGAATACTGTCCTCGTGATGAGGACTCCTCGGGATCGTTCTGGAGAAATGAGTCAGCAGATGTTGGACGAACTGATACTCGCTGTGTTCGCTCTGAAGCCGAACAAGGCCCTACTCGGCACACAATGAGTCCCAGGTCGTCCTTTGCAGGGCGGGGCTTATAGAATGGTTCTCAAAAACGTGTCGAGAGGACCTGGGCGGCAGAAACGCGAGCGACAACCGGGACTCGTACGTCGTCCTTGTGGCGGTCAAGGCTTTCCGATGTAGGTTCGCTATGTGCCCGCTTTGATCTCGAAGATCGCTTCCACTTCGCAAGCGGGACCCGTCGGCAACGACGCAAAGCCCAGCGCGCTGCGGGCGTGCCATCCGTCGCCCTCTTTGCCGAACAGGTCGTGGAACAAATCTGACGCACCGTTGATGACGAGATGCTGGTCGGTGAACTCAAGCGTCGAATTCACACAGCCGAGCAGCTTGATGACTCGTAAGCCATCGAGCGTGCCATGTACATGATGCACCGCTTGCAGAACCTTGATCGCGCACTCACGAGCGGCTTTGTAGCCCTCTTCAACGGTGAGATCTTTGCCGAGCTTCCCTTTGATGTTGCTGACTTGCCCCGACGTGAAGAGCAGATTGCCGGACTTCGCGCAGGGGTTGAGGTATCCCTTCGGCAAGGCCGGAAATTCGATACCGAGTTCTTTCGCCTTTTGTTCGGGACTCATGCAGGGGCTCCTTGTTGGGGAATTGGGCGGACGATATGCCTTGAAGCGATAATGCTCGGGGCGGGTGGGTATTCAAGAAGATCGAGCCGGTACTCGCCACTGTTCCCAAAGCCGCCACTTTTGCCGTATGAGGGCCGAGTTGCGGGTCAGTAAAGCACTCTGTCGCCGAATCGTGTCATAAGAACTCCATTCAGTGAGCCTTTCACATGAAGCACAACATCTTCTTCAGTGGGTTGATGACTCTGTTGCTGACGATCTCCGCGAACGCGGCAGACGAGCGGTTGTTGGCTCCGCTGCCATTCGATCAGGCGAAAGCAAAGTCACTCGATTGGGCAGCCGGGCGCAACATCACGGACAAAGCCGTCATCGACTCGGTCGGTAAGTTGTGGGCTGCGGGGGCAGAGCCTCTCACCGCCGACGTCATTCATGAGCGAGTCGTGCTGACCGCTGCTCAGATCGAGCCTACCGTGCGCGACCTCATCGGCAAGTGTCAGTTCGGAACGATTGGTGCTCCGGAAGTGGCTGCTGTTCCGGCAGAGCAACTCGATGCGTTCATGACTCAGAACGTGAAAGCGTTCGTCGCGAAGTTCATGGCTCAAGCGGGCTATTACGATGAAGGACAACAACTCGCAGCGACGATCGAGGTCGCGCAACTCGTTGACCCGGCGACGTACCTCTTCTTCAAAGCTGTGTGCGAACATCGCTTACTAATGAAGAAAGAAGGACTCGCAACGCTGAAGCAATTGCGGCAGCAGACGTCGAACGTGCCGACGCGGTACTCGACGCTCGCCGAATTGATGGAGACGGATCTTGAGGCACTCGAGGACAAGTCGCTGAATGAAGTCTCGCGACTAATGTCAGATGCCGAGCGACGATTGAATCTAGGACGCGGCGGCGAGCGCGTGCAGAAGGTTGAAGAAGACATCGTCGCGCGATTGGACGAGATCATTAAGAAGCTCGAAGCCCAGCAAGGTGGCGGCGGAGGCGGCGGCGACGGAAAGGGCGGCAATCAGAATCAGTCCGGCGGTCCTGCGGGCGATAGTCGCGTGAAGGGACAGACAGCTCCGGGTGAAGTCGACAAGAAAGACATCGGCAACAAAGCCGGCTGGGGCGCGCTGCCTCCGAAAGAGCAGGCCAAAGCCAAGAACATCATCGACCGCGAACTGCCGCCTCACTACCGCAACGCCATCGAGCAGTATTTGAAGAAGCTCGCAACGCGACCGGAATCGACGAAGTAGCATGGGATTCCATCCCGTGCGTGAGCGGGCAAACGATTACTTAGGTCTGTCGAATTGGCCGTCACAGTTGAGCGGCATTGACTGCGAGTCTGCTGATCGTCGTTTCAAGCAACGTCGAGGTTTGTGGTAGAAAGCGATTCTGCAATGCTCGGCGTGACGGCGCAATCGAAGCATTGATCAAGCCGTCGCTCCGCTGCTGCTCGGGATGGAATCCCAAGCTACTTTTTCGGACTTCGCGCCGAGTGTGTTGAAGTTGAGACCCGCATGACGCTCATCAATCAAGCTCTGATCTACGGCTTCGTGCTCGTCGCGGTGCCGTTATTGTTACACCTGCTGATGCGAGCGAAGCCGAAGAAGTTGCTCTTCCCTGCTCTGCGGCTCATTCAGAAGCGCCGCTTACAGAACTCGCGACGCATGCGGCTACGGCATTTGTGGCTGCTGCTCTTGAGAATGGCCGTGATCGCCGCGCTCGTCGGAGCGATTGCGCGGCCCTCGCTGCCGGCGGCGAATTACTCGCTCAATCTACGCGAGTACGTGACGCTCGGAGTCATCGGACTGCTCGCGGTCGGGATCTACTTCGGGCTCTCTCAACTTTGGCAGAGGACGAAGTTGCCTCAGCACACGCTGGCGGCGCGACGGACTTATCTCCGCGGTGGGTTGGGAGTCGCGAGTTTCTTGTTTGTATTGCTCGGCGTCGGATGGCCTTATCAACAACGCATCGCCGCCGAGATCACTTCACCGGTGCCGACCGCGTCGATTGAACTGCCGGCGGCGGCGGTGTTCTTGTTCGATACCTCGCTGAGCATGGCCTACACACAAGAAGGCGAAACGCGACTCGATGTCGCGCGGCGGATTGCGAACACGCATCTCTCGTCGTTGCCGGCGCGCAGTCAGATTGCGGTCGGTGATTGTTCGACGAGCGACCCGATCATCTTTTTGGCCGATGCCTCGACGGCGAAGGCGCGGATCGAGCAACTCAAGCCGACTGCGCGCAGTTATCCGCTTAACGAGCGACTGCGAAATGCGCTCGTGACTCAAGAGGACGACCGGCAGCGCACGTTCGAAGGCCAAGGCACGGTTGCTGAAGCCGCTCGCACGGACCGGTTCGTGCGCGAGGTCTATCTCTTTACGGACCTCGCCCGCAGCGGATGGTCGAAGAGCGTCGGCACGCTGCTGCATGACGAGCTGAAGAGACTCGAATGGCTCGGCATCTATGTCGTTGATGTCGGTGAGCAGCGTTCGCTCAATGCCGGACTCACGAAGTTGCGTCTCTCGCGCGAGAGCGTTGCGACCGGCGGCGAAGCGGTGCTCACGGTTTCAGTGCCGTCGATCGGGCAAGACGGAGTGAAGCAAGTCGTCGAACTGCATCTCGAGAACGACGCCGGTGAGATGCAGAAGAAGGATCAACGCACGGTCGAACTCGATGATGCCTCGATCCCTGAAGTGCAGTTCGTCGCGCGAGGACTCACGCGCAAGACGCATCGCGGCAAGCTGAAGCTCGTCACTCCCGATCCGCTCGTTGAGGACAATCAGCTCGACTTCGCGATCCGCGTCGATGCGTCACTGAAGGCGGCGGTAATTTCTCCTACAGAGGGCGAAGCGACCTACTTGCAGACCGCGCTCGAAGTGCAGGGCTACGACGTCAGCTATGTGCCCGAGCGGCAACTCGAAAAGACCGAACTGCGGAGCTTCGATGTGGTGTGTCTCGTGAATGCGATCGCCCCGACGAACGCTGTCTGGCGCAAGCTTGCGAGCTATGCCGAGAACGGCGGCGGAGTCGCGGTCTTCACGGGCTCGGCGCAGTTCGAGCAAACGAAAGGCATCCTCTCGACGGCCTATCTGACTGACGACGCGAAAGCCGTTTTGCCCGCCGAGTTGCTCGCTCCGCTGAAGTTCACGCCGCCGAAGTCGCTCGATCTGAAGGACACAACGCATCCGATCTTGAAGAAGTTCGAAGGCGCGGGCATCGCAGCGGATCTGATGTCGGTCGACGTGCGGCGTTATTGGAAAGTCGAGCCCTTCGCGGCTTCAAAAGTCATCACGACTTTCACGGACCGCGACGCAACTCCGGCACTCATCGAACGTCCGCTCGGTGCGGGGCGAGTCGTCATGCTCACGACTGCTGTCGACCTCACGCGCGACTGGAGCGAACTCGCGCGCACGCCGCCATGGCACTTTTTGGCGCTGTCAGATCAATTACTCCAGTACCTCTCAAACCGCTCGGCAGCCCGCGCGAACTTCATCGCCGGAGAAGAAGCCGTCATCCCGCTCAATCGCGAGAAGCCCTTGAAGCGGTACTTGCTCCGCAAGCCGAGCGGCCTGCAATTGCCCGGCGATGTGCCCGTCGGTCAGAACGAAGTCCGCATCTCAGAGACCGACGAGCGCGGCGCGTTCGAGATCGTTTCGGCAACTCCCGACATCAGCTTCGCCGCCGGCTTCGCAGTCAATCCGCCGGCAGAAGAAAGCGACTTCACGCGCATGACTCCCGAAGACCTCGATCAGGTCTTGGGTGAGAAACGTTACAGCCTCGCGAGCAGCATCGAGGGACTCGAACGCAACGTGACAACGGGACGATTGGGCGTCGAAGCGTATTCATGGCTGCTCGCACTGCTAATCGCGGCGTTCTGTCTTGAGCACCTTGTCGCGAACCGGTTTTACGGAAACGAAAGCGAAGCTCTGCCTGCCCCCGCACGCTGATGTCTTGGTGCCGGACTTCAAGGTCGATCTATTGCCGCTCGTCGTTGTCGGCTTAGCATCCGTGCCGCGTTCTACAAAGTTCCGCCAACGAGCCTTTCATGTCGTCTCGTCTCCCATGGCTGTCGTGCTTGCTCGCAGTGCTGATGATGATTCAGCCGCTGAGTGCTGCGCTGCGCGACTGCTGTTGCTCCCAGCGAGCAACGCGAATGCAGGCCCCTCAAGCGACTAAGAAGCCCATCGCGGAAAGAGCGTCCGGCAAGTGTCCACGCTGCCGAGCGATGGCCCAAGCTCACGTGAACGACGAAGACGCGGTCGCAGCAGATGCCATCCGCCGCTCCTGTGGTTGTCACAAGGATCTCAAGACGACGCCACTTGTGACTCGACGAACCGTGTTGCGCCTCTCCGATGAGAGCGTGCCGTTGCCGCGTTGGGAACCATTGGCGTCCCTTAAAGCGACCGAACGAACGCTCCGCCTCTTACAGTTTGATTCCGTGAGGCACTTCGATTCCGGACGAGACCTTCGCCTGAGGCATTGCTCGTGGTTGACGTGAGACGGTGGCGAGAACTGCATCGGCTTCCTTAAGCCGATCTCCGTTTGCGCGTCTCAATGTTTCAACCAACTCTCCGAGGAGTCTCTCATGATACGTCGTGCTCTCAGTGTGTTGTCGATCGTCGGTCTGGCGGGCGGTCTGCTGGCGGCCAATGTGTTCGCGGACAAAGAAGCCGAGAAAAAGTTCGATACAAGCTGCGTCGTTTCAGGCGGTCCGGCCAAGAAAGAAAACGTCGTGAAGGTCGGCAGCAAAGAGGTTTACTTCTGCTGCGAGAATTGCCCCAAGGCATACAAAGCCGATCCCAAGAAGTTCGATCTGAAGGTCAAGCAACAATGGCTAGAGACTTCGCAGATCACTCAAGTCGGCTGTCCCGTCAGTGGTAAGGCTGTTGATCCAGCGGCCACTTCGAAACTCGGCAAAGCGACGATCGCTTTCTGCTGTGAAGGCTGCAAAGGCGAGTTCGATGGTGCGGATGACAAAGCCAAGTCCGCCTTTGGAAACTTCGACAAAGCCTTCACATTGCAGACATCTTGCCCCATCAGCGGCAAACCTCTGAACGCCGCACAAGTCGTCGAGCATGACGGCAAGAAGGTCTACTTCTGCTGTCCTGGTTGCCCCTCTGCGTTCAAGAAGGAGCCAGAAAAGTTCCTCGCAAAGCTGCCTCAGTTCGCGAAGGAAGAAGCCAAGAAGTAAGCGTGCGTGCTCTGACTCTGACTCTGACCAACTTGCGGCCCGACGAGCCTCGCTCTCGTCGGGCTGTTTTCATCCCATACGCAATCCCATCGGTAGAGCTTCGCCGAAAATCAAGCCTTGCTCCTCAACGCTCAACTGACCGCCCTTGCGGACGAGTTCGAGATAGTGCTCAGGAGCACCTTTTTGCTTCAACCAGGCAGCGGCCTGCTGCCGAGTTGCTTCGCTGACGTCGCGGTAACGGTCGTCGGTCTTGCGCGCCATTTGCAGAACTGCGAGCAGGCTCAGGGAATCAGCCGCGTCGAACGCCATGAAGCGCGGCAACCAACGAGCAACGCGATCACTCGAGATGACTCGATTAAGCGGCCCATACACCGGCACGCGCGAGCCAATGCGGCCAATCGTCCAAGCCAGCGTCGGACGAACGTTCGACATCGCGCCCTTTGGAAAGACATCCAGCAACAACTCGCCGAGTTCTTCTTTAATGACCAGTGGCAGTGCCTCTAACGAGCCGATCAATCGCATGATCTCGCTGAGCTCCGCAAGTTGAGTCGGCAAGTCTCCCGGAGAGCCTTTGCCCGACATCACTTGTTTGTGTCGTTGCCGCAGTTGGCCCAACAACGGTGAGACCAATTGCTGCTGTTGTCCCGCCGACAGTCCGCCCGCAATGCGACGCCACATGACCCACCACTCCTGTCGGCAGATGACTTCATCGAAGCGCGGTTTGCCTTGCAGCTGCTTCCAACTTTCAGTGACGCGCCAATCGTCCATCGCGAGCCCATAGCCTGGTCGCAACGAGAACCCCAGTAAGTTCAGCCAACGCGCTTCATGCTCTGCGCTGCGTTTCCGTCCTTCCGAGTTTTCAAGCAGCGCAGCCCACAATGCCCTCAGCAGCGACGGTGGCCAGTGATCGCGCGAACCATCCAGTACCGTTCCCAATTGCTTCATGAGTGCCGCCGGTGCGGCGTTGCCGTTCGGTCCAAACACATCCACGATGAGTTGTCGGCAACGAGCCTCGGTGTCGGAATCGACAAAGCCCAGTTGCTCTGCCGTTCCGGTATGTGCCGCGACATCCGTTTGAGTCGTCGAACGCACGTCGAATTGCAGCCTCCAACTGCGTGGTCCATTGATCTCCGAGCACCACATTTCGAGCGTTCCGATCTCGGTCAGTCGTGCGTGGAGTTGAACTGACACGACACCGGATTCGCCCTTCTTGCCCGCTCGCAGGACGGTACGAATCGGCGGCAAGGATGTGAGTTGCTCGCGATCGACTGGGACGACTTCACTCGGTTGATCGTTCAGTCGCGTACTCGACACAAAGAGCGGAAACTCGACCGGCGTCGCGAGAGTCAGCTCGAACGTGCGCGACGCCAGATCGACGCTCTGGCCCGGTTCAAGTCCTGCAGGCAACAGGCACAACGCCGAGCCCTGCTCAGCGTGCTCGATACTGTCGACTCCGACGTAGTAGGTACGCGGTAGCCCGGCGGCGATGCGCACGCCTTCTCCGCGCAAGACCATTCCGTAGTAAGCCGCTCCGCGCGCGACCGCTAAATCGAGTCGATCGTTCTCAAGCACCAGCGGCGTCCAATCGGACTGCTGAGGTGCTGCACGAAACCAAGAACACAGCACCTCGAGCAATCGGGCTCGCAACAAAGGCGACTCAAAGAACCCGCCGTTGAAGAGCACAATATCCGGCCGCGCGGGATCGGTGCGGTCGACACTATTCGGCTCCGACTCTTGCGCGGCATCCTCCCCCAATCCTACCTGCCGATGCGCGACGAGAAACTGTGCGAGATACTTCGTCACCGCTGGATCGGGGGCGAAGGGCAAACCGAACTCTTGAAAGCCCGAACGTCGCGCTGTGGGTTTGTTTGTCAGTTCGCAGCGTGGCAAGAACCCATCGACCAGCAACGCTTCGATCTCGGCGCGAGTCACTTCCACTTGCAGCGCGCCGCCAATGAGCTTGGTACCTAAACCGGGCAGCGTCACGGTGTAACGTTCGGGAGCATTCGGCCCGAGCAATAGCTCTTTCGCACGCTGGGCAATCCGGACGAGCAAGCCCCATTGCCGAGGTTCAAGCTTACGCGGATTAGGATCGTCGTCCGCGACGTGCAGTAGCTTGCGTTCGAGGTTATGAGCGAGCGCGAGATCCAAATTGTCGCCGCCCAAGATGAGATGCTCACCAACCGCGATGCGATGAAACTGCACCTTGCCGCCTTCACCGCGTCGCACGCGAATGAGTGTGAAGTCGCTGGTCCCGCCGCCGACATCGCAAATCAAAATCTTTTGACCGGGAGTAACGACGCTTTCCCAACGATCAGCATGCGCATCGATCCAGGCGTAGAAGACGGCCTGCGGTTCTTCGATCAACACAACGCGCGACAAGCCAGCGGCGGCGGCGGCCTTGATCGTCAACTCACGTGCGACTTCATCAAACGACGCCGGCAACGTCAGCACGAAGTCTTGACGTGCTAAGGGATGCTCGGGGAACTTCGCATCCCACGCCTCGCGGACATGCCGGATGTAGCGTGCACTCACTTCAACGGGAGACAGCCGGTCCACGTCATCGGCACCATGCCACGGTAAAAGATCTGCCGTTCGATCGACTCCCGAATGACACAACCACGACTTTGCCGAGTTGATCATCCGGCCGGGTACAACCGCGCCTTGCTCGCGCGCGAACACGCCGACGACATGCTGAGGCTCGCTGGAATGCCAACCCAGCCGCGTTGCTCCTGCGGCCAGTTCCCCTTGAGCCGGTTGATAATGAAATGACGGCAACGTCTCGCGCGCTTCGATTTGTCCGGCAGCGACGATCTGCGACACCAGAAAGGTCTGCACCTTCGTCGGCTTCTGCAGCGTATCGACATAACAGACCGCCGAGTTTGTCGTGCCTAAATCCATGCCAACGACATACCGACTGCGTTCTGACGAACTGACTGACATCGTGTCCTGAACCTTTGGTTGTGCCTCGTTCTCAGCAGCGATGGCCGAAGCCGCTCTCTTGAGCGCTCGCCGCAAGAAGTCTGACGAGTTGAGCGACAAAGCAAACAAGCCCAGCAGTCGCTGATGTCGTGAATCACAACGATATGCTCTGTCGCATGCTTAATTCTGAAGTCATCAACGCCTACCGCCGCACGACCTACTGGGTCGAACTCCCTACGGGCGAAGTTCCCATTCGTATCGAACAACCGACGCCGCATTTGGATGCTTGGGTGATGGCGCAAGGTTGTGACTGTTGGGCCTATCTCACGGCGTTCAATCCACAATCGCGATTGCTCTCGGCCTCTGAGAATGCCGTGCGGCAACGTGAGCTTGAATGCGAACTGACGTCGCTCGGACGGAGCTATTGCCGAGGACGTGGAGTCGGCGACGACGGGCAATGGCCGGCGGAGCAAAGCTGTTGCGTCGCGGGACTGGATGAGCAGGCTGCCATCGCACTCGGAAGACGCTTTGAGCAAGCCGCCGTTGTCGTCGGACGAGTCCATGAAGCCGCGCAGCTTGTGTTATGCAACGAGACCGCGAACGAGGCGCAGAGTTGATCGACATGGAGCCCTCGCATTTGCCGATCCTGTTCCCCTCGCCCCTGCGGAGACAAAGGAGCCACGCGCAGGCTGCCGCTTGTGAATCGAGGCCTGAGGTCGTACCTTCCGAACTCCGCAAAAATGCAGGGTTTTTCCGCTGTCAGCGCGCCTTCGAAGGCTGCGTTTCGAATGGCTCGGTCTCGTCGAAGCGCCTCGTCTCGTTCGACAAGATGGCCCGCACTCCGCGAACAACAGACGATCGAAGTCTGTAATCGCTGCGCTCAACACATTCCTGGTCCCCTTTAACACTGTGAGGAACTCATGGCTTACGACGTCACACTCATCCCCGGAGATGGAACTGGTCCCGAACTCGCCGAAGCGACTCGTCGCTGTCTCGATGCAACCGGCGTGAAGATCAACTGGGACGTGCAAGAGTGCGGCATCGAAGTCATTGAAGCCCAAGGAAAGATTCCTGAGTCCGTGTTCGCGTCGATCCGTAAGAACAAGATCGCTTTGAAGTCCCCGATCACGACGCCAATCGGTAAGGGCTTTCGCTCGGTCAACGTCGCGCTGCGACAAGAACTCGGGCTCTATGCCTGCGTGCGTCCCTGCAAGACCTACAAAGGCGTGCGGTCGTACTACGACAAGACCAATGTGGATCTCGTCATCGTCCGCGAGAACACCGAAGACCTTTATGCCGGTGTCGAGTTCAAAGCCGGTGAAGCGAAGACCGCCGAACTGATTCAGTTCATCAACGCGGCGTCGACGGGTAAGAAGATTAACAGCGGTCTGCAGACGACCGGCGTCAGCATCAAGCCGATGTCCGTCGAGGGCTGCCGCAACATTTGCAACTACGCCTTCGATTACGCCGTGCGCTATGGCCGCAAGTCGGTCACTTCGATTTGCAAGGCGAACATCATGAAGTTCACCGACGGCCTGTGGTACGACGCCACTCGCGCCGTTGCCGTTGCTTATGGCTCGAAGTTCGAAGATGCGAAGCTCGCTCAAGGTGTAACTGCTGATACAACGCTGGCGGGCAAAGTGAAGGACGGCAGCGGAGTCCAATACATCGAGCGACTCGTCGACAACATGTGTATGCAGCTTGTCCAAAAGCCGGAGAACTACGACGTGCTCGTGATGGGCAACCTCTACGGCGACATCCTCAGCGACTTGTGCGCGGGATTGGTCGGCGGTCTCGGTGTCGCACCGGGTGCGAACATCGGTCCTGATGCCGCGATCTTCGAAGCCACTCACGGTTCGGCTCCGAAGTATAAAGGTCAGAATAAGGTCAACCCGACCGCGCTGATCCTCAGCGGCAAGCTGTTGCTGGAACACATCGGCGAAGCAACCGCAGCAGCAAAGCTCGAACGAGCCGTCTCGAGCATCATCGAGGAAGGCAAGTTCGTGACTTACGACATGAAGGCCGACCGCAACGATCCGACCGCTGTCGGCACGCGCGAAATGGCCGAAGCCATCTGCAAGCGAATGGCTGAACTCGGATAAGTCGAAACTGATACGGATCGCAGAAACAGTCGCGTTGAATGTGAGCCGCCGGCGCTAGCCACGGGTCTTGGTTTTCTCACCCGACGCTAGCGCGTTCGGCTCACGTCGGAGCGCAGGTATTTCCTGCGATCTGTATGAGCTGTTTTGCGAGAGAGGCGTCCTACCGGATGCCTCTCCCTGTTTGCTGGCATCTCGAACTTGGCGTTTGAGTCGCAACAATCAAAGTTATTGCGCAATAAAAAAGGCACCCTTGAGAGGGTGCCTTTTCTTATTTCGCTAAAGCATTTGTGGCAGCAGGCTTAGTTCGGGCTCAAGCGGGCCATGCGGGCACGGCGTTCAGCTCGACGGCGGTTGCGGCGGTCACAGTCGCTCGGCTTCTCATAGAACTCACGGCGACGCATTTCCTTCTTGATACCCGCGTGCTCAACCAGCTTTCGAAACCGCTTGACCGCGTCTTGAATCCGCTCCCCGTCTCGTAACCTCAGCTTTACCACAAAACGCTCCTTTCAAACCTATTTGATCTGTGCCATTGAAACCCGACTCCTCGCTTTCTGAGGTCGGAAAACTGTTTCACTGAGCCTTCAATTCGGGAGCTTAAGACGACATCCTCAGTCGAACTCAGAATTGAAAACCACTGCGAAACAAAGGCAAACCCGCCCATCGCAGGCTGCCGATCGGCCAAAACGGGCCGGACGTTACGGAGTCGGTCGCTTGAACGCAACTGGATCAATTTCGGCCTGCAATTCAGCTTTCAAACTCCATACAGACGCACGCCAATCACGCTTTTCCCGATTACGCCAGTTCTGCAATCGGCTTACCACCTTCGGTGACGATGGGCACCGGGCGGCCTTGCGGATTCACCCAGTGTGACCCGAGATCAATACCCATGTAGCTGAAGACCGTTGCCGCAAGATCTTGAGGACGCACTGCTCGGTCGGCGATGCCGTAACCGCGAGCGTCGGTCGAGCCGATGATTTGCCCGTGCTTGAGGCCGCCGCCCGCGACGAGCATCGACATGCAGTTCGTCCAATGGTCGCGACCGGCGGTCTTTGTCATGACGGGGCCGCGTCCGAATTCGCCCATCATTAGCACGAGCGTCGAATCTAAGAGACCGCGCGTTTCGAGGTCGTTGATCAACGTGAAGATGACTTGATCAATGCGCGGCAACAGAGGCTTCAAACCTTTCTCGATGCCGCCCCAGCGCACTTCGTCGCCGTGATGATCGAAGTAGCCCCATGCGCCGCTCACGACGGTGAAAGCCACTCCGGCTTCAACCAGTCGCCGCGCGAGCAACGCTTTCTCGCCGATCGAATCGCGACCGTAAGCGTCTCGCAGTTGAGGCGACTCTTCATCAATCGCGAACGCCTTCTGAGCACGGCCTGAGAGCACGAACTCGAACGCTTGCTGCGAGTAGCGATCGGTCCGCGTCATCGTCTCGGAGCGATCAAGGCTTGCTTGCAGCCGGTCGAACTCACGACGCAACGATTGGCGATCTTGCAGACGATCTACGAGCACGCCTTCGGGCATCGCAAAGCGTCCGGCGAGCTCGCTGCCTTTGACGGGGGCGAAGTCGGAACCCATTTGGCCGGACTCCCAAATGTCGGCCTTCCAACTATCAGCGAGCCCGACAAACGCCGGCATCGCGGGATCGTTCGAGCCTCGGAACTTTGCGACGACCGAGCCCATCGACGGATAGCCGTCGCCGTCATTGCCGTTATCCATGCGCCGCGCGAGCGGGTTGCCGGCCTGCATCGTGATCGGAGTGTGATTGCTCGCTTTGCAATCGACCGAGCGAATGATCGAGAGCTTGTGCGCGATCGACGCTTGCAGCGGGAGATGCTCGGTAAAGCGGACTCCGGGAAGACTCGTTGGGATCGAACCGAACGGCCCGCGAATCTCACTGGGCGCATTCGTTTTTACATCCCAGGAGTCGATATGGCTCAAGCCTCCGCTAAGCCAGAAGAGCAAAACGGACTTCTTCGGCTGCGCAGATCCGGTCGCGGCTTCACTCGCCGCGAGGATCTGCGGCAGGCTCAGTCCCGCGACTCCGGCAAGTCCCGTTTGCAGGAACCAGCGCCGCGAGCCAATTCGAATGAGATCTCGCTGAGCTGGCTGAAACTGAGCGGCGACCGAGTTGACAACGTGCGACTGTGAGTGCGAAGGCTGCGGCATGACGAACCTCAACGAGGTGAGCGGGGCAAATTGTCGGGCTCGGTCTATATCGGGCGAGCAAGCCGAGGCCAACATAAGAAGTCTCCGATGCAGACAGTTGAACCAGCGACGAATAATGTCCCTGCCTCGCGCATCGATTGCTGTCGCGAGGAAAAGATGGAGTGATTCCGCCCCTAACCGGCATTAGGCCGCATGCCCTCAACAGCTCCTCGTACATGACAAGACGAATTCGATTGTCTCATAGGAACTCGCTATGTCTCGAAGCTTATGGCTCGCATTGGCAGTGACTGCGTTCGGCGTAACGACCGCTCAAGCTGCGGATGACAAAGCTGGCATCCAGTTCTTCGAGAAGCACATCCGCCCAGTGCTCGTCAGCAAGTGCTACAAGTGCCACTCGGCGGAGACAAAGCAGGTGAAAGGTGGGCTCACGCTCGATACCCGTGAAGGCACACGTACCGGTGGCGAGTCCGGCAAGTCGGTCGTCCCTGGCAACATTCAAGACAGCTTGCTCATTGAGGCTCTGCATCATGAGGGCCTCGAAATGCCGCCCGGTGAAAAGCTGCCATCGGACGTCATCGCGAAGTTCGAGCAGTGGGTAAAGATGGGCGCACCCGACCCACGTGAGGGCAAAGGACTTGCCAAGCGCGAGATCAATCACGAGGAAGCACGCCGCTTCTGGTCGCTCAAGCCGATCACTCGACCGCCCGTGCCGCGCGCCGGAACCAATTGGGCTTACTCCGACATTGACCGCTTCGTTGCTGCCAAGCATGCCGAGCAAAAGCTCGTGCCCGTTGGTGATGCGTCCGCCGAAGTGCTCTGCCGCCGTATTCATTTCGATCTGACGGGGTTGCCGCCGTCGCCCGAAGATCAGGCCGAGTTCCTCGCCGATGCGAAGCAGGACAAGCAAGCTGCGATTCGCAAGCTCGTCGATGAGTTGCTCAAGTCACACCACTTCGGCGAGCGCTGGGGACGACATTGGCTCGACGTTGTGAGGTATGCCGAGTCGACGGGAATGGAGCGGAACGTGACCTATCCGCACGCCTGGAAGTATCGCGACTACGTCATCGAGTCCTTCAATGAGGATAAGCCGTTCGATCAGTTCGTTCGCGAACAAGTGGCCGGCGATCTGCTGCCTGCGAGTGATCCCGAGCAGCGGCGCGAGCAACTCGTCGCGACGGGCTTTTTGGCGATCGGTCCAAAGGGCCTCAACGAACGCAATCGCGAGCAGTTCGATCTCGACGTTGCTGACGATCAAATCGACTCAACCTTCCGCAGCTTCATGGGTCTGACGGCGGGATGTGCTCGCTGTCATGACCACAAATTCGACCCGATCACAACGAAGGAGTACTACTCGCTCGCCGGTGTATTTCTTAGTACCGAGACGCTGTACGGCACCGGCAACTCGCAGGGCAATCGGCAACCGGGCAAGTTGTTGGCGTTCGCGAACGGAGACGTGAAGCCCGTCAACGCGAGCGGCGGCGACGGCAATCAAAAGAAGAAGGGCAACAATCAGGACAACGACACTCCCGCGCCCGACATCAACCAGATCAAAGCCCAGTTGGCTGCAGCGGAAGACCGACTCGAAAAGGCTCGTAAACGCCTCGAAACTGTGACGGAGAAGAGGGCTCGCAAGAAAGCACAAGAGGTTGTCGATCAAACGCAGACTCAAGTCGGTCGCCTGAGTGCGCGGTTGGCGGCTGCAATTAAAGAGACTGCATCCACTGAGCCGACGACATCAACTGACGCGAAGCCAGAAATGAAGTCGACACGGCGCGGTCCTGATTTGCTGATGGCGGTACTTGACGAAAAATCCCCAACTGATGCTCAGCAGCGCTTGCGCGGTGAGCCTGCCGAACGCGGCGACAAGATTCCGCGCGGCTTCTTGATTGTTGGCAGCACGGGCTCGCTGCCAAAGATCGAAGCATCGTCAAGCGGTCGGCTCGAACTCGCGCAGTACCTCGTGCAGAAAGAGAACCCGCTGACGGCGCGCGTTGCTGCGAATCGCGTTTGGCAGCATCTCATCGGGAAAGGCATTGTCGGCAGCGTCGATAACTTTGGGGCTCAAGGCGAGAAGCCGACGCATCCCGAATTGCTCGATTACCTCGCTTCACAACTGCGAGACAACGGATGGTCGATCAAGAAACTGATCCGGGAAATCATCCTCAGCCGCTCCTATCAACTCGCCGGTTCAACGAACGGCAAGAACCAATCGACCGATCCCGACAACAACTATGTCTGGCGCGCTCGGCATCGACGCCTTGAAGTCGAAGCAATCCGCGACGCGATGCTGATGGCAAGCGGTCATCTCGATCTCGTCCCGCCGGATCATGGTTCGGTCGTTGCTCAAGTAGGAGATGCCGACATCGGACGCGGGCTCGATCCGAAGCGGTTCAACACCGTGACGACAAAGCGGAGCGTCTACTTGCCGATCATCCGCTCGGTCGTGCCTGAGATGCTGCAAGTCTTCGACTTCCCCGAACCGAGCAACATCAACGGTCAACGCGAAGTCACGACCGTTGCGACTCAGGCGCTCTACTTGATGAACAGCGCCTTCGCGCTCGATCAAGCCGAAGAGTTCGCAAAGCGAGTGCTCGCTCGAACCGAACTCGACGAAGCCGCTCGGGTGAATCTCGCCTATCAACTCGCCCTCAGTCGCACTCCGACCGACAGCGAACGAGTGGACACGGTCAATTTCGCGACCGAAGTCACAACCTCGTTAAGTGGTGAAGCCCGCAACGCTGACTCTGCAAAACTTAAAGCATGGACGGCTCTCTGTCAGGCGCTCTATGCCTCTGCCGAATTCAGATACGTCGAATAGCCGAGTTCGTCACTCACTTGTTCCCAGACAGAACTGGGTAACAACCGAAAACGGTCACTGATTCCTACCAACAGGATCCGCACGATGTTCCCAATCACTCGCCGTCAACTTCTTCAATCGGTGTCGTGTGGCTTCGGTTACATGGCGTTCGCGGGGCTCGCACATCAGGCAGCCGCAAAGGAAGACTTTTCGAATCCGCTGGCTCCTAAAGCCTCGCACTTTCCAGCAAAGGCGAAACGGGTGATCTTGCTCTGTATGCAAGGAGGACCGTCGCACGTTGACCTATTCGATTACCGTCCGGGGCTGAAGGAATTCGAAGGCAAAAGCCCTGGCGAGGCGGTCGGAGGGCTTAATGCTCAGAAGGGCCGCAAGCTCATGCCATCGCCGTTCGAGTTCAAACCGCAGGGCAAAAGCGGCTTGATGATGTCGTCGTTGTGGCCGCATTTGTCCCAACACGCGGATGATCTCTGCGTCATCAATAGCGCCTACACCGACGTACCCAATCACCCGCAGGCCATCATTCAACTGCATACGGGCAACTTTCAGTTCGTGCGTCCGTCGATGGGCTCTTGGGTGCTGTATGGCCTGGGCACCGACAATCAGGACTTGCCCGGCTTTGTGACGATCAAGCCGCTCGATCGCTTGGGCGGAGCACAGAACTATGGCAGTGGCTTCTTGCCGGCGGTCTATCAAGGTACGCGCGTCGGCTCGTCCGGCGATTCAGCGAAGACTGTGAAGTTCGGGAACATCAAGAACGACGAGTTCTCTGAGCCATTGCAACGCAAGCAGATTGACCTCGTGCAAGCGATGAACCGTCGCTTGGCCGAGCGACAGGAAGCAAACACCGAGATTGAAGGCATCATCGAGTCCTACGAACTCGCCTTCCGCATGCAGGCGGCGGTACCTCGACTGCTCGACATTGCGGGCGAGTCGAAAGCGACCTATGCGAAGTACGGTGTCGATCAAGGTCCAACCGATGACTTCGGACGTCAGTGCTTGATGGCTCGCCGTTGTGCCGAAGCAGGAGTGCGCTTCATCGAGCTGACTCATCAAGGCTGGGATCAGCACAATGCCTTGAAGAGCAAGCTCACTTCAAATTGCCGCGCGACCGATCAGCCGATCGCTGCGTTGCTCAGCGATCTCAAAGAACGCGACATGCTCAAAGACACGCTTGTGATTTGGAGTGGCGAGTTCGGACGTACTCCGGCGGTGAAGCAAGACGACGGTCGCGATCACAACGCGACGGGCTTCTCGATGTGGATGGCTGGGGGCGGTGTCAAAGGCGGCCACAAACACGGCTCGACGGATGAGTTCGGAATCGCAGCCGTGGAGGACAAGTTCCACATTCACGATCTACACGCGACGTCGCTGCATTTGCTGGGTCTCGATCACACCAAGCTGACCTTCAACTACGCCGGCCGCGACTTCCGACTGACCGATGTTTATGGCAACGTCGTTCAGAAGATCATCGCCTAGCGCGTAGCGCTTCACGATCGTCACACCGCAGCTCAAGGTTGTTGGCAAGCACTCCGTTGAAAGCACGTGGAGCACGATTTGATCGTGCTCAAAATCTGGAGACTTCTGGCACGTTGAAAACGTGCCCCACGAAATTCAACAGGCTGTTAGCTGCCGTCCGGCATACCGGCTGCGTTTAGGAACGCCGTTATGATGTGCTCGGCAGGGAAGCCTGAAACTCGTACTGCGCCCGGCAGGTATGTTTCACTTCTCAGCTGCGCTTGTGAGCGTTTCGGTCGCAGAAATATTCCGGGCTGCTGAGTAACCGCTGACCGTTAGGCGACACCGGAAGCGAGTCATCGCCATTGCTCTGAGTGCCATAACGTCCGCAGTCATGCTACAGATTCGACGCGGATCGAACGCGCTCACGCGAGTTGCTTCGCCAACCGTCGTCTTTCTTCTCTTATTTTAGGATTGCCTCGTGCGTCTACATCCCTCGCTGTTTGCGACTTGGTTGCGACCCGTCGCGGTCGTGTTGCTGGCTGTGTTGACATTGACTTCGAGCGGCACGCGTTTGCTGGCTCAAGATGACAAACCCAAAGAAATTGCGAAGCCGGTCGTCGTCTTCAATCTCGCGAGCATCGACAAAGTGCTCGGACATGCGAACTTCCTCTTTAAAGAAATCGAACGTCCTGAGCTAATTGATTTCTTGGGTGCTGGACTGGCCAACATTCGCGACTTCAAAGGAGTGGAGCGCTCGAAATCGGGCGGTCTGATGATCTTCTTAGCCGACGGTATCTTCCCCACGCCGGTGCCAGTCGCTTACGTCCCCGTCTCTGACATCAAAGAGTTCGAGCAGACCTTGGCGACCACGCCGCTCAAATTGCAGAAGTCGGAAGACGGCGAAGATCGTTACGAGCTTGAACCCAGAAACGGGCAAAAGCTTGCCGTTCGGTTGGTGAATGGCTACGCGATGATTGCTCAGAATCAGGAGCAACTTGATCGCAACTTTATCGCCCCGGCGGAATTCACTGCCTCATTGAGTAATCGTTATGACCTCGCCGTCTCGGCCAATCTCAAGGTTGTTTCGGCGCCGGTGAAGCAACTGCTTAACAACATGCTGCGTTCATCGACTCAAGCCACGATGCAGCAACGCGACAACGAACCAGATGGCGCGTATCAACTCCGTAAGTCCCAAGCAGAGGGTAATCTGCACTTCTTCGAGAGCATCTTGCTCGACGGTGAAGAACTGACGATCGGTGCAAAATTAGAACAAGACAACAAGAAGGCTTTCCTGGAGGCGGTGGTGCGGGCGAAGCCGGACACCGCATTCGCCAAAGAACTTACGGGCGAGATCAAACCGAGCTATTTCTGGTCGGCGATCGATCACAACGTGCCACTTTCGGTCTCATTGGCAGGACCATTCAATGATTTTCAGAAGAAGCAGTTTGCTCAAATGCTGAAGGTCGGAGAGCAGGAGGCGAACCGAGGTTTGGCAAAGCTACCGGCGGATACCAAAGTCGACGAAATCCCGAAACTTGATTCCGTGCGGCTGTTATTTGAGTCGGTCAAAGCCACTGTTGATGCGGGATACTTTGACGGCTTCGTGCAGTTCTATGGAGACCCGAAGGACGACTTCGTGATTGTCGGCGGAGTCAAACTGGTTGAAGGAAAAAAATTCTTCACAGGCATTTCAGACATTCTCAGTCGCTCAAAAGAAGCTTTCCCAAAAGAACTGGAACTGGAGATGTCCGCGCTCTCACATGGTGACGCCGTCTTCCATCGTCTGACTCCCGAAAAAATCGACGCCGACAACGCGTTGGTTTACGGGGACAAGCCGTCGTTCTTTTTTGGTGCTGATAACAACGCGGCCTGGTTTGCGTTTGGCGGGAAGAACGCCGTGACGAAGTTGCGCGACACCATGGACAAAGTCGAAGAATCGAAGCAGCACGCTCCCAAGGCTGACAATCTCGTGCCATTCGAATTGGTGATGAACCTCTCTCATTGGACCGAACAGCGAGCGAACAAAGGCAAACCGGGGCCGTTTAATGAGTTGGCTAAGAAATCGTTCACTCAACCGGGCAGCGACACACTGCGTATGGATACTCGACCAGTCGAGAACGGCTTTCGCATGCGAATTCAGGTGGAACATGGGTTTTTAAAGCTGCTAGGAAACGGCATCGCCAAACAGATCGATGGGAAGAACAACTTTTAGTTAGAGAAATACGGCGTTAGCATCCGCTCTTGATTTATGGGACCTTGTCTTGCAGGAGTTCCGAATGCGCGCGTCCTGGAGTGGTGGGACGCGCGTTGCGAGTGGCAAGTTGCTCGTCGCTGGTCGGATGACTTCCATGCGGCGGTGTGATTCTTGTTACTCTCCCGCCCCATCGCTCTTCTTCCCTCTGTCGCCGTTCGAGATCTCACATGGCTGATAAGAATCCCCGCGTCGAGAAGCGTGGCGTTGTGACTTGCATCCTGCTTGGCCCCGAATTCGAGACATTGGACGAAGCTCGCCTCGACACGATCCGCGCTCAGATGTTGGAGGCCGCTGCCGCCGCCAGTCCGCCACGAGTCGTGATTGACCTCAGTTTCACGACCTTCTTCGGTTCGTCTTTCATCGAGGTTTTGTTTCGGATTTGGAATCGAATCAACGCGGCGCCTGGCGGTAAGTTCGCCATCGCGGGGTTGAATGCGTACTGCCGTGAAGTTCTTGAGGTCACACATCTTGATCGCTTATGGAAGTTGTACGCGACTCTGGATGAGGCGGTGACAGCAGTTGGCGAGTAACACATTGAGTCGAAGCCCGAAACGTTGGTGAGTAGTCGCCTTGATGCGGTTGCTCGCCTGTGTTTCGGGCTTTGTCGTTTCTGAGGGTTGTTGTGTCCGGGAATATTTCAGCCACCGAATTGCCACATCCTGGGCTGAAGCTAACTGCAGCGATCTGGGCATTGTTGTTCGCTCGCTGGTTCACTCCTGCGGAGGCCACTGCTGAAGGCGGCACCTTGTGGCTGGTACTGGCGACCGGAATCACGGCCGCCGTGTGGGCCTGGCAGCAGACTCGCTCTGAGTGGCCTTGGTTCTATCGCGATCGGTTTACGACGGTAGTGCTCGCGCTCGTGGCAACTCATCTGTTGTCGGCAGGGATTGTCCTGATGGGACGTGGCCAAAGACTGCTGGCCGCAAACATGTTTTGGGAGTGGATCGTTGTTGGCGTGCAATTTGTGCTCTTGCAGCAAACCTTGCTCACGAGTGCGCGGCGGCGAGCTTTCTTACAAACATCGCTGCTGCTGTGGACCGTATTGGCTGGACTGGGCATGTGGCAGCACTTCTCGTTATTCCCGCAGCGAGCGACAGAGTACGCCGAATTGCGAGCCGAGTTTGATCGCTTGCAGACTACTCGCCCTGTATCAGCGGAGGATGCGCGGCGTCAGATGGCGCGACTCAACGAGATACGCCGGGACTGTGTGGCTCAAGGTGTGCCGCTCGATGGGCCCGCGCGCGGCTTGTTTGAACGTCGCTTGCGAGACAGTACCGAACCGATGGCGTTCTTCGCGTTAGCCAATTCCTTCGGCGGAATGTTGGCGAGCAGCCTGCTGTTGCTCGCACCGTTGTCCATCACTCGCCTCACTGCGCGCGGTTCGCGGACAACTCTGGCGAAGGTTGTGCCGCTTCTGATCGCCTTGATCGTCGGTTGTTGTTTGCTGCTGACGAAAAGTCGCACAGCCTGGGTTGGAACATTCGTAGCACTTGGTGTGGGGGGAACGGTTGAAGCCTGCCGGAAAGCTGGTTGGCTCAGAACACAGCAACCCGCGTCTGTCGTAACTTCCGATCAGCCATTGATTGAACCACGCCGTCGCAGATTCGGTGGGCGAAGCATTGCGGTGAGTCTCGTCGTTCTCGGACTTCTGGTCGGAATTGTGACCAGGTTGGGAGGACTCGATACTCAAGTGCTCAGCGAGGCTCCGAAGTCTTTGCGATATCGGTTGGAGTATTGGACGGCGACGGCGCGACTGATCGCCGAGTATCCGCTGACGGGTGTCGGGCCGGGGAATTTTCGCTCGCATTACTTGCGACATAAACTCGCCACGGCCAGCGAGGAAATCGCAGATCCGCATTCTTTCGTATTCGATGTCTTGGCGAATGCCGGGCTCTTGGGTGGGCTGGCGGTCGCCGCGCTGTTGGTCACTTTCGTGAAGACAAGTTGGCCGGTGGTTCAAGCCGAAATCGACGGACCCGCCGATTCCGACACCCGTGAAACTGCTGCCATGGGAACCACTGCCATCGCGACAGCGGCAGCGTTTGTGGTCGGTTATGAATTCGTGATGCAAGCCCAATGGAATGTCGAGGTCTTGCTCGTGGGAGGCAGCGCGGTCGTACTCGCTTGGCTGTTTGGCTCGCCATCGAACTCGTGGTTTGCGTTCCCGAATGAGTCGACCGTTCGCACTGGAGCTGCACTCGGCGTTGTCGCCTTGCTCGTGCATTTGCTGGGTGCTGGTGGATTCGCTCATCCAGCAATCCTGAATTGGCTACTGGCTTTGATGGCGATCACCGCGCTATCGAGTACGGCCGTGGGCAGCAGCGTGACTGCGGCTTCGGTCGCCGAAACGGCCCGCAGCTCAGTGACTCCACGCGTGATGTCCCTGGTCGCCATTGGCTGCTTGGTGCTGACGTTGCTTACTGGAAAGCTGAATTGGTTGCCCCTATTGCAAACCGAGGCGCTGCTGCTTCAAGGCGATATCGCCGCACAGGCGCAGGGGCAAATTGAGGCCGCTCGCGAAGCGTACTTTTTGGCGCATCAAGCGAGCCCATGGGATCCCAAGCCCTTGCTAAAGCTCGCTCAAATTGAGTTCTTGATCTCGGAACATCGAGGTGATGACTCACGATTTCAAGCCGCACTCGCTGCCGCGCAGCAAGCCGAGTCGCGTGATCCCTTCAACGGCAACACGGCCTTCGAAGTAGGGCATTGGTATCAACGACGCTTTGAACGAACTCGTCATTCAGAGGATGCCCGCGCGTCGGTTGAATGGCTCCAACGTGCAGTGCAACGTTATCCCTCGAACCCAGCTTGGAATGCCGCGCTCGCGTTCGCTCTGCGCGATAATCAGCAAAGGGATCAAGCTCGCCAATACGCGACTCGAACCTTGGAGTTTGAGGCGATCAATCAGCGCGCCGGACATCTCGATCGACTACTCCCGCAAGATGTGCTTCAAGCCTTACAGAAACTTGCGCAGGGCGATTGACAACCCCAACGAGTAACGCCGCTCGGATCGATTCAAACTCAACATTTGACGAAGGACTGGAATTGCCTGCCTTTGAATTTCATCTCGACCATCAAGACATGCAATCCGCCGCGCGACTCGGACGTTGGGTCACTCCGCACGGTGTTGTTGATACCCCAGCCTTCATGCCTGTGGGGACACAGGCGTCGGTCAAAGGACTCACACCCGAGCAACTCAAACGTGTCGGCGTCCAAAAAGTCTTGGCCAATACCTATCACCTCGCACTACGACCGGGGCCGGAACTCGTCGCGGACCTGGGGGGCCTGCACAGCTTCATGAGTTGGGATGGTCCGATCCTGACCGACAGCGGGGGCTTTCAAGTCTTTAGTTTGTCGACGCTACGCAAACTCAATGAGCAGCAGGTGGTCTTCAAATCTCATCTCGACGGGAGCATGTTCGAGCTTTCTCCAGAGCGAGCGATGCGCATTCAAGAACTGCTCGGAGCAGATTGCATCATGTGCCTCGACGAATGCCCGCCAGCGAACGTTGAACATGCTCACGTCCTGTCGGCAGTCGATTTCACCACGCGTTGGGCGCGGCGTTGTCGCGATTCGCATCAACGCGCCGACCAAGCGTTGTTTGGCATTGTTCAAGGTGGGACGTTTCCTGATCTCCGAGAATGCTCGGCCAAGGCGCTGTTGGAATTGGATTTCCCAGGCTATGCAGTCGGTGGCTTGAGCGTCGGAGAAAGTCCCGAGCAAATGTATGAGACCCTCGACGTGACCGTTCCATTCCTGCCCGGCGATCGGCCGCGCTACTTGATGGGCGTTGGTCGTCCCGAAGACTTGCTCGAAGCGGTGTCGCGCGGCATCGACTTGTTCGACTGTGTGATGCCAACGCGCAACGGCCGTAACGCGATGGCCTTCACGAGCAACGGCAAGGTTCGGCTCCGCAACGAGCAATACAAACGCGATGAATCACCGCTTGATCCCGAGTGCGAGTGCCCGGCTTGCACGCAATTTACGAAGGCGTATCTGCGGCATCTGTTTGCCGTGAAAGAGATGCTCGGCCCGGTGCTCGTGTCCTGGCACAACATCGCCTTCTATCAACGGTTGTTAAAAGGGATGCGTGCCGCCATTCGCGAGAACCGCGCGACTGAATACCGCGCCGAACAACTCGCCCGCATGAACCCTCTCACATCGACGTGACATTCCAGAAGCCGCACACGGCGCTTCAAGAGGGCCGCTACTCCGCCTTCAGTTGCCACAGTCCGCGATAGATCGGCAAGCCGAGTTTCCGCTTTTTGCGTTCGAAGCTCGTGCGGTAGTCCATATCGTGCTCTGGACTTTTCTCGATGGGAGTTGGTAACGCTTCGTACCGTGAGTGATGATTCATAAGTGCCGAAATCACTTCGAAGTACTCGCCGACGTCGGTCCACGAATGCAGGTATCCGCCCGGAACGAGCAGCGTGGCGCACAAGTCGGCGAACTCGTCCGTGAAAATTCGCCGTTTGCGATGCTTAGCCTTCCACCACGGGTCGGGGAAATAGACATGCACGGCCGCCACTGACTGAGGCTCGATTTGATGCTTCAGGATCATCGTCGCATCACCAGCAATGATCCGCCCGTTAGGAGCTTGTCGCTTCCAAACGCGCGCTCCCGCGCGGCGAGCTTCTTTCAAATCGAGTTCCAAGCCGAGGAAGTTGGTATCAGGCCGCGCGGCGCTCGCCGTGTCGACAAACAACCCGCGTCCGCAGCCGACATCTAACTCGACCGGGTGCGAGTTCCCCCAGAACTCAGACCATCGAATGAGGCCGGGTAGATCGTTGATGGACGTGAACCAAGGACGGATATCGGCGGGAGCTTTAATCGGACGCATGCGAGAGTCAGGGACTTTGTGTTGAGTGCGAGAATTAGCCAAGCGCGTGCTCAGCACGCAAAACGGGGGGAAATCGTAAGGACCAGACACGGATTAAACCGCTAACACCGCCTGAGAATTTGCAATCTCGGAATGCTCCATTAAACCGAAGTACTACCAGGAAATGTCACGCCGCTGATGGCCGCTGCTTCTTGTAATTTCGCGAGCACATCCGCTGGGAGGGCGATACCGTCGCACTGTGCTCGAGCAACGTTCTGCCACTCGCGTTCGCCGGGCAACAACACTCGCTCGACGCCCTGAGCGGTGGGTGCGGCGTGCAGTTCGTCGATCACATGTTTCAACCGCCGATCGAAGGCGGTACGCGGTCCAATCACTCCCACATCAATCACCGTAAACGAAGCATTGTGCCAAGAGGGTCGCGTTGGTTCGTCGAAGATCCAACTACCGATCTGCCAAGTGAGATGACCGCCCGGTAACACTCCTGACAGGATCTCGCACCACAACCCAAAGCCATAGCCCTTATGCCCGGCCATGGGAGCCAATGATGCCTTCGCGGGATAAAGACTGCCGTCGGTCGTCGGATGACCATCCGGCCCAATCAGCCACGTTGGCGGAATTGGCTCGCCCCGTTGATGAGCCGCATAGACCTTGCCGCCCGCCACCGCTGCCGTCGCGATGTCGAGCAAGATTGGATCGCTGTTCGTCACCGGCACTCCATAAGCAATCGGATTGCTGCCCAGAACCGGCCCAAGTGCACCTGGTCCCGCAACGCTAGGAATATCATTACCCGTGACCATCACGATAAAGCCTGCTCGCGCCGCGACCGTCGCGTAGTAGCCCGCAGCTCCGATGTGCCCACTGTTTCTTAAGCCGACGTACGCAACACCGACGTTGTGCGCCTTCTGCATGGCCAGTCGAATCGCAAAGTCACCGCCGACTTGCCCGAGGGTCGAGTCGCCATCAACGACTGCCCAACCAGGACCTTCCCGTTCAATGCGCGGCTGTCCGTTAGCTCGATAGCCACCGCCTTTGAGCTTCTTGAGATATCCCGCGAACAGCTTAGTGCCGTGCGTAAAGACTCCCATCGAATCCGCTAAGACCAACGCGTTGGCTGTTGTCCGTGCATCCGTTTCAGACATGCCTAACTGCTGGCACGACGCGACGCAGAACTGAGTCAATCGCTCGACGCTGATCAGACTCATGAAGCAATCCTTCCTCTTATGCGGCCGTGTCGCTGACGTTGAAGACACAGTGACAACCGCTTCGTCATTTGATGTAGGCCGCACTCACCCTGAGTCGCACGCATCTAGCGCACTAGGTTTCCGCTCGGCGACGGAGTCGGTAGCGGCGCGATGGAAGCTGTGCGACTGGCGCGTCTCACGGCGGCGGCGTGGGCTTGTGCTTTTCGCGCGGCGAGTTGCTGTTGCGATTCTTCTTGCTCAGAGACCGCGTACAAGATGCTCCCGCAGATGATCAACGGGATGTATTGATTCGACAGCATCAACACCGGCATCGTGCAGACGGAGAGCCAATGCGTGAAGACCATCATGATCAACGGATACTGTCGGTGCTTCGCAGCGTCACGCAGCATCAGCCCCAGTCCCGAGTAATGGAAGATCGCGCCGATCATGCCTCCAATCAAAATGATGCCGATATGAAAGACATGTACGGTGTTGCCCAGATGCTGCGTGAGCGTGCGCGAAGTGCCTTCATAGCCCAGTCCAAAGACGTAGCACTCGGGCACATACTCCAGCGCGAACTTAAGCGTCGACAGTCGCTCGTTCATGGAAAAGTCGAGTCCATCTGCTCGGCGTGAGAGGCTGGCACTCATCTTTTCGATCTTGTCTTGCAAGGTCGGGCTCATGATCACCACGCCGACGAGCACAGCAGCCAGCACACCGAAGCGCGCCATCACCTTCCAACGATGCGGTTCCCAGTACAGATAGAACGCGATCGCCGGGATCGCGAATGTTGACGACTTCGCCATGGTGGCACTGATGCCGATCAACAAGAGGCACAACAACACCACTCGTAAGCGTTGGTCGCGCAGATACAACAGCAAACAAAATAGCGAGGTCAGGTTCATACACAGTCCGCTACAGGATGTGTTGAAACCGGCGGCGCGGTAGGCGTCGAGCGTGTTCCAAACGCGGCCCTTACCGAACGCGTCCAGATATCCAAACGTCTGGCCGAGCGCCACCATCGAACTCACGCCTTCGGCCAATAGCAGCACGGTCACGATGCGATGCACGGGCAAACCCGCGAATGCCAGCCAACCGAACGGCAGAACGAAGCCAAAGACGTAAGCCGCTTGAATGATCGCTTCCGGACTGCCGTCCGGGTCGAAAACTTGCGTCAAAAGGACGGTGGGCACAGCCAGCAGCAACAAGATCTGATACGGCTTGAGTTTGCCGACGTTTTGCACATTCAACAGTGCGGCGATGACCATCAAGAGATCGCCAAAAGTGAGGCTCGCTTCGAAGGGACGAAAGCAAGGCCAGCACAAGAAGGCGAGTGCCAGATAAGCACAGATCGAATGCAACATCCGTGTTTGCATGAGTCGAATCTTTGAATGAAACAAGCCATGCCGGAGATCGCTCAGCGATCATATCCGGCGTTCCAAGTCACTGCTGCTATTCGTCGGAAGGCGAAGCCATCGACGACGAACGACCGACCGAGAATACGGCGGCTTCTGACAATCCAACAAGACGAGATCACCAGCGTTCGACGGGACCGGCTGGGACTGGAATATGCATGTCCGGCAGCACTCCCACGCGATTACCTCCGACCGGGCCGACGTGGTTGATCTGCTTCATCGCCGCTTCAAATTCAGCGCGCGTCGCGGCCTTCTGAAACTCATTCCGTAAGGCCGAATTCACACGCATCGACTTCAAATACCAGTGGCCCATCTTGCGAAAACGAACAAGCGCGCGCTCAAATCCCCATTGATCAACGAGATAGCCGAACTGCCGCAGCATTAACTCCAGTCGGTCCTCAAACGAACCCGGTGGATCCCAACAGCCGGTGGCTTCCCATTGTGCGAGTTGCCGAAAAAACCAGGGATTCGCGAGCGCACCACGTCCAATCGACACTCCCTGACAGCCAGTGACCTCAAGCATCCGAGCGGCATCTGCGACATTACGAACGTCTCCATTGCCGATCACGGGAATGCGTTCGACGGCCTGCACAACGGCGCGGATGCCATCCAAATTTACGCTGCCCGAGAAGCCCTGCGCTCGAGTCCGACCATGAATCGCGATCGCTGCGACTCCCATCTGTTCGAACTCGCGCGCGAACTCAGGCGCAGTCAACGACTGCTCGTCCCAGCCCAATCTCATCTTCACGGTGATCGGCAGCGGGACGGATTCAACGACGCGCCTTACGAGGTCAAAAGTTGCCTCGCGTTGGCACATCATGCCCGCACCGGCACCGGAACCGGCGATGCGATTCACTGGGCAGCCCATGTTGATATCGATCGAGTCCACGCCTCTGGCAGCAAGCATCTGTGCGGCATCAACCATCATTTGCGGATCAGCGCCAAAGATCTGCACGGCGAACGGCTTGTCGTCATTGCAGGTCTCGATCATGCGTAACGTCTTATCGTTGAGATGCAGCAACGCCGCCGCGCTCACGAGATCTGTTGTCGCCAGACCAACGCCACCAATCTGTCGCACGATGCGTCGAAACGGCAACGTCGTGAATCCAGCTAAAGGAGACAGCAAATAGCGACTTGCCAATCGCAACGGTCCATAACAAACCGGTGGCGGAAACACAGGCCGAGGATGACACCGATCGGCAACAGAAGCAGGCATTGTATCCTTACGCGAATGGCGACAGAGAAGCAGGAAGAACTGCGAGCGAATGAAGACGATCCATTCATGATCCACGCGGCGGGCGGTCGTAGACAGGCACCTCTTTGTATGAGGTTCTGATGAGCCGGAAGCCGAGCGAACGATACAGCGCGATGGCTACTTCATTTTCAGCGGTGGCTTCCAGATACACGCGCGGAATACCCAGCGAACGAAAGCCGTGCAGCGATTGCAGCACGAGAGCACGGCCTAAGCCGAGCCCTCGACAGTCTTCAATGATGCCCACATTTTGGATTGTGCCGTACTCAGTCTGATTGCCGACTCCTTGAATTGTGCCGACATCCTCCACAAACCCGCGTCGATCAGGAGTACGCGACAACAACCAAGTCGCCTCGGGCAAGAACATCTTTTGGCCGCTGATCTCAAGCATCAGTCGCTCGCAACCTTCCAATGTTTGCAAGCTCGTAAACATGTTGGTGTCGATCGCACCTCGAAAGGCGCGGAACTTCGCCACAGCATGCCGATAAACGTCGCGCGCGTCCCATCGATGAAACTCAAAGCCCTCTGGCAACTGAACCGACATCAAAGGCGTTTCAGCAAAGATCAGCTCCATGCGGAAGCGGCGGTAGTAGCTGATCGTCGTCATGATGCGACGGGAATCCTTGAGGGTGAGCGCAACTGACAAAGCCATCTACGGTGTCTCGGCTGACTTCGTGCCGCGTTGCTTCAACCAACGTTTGATGACGAGGCCGCCGACAACCAATACGACCAGCGCACCGAAGGCCCAATACTGCACGCTGTCCTTGACCTTGAGTACGTTTTCCAACTGATCCGTGAAGTAGTAGGCCAACCAAAAACTGGAGGGGATGCTGACCAGTGCCGCGGCACCGTCCATTGCGAAGAAGACCCAGAACCGCACCTTCATCGAGCCTGATGTCAGGAATAACGGCGCTCGCAAGCCCGGCAAAAAGCGCGCGACGAAGATGATCCAAGCGCCATACTTGGCGAAGTATTCGAGAATCTTGGCATTGCGCTCCGGAGTCAGCATGCGGCGCGCAAAACGATGTTCGAGTAAGTGAGTGCCCCAACGCTTACCAAGCCAGAACATGACCGAGTCACCCAACATGACTCCAAACATCAAGGCTCCGAGTGCGGGCCACGGTTCGAGCGTGCCACTCGCCGCTAAGATTGCCGAGGTCAGAATCGGGACTTCTTCGGGTAGAGGCAGTCCCAAGCCACATAACAACAACACGCCGATGATGGCGGCATAGGTAAAGCGAGCAATGACGGAAGCCAGTTCGCTTTCCATCAGTTCGTGGGCTTTGGCGTCCGAGGCAGCAGTCTGCACAGCTTCTTGCGCGTTCAAGGGATTGGCCCACAGCATGAGTAAGCCAATCGAGACGGTTAACAACGCTAGCACTCCCAGCCAGCGACGACGCGCTTGCATGCGATTGACCTCTTTCACCTTCAAACCAGTTTTCGAAACAACACAATCTTCAAAAGCTGACCTTAAGACATCAGCACAACAAGCCAGCTCAGCCTTAAGCCAGAACTGGCAAAGCGAGTGGATCAACCTTGAACCGCGTCCACGGCAATCGCTTCTTCTTCGGCAAGACGGCTTCGGCGTATTCCTCAACTTGCTCGGCCGATTCGAAGAACAACTGATGTCCCGAGTCGACGTCATACTCACACTCGTCGGTCGTGTACTTGCGACAGACTGCCGGGCGAGTGTCGTAGATGCCGCAACGGTTATCGGGTAGCAAGTGCTGACAGTCCGCATGCACCTGCAAGTACCAAGTGCCTTCATCCACAAACACCGCCGCCGTGCCATGCATCAGAAACCAGCGCATGTAGTCATAGCACTGCCATGTCGTCGGCTCGGTGATTGGAAAAGCGTAGTATCGGCAGCACTTCGCCGTGCAATATGAGCAAACATGCTCGCCCGCCGGTACTTGGTCGCGCGGAATAAACAACGGACGTGATTGGAGTTCGGACATCAAAGCTTCCTTTACGAATCTCGCTGTCGATCAGGATGTGGCAATCGCAGAATCGATTCAGTTCGTCGTCTGCAAGCGTGCAGCCGTGAGTGTGTTCTTTAGCAGCATCGCGATGGTCATCGGCCCGACGCCGCCGGGTACGGGAGTAATCGCGGAGGCCACCTCTTTGACCGCGTCGTAATCGACATCGCCGACGAGTTCCTCACCGACGCGGTTGATGCCAACGTCAATGACCACCGCCCCTGGCTTGACCATGTCGGCGGTCACAAACTTCGGCTGACCGATCGCTGCGATGACAATGTCCGCTTGCCGCAGCAAGCCCGCCAAATCGCGGGTACGACTATGGCAGATCGTGACGGTGGCATTCGCAGCCGCGCCCTTCTGCACCAGCATCATGCTCATGGGCTTGCCGACAATTTCACTGCGGCCCAACACCACTGCATGCGCTCCATTTACCTCCGTACCCGACGCGATCAACAACTGCTGCACGCCATGCGGAGTGCAAGGCAAAAAACGCGGGCGGCCTTGCACCATCAAGCCGACATTCTCGGCATGGAAGCAATCAACATCCTTGAGAGGCGTCACCGTATCGAGCACCGCTTGCTCATGAATGTGCTTGGGCAACGGCAGTTGCACGAGGATGCCGTGCACATCTGGATTCGCATTCAACTCGCGGACCAATTGCAGCAACTCTTCTTGAGTCGTCTCAGCGGACAGTCGATGCAGAGTGCTTTTCAGTCCGGCCTTCGAGCAAGCGTTCTGTTTGTTGCGAACATAGACCGCGCTCGCAGGGTCTGCTCCGACGAGCACCGCCGCCAAATGCGGAGTGACTCCGGTATGAGCTTGAAACGCGGCCACTTCCGTAGCGACCTGCTGACGGATCTCAGCGGCCACCGCCTTACCGTCGATGATGCGAGCAGTCATGCGAGCAAATTCTCCGAATGGATTGTTGAGCAAGCGAATCCCAGGTCAGCAGCGTGAAGGCAGTTCACCGAGTTCTCAAGCAAGGTCGTCTGACGACCGAGAAACGATCGTGCGAGTCATTCAGTAGTCGGCGATCGACCCATCCTTCAGCTTCGCTCCCGGCCATTTATAGGTCTGTGGCTTCTTTGACTCTTCGATCAAGAAGGGCTCGTCGACCTCCACACCAAGTCCCGGTCCCGGCGGCAGGCCAATATAAAAATCTTTGTCGTACTCGAACGCCATCCGTGTCGGGCCTTTGGCATTAAAGCCGTGATTGGTTGGATAGAACTCATGAATCAAGAACAAAGGAATGGCCGAGACAACATGCAAGCTGGCCGCGATACCTAAGAATGTGGCCGTGCAGTGTGGAGCAATCGGTACTTGATACGCCTCGCAGAGGGTTGCAATCTTCCGCATCGAACTGATGCCGCCAGTGTGGCAGCAATCCGGTTGCACGATGTCGAGGCAGCCTTCTTGCAAGTATGGAATGACCCCCCAAATCGTGCGATCGCGTTCACCTGCTGCGAGCGGGATCGCGATTTGTTGTTTCAACCGCTTGAAGACTTCGATGTTGCCGGGCACGGCAGGCTCTTCGATGAAAAGCAAGTCGTAAGGCTGCACCGCCGCCGCTAGTTGAATGAGCGTTGCAGGCGGAACCGCCGAATGCGCATCAAACATCACCGCACCATCGGGACCGACTTTCTCCCGAGCAGCCTTGATGGCTTTGACCATCCGCTCGATGTCCGCCGGAGTGCCCGAGTGCTCATAGATCCCATGTGGCGGAACCTTCTGAGCTTTGGGGGTGTGATAGACCCGAATGCGATCGCGCGTCGGCCCGCCGAGCAGTCGATAAACTGGCACGCCCCATAGCTTGCCCGTGATGTCCCACAATGCATTATCGATCGCCGCCAACGTATGCACCAAGAACGCACCACCTCGGATGTTGCGATGTGCTCGAAAGATCTTTTGCCACAGATATTCGACGCGCGTTGGGTTCTCGCCGTCGATCAACTCAAAGAGCGATTCCACCAGCACCTTGGCGGGTCGGGGGTCAACACCTTTGAGGTCGCCCCAGCCAACGATGCCGACATTCGTCTCGATCTTCACATAGACGACGGGGCCAACCCAGTAGGTCTTGAGCCCCGTGATCCGAATGCTTGAACCGCGATCAACGACTTGTGTGCCCGGAGTTTGTTCCTCAGAGACCGCACGATTCACCATCGTCAGACCAGCAACCACCGCGCTCATGGAGGTCAACAAGTCCCGTCGCAACAGAGTGGGGTGCAGATCGCTCACAAGAAACCTCGCTGTCCAAAGGTGAGAATGTGCGAGTGGCGGACTTGGTCAGTCGTCCTGCCAAATCGTCGTTGGATCGAAACACAGCGAAGCCACCATGCTCAACACAACACAACTCACGAACGCGATGACGGCCGGTCCAAAGTGAAACTGCACCAACTTCCCAAGCTTGACGAGCATCACCAGGAAGGCGAGCAGCATCACATCCATCATGCTCCATTTGCCGGCCTGCTCGACCAACTGATAGGTCACTCCGCGACAGCGACGCTGGCTCAGCTTGAGGATGCTCAATTCCAGCAACAGCACGAGTTTCAAGAGCGGAAAGATGATGGAGAACAGCAGGACCACACCGCCAACGAACCAACTACCCTGCGCAAGCAGCTCGTACGTCCCACCAAGAATGCTTGACTGATGCCGATGCCCCAGCCGTTCCACTTGTAAGATTGGCAACGTGATCGCCGGCCAAAACAAACAAAACGCCCCCAATGCGGCCGCCGCTGTGCGCCCGGCTGCACGATCTGCGGCACCCGGCTGGCAGATCGTCGCGAAGCAACGCGTGCAGACCGCACGATCACCGCACGACAACTCCGGGACATCATGAATCATCCCGCAACGATGGCAGGCTTTCAGCGACATTGTTCGCTCGATGAGTACGTTAAGAGTCCGGGTTCCATACTGGCTTCTCAGTAGAACGTAGAAACGAGTCGCAAGCAGCCTTAGTCGTCCAAAAACTGCACACGCTTTTGAATCTCGACGTTGAAGCTCTGATACCTCGTCACGAGGTTGCCAGGGTTAAAGAGCTTGGTGTGCATCGCTTCCAGATCATCACGGCCGATGGCGTTCGTGAAGATCGGCCGCAAATAGTCGCGGCCCAGTTGCGAAAGCTGAAAGCGCTTGGAGTCGTAAAGGCTCGGATGAACTTGCCTCGCATGGATCTTGCCCCAGCGATCCTGCAGCTTGCTGGCCGCGAGTGCTGACAACGTGAAACCTTGCTGCTCGCTCCATTGGATCGTGGAGACGTAGTTGTTCTGTTCGCGCACTAGCAGTTCAACGGCCTTGCCACCGAGCTGCGCCGCATGAAAGCGATCGAACAAAATGGGCCGACCGCCGCGTTGAGTATGTCCGATCTTACGCGTGAAAATCGCGGACTTGGCTTTGTCGTGTAGACCCAGTTGCTGGAAGTACTCGTCTCCTAATCGCGTGGCGAGCATATCGGCCAAGTGCTCGACGGCACCGCTGAGCAGGATGTTGCCCGCCGGGTCAAAACTCTTGGACGCGGCACCGAGTTGCTGCCCATGTTCATCTAACACACCTTCACCGACGACGATGACGACATGCTTCTGCAACTCGTACAGCTCGCGGACTCGATCGACAAAGCGGTCAAAAGCGAGCGGACATTCGGGAATGAGCGTGATATCCGGTTGCCCATACGCCGCCCCCAGCGCGATGTATCCTGAATCTCGCCCCATCACTTCGATCAGAGCGATGCGGCAATGACTCTCGGCTGTTGTGCGGATGCGCTCGACGCCTTGAGCGGCCACAAACACCGCCGTCGCATAACCTGGAGTCACATAGTTCACAATTTCATCAAGCTCGATCGAGTCGCGTCCGCTGAGCTTGCGGTAATGGAAAGCACCATTGCCACTGTCGTCCCGAGCCCACTCGTGTGGCTCATCGACATAATTCAGTCCCAAGTCGTTATCGATAGTCTTCGGCGCCAAGACACAGGGAAAGAAGTTCGACAGCGGCTGCATGCCGCTAATTGTGCCGTCGCCGCCAATGCAGATCAGCCCGTCGATCCTCAAACGGGCCAGTCGTTCCGAGACAGCTTGCAGCACATCTTTTTGCCGCGGGTCAATATAGGTTCGTGACGAGCCAATGATCGAACCACCGATGCACGGATCGAGTTCCGGAATCGCTGAGAAGAGTGGGTTGAGACGAACATGCGGGACACGCGGGTTGATCATGCCATCAAACCCACGAAGTAGCCCGACGATTTCAATCTCCAGTTCGTTCGCCCGCTCCACTGCTCCATAGATTGTGGCATTAAGGGCGGGGGTATCTCCGCCGGCAGTCAGGATGGCGATGCGTTTCATGAGTATGCCTTCTGGAATCACGAGATTGTCGGGGCTCTTGAGACCGCGATGAGCCCCGACGAGGTTGCGAGCTTACTTCAGTACAACACCCTGAGCTGCTCGCAGCATTTTCATGTCAGCCCAAACATCTTTCTTGGCGGGCTCATAGCGCAGCAGGTACGACGGGTGATAAGTGCAAAGCACCTTGATGCCTTTGTAGTCGTGAAAGACGCCGCGCAACTTGCCAATCGCCAGCTTGGAGTTGAGTAATGTCTGAGCAGCGACCGCTCCCAGGCAGACGATCCATTGCGGGTTCACCGTCGCAATCTGAGCATCGAGATATTCGCGGCAGTGCTGTGCTTCAATCGGCGTGGGCGTGCGATTACCTGGAGGACGGCAGCGGAGCACGTTGCAGATATAGAGTTCCTCACGCGTGAGTTGGCACGCCACGATAATCTTGTTGAGCAATTGCCCGGCTTCGCCGACGAACGGTTCGCCTCGCCGGTCCTCTTCGGCTCCGGGAGCCTCGCCAATCAGCATGATCGCAGCCTCGGGGTTGCCAACACCAAAGACCGTCTGTGTGCGCGTGCGCGCAAGTTCCTCGCACCGCGCACAGACGGAGACCCGACTGGCAACGTCGCGCAGTTGAGCGATGCGCTCGTCACGCGTGAGCGTGCATCCCGCACGAATCGTCATCGTTGAGGCCGGAGCATTCACCACCGGAACAGGTGCGACCTCTGTTGGCCGAGTGAAAGAAGCGGCCGTCGCGGCTCGACGAACTGCTGCGGTTTGCGGCGGCGTGCTGGAGGCATTGCGAGTGACCGTCGTAGCGCGAGCGGTGGTTGGCGTGACGACGGTTTTCCGAGGCAACGCCGCGAGCAATTTCTGAGCGACATCTGCTGGAACATGAGTCACGCCAGCACGCTGCAAATCTTCCAGTTGCTGACGGACGGCGCGTTGTTGACTCATGATGAACACTCTCGATGAAATTGAACTAGCAGCACGAAGGACGCCTCACGGTCTCTTATGAACCAGACCGAGGGAGCATCTGACCGACGAGTTCTCGCACACGCGCGACGTCAACGGCAGCGTCAACGAGGCCGTCAACTTTCAATGATGTTCCCACAATCGCTCCGGCGGCATGTGTCAGCAACTCTCGCAACGTGCGGGGTTGCGCGCCGCTGCCGATGAGCACCGGAGTTTCTCGCGCGGCAGCGATCACGGAGATCAGCTTTTCCGTCGTCACAGGCCGGCCTGTTGCTGTGCCCGAGACGATGACCGCGTCTGCGCCGCCGCGTTCGATTAAGTCCTGCACTTCGGCGGCGATGTCGCGGATTCCCAGCGGTGCCGAGTGCTTGACATCAACATCGGCCAAGATCGCGATGTGCTCCGCAGCGAGATTTGCACGGAGCCGCAACAAGTCATGCGCGATGCCAGTCACGAGTCCTTGATCGGTCACGCGAGCACCACACAGCACATTGACTCGAATGAAGTCAGCTCCAACGGCCTGCGCGATGGCGAGTGCCGCGCAACCATCGTTCCTTAACACGTTGATACCCAGCCGCGCCGTAGGAAACGTCGCTCGTACACGCTCGGCGATCGCCGTCATGTGAGCCACGGTGACCGCCGGCACTTCGGATGGAAAGAACGGTGCATCGCCAAAGTTCTCCAACATCAAGAGTTGCAGGCCACCCTCGAGCAGTGCCGCTGCGTCAGCCAGCACTCGTTGACGAATCGTATCGAGCGAGCCAGCACATCGCGGACTGCCTGGCAACGGCGGCAAGTGCAGCATGCCAATCAACAGCGGACGAGCGGCAAGCCAGGCGGGTGTCTGGGGCATGATGTTTCTTTCCGTCGATTCTTGATGACGGGATTTCGGAGACCGCTTGCGAAGTGAGTTGAATCGCGCAGCCTCATTCCTGACGTTCCTTTTGAACTCTGTGTTCTCTGTTCCTCTGTGTTTCATATCCTTCATAAAGACCGTTGAAGCACAGAGGAAAAGTGACGACGAACATGGGCGTGTTGCAGAGCTTCACGGCCCCTCAATGAGCCACCAATTCGGGAAGATCCCCGCCAGCACCAACAAGCCACTGCCGATGACGGCAACGAGTAAGACACCTCGTTGACGAATCAAGTGCTGGCTGCCGAGCGACTCGTCAAAGACCAGCGGCGAGAACAATGAAATCGTGCGAATGGTCGCAGCGAGCAGGCTCAACAGCCCGATGACGAGTCCCAACACAACGGCTGGATGCGGCATCAACCGCGCGTGCTCGGGAATCGCGGCTCCGGGTGTCAACACACTCAGCAAGAGCGCGAGGCTCGACCAAAACTGCGGCAACGGTGGGGCAATGACCAACGATAGTCCGCCGATCAGCACGCA
>Ga0172376_10000076_pt1 | contig 113962 bp, 122 predicted proteins | sample Lak35m_FD_121114 | JGI IMG/M metagenome (GOLD analysis project Ga0172376, IMG submission 121114) | Freshwater microbial communities from Kabuno Bay, South-Kivu, Congo - kab_092012_35m | ecosystem: Environmental > Aquatic > Freshwater > Lake | place: Democratic Republic of the Congo...
GGAGGCCGGCAGCCGGAAGTGGGCGGCGAGCGCGTGCTCATCGGCCCATTTCTCGACGAAGACGAGCCTGAGCGGGTTCTCGTGGTCGACGTGGACCGCATGGGCAAGGCAGCCCGGCTCGCCGCGCGAGCGCCTGACGTGTTCGCGCGCGGCTTCGAGCAGCTCCGGCAGGCTGTCGGGTCGGGCGATGACACTGCCAAGCACGATGATCATTGAACATCCAAAGGTCCGGCGAGAGAGGCTGTGCGTGGAGACTAGCGGCGCTTGCGCCTCGATGCCACCTGGCGCGCGGCGGTGGAGGCGGGCCCGTGCGCGGCGTGGCAGATCCGTGCAGCTCAGTCTGATCCCGATTCGATTCTGCAACGAACGCTGTCGCGGCGCTTGCCCCCTTCCACGAGGACCAAAGCCATGCTATTTTCCGCCCCATCAAGGGAAGATGCGCCGCCTGTTTGGAAATGTCGGCTTACATTAGAAAAACAGCAAGACCCGCTCGATTGCGCTCATAACTGAAGCAATATAAGGCAAGGCATTATGAAAGTCGATTATGCAGATTTCTTTATTGCTCTTTTTCTAGTTTCGATCGCGCTGACAATTGTTCTGATTGCAGCAGATTGGAATTGGGCAGTGCTTATCGGCGTTCTGGCAGGATGGTACTTGGCAGACCTTACTTCCGGTATCGTGCACCTGTACCTTGACTATCGGCCCAGCAAAAAGGGTGTTGGTCTTGAGGAGATTTACTTCTGGAAGGGATCGAGAGAAAGCAAAGAATTCCTAGAGAAACAAAGCGAAGTTTACAAACATCTCAATCCGATGGACATGGTTTCCTACAACTTCAAAAAGCACCATAGATTCCCCGGGTTATTGGGCAGGCACGGGTTCTGGCACATGCTAAAGGGCCCAATCCTCTATGCGCCGCTATTGCTCAGCTTGTTGACCAATCTGACTGCCATTTATCTGGGCTTGGACGCCGCGACCTTGGCATGCCTTGCGACATTGGCGTTCGGCACGGGGTTGATGCAGTATTTCCATGGCGCACTGCACAAATCAAAGACCACGCGGCTGATCCTGGTCATGAGGCATATGCGTCTGCTGCTAAAGCCAGAAGATCACGTGTCTCATCATCAATTGCCGGTTCGCGATTACGGACTTATCAGCGGGTGGTCGAACCCGGTGCTGAACCTGATTGCGCGTGTTTTGCGGAGGTCCAGCGTTCTATCAGACGAAAATCTGGAAATCAGATCACCCGAAGACCAGGATAAGAGGCCCTCATTCGGTTGAGGCTTGCGTGCCGAGATTGCGTCTATGGTTGGGGGGAGGAAACGGGGTGGGATGCACTGCTGTCCCACAGGAATTGAAGTAAAGCGGCTTGGTTCAGCCGCTGCGTGATACAATGGAATTGCGACAAACCATTGATCTGCTTCGGAGAACCAAGCCTTGAGTCATCATAGCACGATATTTGCGCAATTCCTCCGTCTTGTGCCGAGACATGAATTTGATGCGCTTGCAAAGGCACACCATTCCGGTGCGCCGCTGCGCCGGATGAGCCGTTTTTCCCAGTTCATAGGGTTCGCGACGGCGCATCTCTCCAGACGGCATGCGATATCCCCCTTGAAACCAGCCCTTTGGCAGCCGTTCGAAGCGGCGGAAGATACTCCCGCACCAAAGGGGTTACAACCATCTGCGGGTTTAAGCTTAACCCGCTTGGCCTGCTGCGGCTGCGAAGGACCACCCTTGCGTGCCCTGCCCGTTCCGGATTGCGGCCCCAGAAAGCTGACACCAGCGCCGAAAACTCACCTGCAGAAATCGCATGAAACCGCCAGTTCCTGATCTGAAGATGACACTTCCGTCAGTGTTTTTTCTTCGTTCAGCAGCCCGCTTTCAGATTTCTCCCTTGCAATGCTGCACTTGGAACATTATAGGAACTTCCAGAGCCGTTCAATGCGCGCATTGACGCGCCCCGCAAGCTGGCAAGACAGACACATGAACGAACCGATCCTCGAGCCTGACCTTCCGATCATCGATGCCCATCATCACCTGTGGGACCGGCCGCGCGCCATCCTGGCGAACCTGCCGCCTTCGACGCATGGCTTCATGGACATCATCCGCAACACGCCGCGCTACCTGCTGGACGAAATCCTCGCGGACCTTGGCGGCGGGCACAAGGTACGCGCGACGGTCTACATGGAGTGCGGCGCGATATATCGGGCCGACGGTCCGGAGGCGCTGCGCTGCGTCGGTGAAACGGAGTTCGTGAATGGGGTCGCCGCGATGACGGCCAGCGGGCTTTATGGCGACGTGCGCGTGGCTGCCGGCATTGTCGGACATGTCGACCTGCGCATCGGTGACCAGGCCGAGGACGTGCTGCGCTCGCACATTGCCGCAGGACACGGACGCTTCCGTGGCATTCGCCATTCGGCGGCGCACGACGACGATCCGGACGTGCTCGGGCCCCTGCATGGCCGCAATCCGCCGGGGCTCTATCGGGACGCCGCCTTCAGAAAGGGATTCAGGCATCTGGCACCGCTTGGGCTTTCATTTGATGCGTGGCTGCTTGAACCGCAGATCCCCGAGCTGATCGATCTTGCGTGCGCGTTTCCGGAGACGACGATCATCATCGACCATGTCGGCACGCCACTTGGCATCGGGCGCTACAAGGGCAAGCGCGAGGAACGCTTCGACACGTGGCGCTCGAACATCCGCGCGCTTGTCGCGTGCCCGAACGTCAATGTGAAGATCGGCGGGCTGCCGATGCCCTTCTGCGGGTTCCGCGCGCGCATGGACGGACCGGACGAAACGTCTGCGACGCTGGCGATGCAGTGGAAGCCCTATGTCGAGACCTGCATCGAAGCATTCGGTGCGAAGCGCTCGATGTTCGAGAGCAATTTTCCGGTCGACCGCTTTGGTGCGAGCTATGTCGCGCTGTGGAACGCGTTCAAGCGGCTGGCGGGGGGATGTTCGGCGGAGGAGAAGACGGCGCTGTTCAGCGGGACTGCGGCGCGGGTTTATCGCATCGCGGTGTGAGGCTGGCAGGAAGAAGAAGCCGTGGGTGGCCTGCCGCCGCAGACCATGACAATCGAAGGAACGGCGGGGCTGATGAGGGACGTGGTTGTGCGCAATGTCACGCGGGCCTGTCGGGCGCGGGGCTGATCGGTGGGGAGTGTGACCAGCGCAACAGACGCCTGGACGGGCGGCGGACTATATGGCCGGTGTCGACAGAGGAAAAACGACATGAAGAAAACACTCATCATCGCTGCTGCAATAGTGGGCTTTTCTGCTTCGGCCCACGCGGCGGCACCGGATCTCATCGCGGACTTCAATACGACCACTGGAACGGTGACGGTCAAGAACGACGGCAAAGCTCCGGCCGGTCCGAGCGTTGTCACGATCAAGTGCCAGCGTCGCAAGCCACCGGTCGTGGGTGGTGGCGGCGGTTGCCCGGAAATTCCGCGCAAGTTCATGTTCAACTACACCAACCCGGCGTTCCCGAACGCGCTTTCGATCAATGTTGGCGCGCTGGCGCCTGGTGCAACGTTCAACCACGCGCTGCCGCTCTTTGGCGGGCTGGTCTTTCCGTCAGGCGCCTATGCCTTCACGACACGCGCTGATGCGGGCGGTGTGGTTGCCGAGTCCAATGAAGCGAACAACGTGATCGTGCGGACGAAGATTGTTCCGTAAGGGCTGTGCGGTCCTCATCCGTCACGCGGCGCTGTAGTGCCGCGTGCCATCTTCTCCAGTTACGTGGAGAAGGGCTACTGCGGATGGTTGCCCCTCTCCGCCCGCAGGGTGGAGAGGGTGGATCGCTGCGGTAGCAGCGAGACGGGTGAGGATGATCTAGCGCGGCGCCATGCGGATGGCGCCGTCGAGGCGCAGGCACTGGCCGTTGAAGTAGGTGTTGCGCGTGAGTTCGAGCACGAGGCTGCCGAATTCTTCCGGCTTGCCGAGGCGCTTTGGGAACGGCACTGACGCGGCGAGGCTGTCGAGCACCTTTTGCGGCGCGCCGAGCATCAGCGGCGTCGCGAAGATGCCTGGCATGATCGAATTCACGCGGATGCCGAGGTCCATCAGGTCGCGCGCCAGCGGCAGCACCAAGCCGGTCACGCCAGCCTTCGCAGAGCCATAAATGACCTGCCCGATCTGAGCGTCCTGGGCGGCGACAGATGCGGTCAGCGTGATGACGCCTCGCTCTCCGTCCTCGAGTTCCGGCAGCGTGGCCATGCCTTCAGCAGCGATCGACGCCATGCGATAGCTCGCCACGAGGATGCCGTTCACGCCATAAGCGTAGTCCGCCGTGGAGGTTCGCTTGTAGCGTCCCGCTTCCTTGTCGAAGGCCAAGGTCTTGCCGCGCTTCGAGGTCATGGCGCAGTGGACGAGCACGCGTTCCTGCCCGTGTGCGGCGCGGGCCTTGGCAAAGCCTGCGAGCGCGCTGTCCTCGCTTGTGATGTCGACCTTGCAGAAAATGCCGCCGATGGCTTTCGCGACGGCCTCGCCCGCGGCTTCGTTGATGTCGAAGATCGCGACTTTCGCGCCGGCTGCGGCGAGCGCCTCGGCGCTTGCCTTGCCCAGGCCCGAAGCGCCACCGGTGACGATGGCTGAAACCGTGCTGTCGATCTTCATTGTCTTTCATCCCCTGCTGGTGCGTGTCGCGCGGCGTCTTGCGCCTGACCCTGTTTGGCGCAAACGCCGCGCGGGCGCAACGAGGAGATGACTTGCCTTACGCGCCAGCGGCCCTTGGCGGGGGCAGGCGGTTGATCTGGTCGAAGTACTTGCGGCCCAGGGCCACGAGCTGGGCATCCGACAGGTGCTCGGACACTTCCCACCCCTTGATCGCGGGCATGAGCTGCGGGCGGTGCTTTTCGACGTAGTGACGGAAGTCGGCGTGCGACTGGCGCGCGCCGGTCACGAGGATCTCGGGTACACCTTTTAGCGCGTCGCAGACGCTGGCGTAGAATTCGTGGATCGTGCGCACGTCGCTGCCGTGCTGGTGGGTGAAATGCTTGTGGTCCTTGACCCGGGCGCTCTCGACCTCGCTGGCCGAAAACTGGTGGATGAAGGCGTTGTGGTGGTCGATCCAGACGACGGCGTGGTGCTGGGACATGGTTGGCGTCTCCCTTGACTTGATGCCCCCGCAGGAGACACCGGTCGGGCGGGACCTTCCTTGATTCAGGTCAAGTGGCGTACAGGTTCGAGAGGGCGCAAATCAACTGGCCGGAAGAAGGTGCAACGCGTCATGGCAGGCGGTCCGGGCGCTCCCTGCAGCCAGCGGCGTCCCCCTTGCCCCATGGCTGCGCGGCCTTGAATGACGCAACGGATTCTCGCGGCCGCTGACCCGTGCGCAAACAACGCAATTGAAGGCCACACGCATTAGCGTTAAGCCTTGGCGCATGTCTGCAGGCAGCATCGTTGTCCTGGCTTCCACGCTGGTGGTGGCCGTCATCCTCGGGTTCGGGCTTTTCAGCCTGTTCCGCGGCGGAGATTTCTCGCGCACCTGGTCCAACAAGCTCATGCGCATGCGCATCGTCGCGCAGCTTGGGGCCATCATCGTCATCCTTGCCGTGCTCTGGCTGACCGGACGCGGCCCACAATAGGGTCATCAACGTGGTCGTTCTCAACCGCATCTATACGCGCACCGGCGACAAGGGTGACACGGGCCTTGGCACGGGCAAGCGCGTGCCGAAGTTCGACCTGCGCATCGAGGCCTACGGCACGGTCGATGAAACCAATGCCTGCATCGGCGTGGCGCGGCTGTCGTCTGCGGGGGAACTCGATGCCATGCTGGCACGCGTGCAGAACGACCTGTTCGACCTGGGGGCGGATCTGTGCATCCCGGAGGACGGAAGCGAGATCGCGCAGAAGGCCCTGCGCATGAAGGATGCGCAGGTCGAGCGGCTTGAACATGAAATCGATGCAATGAACAGCCGTCTGCAGCCGCTGACATCGTTCGTGCTGCCGGGTGGTACGGCGACAGCTGCACAGCTGCATGTTGCACGAACGGTCTGCCGGCGGGCCGAGCGGCTGATCGTCAAGCTCGCGCAGGGCGAGCCCGTTGGTGCGCCAGCCGTGAAATACGCGAACCGGCTTTCGGATTTCCTGTTCGTGGCGGCGCGCTTCGCCAATCTTCCGCAGGGCGACGTGCTCTGGGTGCCGGGCGCGAACCGGACCTGAACTTTGCTTTAGTTGCAATCCCGGACGCGGACCCTATCCTGCCGCCCTTGTCATTCCCTGCAACGGAGACCGCCATGAACCGGCTTCTGGTGATCGGTGCGTTTGTTGCCCTGTCGTTGGCGTTCCAGACCGCGTTGCCGGCGGCCGCTGCCGCGAGCAAGGTGCCGTCGGGGTCCTATCCCAACGGCATCACACGCCTCGAACTGACAAAGCTGCTGACGCAGCACGGCATGACCGTGCGCGATGCGACGCAGAACGAGGCCGACCCGTGGCTCAAGGCCCGGACGCCCAAAGGCATCGAGTTCTACATCAACATGTACCAGTGCGCGGGCGAAGGCCCCACGGGGCGGCGCTGCACGAACCTGCAATTCCTGGCGCAATGGGAGCGCAACAAGAACACGACGATCGAGGCAGCCAACGTCTATAACCGGAAATTCGTGTTTGGCCGGGCCTATCTGTCGGAGGACGGCAAGACGTTCATGTTCGACTATTCCGTCAACATCCAGGACGGGGTGACGACGGGCAACCTGCGCAAGCATGTCGACAACTGGCTTCGGGTGCTGGATGACGTGCGCGGGTTGATCCGGGTCTGACAGTTGTCAGGCGGTGCGTGCGCCCTGAAAAACCGGTTCCCTGCCCCGGGCGTTGCATTCTAGACTGCCTGTGCTGCGCCGGCATGGCGCGGCATGCGAGGCACCCATGGTCTTCCTTCCGCTCAAAGACGACAATCCGCTGCGCGTGATCCCTTTCCAGTATGCGACCCTGCTGCTGATCGCGATCAATGTGCTGGTGTTCATCTGGCAGGACTCGCTGCCGGAGGCCGAGCTCGTGAATGTCGCGATGTCGGGCGGGCTGGTGCCGAGCGTGTTCCTTGGCGATGCACGATTGCCCGCGCATTTCACGGACCTGCCGACGGAGGTCACGCTGCTGTCCTACATGTTCCTGCATGGGGACTGGTGGCACCTGATCGGCAACATGCTGTTTCTCTGGGTTTTCGGCGACAATGTCGAAGACGCGATGGGGTTCTTCCGTTTCCTGCTCTTCTACCTGTTCTGCGGCGTGGTCGCAGGGCTTGCGCATACATTCGCGCATCCGGTGTCCGAGGGGCCGCTGATCGGCGCGTCAGGCGCAATCGGCGGCGTGGTGGGCGCGTATCTCGTGCTTTATCCGCGCGTGAAGATGTGGGTGCTGGCGTTTGCCCGCATCCCGCTGAAGATCCCTGCCTACCTGATGGTGGGCGCGTGGCTTGCCTTCCAGATCGTGTCCGTGCTTGCGCAGGTGGAGAGCGACACAGCCTGGTGGGCGCATATCGGGGGCTTCGCGGCGGGCGTGCTGCTGGTTTTCATCTTCAGGCGACCCGGCCAGCCCCTGTTTGCCAGCGGGTCGTCTCACTAGCGTCACCTGCCCGGGATGTCAGGGCAAACGGCCATTAACCGCTGCCCTGCCGGACTTGGGGCATGGGTTGCGGGTAAATGTGTGGCGCTTCGTTGACAGGTTTATTGCTTGCCCGTAATTTGTGCACCGCACAATGGCATCCAGAATGAAGAGGCGCGATCGACCAGGTCCAGCGCGAGGCCGCAAGCCAGATCAGGATTTCCAGCAAACGGAGCCATGAGGCTCCAACAGAGAGATGTTCCGCATGAAGGTGCTTGTTCCGATCAAGCGCGTCGTCGACTACAACGTGAAGATCCGCGTGAAGGCGGACCAGAGCGGCGTCGACCTCGCCAATGTGAAGATGTCGATGAATCCGTTCGACGAAATCGGCGTGGAAGAGGCCATAAGGCTGAAGGAAAAGGGCGTTGCCACGGAAGTGGTGGCCGTCTCGATCGGGCCGAAGGAAACGCAGGAAACGATCCGCACCGCGCTTGCGATGGGTGCCGATCGCGGGATCCTGGTCACGGCGCCGGCCGACGTGGAGCCGCTCTCGGTTGCCAAGATCCTGGCCGGCATTGCCAAGGCGGAAGGCCCGCAGCTCATCATCCTCGGCAAGCAGGCGATCGATGATGACTGCAACCAGACGGGACAGATGCTTGCCCAATTGCTGGGCTGGGCGCAGGGCACGTTTGCCTCGAAAGTCGTCATCGAGGGCGGCAAGGCCGAAGTGACGCGCGAAGTCGATGGCGGGCTGCAGACTGTCAGCCTTTCGCTGCCGGCGATCGTGACGACGGACCTCAGGCTGAACGAGCCGCGCTATGCGTCGCTGCCGAACATCATGAAGGCCAAGAAGAAGCCGATCGACGAGAAGACGCCGGGCGACTATGGCGTCGATGCTGCGGCGCGCCTGAAGGTCCTGAAGGTCAGCGAGCCGCCGAAGCGCAAGGGTGGCGTGAAGGTCAAGACCGTGCAGGAACTGGTCGAGAAGCTGAAGAACGAAGCGGGAGTGATCTGAGATGGCCGTTCTGTTGATTGCCGAGCACGACAATACGTCGCTCAAGGACTCCACCGCGAAGGCCCTGTCGGCCTCGGCCGCGCTTGGCGGACCGGTCGACATCCTGGTCGCGGGGCACAATGCGCAGGGCGTTGCGGCGGCGGCTGCGAAGCTTGCCGGCGCATCGAAGGTGCTGCTGGCGGATGATGCGCAGTATGCACACCAGCTCGCCGAGACGATGGCGAGCCTGATCGTGGAGCTGTCGGGCAAGTATGACAGCATCGTCTCGCCGGCCTCGGTGAGCGGGAAGAACTTCATGCCGCGCGTGGCGGCGGCACTTGATGTGGCGCAGGTTTCGGAAGTGGTCTCGGTCGATGCGGCCGACACGTTCACCCGCCCCATCTATGCGGGCAATGCGATGCAGCAGGTGCAGGTGCCGGCGGGATCGAAGAAGGTGCTGACCGTGCGTTCGACCGCGTTCAAGGCGGCCGAGGCGAACGGGGCTGCTGCCATCGAGACGATCGGGGCTGCGGCCAATCCGGGCGTGTCGCAGTTCGTGCGCGAGGAGCTGTCGAAGTCGGAGCGGCCCGAGCTTGCGGGCGCGCGCGTCGTGGTTTCGGGTGGACGCGGCATGCAGTCGGGCGACAATTTCCAGATGCTCGAGAAGGTCGCCGACCGGCTCAAGGCCGCCGTTGGCGCCAGCCGCGCTGCGGTGGATGCGGGCTTCGTGCCGAATGACTATCAGGTCGGGCAGACCGGCAAGGTCGTGGCGCCGGAGCTCTACATCGCGGTCGGCATCTCGGGCGCTATCCAGCACCTGGCCGGCATGAAGGACTCCAAGGTGATCGTCGCGATCAACAAGGACGAAGAGGCACCGATCTTCCAGGTCGCCGACTACGGGCTTGTCGCGGACCTGTTCAAGGCAGTTCCCGAACTTGACGACGAACTGAAGAGCAAAGGCTATTGACCGCCCGCGGGCGGCCGCAACCCACAGGGCAGCGAGAAGAGGATCCCATGGATATTCAACGGATCGGTGTCATCGGCGCCGGGCAGATGGGCAATGGCATCGCCCATGTGTGCGCACTCGCCGGCTATGACGTGCTGCTGCACGACGTGAAGACGGAGAAGATCGAGGCGGCGTTCGAGCTCATCGCGATGAACCTGTCGCGGCAGGTTGCCCGCGGCAAGATCAGCGATGCGGACAAGGACCGCGCCATGAAGCGGCTTGTGGCGGCGCCGTCGCTTGACGCGTTCTCGAGCGTGGACCTGGCCATCGAGGCTGCCACCGAAGACGAGAAGATCAAGCGCCAGATCTTCCAGGGCCTGTGTCCGAAGCTGAACAAGGGCGCGATGATCGCGAGCAACACCTCGTCCATCTCGATCACGCGGCTTGCCTCGGTCACGGACCGGCCGGAGCGCTTCATCGGGCTGCACTTCATGAACCCGGTGCCCTTGATGCAGCTGGTCGAGCTGATCCGCGGGATTGCGACGGAAGAGGAAACCTTCCAGGCGATGCAGGGCCTGGTGAAGCGGTTGGGCAAGACGCCTGCGAATTCGGAAGACTTCCCGGCCTTCATCGTCAACCGCATCCTGCTGCCGATGATCAACGAGGCGGTCTACACGCTCTATGAGGGCGTGGGGACGGTCGATGCGATCGACACGGCGATGCGCCTGGGCGCCAACCATCCGATGGGTCCGCTGCAGCTGGCGGACTTCATCGGGCTGGATACGTGCCTGTCGGTAATGCAGGTGCTCTACGAGGGGCTTGCGGATTCCAAGTATCGCCCCTGCCCGCTGCTGGTGAAGTATGTCGAGGCCGGCTGGCTTGGACAGAAGACCAAGCGCGGGTTCTACGATTATCGCGGCGAGAAGCCGGTTCCCACGCGCTGAGCGCTTGATCAGGGCGTGCGCGCGGTGTTCATCGCCGTGCGCACGAGGTCGATCGCCTCGGGTGAATGCCATTCCATCGGACCAATCACGCGACCAAGCTCGGTTCCCTCGGCGTCGATGAGAAGCGTCGTGGGCAGGCCGGGCGCGCGCAGGTCGGTGGTTGCGCGCATCGAGGGGTCGACGTAAACGCCAAGATGGCGCACGCCGGTGCGGTCGTAGAATTCACGTACGGCCCGGCTTCCGCCCCGGTCGATGCTGAGGGCGAGGACCACGACGCCCTCGTCACCGAGTTCCTGCTGCAGTCGATCAAGCATCGGCATTTCCGCGACGCAGGGCGTGCACCAGGTGGCCCAGAGGTTCAGCACCACGACCTTGCCTCGGAAGTCGGCGAGCGTGAGGCTCTTGCCGGCAGCGTCGGTGAAGGCAAGTGCTGGTGCGGGCCGGGCTTCGGTTGCGGGCCTGAAGGCGCTGATGTCGCCAAATCCCTCGGGCCGTTCACCATCCCCTGACGGCATGCGGGTGTAGACGACCACCGCCACTAGCGTCACAATGGCCAAAGCGGCAGCAATGACGAAATGTCTTCTGTTGAGTTGCATCTTCCTAGGTTCCCGGAACGTCAGGACGGCATGAGCAAGAACGAGATGTGGGGCGGCAGGTTCACGCAGGGCCCCAGCGAGATCATGAAGGACATCAATGTCTCCATCGATTTCGACCGGCGCCTCTACGCCCAGGACATTATGGCCTCGACGGCGCACGCGCGCATGCTGGCCGAGCGCGGCATTATCGCGCAAGAGGATGCAAGGGCCATCATCGCAGGCCTTGCCCAGGTCAAGGCCGAGATCGACAGCGGGCAGTTTGCCTTCTCGCGCGAGCTTGAAGACATCCACATGAATGTCGAGGAGCGGCTGAAGCAGATCATCGGGGCGCCTGCGGGGCGATTGCACACCGCGCGCTCGCGCAATGACCAGGTCGCCACGGATTTCCGGCTCTGGGTGCGCGATGCGATCGACCGGCTGGACGGGGGACTGGTGGCTTTCCAGCGGGCGCTCGTTCGCCGCGCGGGTGAGCACGCGGCAACGGTGATGCCCGGCTTCACGCACCTGCAGACGGCGCAGCCCACGACGTTCGGGCATCACCTGATGGCCTATGTGGAAATGGCTGCGCGCGACCGGGAGCGGCTGGCATCGGCGCGCCGGACCACGAACATCAATCCGCTGGGCTCGGCGGCACTGGCCGGCACGTCATTCCCGATCGACCGGGAGATGACGACGGCGAGCCTGGCGTTCAGCGAGCCGATGCGCAATTCGCTGGACGGGGTGTCATCGCGCGACTTTGCGCTGGAGTTCCTCGGGGCCTGCGCCATCCTGGCGACGCACCTGTCGCGGCTTGCCGAAGAGATCGTGCTGTGGACTTCGCCTGCCTTCGGCTTCGTGCGGCTGTCGGATGCGTGGTCGACGGGATCCTCGATCATGCCGCAGAAGCGCAATCCGGACGCAGCCGAGCTGGTCCGTGCCAAGTGTGCGCGTGTGACGGGATCGCTGGTGACGCTGCTCGGCGTCATGAAGGCCCTGCCGCTGACCTATGCGAAGGACATGCAGGAGGACAAGCAGGCGGTGTTCGATGCGGCCGATTCCGCGGAGCTTGCCTTGGCCGCGATGACGGGGATGATCGCCGACCTGAGCGTCAATGCTGCGGCGATGCGGGCGATGGCGGGCAGCGCGTTTTCGACTGCGACCGACCTTGCGGACTTCATCGTGCGGGTTCTGGGCAAGCCCTTCCGCGAGGCCCATCACATCACCGGGCGGATCGTCGCGCTGGCGGAGGCACGGGGGTGCGGGCTTGCCGATCTCAGCCTTGCGGACATGCAATCGGTTGAGCCTGGCCTGACGGCCGATGTAATGTCGGTGCTGGGTGTCGAGGCGTCGGCGGGCAGCCGCACAAGCCTCGGCGGCACATCACCGCAACGCGTGATGGAACAGGTTCAATTTTGGCAGGAGCGACTGAAATGATTACGCGCGTCATCGTGGTGCTGGCCGTGATTGCCGGCCTTGGTGTTTCAGCCTGCGGCAAGCGGGGGCCGCTCGAGCCGCCCAAGCCGTCGGTCGGACAGGTCCGCTAGACACAACCGGCTTCCCTTTCGCAAAGGCCCCACCCTTGCACCATTTTCATTACCGGAATGGCACGCTCCACGCGGAAGACGTGGCGGTGAGCGAGATTGCCGACGCCGTCGGTACGCCGTTCTACTGCTATTCGACGGCGACGCTCGAGCGCCATTACAAGGTGCTGGCGGCGGCGCTGCCTGCGGGAACGCTGATCGCGTTCGCCGTGAAGGCCAATGGCAGCCTGGCGGTGATCCGCACGCTGGCGCGGCTCGGGGCCGGTGCCGACATCGTGTCAGCCGGCGAACTGAAGCGGGCCCTGGCCGGTGGCGTGCCCGCGTCGAAGATCGTGTTCTCGGGTGTCGGCAAAACGCGCGAGGAAATCGGACTCGCGCTGTCGCATGGCATCCTGCAGTTCAATGCCGAGAGCGAGGAGGAGCTTGCCATGCTGAGCGCGGTTGCGACCTCGCGCGGGGTGACGGCCAGCGTGGCGCTCAGGATCAACCCGGATGTCGATGCGCGCACGCATGCCAAGATCTCGACCGGAAAGGCCGAGAACAAGTTCGGCATTGCCTGGCATCGGGCGGAGGCCGCCTATGCGCAGGCTGCGCGGCTGCCGGGGATCGATGTTGCGGGCGTCGACATGCACATCGGCAGCCAGATCACCGAGATTGAGCCCTTCCGCGAGGCGTTCGGCAAGCTTGCCGAGCTTGTACGCCGGCTGCGAGGCCAGGGCATGCGGATCAAGCGCATCGACCTCGGCGGTGGACTTGGCGTGCCCTACACCAAGGGTGACGAGCCGCCGCTGCCGGCGTCCTATGGCGATGTGGTGCGTGCAGTGTTCTCGGGGCTTGATGCGGATCTCATCGTGGAGCCCGGGCGGCTGATCACGGCCAATGCAGGGATCCTGGTTTCACGCGTTGTCCATGTGAAGCGGGGGGACCAGCGCACCTTCGTGATCCTCGATGCCGGCATGAACGACCTGGTCCGTCCGGCCATGTATGACGCCCATCACGACATCATTCCCGTCCGGGAGCCGAAAAAATCAGAAAACAGGGTTTACGACGTGGTCGGGCCGGTATGCGAGAGCGCCGACCAGTTCGCACGAAACCTAGCGTTGCCGCCCCTTTCGGCGGATGAACTCGTGGCCATCCTCTCGGCAGGTGCCTATGGCGCGGTTCAGGCTTCAAGCTACAATGCACGGCCGCTGGTGCCGGAGGTTCTGGTCAGTGGCCGCCGTTTTGCGGTCACACGTCCAAGGCAGAGTGTCGAAGAAATGATTGCGCGGGAACGAATGCCGGCGTGGCTCGGCTGACGGCGTTTCCTTCCCGCCTTGATGCAGTCGCTGAGAAAACGGGTAACGCGTGACGCCGAAGAGCAATCCACCGCAGGATGAACCGGGCCCGGGCCTGCCGCGGGAGGTGCGTCGGCATGTTCTGCTGAGCTGGCTTTCGCTCGTGGCGGAGCGGCTCTATCCGGTGGTGTGGCCAGCCGGTGGTGTGATCGGCGCCTTCCTGGTGCTCGCGCTCTCCAACGTGTTCGTCTACCTGCCAGCGTGGCTTCACCTGCTGGTGCTTGCGGGACTTTTCTGCGGCACGGGCTGGGCAGTTGCGTGGTCGCTGAGGCAGTCGACCATCCCAACCCATGCGCAGGCCATCAGGCACCTGGAACTGACGAGTGGCCTCGTGCACCGGCCGCTGAGTGCGCTGGAAGACAAGCCTGCCCTGATCTCCGACAACGACACGCGCCAGCTCTGGCGGGCGCACCAGCGCTGGGTGGTTGCGCATCTGAGCCGCCTGAAGGTGGGCTGGCCGTCGCTGTCACTGACCTCGCGTGATCCGCATGCGATCCGCGTGCTGCTCGGGATCGCGATCGCCGTGTTGTGCGTGGCAAACTGGGATGAGGTGCCCTCGCGGCTGCAGACTGCGCTGTCGCCCGGCGTTGCGCAGGGGCAGGTTCCACCAACGGTCGAGGCGTGGGTCACTCCGCCCGCCCACACGGGCGAGGCGCCGAAGCACCTGACGGCGCTCACGCGCGGTGCGGATGATGACCGACCGATCCGGATCCTTGTCGGCTCGGTTCTGACGGTGCGCACACATGGTTCGGCGTCAGCGGCGCTGCGTGCGTCGGCGGTCGATGGCCCCTCGCCGCGGCAGATCAGGCCGCAGTTCCTGTCGGCAGGTGGCGATGCGCGCGATGCGAAGCTCGTGATCGACGAGAGCATGACCGTGCGTCTCTCCATGAACGCGAACCTCGTGGGGCTTTGGCGCTTCGAGGCGGCAGCGGATGCGGCGCCGAAGATCTCGTTCAAGTCGCCGCTTGCCATCATGGAGGCGCAGTCGCTGCGGATCCATCATGCGGTCGAGGACGATTATGGCGTGGTCTCGGCACTGGCGCGGGTTGAGCTGGCGGAGAAGGGTTACAAGGGCAGCGCGCAGCAGCCGCTGGCCATTGATCTGCCGTTGCCGCCGGCGCCGGCGCGCAATGGCGACGCGATGATCTTCAAGGACCTGACCTCGCATCCGTGGGCGGGGCTCAAGGTCAGCGTTCAACTGATCGCAAGGGATGAACCCGGGCAGACGGGCCGATCACCGGCCGTGGTGATCACGCTGCCTGAGCGTCGGTTCAACGATCCGCTGGCGCGGGCACTCATCGAGCAGCGGCGTAACCTGGCGCGCGATCCGTCGGCCAGCGGCATGGTCGCGGCGGCCCTTGATGCGCTGACCCTGGCGCCGGAACGGTTCCTGCCGGACGCACGGATCTATCTTGCCATGCGGACAGCCGCGCACGAGGTCCGGCGGATCCGGCTTGATGCGGTTCGGATCGACGAGAATCGTGTTGCGTCGGCGCAGGAGTTGCTCTGGGACATCGCCATTCGGATCGAAGAGGGCGATGTCGGGCAGGCGCAGGCTGAACTGAGGGACATCCAGCGCAAGCTCATGGATGCGCTGGCCAAGGGCGCGCCGGATGCCGAGATCGAGCGGCTCATGGCGCAGCTCAGGGCCGCGATGGAGCGAAACCTGAAGGCACTGGCCGAACGTGCGGGGATCGACAATCCGGTGCTCGAGAGCCAGGGCGGACAGGTCATCCGGCCGCAGGACCTCAAATCCATGATCGACCAGATCGAGGAACTTGCACGGCAGGGCTCGAAGGCGGCGGCGCAGCAGAAGCTGAGCGAGTTGCTGAACCTGCTTGAAAGCGTGCAGACCGCGCGCGGCGGGCGCATGTCACCCGAGCAGCAGCAGGCGTCCAAGGCGCTCGAGCAGCTTGGTGATATCGCGGCGCGGCAACGCGAACTGATGGACCAGACCTATCGCGAGCAGCAGCAGAACGAGCAGTCCGGTGCGCGCAAGCCATCCGCGCTCAAGGGGACGCAGGAAAAACTGAGCGACGAGCTTTCGCCGATCATCAAGCAGATGTCGCGCAGCAAGGAGATGGCCGATGCGCTGAAGCGGGCGCAGGATGCAATGGATGATGCATCCGACGAGCTGGGTGCGGGTGACCTCGGGCCTGCCGTGAAGAGCCAGCAGAAAGCCATGGACGAGTTGCGCAAGGGTGGCCGGGCCATGGCGCAGCAACTCATGCAGCAGATGACGGGGTCCGGGGCCATGGTCCCCGGATCGGCCGGGGCCGGTGGGGGGGACAACGAGGATCCGTTCGGGCGGCCGCAATCGGCGAGCGGGGCGACCACGGGCAACTCGGTGAAGGTTCCGGACAAGTCGGATATCCAGAAGGCACGCGAGATCCTGCAGGAACTGCAGCGCCGGGCGGCCGAGCGTGGCCGGCCGGATGCGGAACTTGAGTATATCGAGCGGCTGCTACGCCGGTTTTGATCCGGCCTTGCGCGTGGAGACAACTTCGTCGACCACCTCGCCGATGCGGGCAATGGTGAAGGGCTTCGAAATCACACGGCAGATCATCTGGTTCAAGCCCTGTGCCCGCTCGATCTGGTGCTCGTGCCCGGACATGATGATGATCTTCAGTCTGGGATAGTCCCGGCTGGCAGCCAGCGCGAGGGCGATGCCGTCCATGATCGGCATGTCGATGTCGGTGAGGAGCAGGTCGAACTTGCCTGCTTTCAGGAATTCAAGGGCCTCGGATCCGTCCTGGGCCTGGGTGACCTTGTGGCGCCGCTGTTCGAGCCCCCGGGCGATGAATTCCCTGAGCGCATATTCATTCTCGGCGATCAGGATCCTTGCCATCCGTCACGTTCCAGTTCTGTCACTGACATAGGACAGCGATATGGGGCAGTCCACGGAATTTGTGGTCATGATCCATGCCATACCCTACGACAAAGGCGTCCGGGCACGCAAAACCCACAAAATCGGCATGATGAAGGCCCTCCCTTGCCGTCGTGGCCTTGTCGAGAAGGACGCAGACCCGTACCGACGAGGCCCCCCGGGCGCGCAGGTGGTTCCGGGCGAAGGCCAGGGTGCGGCCACTGTCGAGGATATCGTCGACGATGAGGACGTCCCTGCCCCGGACGTCGAGCGCGGCGTCACGCAGCAGGTTCACCGTGCCTGAGGAGCGGGTCGACCCGCCGTAGCTCGAGAGGATCATGAAGTCGACGGCCGGGTCGCAACCCTGGGCTGCCAGCGCCCGGATGAGGTCGGCGGCGAACACGAAGCTTCCGGTCAGGATCGCAACCATCACAAAGCCGGGTGACATTTCTCCGGCAATGGTTCCTGCCATCTGCTGCAGGCGATCGGCGATTTCGGACGTCGTGTACAGAGGCTTCAGCCCTGCCTCGGGCATCAGCGTTCTTCCACCGGTTCGAGGCGGAACTCGAGGTCGAAGGATTCGGCCGGGGGGCTTTCGAGGCGTGCGCTGAAAGGTGACTTGCCGCGCGGGCCGACGCTGTCCTTGTCGGGCCTGACGACCCAATGGTGCAGCTCCTTGCCCTGCTTGTCGCGAACGGCGATGCGTATGCTGGGTGCGGCCAACTGGGTGTCCGTCACATTGATGAGTTCGCCCTTGATGACAATGATCGGGATCGAGTTGGCGTAGTCCAGGCCCTGCGTGGCGACGACATCAAAACCAGTCCTGTTCACCTCGATGCCCAGCGCGTTGTAGATGCTGACGGTTGCCGGTGCGAAGTTCGCGATGTCGCGCGGCATCGAGAAGAAGATGACGAGGAAAAGCGACAGGATGCTGACGCCCGCCACGAGGCCTACCATTCCGCGAGACCTGGCACTGCCCTGCTCGCGCACTGGCCGCCTTTGCTGCCGCGGAACCATCTGCTCGGGTGGCGCGGACAGCGGTTCATAGGCAGGCGAGGGCCGCGGGTCGAAGGGCTGTGTGAAGGCTTCCGGTTCAGGACCGTAGTCAGGCTCGGGTGCCGGCGGGGGACCGAGCATGCGGCCGCGGTCGGTGATGGGGCCGAACTGCTCAGGCTCCTCGACGGGAACCGGGATGGGTGTCGGAAGGTCGGTACCCGGTTCCTGGAACCAGGTGTGCTGGCAACGGGCACAACGCACGTGTCTTCCTGGAGGGCGGATATCTCCGCCTCCGAGGAAATAGCGAGTTGCGCACCGTGGGCAGGTAATTATCATTCCAGGCCAACGCCCGCGTCGATTCCGGGTTTTTCTGACATACCGCCTCTGCGCCCGCAAGCAGGCGCAGACAGGGCGCCCTCTCCTAAACCATTAACCGAAAAGGATTAATCGGTGGTTCGATTCGAGAATGTCGGGATGCGTTATGGCCTGGGGCCAGAAGTGCTCCGCGACATTTCCTTCACGCTGGAGAAAGGCACGTTTCATCTCTTAACAGGTCCTTCAGGTGCGGGGAAGTCGTCGCTGCTCAAGCTGATGTACCTCGCCGAGCGGCCCTCCCGAGGTTCGATTTCCATGTTCGGGCGCGACATTGCCGGCACCCCGCGGGAGGAACTGCCGGCCCTGCGGCGCCGGATCGGCGTGGTGTTCCAGGACTTCCGGTTGCTGGACCATCTTTCAGTCTTCGAGAACGTGTCCCTGCCCCGCCGGGTCACCGGCGAGCAGGGGGGGACCTATCGGGCGGAGGTCGAGGAGCTGCTTCAATGGGTGGGGCTCGGCAACCGCCTGAATGCCAAGCCTGCGACCCTTTCGGGCGGCGAGAAGCAGCGCGTGGCGATCGCGCGCGCCGTCGTGGCCAAGCCCGAATTGCTGCTGGCCGACGAGCCCACGGGCAATGTCGACCCGGAGATCGGCGCGCGCATCATCAGGCTGTTCATCGAGCTGAACCGTCTGGGCACCTGCGTGCTGATCGCCACGCATGACCAGCGCATCCTCGAGCGGTTGCCGGCGACCAGCATCTTCCGGCTTGCAGAGGGCCAGCTCACGGTGACAAAGCCGCGGGACCTGCTGATGCAGGAGGCGCGTCGGGCATGAACCGCCGGTCATCCGCGGGGCTGATGCCCTCTGACAGCGCGTCGGGCGCGACGCTGCATACGATCGTGGCGGTCATGAGCTTCCTTGCGTGCCTTGCGCTGGGGGGCGTGCTGACGCTGAGCCGGCTTGCGACACAGTGGACGGACGGGCTGTCGGGGTCGGCCACGGTCCAGTTGATGGCATCGCCCCAGATCTCGCCCGAAGACCAGGTGAAGGAGGCGTTGAGCCTCGTTACGCAATGGCCTGGCGTCCTGTCGGCGCGCGCCCTGAGCCGGGCGGAAGCCAACGCGCTGCTCGCGCCGTGGCTGGGAGAAGGCAACCTTATCGACGAATTGCCGGCGCCGCAGCTCATCGAGGTCTCGCTGAAACCCGGACAGCCGATCGAACTGGACGGGCTGGCGCGCAAACTTGCCGACACGGTGCCCGGTGCGCAGCTTGACGACCATGGCCGCTGGAATGCCGAGCTGGCAGGATTTGCTGCTTCGTCTGCTGCCATCGGGTGGTCGATGCTGCTTCTGATCGGGCTCGCCACGCTTGCCATCATTGTCTTTGCCACGCAGGCCGGCCTGCGCACGCATCGGGAGATCGTCGAGGTGGTGCACATGATCGGCGCACGTGACGTGTTCATCGCAAAGGAATTCCAGAACCATTTCCTGTGGCTCGGGATCCGGGGCGGCGCCATCGGCCTTGTCATCGCGCTGCTCACGCTTCTTGGGAGCAGCCTGCTCTGGGATAGCCGTGCCACGCCGGTCGCGGGGCAGTACCTGCCGCAGATCACGGGCTCTCCCCTGCTCTACCTGTGGCTTCTCATGGTGCCGGCGGGGCTTGGGCTGATTGCGATGATGACGGCGCGGCTGACGGTGCTGCGCGTGCTGGGCCGCATGCAATGACGCGGCTGGTGCTTCTCGACCGCGACGGGGTCCTGAACGAGGATCGTGTCGACCATGTGAAGAACCCGGGCGAACTGGTCATGATCCCGCGGGCAACGGCTGCCTGCGCGCGGCTGAACCGGGCGGGCCTGAAGACAGCGATCGTCAGCAACCAGTCCGGCGTGGGACAGGGGCTACTCAGCGCCTCGATGCTCGAGCGGATCCATGAACGGCTGCGCGCGGCGCTGGCGGCAGAGGGGGCGCATATCGACCTGATCCTGACCTGCCACGAGCCACCATGGTCGGAAGATGAGCGGCGCAAGCCCCGGCCCGGCATGCTGCTTGAGGCGCTTCGCCATTTCCGCATTTCGCCCGGCGATGCTGTCATGATCGGCGATCAGTTGCGTGACCTTGAGGCCGCGCGCGCCGCCGGGGTGCGCCGGATGCTGGTGCGTACGGGAAAAGGGGCAGAATTGCAGGCCAAAGGACTGCCTGACGACATTTTGCCCGTGGCCGTCTATGATGATCTTCACTCGGCCACCGACGCCCTTCTGCAGGAGACCTGACGCCTTGGACCGCCGCACCTCCGGACCGCTGGCCTTGATTGGCCTCGCCTTCCGCCTGGCCGTGGCGGCGTTCGTCGTGTGCGCGCTGGGCTTTCCGGTCTGGGTGTGGTCTCTCGAGCGGGCCTCGTCGGAGCCGGCCGACGCGGACGGCATCATCGCGCTTACCGGGGGCGAAGGGCGGCTGCAGGCCGCGATTGCGCTGCTCGACCGGGGCAAGGGCGAGCGGCTGCTGATTTCGGGCGTTCATGCCGAGACGACGCGGGCCGACCTTTTCGATGCCGCCGGCAGCGCGCCGCGCCAGGCTGCCTGCTGCGTCGACCTCGGGCGGAGTGCCGAGAACACGATCGGCAATGCCGGTGAGGCCGCGCAGTGGATCACAACGCACCAATACAAGCGCGTCATCATCGTCACGGCGAGCTACCACATGCCGCGCAGCCGTCTTGAACTGCACGCCGTCAAGCCAGAGATCGAATTCATCTCCTATCCCGTCTTCCCGGATAATGTTCTGCTTGATGACTGGTGGAAGGATGCCTACACATCGAGCGTGCTTGCTGGTGAGTACATGAAGTTCCTCGCGGCCACGGTGCGGGTCGCGGCGGCGTCGAACCTGTGGACGCGGGCTGCCCACCCACCTGAACCGGCCACCATCGAGCCTGCCCCCTCCGACCTCGCGACCAGTTCCAGCAACTGACACGTCCGGCACGCAAGAGATCCTCGTGACCACCATTCGGCTTATCCTGTTCCTGCTCTACTTCTGGACCTGGTCCGCCCTGATCAACCTGGCCTACCTGCCCGCGCTGCTGATGCCCCGGCGCGTCGTCGCGCACGGCATGGAGATCTGGGCGCGCGCCTGCTTCTGGGGCCTGCGGCACATCGTGGGGCTGGACTTCGAAGTGCGTGGGCGGGAGCACCTTCCTGCCGGGCCAGCGATCTTCGCGGTCAAGCACATGTCGATGTGGGAGACGATTGCGCAGCATATCCTGCTGCCGGATCCGGCGATCGTCATGAAGCGCGAGTTGCTCGTCGTGCCCTTTTACGGATGGTATGCGCGCAAATGCGAGATGATCGTGATCGACCGGGATGGCCATGCATCGGCGCTGCGCAACATGATCCGCACGGCGCGCGAACGGATCAGTGCGGGACGGCCAATCGTCATCTTCCCGGAAGGCACGCGCAAACTGCCGGGGGATACGCCGGACTACAAGCCGGGTGTCGCAGCCCTCTATGGATCGCTGCACGTGCCGTGTGTTCCGGTGGCGCTCAACTCCGGTCAGTTCTGGGGCCGAAAGGGCATCAGCCCCCGGCCCGGGCGCATCGTGCTGGAGATCCTGCCTCCGATCCAGCCGGGGCTGGCGCGGGCACGCTTCATGGCAGACCTCGAGGGCAGCATCGAGACGGCGACGCGCCGGTTGCTTGAGGGAGGCCAGTCACAGGTGTCGACAGCGGTCGCCTGATTTTCCGCGCGCGGTGCGGTTAATGATCCGTCGCCTGCGGGCTTATGAACATAGCAGGAACGCTTTATTGTGACGTTCACGACCGTCATGTAAGATCGATCCGGCTGGCAGCAGGACCTTCGGCGATGAATGGCCCGGGCGACATCTCGCGGCAGATCTGGGATCTGAAATACCGCCTCAAGGGTGCTGGCGTGACCAGCGAGGAGACGATCGAAGACACGTGGGCGCGCGTCGCCGGCGCGGTGGCGCTGGCCGAGCGTCCCGAGGCGCGTGCGCAGTGGCGCGACCAGTTCCTCGGCATTCTTCAGGATTACCGGTTCCTTCCCGCCGGGCGCATCCTTGCGGGAGCGGGGTCTGGGCGCGCGGTGACGCTGTTCAACTGCTTCGTGATGGGCACGATCCCCGACGACATGGCGGGGATCTTCGAGAACCTCAAGGAAGCCGCGCTGACCATGCAGCAGGGTGGCGGGATCGGGCATGACTTCTCGACGCTGCGGCCGCGCGGTGCACCGGTCAAGCGGGTGGGCGCGGATGCGTCGGGGCCCGTGTCGTTCATGGATGTCTGGGATGGCATGTGCAAGACGGTCATGTCGGCTGGCGCGCGTCGCGGGGCGATGATGGCGACGCTGCGCTGCGACCATCCGGACATCGAGACCTTCATCGAGGCGAAGCGCGAGAAGGACCGGTTACGGAACTTCAACCTTTCGGTCCTCGTCACGGACCGTTTCATCGAGGCGGTGCGCCAGGATGAACCCTGGGACCTCGTGTTCGAGGGACAAGTCTATCGCACGGTGTCGGCGCGCGGGCTGTGGGACCGCATCATGGCGTCAACCTATGCCTATGCCGAACCCGGGGTCATCTTCATCGACAGGATCAATGCGCGCAACAATCTCTGGTACGCGGAAAAGATCTCGGCGACGAACCCGTGCGGCGAGCAACCCCTGCCGCCCCATGGGGCATGCCTGCTGGGGTCGCTCAACCTTGTCAAGTTCGTGCGCGATCCCTTCAGCGACGCAGCACGGCTGGACGAGACGGCGCTTGATGCGGTTGCGCGCGTGGCCGTGCGCTTCCTCGATGACGTGATCGACGTGTCGAACTATCCGCTGCCGCAGCAGGAGCGCGAGGCGAAGTCCAAGCGGCGGATCGGCCTTGGCGTGACGGGCCTGGCGGATGCGCTGATCATGTGCCGGGCAAGCTACGGGAGCGCGGAGTCGCTTCGCCTCATCGAGCGCTGGATGAACTGCATCCGGCGCGCGGCCTATCTTGCCTCGTGCGAGATCGCTGCCGAGAAGGGCCCCTTCCCGCTTTTCCAGCGCGAGCCTTATCTCGATGGGGCGAGCGTGCGGGAGCTCGACGAGGATGTGCGCGCGGCCATCCGCTCGCAGGGCATCCGCAACGCGCTGCTGACGTCGATTGCGCCGACGGGAACGATCTCGCTTTTGGCCGACAACGTGTCCTCGGGGATCGAGCCCGTGTTTGCCTATGCCTATCGGCGCAAGATCCTGCTGGCATCGGGAGAGGCCCACGAGCAGGTCGTGGAGGATCATGCGTACCGGCTCTACCGACAGCAATTCGGCGAGGGTCCGCTGCCCGACTATTTCGTAAATGCACAGGCGCTGTCGCCAGAGGCGCATATCGCAGTGCAGGCCGCCGTGCAGAAGCATGGCGACAGCTCGATTTCCAAAACCGTGAACTGCCCGGCCGACATTCCCTTCGAGCGGTTCAAGGACATCTATCTCAAGGCCTATGACAACGGTTGCAAGGGCTGCACGACGTGGCGTCCCAACGATGTCACGGGCTCGGTGCTGAGCCCGTTGGAAGCCCCGCCGGCGACGGCGGACGTGCCGGAGGAAACGGGTGGCGCCGGGGCCGTGACTGCGCCGGCGCGGCCGAAGCCTGTTTCGACGGATGGAGGGGTTGTCTACATGACGCGGCCTCTCGACCGGCCGGAGGCGTTGCCCGGGACGACCTACAAGGTGCGCTGGCCCGAGACGGACCATGCGATCTACATCACGATCAACGACATCATCGAGGGCGGGCGCCGCCGTCCGTTCGAGATCTTCATCAACTCGAAGAACATGGAGCACTACGCGTGGACGGTTGCGCTCACGCGGATGATCAGCGCCGTGTTCCGGCGCGGCGGCGACGTGTCGTTCGTTGTCGACGAGCTCAAGGCCGTGTTCGACCCCCGTGGCGGGCAGTGGGTCAACCGGCAATATGTTCCATCGCTGCTGGCGGCGATCGGCGGGGTGATCGAGGAGCACATGCTGGCCATCGGGTTCCTGACGCGCACCACGGATGCGCAGCCCGCGCCAGCCAAGGTCGCCATGATTTCGGACCGGCTGGCGCCTGCGCCTGAAACTGCCGGGCCCCTGCCCGGGTCGGCTGCTGACCTGCCCGCGGCGGGACTGTCCACCAAGTTCTGCCCTCGATGCAGCAGTCCGGGGATGATCCGCCTCGAGGGCTGCGATACCTGCCTGAATTGCGGCCATTCGCGATGCGGCTAAGCGCCATGTGCCGATGGTGACGATGTTGCAAGTTGCAAGCCTCGTGATGACACGGATACGCGACATCGGCGGCTGGTTGCGGCAACAGGCGGTGTTGCGCTGGCGCAATGTCATGATCCTTGTTCCGGTTGCGGCGATCGCGCTGGGGCTTGCTGGTTATGGCGTGTGGTGGCGCATGCTTGCCGATCGGGTGCAGGCAACGCTGTCTGGAATCCAGGGCGAGCAGAAGGCGCTGGGACGAAATCTCGAGTGGAGCGCGCTGACGGTCGACGGGTTCCCCTACATGGTCGATGCAACGCTGAGCAAGACGCGGCTGCTTGCGCCGGATATCGGGACGGTGTGGGACGGGGACCGGGTGGTGGTGCGGCTACGGCCGCTCTCGCCCGGTTCGATCAAGATCTCGCTCGAGGGGCCGCAGCACTTCCTGCATGTCGCCAATGGACGCTGGATCGAGGGCGACGTCGAGGCGGACAAGGCGATCATCTCCGGGCGCAGCAAGGACACGGTGCAGGCGCTTTCGGCCGAGTTCGAGCGGCTGACCGGCAAGGGACGGCTGGATGCGTCTGATTTGTCCTTCATCCTCGAGCAGGGTGCTGCGGGGATTGCGCTCAATGCCGCGCCGGGCGCGAAGGACCTGCCGCGCCTCGACATGTCGCTGCAAGTGACGAACCTGGCGCTGCAAGGGCAGGTCACGATGCCGCTCGGTCCGGCGGTCGACAGCGTCCACATTGACATCGGCCTGCTGCTGCCGCGGACGCTGCCGGTGGCGACAGCAGATGCCGTGCTAGCGGCTTGGCGGGCAACGGCGACGCCCGTCGAGATCCGCACGTTTTCCTTCGATTGGGGTGGCGTGTACCTGTCGGCCTCGGGCGAGATCCTGTTCAATGCTCAGGGCCTTCCCGAAGGGAACCTGAAGCTGACAATCGGTAATCATTCGCGCATGCTGCAAGTTCTGGAAGAGATGGGCTGGATCTCGCGCGAGACGCATGCGCGTGCCAAGCCGATCCTCGACGTGATGGCCTTCGTCAGCGGCGATCCCAAGCGCAAGATCAGCGTGCCGCTGCGCTTTGCGGGGGAGGATGTCTATCTGGGGCCTGCGCGGGTGCTGACGCTGGCGCCCCCGGCGCGCAGCAGTGATCCAGCCCTGCCCTGACGCGATCCCGGTCAGCCCTGCTTGGTCGTGTCGCGTCCGAAATTGGCGGCCGGGGTATCCTGTCCGGCCTCGATGACGCTGCGCCTGATGGCGCGCGTTCGGGTGAACAGGTCGAAGAGCATATCGCTCTCTCCCCAGCGTATGGCGCGCTGCAGGCGGGAGAGATCCTCGGAGAAGCGGCCAAGCACTTCAAGAACCGCCTCGCGGTTGTTCAGGAATACGTCGCGCCACATGGTGGGGTCGGAGGCAGCGATGCGCGTGAAGTCGCGGAAGCCGCCGGCCGAAAACTTGATGACTTCTCCCTGCGTTACCTGCTCGAGGTCACTTGCGGTGCCGACGATGTTGTAGGCGATAAGGTGGGGCACGTGGCTTGTGATGGCCAGAACGATGTCGTGGTGCTTCGCCTCCATGAACTCGACCCGCGACCCGCAGCCGCGCCAGAAGGCCATAAGCGTATCCACGGCCGCCTGGTCGGTTCCGGGTGGCGGCGTGAGAATGCACCAGCGGCCGTCGAAGAGTTCAGCGAAACCGGCGTCGGGGCCCGAGTGCTCGGTGCCTGCAATCGGGTGCCCGGGAATGAAGTGCACGCCCTGCGGCACGTAGGGTCCCACATCCCTGAGAACGGCCATCTTCACCGAGCCCACATCGGTCAGGATCGCGCCGGGGCGCAGTGCGCCGGCAATTTCCTGCGCGACGCTGCCGAACGCGCCGACGGGCGTGCAGAGGATCACGAGGTCGGCATCGCGCACCGCGTCTGCGGCATGTTCGTGGATGGAATCGCAGAAGCCGCGATCGGCGGCACGCTTGCGGATATCGGCCGTGTGCGCGGTGCCTGCGATATGGGCGGCCAGGCTTCCACGGCGCATCGCGCAGGCAAGCGAGGACCCTATGAGGCCCACGCCGACAAGGGCAACCTTGGTGAACATGGGACCGGTGCGCGTCGTCATGACATGAACTCCGCGAGTGCGGCGACGGCAGCGCGATTGCCTTCTTCGGTGCCGACCGAGATGCGAAGGCAGTGCGGCAGTCCGTAGGACGAGACAGAACGTACGATCACGCCGCGGCTTGCGAGGAACTCGTCGGCGGCAATGGCCGTTCGCGGACCCGTGCGGTCAAAGCCGACAAGAATGAAGTTCGCGACGCTTGGATGGACCTTGAGGCCCAAGGCGGCGATCTCGGCTGTCAGCCAATTTCGCCAATGCGTGTTGTGCGCCCTGCCCGCGGCCACATGCGCCTCATCCTTCACGGCGGCCACGGCTGCGGCCTGGGCGGGGGCGGACACGTTGAAGGGGCCGCGCACGCGCTCGTAGGCATCGACCACGCCTGCCGGCGCATAGGCCCAACCCACGCGGAGGGCCGCGAGGCCGAAGACCTTGGAGAAGGTGCGGGTCATGACAGTGTTCGGCGTTTCGGCAACGAGTGTTGCGCCGGTTTCGTAGCCTTCGGCATCGACATATTCGGCGTAAGCCGCGTCGACCACGAGCAGGCATTCCTCGGGCAGGCCAGCGCGCAGGCGACGCAGCTCGGCTGCGGTGTTGAAGCTACCTGTCGGGTTGTTCGGGTTTGCGAGGAACGCGATGCGGGTTCGATCGGTCGCATGCCTCAGAAATCCGTCGACATCGGTGCGCAGGTCAGGTTCTGGCACGACGACCGGTGTGGCGCCGGCTGCGAGGGTGGCAATCGGATAGACGAGGAAGCCATGGGCGCTGAACAGGATCTCGTCGCCCGGGCCTGCGTAGATCTGCGGCAGGAGATGCAGTATCTCGTCCGACCCGTTGCCGCAGATTATGCGGCTGGCCTCGAGCCCGTGGATTTCGGCAATGGCCTGGCGCAGGGCGCGCGCGCTTCCATCGGGATAAAGATTGAGGCCGCTGGCTGCGGCGGTGAAAGCATCGACAGCCTGCCTGCCCGCGCCGAGCGGCGTCTCGTTCGAGGAGAGCTTGTAGACGGGTCCGCGGCCGGGCGCCTCGGAGCGACCGCCGACATAAGGCGCAATGTTCAGGATTCCGGGTACGGGCTTCATGGGCAACTTATTAGGGTATCCAACGCGATCTGTGCAAAGAAAACGTTGACTTGAGCGCAGGGGTCCCTTCAATCCCTGAAGCAACCGACGTCGATTTGCGCGCAAATGTCATCCGCTTTCCAACCCCTCTCAGCCGCATCAAGTGTCGCAGGCGACGCTGCCGGGCAGGCCTTTACCTTTCCGCCGTCGCAGTACCTGCCGCTCGACTCGGGTGAGCGCCTTTCGCCGCTGTCGATCGCGTGGAAGACCTTCGGGCGACTGAATGCAGACAAGTCGAATGCCGTGCTGCTCTGCCATGCCCTGACAGGCGACCAGTATGCCGCAGGCACCCACCCTGTAACCGGCAAGCCCGGCTGGTGGTCGACCATGGTCGGGCCCGGGCTTCCGATCGATACAAACAGGTTTCATGTCATCTGCTCGAACGTGATTGGCGGATGCATGGGATCGAGCGGGCCGCATGACACCGATGCTGCGACCGGCTTGCCGCACGGCCTCCAGTTTCCTGTCATCACCATCAGGGACATGGTGCGCGCGCAAGCCATGCTGCTCGACCATCTTGGCATCGCGACACTGGCCTGTGTGGCTGGTGGGTCAATGGGCGGGATGCAGGCCCTGCAATGGGCGGCGAGCTATCCCGGGCGCGTGCACTCGGTGCTTGCGATTGCGACGGCGGCACGCCACTCGGCGCAGAACATCGCCTTCCATGAGGTTGGACGACAGGCCATCCTGGCCGACCCGGAATGGAACGAGGGCAAGTACCAGGCGCTTGGCACGAACCCGCGAAAGGGACTGGCGGTGGCCCGCATGGCCGCTCACATCACCTATCTTTCAGAGGCAGCGCTGCACCGCAAGTTTGGCCGCAACCTGCAGGACCGGAATGCCCTGTCCTACCGGTTCGATGCCGATTTCCAGGTCGAGAGCTATTTGCGCCACCAGGGGGCAAGCTTCGTCGAGCGGTTTGATGCCAACTCGTATCTCTACATCACGCGGGCAATGGACTATTTCGACCTTGCGGCGGACCATGGTGGCGTGCTGGCCAATGCCTTCAAGGGAACCCAGACGCGTTTCTGCGTCGTGTCATTCACCTCGGACTGGCTGTTTCCCACGACCGAGTCCAAGAAGATCGTCCATGCGCTCAATGCCGCTGGCGCCAATGTCAGTTTCGTCGAGTTCGAGACGGATCGTGGCCATGACGCTTTCCTGCTGGAAGTGCCGGAGATGTTCCAGACACTGCGCGGCTTCATCGATTCCGTCGCCCAGTCGCGGGGGATCCGGTGATGCGGGGGCAGTTGCGCGAGGAACTGCTACGCATTGCAGACATGGTGCCAGCGGGGTCGCGGGTGCTGGACGTGGGGTGCGGGCATGGCGAACTGATCGGCTATCTCAAGCAGGCCAAGGGCGCGGATGCGCGGGGGATCGAACTCAGCCAGTCGGGTGTGAATGCCTGCGTGGCGCAAGGCCTGCCTGTCGTGCAGGGCGATGCCGACACGGACCTTCGCGATTATCCGCCGGGCAGCTTCGATGTCGTGATCCTGAGCCAGACAATCCAGGCCACGCGGCGTCCGAAGGACGTGCTTGACGAGCTGCTGCGCATTGGCCGCCAGGTCATCGTGTCGTTTCCGAATTTCGGGTTCTGGAAAGTGCGTACACGGATCTTCTTCAGCGGGCGCATGCCCAAGACCGGACTTCTCAGCCATGACTGGTATGAGACGCCGAACATCCACCTGTGCACCATAGCCGACTTCGTTGTCCTGGCCGAGGCTGTCGGCGCGCGTATCGAGCGGGCGCTGGCCGTCGATGACGGCGGTGACGTGCGCGAGGTCACGCGTCCGGGATACTGGGACAACCTGATGGCGGAGTCTGCGATCTTCCAGCTTTCGCGGGAGCCTGGCCCGCAAGGACCGGCCTGAAGGGCACGCGCTGCCGGTGGCCCTTCATCGGCGCCACAGACACCACTTCCTTCGTGGCCTCGACCAGATGCACACCGGCGAGCTTTGGCCAGAGCACCTGCCCCCAGCCGTTCCATCGCGTGCCTGAGCGGAGCAGCCAAGAGGAGCCAAAGGGCGGCATGAACAGGGTCGAAGAGATAGCCGTCGGCGTGAACAAGGCGTCGGACAGAAGGACCTGGAGCTGCGTGCGGGTGAAAGGGCGGCCGTGGCCGAAAGGTGTGGTCTCGAACTGTGCCCACAGGCTGGTGCGGTTCGGCACGATAAAGACGACGCGGCCCTGAGGCGTAAGCACGCGCCAGATCTGGCGTAGAAGGGGGCGCAGGGCTTCCGTGTTTTCGAGCAAATGCGCCACGATGATCCGGTCCATGCTGGAGTCAGGCAGCGGGATGGCGGCCTCGTCGATGAGCGCCGTCAGGTTCGGGGCCTGCGGCGGCCAGTGCTGTGCGCCCTGCTGGGCCGGCATCAGGCAGAGCGTGCGGGCGGCTTCGGAGCGGAATGGCCGCAGATAGGGAAGCGCGTAACCGAGGCCGGCCACGGCCTCGCCGCGGACGGATGGCCAGAGTTCCCTCAGGCGACGGCGGATGAACTTTGCCGAGGCCTGGCCAAGGCGCGTCTCGTAGAAGGCCTGCAGTTCCCTAGCGTCAAGGAGCATCGCCTGTCTTGCCCGGCTTGTCGGCCGAGCTCTTGCGCCTGAGATGTGCGGCCCAGCGTGGGTTGAGGTTGGTGATGGGGAAATAGATGAATACGTCGGTGGTGCCGAACTGGTGGTCGATCACTGCACCGTTGCCCACCTTCGCGCCTGAGCGGATGTAGCCCTTGACCAGCGGTGGCAGTGCGTGGAGGGCGGCGGCCTCGTCGATCGCCTCCTTCGGCATCATGTTCATTTGAACGGCCCGGTCGGGCAGCGCGTTCACGATCTCGCCGGGGGGCGCGAGGTGGAAGTGGTAGAGGAATGACAGCTGCAGCGCGAGCTGCGCGGGATCCGTTCCCGGCAAAGACGCGCAACCGAACATCAAGTCCACCTTGTGACGCAACAGGTAGACGAAGATGCCGCGCCAGAGAAGCTGCATGGTCGGCCCGGTGCGATAATCCTTCAGCACGCAGGACCGGCCGAGCTCGAGCAGCCTCTGGCCCTGGCGCTTCCGGAGCATGTCGCTGATGTCATATTCACCCGCGGTGTAGAAGCCGTGTGGCGACCTTGCCGCGGCTTCGCCGCTTGTCAGGCGGTAGGTGCCGATGATCCTGTCACCGTGCGCCCGGTCGATGACGAGCATGTGCCGGCAATAGGGGTCGTACTGATCGAAGTCCCGGCTTTCGGCCTGCATCTCGGGCGAAGGCCGCGCATTCATCTCGAGATAGAAGACCTCGTAGCGCAGGCGCTGGGCGGCCACGATTTCGGCTTCGGTCGTGGCGAGGCGCGCCTCGAGGGCACCAGCCATGTCGAGCAGGGGATCTTCGTTGCCGGCAAGGTCACTCTGCGCCGCGTCCTGCGCTGACATCATATTCATACATTCGTTGCGGCGAGTATCGGGTCTTCTCGCACCGGTGGTTCGAGCACGCACTCTAATGGAGCCGCCGGGGGCTTGGCAAAGGAATGGTTGAATGCCTGCGTGCTTGCGCCCCGAATGCTGGACTTAACGATGAGAAGCGGGCAAGCCTGTCGGTGCCGTCCCAGATTTGCTAGGATTCGCTCATGGCAGAGGTTTCCGGTCCCCACAAGGCGCAGTCATCCAATTCACTCTTGCGTGCTGCGCACGCGCTTGGCAGCCGCAAGGCAGCAACCATGACAGCTCTCGGGTTTTCCGCGGGGCTTCCCTTTGCGCTTCTGACAGGAACGATCAATGCCTGGTTCAGTGCTGCGAATGTGGACCTTGCGACCATCGGCGTGCTGTCCTGGATCGGGCTTGCGTATGCATTCAAGTTTCTCTGGTCGCCGGTCGTCAACATGGCACCACCCTTCCCGTTCTCGCGGCTGGGCCGGCGCCGGGGCTGGATCCTGTCCTGTCAGTGCGGGATCGCGGCAAGCATTCTGGTGATTGCGTCGAGCGACCCGTCGACGGGCCTTGCCGTCATGGCGATCGCGGCGGCTGCGGGTGCCTTTGCATCGGCGACACAGGACATCTCGATCGATACGTGGCGTATCGAGGTTGCCGACGAGACGGCTCCCATCGACCTGCTGTCGGCCGTCTACCAGTTCGGCTACCGGGTTGCCGCGTTCATCGGAGGGGCGGGTGCCCTGTTCCTGGCGGATGCGCTGCCGTGGAACATTGTGTTCGGTATCGGCGGGATCATCATGCTGCTGGCAACTGTCGGGGCACTGGCGGCGCCGGAGCCGGTGATCGATCGCGCGCAGGAGGCGACGAAGGCGCCTGCAAGCCTTTCATCCCCGCATATGCGCGCGTCGGTCGTGCTTGCGGTGCTCGCCGCGTGGGCATGGGCTGCGATCACCCTGGTGTCTTTCATGGCCACCGCGGTCACATCGGATCCTGCCCCTGATGCGCGTGGATTCACACAGACCTACGGGCCGCTCATCGTGATTGCGACGGTGATCTTTCCCTGCGCGCTCGCAGCCGCCATCGCGCATCTTCCGGCCGGGCGGATGCTGCTTGACCACCTGCACTACCCGCTTGGCGTCACGGCCTCGACAGACCGGCTCTATGAGGCGATCGTCGAGCCCTTCGTGGAACTCATGAACCGGCTGAAATGGGCTGCCGTGCTGGTGCTGGCGGTGATCCTGAGCTACCGGCTGACGGATGCCGTGTGGGGGCCTTTTGCCTTTCCGTTCTATCTCAACGAATTGCAGTACACGAAGACCGAGGTAGCCTTTGCCTCCAAGACCTTCGGCGTCGTGATGCTGATTGCCGGCGTGTCGATTGCGGCGTGGGCGATGATCCGGGTCGGGCGCATGGCCTCGATGATCACGGGTGCCATCGCAGCAGCTGTTACCAACCTGCTCTATGCGGACCTCGCGGTCGGCAGTCCTGGCATCGACGGATTTCTGACATTCACGGGGTTGATGTCACTTGGCGAGGGTGCCGGGGCCGATCCGCGGATGCTGCGCCTGATGACTGCAATTGCGGGAGAGAACATTGCTGCCGGTTTCGCAGGTGCCGTGTTCGTGGCCTATCTTTCATCCCTGTCGAGCCGGATGCACGGTGCCGTCCAGTTCGCCGTGTTCAGTTCGCTTACCATGCTGATCGGCACCCTGGGGCGTGGTGCTCTCGGGGACATGATCAAGACGGATGGCTATGCCAACGTGTTCATCATGACCATGTGGATTGGCGGTATCGCCGTCATTGCGTGCGCGCTTGAGTGGTACCGGCAATCGCGGCTTCCGCCCGAGTAGGCGCAGGGGTAAAGCGCTCGAACACGGCTGACAGCGCCACGGGGTCAAGTGGCTTGGCGAGGAAATCGTCCATGCCGGCATCCAAACAGACCTGGCGGTCGCCCTCGAGCGTGCTTGCCGTCAGCGCGACGATGGGCGTGCGGGTTTTTCGGCGACCTGTCTTTTCGGCCTCTCGGATGCGGCGCGTGGCTTCGAGGCCGTCCATCTCGGGCATATGCACGTCCATGAGGACGATGTCATAGGGTCGTGCTGCAAGGGCCTCGAGAGCTTCACGCCCATTGCCGACAGTGTCTACCGTGTGACCGAGCTTTCCAAGCATGGCGGTCGCCAGCATGATGTTGATGCGATTGTCCTCTGCCACGAGTACCCGCAGGCTGCGTGCGGTCGCGAGGACTTTTCTGTCGCTGGTCGCAACGCGATCGTCGGCGTCGACGGTGCGTTCGCCATCAAGCACGGCGCGGATGCGGCGGAGGAGCGACTGAAGGCGGACGGGCTTTATCAGGTAGCCGTCGAAGCCCGAAGACTGAAAAGCGGGCAAGGCGCTGCGCTCATTGGGTGAAATAAGCACGATCGACTTCACACCCTGCAGGCGCGCCTTGAGGCGCACCAGCACTTCGCCTGGAGGCGCGTTGCTGGCGCGCGCGTCCATGATGAGCAGCTGGAATGTTCCGCCGGCGAGCGCGGTCTCCAGGGCTGCGAGGCCGCGCGCAGCGAAGGCATCGGCGCCAGCATCACACAGTTGCTGCACCAGCACCTCGGACAGGCCGGAAAATGCGGTATGCACAAGCACGCGGACACCGCCGAGCGCGGGGGTGGCTTGCGCCTGCCCGGGCGCGCGACGCGCCGGCAGGGTGAACCAGAACCTCGAGCCCTTGCCCAAGGAACTTGAGACACCGATCCTGCCGCCAAGCGCCCGGACAAGGCGCTGTGTAATCGCAAGACCCAGGCCGGTACCGCCATAACGCCGGGCGAGCGAGGAATCGGCCTGTGTGAACTCGGCGAAGATGCGCGGGAGTGCTTCCTCTGCGATGCCGATGCCTGTGTCGGCGACCTCGAAGCGGATGAACCCTGGATCCTCGTCGGCCTGCATGGAGATGCGCACGCCGCCCTGATCGGTGAACTTGACGGCGTTGCCGGCGAGGTTCAGCAGGATCTGGCGCACACGCCCCTCGTCGGAGATGAAGTTTCCCGAGAAACGCGGATGGGAATAGGTGACGATCTCGATGCCCTTTTCGGCGCAGCGCTGGCTCAGGAGTTCGGCGACACTTTCGATGAGGGTGCGCGGGACGAATTCGACGTCCTCAAGCACCATGGCCCCGGATTCAATCTTCGAGAAGTCGAGAATGTCGTTGATGATCCCCAGCAGGGCTTCGCCCGAGTCCCGGACAGCTGTTGCATAGGAGCGCTGTTCGGGCGTCAGGGTCGTGTTCAGCAGCAGGCCCGTCATGCCGATCACGCCGTTCATGGGCGTGCGGATCTCGTGGCTCATGGTGGCAAGGAACATGGATTTGGCGCGGTTCGCGCCCTCGGCGCGGTCGCGGGCCTCGCGCAGCGCTGCTTCGAGCCCGTGCCATTCGGTGACGTCGCGTCCCACGCTCTGAATCTCGCAGATCCGACCGCGATCATCGCGGATTATCTGGTCTTCCCATGAGATCCAGCGCCATCCGGTGGCTGTCTGGATGCATTGCGTGTATTTCTGCTCGGTGTCGCCGGGCGTGCTGCTGGCGCGTCCCGGCTGCCCGCTCTCTTCATCCGGGTTGAGCCGAGCGGAGAAGACGCGCCCGAGCGCTTCTTCGCGCTTCACGCCGAAGGCCCTGCAGAAGGCGTCGTTCACAAGCGTGAGGCGACCATCCATCAGCTTGCGAAGAATGATGTTGCCCTGCTGGTCCACCAGCGTGCGGTAGCGGCGCTCGCTCAACTCGATTTCCTGGTTGCGGTGCTGGAGCGTGTTGACCGTGTGCTCGAGTTCACGCTTGAGGAAGTCAAGCTCACCCGAGCGTTCGTCGAGCTGGTCGGCGCGGCGCTGGGTTCCAAGAAGCAGGAAAAGAAGCATGGACATGCCGCCGATGGACACACCAGCAACGGCGAGCACGCTGGCGTTGGGAACGGAACCTTCCCACAAGACCATGCTGGCGCTCGCGGATACTGCCACTGTCAGGGCGATGACTGCCAGAATCTTGTACTTGAGGGGCACGGGCCAGAGGTTCCTGCGCGGATCGGGGAGACGACCCTCGCAGGCTTGAATTTAGCCTTGGTTAATCGGCGCGGAGGTGGCTTCGGCTCAGCCGCCTTTTCCTGAAAGCAAGCCACGAATGAGCATTGCACCAATACCGCCACCTGCTGCGGTGCTACCGAAGACCTGCGACAGGGCCACCGGGTCGAACATCGCCTCGCTGCCTGGCGGGAGCGAGGGATCGCCGGTCGTCACGGCGCCCGTGAGCGCCGTCATGATGGCCGTGAAGTTCAGCAGCGGCGTTGTGCCGTCGGCGATCGCGGTCCAGCCGAGAGCCTGGGTTACGGAAGTACCGAGCGTGCCTGAGATGCCACCGGCCACGGCGCCCGCGCCGGCAGCGGTTGCCTGGCTCGTGCCATGGCGGGTCACCGAATAGTACATGCCGGTCACCGCGGCGATCAGGCCGCCGGAGGCGAGCTGGCCGCTCAGGCCATAGCTCATGATCAGGTCAGCCACACCCGCGACATCGAACGAGTTTGCATAAGCGAGGCCTACCTGGAGGATGGTTCCGAGGAGCCCGGTGGAAATCACGCCGGGCTGGATCAACAGGTACAAGAAGCGCGCCATCAGTTTCCCTCCAGACTATTTGCACCGCAGGCTAGCACGTGTTGCTGATGCAAAAGCGGCGCAGTCGCCATGATTCTGCGCGTGGTGGGCCGTCGGGAACAAGGGGCCAAGACACTCATTATTGCGGCGTCCGTCACAAGGTACCACAAAATCCGGTAGGTGCCCGGCTCAGGCGGCGATCTGAAGCCTGCGGTAGGACAGTGCCTCGGCGATATGGGGGCGCGAGACCTGGGCCCTGCCCTCGAGGTCGGCGAGGGTTCGGGCCACCCTCAGGACGCGGTGGTAGCCGCGTGCGGAGAGCTTGAGCGTCTCCACGGCCTTGACGAGGAGGGCCTGGCCCGGATCGTCGGGTGCCGCCACACGTGCGAGCAGGACGCCGTCGGCCTCAGCGTTCGTGCGAACCCGCGTGTCGCGGTAGCGTTCGGCCTGGATTGCCCGCGCGGCGCTGACGCGCAGGGCGACGTCGCGGGAGCCCTCGGCGGGCGGCGGGAGTGCCAGGTCCTGCGCGCTAACGGGCGAGACCTCCACATGCAGGTCGATGCGATCGAGGAGCGGACCAGACAGACGCGACTGGTAGTCGGCTCCGCACCTGGGTGCGCGGCCGCAGGCCCGGTCGGCCTCGCTCATGTAACCGCAGCGGCAGGGGTTCATGGCGGCAATCAGTTGCACGCGGCTTGGATAGCGCACATGCGCATTCGCCCGCGCGACCAGGGTTTCGCCGGTCTCGAGCGGCTGGCGCAGCGAGTCGAGAACCTGGCGCTGGAACTCGGGAAGTTCGTCGAGGAACAGAACGCCGAGATGCGCGAGGCTTACCTCGCCGGGCCGTGCGCGCATGCCACCGCCGACAAGCGCGGCCATGCTTGCGGAATGGTGGGGCGCGCGGAAGGGACGCCTGCGGCCGATGGCACCGTTCTTCAATTCGCCGGCGAGGCTCAGGACCATCGACACCTCGAGCGCTTCCCTGGGGTCGAGAGCCGGCAGCAACCCTGGCAGGCGCGCGGCCAGCATGGACTTGCCGGCGCCTGGGGGACCTATCATGAGGAGATTGTGTCCGCCGGCGGCGGCGACCTCGAGGGCGCGCTTGGCGGTCTCCTGGCCCTTCACGTCGCGCAGGTCGGGGACAGCGACCGTGTCGTCGGCAAGGCGCGGCTTCGGCGCAGAGAGGACCTGAACGCCCTTGAGGTGGTTGACCAGGGACACGAGGGATGGTGCCGCGATCACCTGAAGACCGTCTGCCCATGCAGCCTCGGGACCGGCAGCCTCCGGACAGATGAACGTACGCCCAAGCTCAAGCGCCTTGATGGCCGCCGGCAAGACACCAGCGACGGGGACGATGGCACCGTCGAGTGAAAGTTCGCCCATGGCGAGGCAGCCTGCCATTTCAAGCGATGGCAGGACACCCATCGACGCCAGCAAGCCCAGCGCGATGGGCACGTCGTAGTGACTGCCCTCCTTCGGCAAATCGGCCGGGGACAGGTTGACGGTGATGCGCTTGAAGGGAAGCGCAAGACCTATGGCATGGAGCGCGGCCTTCACACGGTCGCGGCTTTCGGCGACGGCCTTGTCAGGCAGGCCGACGATGGCCATGCGACCCGGGTTTTCGCCGCCGGCGTCGGCCATGTGAACCTGGACGTCGACCTCCCTCGCCTCGATACCGACGAAGGCCACTGTCGAAACATGTGCGACGGTCATGCCCGGGGGCTGGTCCCGCGTGGTGCGGCACTGCGCTCGATGCCGCGGCGCTCGATGGCGTCCCAGATGAGCGCGGCGATGTCTGTGCCGTCGAAGCGACGGATCTCCCAGATGCCGGTCGGCGAGGTCACGTTGATCTCGGTCATCCAGTCGCCGATCACGTCGATGCCCGTGAAGACGAGCCCCCTGTCCTTCAGCTCCGGGCCGATACGGCGACAGATTTCCTGCTCCCGCGGCGTGAGTGCTGTCTTTTCCGGTTTTCCGCCTACATGCATGTTTGAACGCGCCTCTCCTGCGGCGGGGACGCGGTTGATGGCACCGACCGGTTCCCCGTCGACGAGGATGATGCGCTTATCGCCCTGGCGAACTTGTGGCACATATCTCTGAACTGTCATCGGCTCCTTCACGAAGCTGGCGAAGAATTCGAGGATCGTGTTGAGGTTCTCGTCCTCGGGCCGGATGCGGAAGACCCCGCTCCCACCGTTGCCGTACAAGGGTTTCACGACGATGTCGCCATGCTCGGCGCGGAAGGCGCGGATGGCATTCGGGTCGGCCGTGATGAGGGTCGGCGGCATCAGGTCGGGATATTCTGTTACAAAAATCTTTTCCGGCGAGTTGCGCACCCACCAGGGGTCATTGACGACGAGGACGCTGGCCGGCAGGCGCTCGAGCAGGTGGGTCGTCGTGATATAGGACATGTCGAAGGGAGGATCCTGGCGCAGCAGGACAACATCCATCTGCCCGAGGTCGAGTTCGCGCGGGGCGCCGAGCGTGAAATGGTTGCCGCGCTCGTTGCGGACCGACAATTCGTGGGCGCTGTAGGCAAAGGTTGCGGTCCCGCGCTGCGCGAGGGTCCTTGGCAGATAGTACCAGAGCCTGTGTCCCCGCTTCTGTGCCTCGAGTGCGAGGGCGAAGGTCGAGTCGCCGCCGATGTCGATCCGCTCGATCGGGTCCATCTGGATTGCAACAGTCAGTGACATGGGCAGCGGGTTCCCCGTATTCGCGATGAAGCCTAGTCCGGCCGCGTGGCAGGCGCAACCGGCGAGCGCCATCGCCTGTCGGCCGCGACCCTCAATTCAACCGGCGGCGCAGGCTTGCGAGCGAGAATGCGGCCTCGCGGCCCTCGACGGATTCGCGGTCGGCGAGTGCCATGCATCGCTGTGCGGCCTGGATGGCACCCTTGAGCTTGCCGATGGCCTCGTTGGCGCGCGACAGGTCGAGCCACAGGTCCGGCTGGCGCGGTGAAATGAGGACCATGCGCTCGACGATCTCGAGCACGCGACGCATGTCCTTGCTCGCCAATGCGCGCGAGCGAATGTTGTTGAGCAACCGAAGCAGGACCTCGCGGTCTTCGGCGGGTCCGTATTCCGGCGTGGCGACGCCCTGGGCGGGGCCCAGCGGGCGCAGGTCATCTGCTGCGAGGACGAGCCCGCCGTTGAACGGGTCGAGGATGCGGGCCTGTTCGCCCTCGCCCACCCGCATCAGGAAGTGGCCGGGCGTGTTCATGCCCTGCGCCCTGACGCCCAAGCGGCGGGCGATCTCGAGATAGATGATGCCGAGCGAAACGGGCAGGCCGCGGCGCCGGTCGATGACGCGGATGAGGTCGGCGTTCTGCGGATCGTCGAAAGTCTCGTTGTCGCCCGCATAACCATGACGGTTGGCGATCGTGTCGGAGAGGATGCGCGCAATGGCTTCGGTCTCGGACATGCCTCGGCGCAGGGCAGGAATACGCTCGCGCGCGTCCGCCTCGATCTGGTCGAAGTGCTGGAGATAGGGATTGATGTCGATGGCTGGGTGGTCGAGTGCCGCCAGATAGAGCGCCGCGCGGCCAATGGGTATTGCGTCGTCGGCGGCCTGGCCGATCTCGCGCAGCCTCTCGAGGAAGTGGCCGGGCGCCACGATCATGGGCTTGCTCCCGAGGGGGCGGCATCGTCGAGGACGATGTTCGCCGAACCGCCTTCCTGGCGGCGCGGATCGTCCTTCATGATGACATAGTCGACAACCTTGCGGGCCTCGCCGATCGCGCGGGCGTGGCGCAGCACGCGCGCGCGCTCGGCTTCGTCCTGTGCGATCCCGTTCAGGAAGATCGTGCCATTGCTGGTATCGATTGCGTAATTGGAGTCCCGGATCGTCCCATCGGCGATGAGCAGGCTGCGGAGGCGCGTGGTGATCCAGCGATCCTTCGCCGCGTCAACCACGCGGGGCGCTGCTGTTACTTCGACATCATTGATGACCTCGGTGACGGCGGGGATCGACCAGGCGATCCGGGTGACCTTCTGACGGTCCTCGACAGTGGGTACGGTGCCGGTGACGTGCATGCGCCCCTCGGTGACGGTTGAATCCACCTTGGCAAAGAGGGTCGAGTTCTCGGACAGGAGGCGCGCATTGAAGGTCGCCTGGATGCGCAGGTCGCCGACTGCCGCGGGCAGGGAACGTTCCTGCGCGTTGAACTGGATGCCCACGCAGCCCGAAAGCAGCGTGGCGGACATGAGCACTGCGAGTGCGTGCCTGAACAGCATGATTCAAGACCTCCATGCATCCGGTATATGGCGTGGCCATCCCGTTTGCGCCAGAACCACAAGGTCAAAGCGGCGGGGCAGCCTGCCGAGGGCGGGGCTTCGCGCGCAGAACTGCCTTGCCGCGCGCTCGACCCTTCCCCTTTTGGTGGCTCCCACGGAAGCAATGGCTTCCGCGAGCGTCCCGCGGGTCCGGACCTCGACAAACACGATTGTGCAGGGCGACTTCCAACGGGGCGTTAACGCCACGACATCGAGTTCGCCGCCATTTGCGCGGAACTGGCGGGCGAGAATGCGATAACCCTTCAGCCGCAGCCAGAATGCGGCAAACCACTCGGCCGCCGTCCCCCTTGCCCTCGCCTGTTCACGCCTTGCCGTCATCCGCCTTTTTCAGAACCAGAGCGCGGGCATAGACGGTCCTGCGCGGCAATCCCCGCTCGGCCGCCACTATGGCTGCGGCTTCCTTGACGGGGTGGTCCTGCATGACAGCCAGCAAACGCGCGTCGAGCCTTGCCTCATTGTCCGCCGTCATGGTTGCTGCCTCATCCGCGGCCGGGGGCGCGACGAGGACAACGATTTCGCCCCTGACCTGCGGTTCGGCCTCGTAGTGGGCAATCAAGGCATTTAATGGGCAGCGCCTGATGTCCTCGTGAAGCTTGGTGAGTTCCCGCGCGACGCAGGCCTGCCTGTCGCCGAGGACGGCCTTGAGATCATGCAGCATCTCGACGAGGCGCGAGGGTGCCTCGAAGAAGACAAGGGTCGCGGGGATGTTCTCGAGTTCGCGAATTTCCCGGCGCCGCTCGTTGGATTTCGCCGCGAGGAAGCCTGCAAAGAAAAAGCGACCCGCCGGCAGGCCCGAGACCGTCAGGGCGGCGAGGACCGCAGAGGCTCCCGGAACGGGGAAGACATTTCGTCCAGCCTCTGCAGCGCGCTCCACGAGCGACTGGCCCGGATCGGAGACAAGCGGGGTTCCTGCATCGCTGACCAGCGCGACGCTGAGGCCCTGCTCGAGCTCCCTTAAAATCCTGTCATCCATCGCCTGGGCGTTATGCTCTCGGTATGAGTGCAGAGGGCGGGCAATTGCATGCATGGCGAGCAACCTGGCCGTCACGCGGGTATCTTCCGCGTAAAGCCGGTCCGCCGCCTTCAGGATATCCATCGCACGCAGTGTCAGGTCGCGGGCATTTCCGATCGGGGTCGCGACGAGGTAGAGCCCCGCCGCAAGCGGTGCGTCGGATTTACTTCGGCCCTCGCGGGAGCTAGTCTGTGGACCTTCACTCATTCCTCGCCGCCGCCAAAAGGGGTTGATGCCCGTGACTTCCTCCGTGATCCGCCATGCACCGTCCCAAGCCTTGAGGAACGCGCTTGCAGCCTTTGTCGTGCTGCTTGCGGGTGTCTTCCTGGGCGGATGCGAAACCACGTCCCTCTTTGGAAATGAAGCGCAGCCCACCGTCAAGGCACCAAAGCCGACGACCGTGGCGGCCAAGCCCGCGTCGCCCTCGGGGCCGGTGGTCGTGCCGACCGACGGGCAGGTGCGGGTCGCGATCCTTCTGCCCTTTTCGCACCCAGACCGCAACACGCGGGCGGTGTCGCAGGCGCTGCAGGATGCCGCGCAACTTGCGATGTTCGACATGGGTGCGCGGTCGATGGTGCTGATGCCGCAGGATACCGGCACGACGGCGGAAAGTGCCGCGGCTGCCGCCAATGCCGCGATCGACAAGGGGGCGGAGCTGATCCTCGGGCCGCTGCTTGCCAATGACGTTCGTGCTGTTGCCCCCGTGGCGCGCGCGCGCGGCGTGCCGGTCATTGCCTTCTCCACGGATCGCACTGTCGCCGGAGATGGCGTCTTCCTGCTCAGCTTCCTTCCAGAGCAGGAGGTGACCCGGGTGGTGAACCATGCGATGTCGCAGGGACGGCGCCGCTTCGTTGCGCTCGTTCCCGCATCGCCCTACGGGCAGCGGGTGGAAGAGGCCTTCCGAATCGCGGTCGCGCAAGCCGGTGGTGAGGTCGTCGCCGTGCAGAGCTACGAGAACAACGCGCAGTCGCTCGAGCCGGCCGTGAAGGCCGTGTCGAAGCTCGGGTTCGACAGCGTCTTCCTGCCTGAGGGCGGCCTGATGCTGCGCAGCCTCGGGCCCATCCTGTCGGTACATGGCGTCGATTCGCGCAAGGTACAGTTCCTGGGCACCGGCATGTGGGACGATCCGGCGACAGCACGCGAGATCTCTCTGGCCGGGGGCTGGTATGCCCTGCCGCCGCAGGAGCAGCGGGCGAATTTCCAGACGCGCTACCAGCAACTCTATGGCTCACGGCCGCCCAAGATCGGCTCGCTGGCCTATGACGCGATTGCGCTTGCCGCCACGCTTGCCAATGGCCGGGCCGGCCAGCGCTACACGCGCACCACCATTGCCGATCCCAACGGCTTTGCCGGCATCGATGGCATCTTCCGCTTCCGGTCGGACGGCATGACGGAGCGCGGGCTTGCGGTGTTCCAGATTGCCGAGGGCGGTCCGCCGACCATTGTCAGCCCGGCCGCGAACACGTTCCAGACGCCCGGCTTCTGAAGGCTCAAGCCAGAAGCTGGCGCAGGACCGCGTTCAGGACAAGACGGCCTGACGGGGTCGCCGCCAGCCTGCCCTCGGTTGAAACCAGAAGGCCCTGGTCGCGCAAGGTGCGGATCCTGCCTTCGGGCAAAGACTGGCCAGTTGCGCGTTCCAGTGCGCGCAAGTCGATGCCTTCAGTGAGGCGCAGGCCCATCAGCACCGCCTCGGTAAATGCATCGGCGGGTGCTACAGGTTCCCATGACTTCACGCCGTGGCCGTCACGGTCGACATGAGCGAGCCAGTCTTCCGGCGACCGCAGCGTCTCGGTGGCGACCCTGCCGCCGCCCATGCCGATACGGCCATGCGCGCCGGGGCCAATGCCGATGTAATCGCCATAGCGCCAATAGAGAAGATTGTGCCTCGACTCCTCGCCGGGCCTGGCGTGATTTGAAATCTCGTAGGCCGGACGACCGGAGGCCTGCAGGCGCTGCTGCGTGAGTTCGTACATGGCCGTCGAGATCTCGGGGGCCAGTTCCTTCATCAGTCCCCGGGCGCGGGCGGCGTGGAAGGGCGTGCCTTCCTCGAAGGTGAGCTGGTAGAGCGCGTAATGCGCGCAGCCCACGGCCAGTGCGCGGGTCAGCTCGGCGTCCCAGGCCTCGAGCGACTGCGCGGGACGGGCGTAGATGAGATCGAAAGATACGCGTTCAAACACGGATTGCGCGAGGTCCACCGCGCGCATGGCCTCATCCACGGTGTGCATGCGGCCCAGCGCGCGCAGGTCGACCTCATCGAGCGCCTGCACGCCGAGCGAGAGCCGGTTGACGCCTGCGTCGCGATAGATGCGGAAGCGGTCAGCCTCGACGCTGGTCGGGTTGGCCTCGAGCGTGATCTCGATCCCGGGTTCGAAGCCGAAGCGCTGCCTCGCCGCGTCGATGACAGCGCGTACGCATTCGCCCGGCATGAGCGAAGGTGTGCCGCCGCCGAAGAAGATCGAGGCAAGCGCGGGTCCGCTGTCGAGGCGCGCTGCGACCGTCTGCAATTCGCGGACCAGTGCCGCGGCATACGCGTCGGCATCGATGCGCGCCCGCACGTGGCTGTTGAAGTCACAGTACGGACATTTCGAAAGGCAGAAGGGCCAATGCACATAGAGCCCGAGCGGCCTGTTCGCGCGCTCAGCCAAGGCAGGCCTCGACAAACTGGCGAAAGGCGCGCGCCCGGTGCGACATGGCGTGCTTGGCGGCGGGCTCCATCTCACCAAAGGTGAGGCCATGGCCTTCAGGCACGAACATGGGATCGTAGCCGAAGCCGCGGGTCCCGCGCGGCGGCCAGACAAGCTCGCCGTCGATGCGGCCCTCGAAGCTTGCCTCGACGCCATCGGGCCAGGCGATCGCAAGCGCGCAGATGAACCATGCAGCCCTCGAGGTGCGTCCTGACGCCTGCATGCGACGGTTCACCTCTTCCATGGCCAGCGCAAAATCCTTTGAGGGTCCGGCCCAACGCGCGGAGTAGATTCCCGGTGCGCCGTCGAGCGCCTCGACGCAGAGACCGGAATCGTCGGCGAGCGCGGGCAGGCCCGCGCCGCTGGCGGCCGCGCGCGCTTTCAGCAAGGCGTTGCCGATGAATGTGGGCTCAGTCTCTTCGGGTTCCGGCAGTCCCAGTTCGCCAGCGGAGACGGCCTGCAGTTTCCACGGCGCGATCAGCTCCGCGATCTCGCGGACCTTGCCCTGGTTGTGGCTCGCGACCACGAGCCTCTGGCCTGTGAGCTTGCGGACCATGGCTAGCCGGCGATCGCCTTTTTCTGTCGTTCAACCAGCGTCATGATCCCCTGCCGGGCGAGACCCATCAGTTGTGCGAAGGCCTCCTCGGTAAAGGGATCGCCCTCGGCGGTGCCCTGGATCTCGACGATGTGGCCCCTGCCCGTCATGACGAAGTTCGCATCGGTGCCTGCGCTTGAGTCTTCTTCGTAGTCGAGGTCAAGCAGGCTGTTGCCGTTGTGGATGCCGCAGGAGATGGCGGCCACATGATCCTTCAGGGGTATTGAGCGGATCAGCTTGTCGCGCTGCATGAGTTCAAAGCATTTGTGCAGGGCCACGTAGGCGCCGGTAATGGCTGCGGTGCGCGTGCCGCCATCGGCCTGGATGACATCACAGTCGAGCACGATCTGGCGTTCGCCGAAGGCGGTCATGTCGGTCACGGCCCTCAGGGCGCGTCCGATCAGGCGCTGGATCTCGAGCGTGCGGCCCGACTGCTTGCCGGCGGCCGCCTCGCGGCGCATGCGCTCGCCGGTTGCGCGCGGCAACATGCCATACTCTGCCGTGACCCAGCCCTTGCCCGAGCCTTTCAGGAAGGGGGGGACCCCCATCTCGAGGCTGGCCGTGCACAGGACGTGGGTGCGCCCGAACTTCACGAGGCAGGACCCCTCGGCATGCGCGGAGACGCCAGGTTCCAGCGATACTTCGCGCAGTTGGTCAAATCGGCGGCCAGACGCACGCATGGCGGTTCCTTTGTCTTGAAGTTTGGGGGCTCAGACGCTACCTAGCCTCCCGAAACCCCCTTAGGCAATGGCAGTTTTCGCGCCGCGTACCGGTCCCCTCGTCCAGATGAATGACATCCCCTTGCCGAAAAACGCCCCTGTGGCGGCCAACCTGATCGCGGAGCTCAGCGATCGGTCCCGGGACATTTTCCGCAACATCGTCGAAGCCTATCTCGAGACGGGAGAGCCCGTGGGCTCGCGGACCCTCTCGCAGCGCGGGACCATCGCGCTCTCGCCGGCCTCGATCCGCAACGTGATGTCCGACCTCGAGCGTGCAGGCCTGCTCGATTCACCGCACAGCAGTGCCGGTCGCATCCCCACTCAGTTCGGCCTGCGGTTCTTCGTGGACGGGCTGCTCGAGGTGGGCAATCTCAACCCCGACGAGCGCAAAGGCATCGAGACGCAGCTTGCGGCAAGCGGAAGATCGATCAATGACGTTCTGACGCAAGCCTCGAGCATGCTCTCGGGGCTCAGCCAGTGCGCGGGGCTTGTCGTCACGCCCAAGCGCGATCCGGCCCTCAAGCATGTGGAGTTCGTCCCGCTTGCCCCGCAGCGTGCGCTGGTCATCATGGTGGGCGAGGACGGGTCGGTCGAGAACCGCATCATCGAGACGCCGAGCGGGGTCCTGCCCTCGTCCTACATCGAGGCGGGCAACTACCTGAGTGCGCGCATGCGCGGGCGCACACTCGAGGAGGTCCGGTCGGAAATCTTCTCGGAAATCGCGGCGCAGCGTGCGGAACTCGACGAGCTTGCGGCGCGGCTGGTGGCCACTGGGCTTGCGGAATGGGCAGGGCGGCCGGGCGCGCTTGCCAGCCCGTCGCTGATCGTGCGGGGCCAGTCGAAACTGCTCGATGACGTGCGGGCCACGGGTGAACTTGAGCGCGTTCGGCACCTTTTCGATGACATCGAACGCAAGAGCGACCTGATCCAGATGCTGGAGCTTGCAAAAAAGGGCGATGGCGTGCGCATTTTCATCGGCTCGGAAAGCAACCTCTATTCGCTGTCGGGATCTTCGGTTATTGCTGCGCCCTATGCCGACCGGACGCAGACCGTCGTCGGCGTGATCGGCGTGATTGGCCCCACGCGCATCAATTATGCGCGCATCGTGCCCATGGTCGATTACACAGCGCGCGTCATCAGCCGCATCCTGAGCCAGCAGACCTGAACCGAACCAGTGGAACGCCAGACATGACCAGCAACACCCAGAACGAGAACGCTGCGACAGGCGACGCTACCGCGGAAGCGGACGACGGCAGGACGCCGGGCGAGGCCGCCGCCGCGGAGATTGCGCGCGAGGCTGCGCAGATTGCCGCGCTCCAGGCAGAACTTGCGGATTTCAAGGATCGCTACCTGCGTGCTGTTGCCGACACCGAAAACCTGCGCAAGCGGGCCGAACGCGAAAAGCAGGACGCGACGCAGTATGCGTTCAGCCGGTTTGCGCGTGAACTCCTGTCGGTTGCCGACAATTTAGAGCGTGCGCTCGAGGCGATGAAGCCGGAAAAGCGCGCCGGGCTTGCGCCGGAAGTGCTGTCCGTCGTCGAGGGCATCGAGGCGACCCAGCGGCAACTGCTTTCCGCATTCGAGCGCTTTTCCATCCGGCGGATCGAGGCGGTCGGCCAGAAGTTCAATCCGAACCAGCACGAGGCGATTGCCGAATTGCCGGTGCCGGGCCAGGCCGCGGGAACGGTCATCGCCGTGGCCGAGAACGGCTACATGATCGGCGAGAGGTTGCTGCGTGCGGCAAAGGTCGCGATAGCGGCTCAACTGCCCGAGGAAACCGCAAGGGCCGCGCCGGTCGCCCCGACCGGCGGAACCATCGACACGTCGGCCTGAGGTCGCGTCGCCTAGTTGTTCGAGCCGTTGCTGTTGCCGCCGTCGTCGTCATCATCCTTGTGGTGATGCCCGGAGGTGCCGAACCAGCCGTGCTCGCCGCCGTCACCTGACCGCCTCAGCCGTGCGTCACGCTCCTCGATCTTGAGAGGGCCGATCACCAGGAGGTAGATGACCGCGACAAAGAACAGGATGATCAGCACGGCGACCCAGCCGTTGCCTTCGATGGATACGGGCTTTGCCTCGGCGGCGGCGGGCTCGACCATTGCAAACAGCGCCACGGCCGCGAGCTCGAGCTTTTCGATGATGTTCCTGAAAGCCATTGCCTGTTGCCCCTCCTCCTGGCTGCAAGCCCGCTCGCCTGTATGGCGCGGCGTCGTGGCGAATGTGTGGCCGGGGTTGCGGGCTCGCCTGATTTGGCGGGTCCCTGTCCCGTTTTGGCGCCCTCGCCTGCCAAAATTTCGCGCATTGGCTGAGGGGGCATGCCTTGCGGGGTGCGGACCGCACCCCTATATGTGGCCCTGAAAGCCGCGAGAAATCGAGGCTCCCCTGAACAGAAGCAAGACCCTGAACTCCCTGGGAACGGCGCGGGTGCTTTCGCACACACCAAGGCCCGGACCGTTTGCCGAACAATGAGGATGTGAACTATGTCGAAAGTCATTGGCATCGACCTTGGAACCACCAATTCGTGCGTCGCCATCATGGATGGCGGGCAGCCGAAGGTGATCGAGAACTCGGAAGGCGCGCGCACGACGCCGTCTATTGTTGCCTTCACGAAGGATGGAGAGCGCCTCGTTGGCCAGTCGGCCAAGCGCCAGGGCGTCACGAATCCGGAGCACACGTTCTTCGCGATCAAGCGCCTGATCGGTCGCAAGTTCGAGGACCCGATGACCCAGAAGGACATCGGCATGGTCCCCTACAAGATCATCAAGGCCGACAATGGCGACGCCTGGGTGGCCGGCCGCGACAACGAGAAGCTCTCGCCGTCGCAGGTGTCGGCGTACACGCTGCAGAAGATGAAGGAAACCGCCGAGGCCTTCCTCGGCGAGAAGGTCACGCAGGCCGTGATCACGGTGCCCGCCTATTTCAACGACGCGCAGCGCCAGGCAACGAAGGACGCCGGGCGCATCGCCGGGCTTGAGGTGCTTCGCATCATCAACGAGCCGACGGCGGCGGCGCTGGCCTACGGCCTCGACAAGAAGCAGAGTGGCACGATCGCGGTCTATGACCTTGGTGGCGGCACGTTCGACATCTCGATCCTCGAGATCGGTGACGGGGTCTTCGAGGTGAAGGCGACGAACGGCGACACGTTCCTGGGCGGTGAAGACTTCGACATGCGCATCGTCGACTTCCTGGCCGACGAGTTCAAGAAGGACCAGGGCATCGACCTGCGCAAGGATCGCCTTGCGCTGCAGCGCCTGAAGGAAGCGGCCGAAAAGGCGAAGATCGAGCTTTCGTCGCAGATGCAGACGGAAGTGAACCTGCCCTTCATCACGGCAGACGCGTCGGGACCCAAGCACCTCAACACCAAGATCACGCGTGCAAAGCTCGAAACGCTGGTGGATGACCTCATCCAGCGCACGATCGCGCCGGTGAAGGCCTGCATGAAGGACGCGGGCGTGACGCCTGCGGACATCGACGAGGTGGTGCTGGTCGGCGGCATGATCCGCATGCCGAAGGTTCAGCAGATCGTGAAGGAATTCTTCGGCAAAGAGCCCCACAAGGGCGTGAACCCGGATGAAGTCGTGGCCGTGGGCGCTGCGATCCAGGCGGGCGTGCTGAAGGGCGAAGTCAAGGACGTGCTGCTGCTCGACGTGACGCCGTTGTCGCTGGGCATCGAGACGCTGGGTGGCGTGTTCACACGCCTCATCGACAAGAATACGACCATCCCGACCAAGAAGAGCCAGGTGTTCTCGACGGCCGAGGACGGGCAGACGGCGGTGACGATCCGCGTGTTCCAGGGCGAGCGCGAGATGGCGAAGGACAACAAGTTCCTCGGCCAGTTCGACCTCGTCGGGATCCCGCCCTCGCCGCGCGGCATGCCGCAGATCGAGGTGACGTTCGATATCGATGCGAACGGGCTCGTGACGGTCGCCGCCAAGGACAAGGCGACCAACAAGGAGCAGAACATCCGCATCCAGGCGTCGGGTGGCCTGACCGAAGCCGAGATCCAGCAGATGATGCGCGACGCGCAGGAACACGCCAGCGAGGACAAGAAGCGGCGTGAACTTGTCGAGACGCGCAACCGTGCCGAGGCTGCGGCCCATGACATCGAGAAGAACCTCAAGGAGCATGGCGACAAGCTCGGGGCTTCCGACAAGAGCGCCATCGAGGCCTCCATTGCCGATGTGCGCGAGGCGCTGAAGGGCGAGGACGCGGACGTCATCAAGGCGAAGACGGATGCGATGCTGCAGGCGTCGATGAAGATGGGCGAGGCCATGTACAAGGGCATGAACCCGGATGGTGCAGCTGGCGCCGCGGATGGCGGCCCCTCGGCGCCGGGCGGGTCGCAGCCCGACGATGGCGTCGTTGACGCGGATTATGAAGAAGTGAACGACGAGAAGAAAAAGGGAGGGTCGCGTTAACCCCGCAGCCCCAAGATGACGGGCCTGCGCCGGCTTGATGGCCGGGGCGGGCTCCTTCACTCCCACCCCTCACGGGTGTTCCGAGCAGATCCATGTCGAAGCGCGATTTCTACGACGTATTGGGCGTGCAGAAGCGGGCGACCGCCGACGAGCTCAAGTCTGCCTATCGCAAGAAGGCGAAGGAACTGCACCCGGACCGCAATCCGGATGACCCGAAGGCGGACCAGCAATTCAAGGAACTCAACGAGGCCTATGACGTCCTGAAGGACGATCAGAAGCGTGCGGCCTATGACCAGTTCGGCCACGGCGCGTTCGAGGGTCCCGGCGGTGCGCGCGGCGGCGGGCCGGGCGGCTTCGACTTCTCGACTTCCTTCACGGATGTGTTCGACGACCTGTTCGGCGAGTTCATGGGCGGGCGGCGCGGCGGTGGCGGCGGCAACCGGGCGCAGCGCGGGTCGGACCTGCGCTACAACATGGAAATCTCGCTCGAGGACGCGTTCGCCGGCAAGACCGTGCCGATCCGCGTGCCGGGTTCGGTTGCCTGCGAACCGTGCGGCGGGACCGGTGCCGAGCCTGGAACCAAGCCGCAGACCTGCACGACATGCTCGGGCATCGGGAAGGTGCGCGCGCAGCAGGGCTTCTTCACGATCGAGCGGACCTGCCCCACCTGCCAGGGTCTGGGGCGGATGATCAAGAACCCGTGCCGCGCCTGCTCGGGCGCGGGCCGCGTTGTAAAAGAGCGCACGATCAATGTCAGCATCCCGCAGGGCGTTGCCGACGGCAATCGCATCCGCCTGCCCACCGAGGGCGAGGCGGGCCTGCGTGGCGGGCCGAAGGGCGATCTCTACATTTTCCTGTCAGTCTCGCCCCACCCGCTCTTCAAGCGCGAGGAGGAGAACCTCCATTGCCGCGTGCCGGTGAGCCTGACGACGGCGGCGCTGGGCGGGCATGTCGAGGTGCCGACACTTGGCGGCGGACGGGCGCGGATCTCGATCCCTGAAGGCACGCAGTCGGGCAAGCAGTTCCGCCTGCGCGGCAAGGGCATGCCTGGCCTGCGCGGGCAAGGGCCGAGCGGGGATCTTTTCGTCGAGGTCTCGGTCGAAACGCCCGTGAACCTGAACAAGAAGCAGCAGGACCTGCTGCGCGAGTTCGAGAAGGCCGGCAGCGAGAAGAACTCGCCCGAGACGACGAACTTCTTCGCGCGGCTGAAGGAATTCTTCAACGACCCGAAGGACTGAGGTCCTCAGGCCGCATCCAGCACGGCAGCAAATCCGGTTTCGGTTCCCACGGCGAGGCTTGAGCCGTCGGGAGAGAACGCCATGCAACTGATGGGCGGAAGGTCGCGTGCGACGGTTCCGGCCTCTTCCTCGCCGATCCACTGCATCCAGACCTGGCCGTCGGCCGTGCCCGCGGCGACGAGATCGAACTCGGGATGGGTCGCGACGACCTGGATGATCGCCTCGCTTTCGGGGCCGACCTGCAGCGGGTCGCGGCCCATCGGGCCGTTGCGGCCGGTGAAGGGCCAGCCGATGACCTGCGGGGCGCCTGCCGTCATCAGCACCTTGCCGCGGTGTTCCCAGGCCATCGACTTGACCTTGGCGGGATAGCCGGTCATGCGCATGTCGGCGGCGTCCTCGATGCGCCAGCCATGCAGCGCGCCTTCCTGCATGGTGGTGACGAGGAACTTTCCTTCGGGGCTCCAGGTGATGGCGAGATGCGAGCCCTTCCAGTTCAGCATGGTCGGTGCCTGGGTCGCGGATTTCGTCCACCAGAGCGAGGCGCCGTTGTAGTGCGAGACGGCGATGCGCCTGCCCTTCGGGTCGAAGGCGACGCCGGTTGCCGTCGAGGGGTGCGTGAAGCGGCCGATGACCTGGTTGCCGTCCAGCACGATGGCGTCCTTGCCCAGCGTGAAGGCCACGAGGCCGGTGGCCTGGGATGTGGCGATCGACTCGATCCACTTACCCTTCTGCTCGAAGAGCACCTGGCTCTCGCCGCCCGGGATCGTCAGCATGAGGCGTCCGTCATCGCCGCCCGACAGGAACCCGCCGCGCGGGTGGACGCCGAGCGAGAGAACGGCGCCCTTGTGGACCTCAGCGGCCGTGGGCTCGTGTTCGTCGGCGAAAAACCGCAGCGAACCGTCGCCGCAGGCAAAGGCGCCGATGCCGACGCTGTCGAAGGCGCAGGCCACGACGGGCGCGTCGAGTGACCAGGAGCGGCCTCCTGCGAGTGTTGGCTCTCTCATCCCGGTCACGCCACGCAGGCGGCGAAGCCGCTCTCGAGCTCGGCCTCGTCAAGGTTGCGGCCAATGAAGACGATGCGGCTGAAGCGCTTCTCGTCGTCCTTCCAGGGACGCTGGAAGTCGCCTTCCATCACCATGTGCACGGCCTGGAACACCAGCCGCTCGTCGCGCCCGCGGACGTCGAGGATCCCCTTCATGCGCAGGATGTCCTGCCCCTTCTGCTGCAGCAGGCCCTGCAGCCAGCTGGTCACGCGGTTGGCGTCGAGGGGCTGGTTGGTCGACAGCGACACGGAGCGGATGTCGATCTCGTGCTCGTGGTCGTGCTCGTCGGGCTCGAGCAAATGCGGCTCGAGCTCGAGGGCGCGCGACAGGTCGAAGGCGCCGCGGTCGAGGACCTTGTCGAGTTCGATCGCGCAACGCTGGGTGTAATGGATCGGGGCGATGGGATTGATCTGACGGATCACGCGTTCGACGCGCGCGAGCTCGTCCTTTGACACCAGGTCGGTCTTGTTGAGGATGAGCTGGTCGGCGAAGGCCACCTGTTCATGCGCCTCCTTTGAATCCTTAAGCCGCTGGAGAATGTGCTTGGCGTCGATGACCGTCGTGACCGAGTCGAGGCGCGTGCGGGCCTTGACGTCGTCATCGACGAGGAAGGTCTGCACGACCGGCGAGGGGTCTGCCAGGCCCGTCGTCTCGACGAGGATCGCGTCGAACTTCTCCTTGCGCTTCATCAGGCCGCCGAGGATGCGGATCAGGTCGCCCCGCACGGTGCAGCAGATGCAGCCGTTGTTCATCTCGAAGACTTCCTCGTCGGTGTCGACGATCAGGTCGTTATCGATGCCGATTTCGCCGAACTCGTTGACAATGACGGCATAGCGCTTGCCGTGCTGCTCGGTCAGGATACGGTTCAGCAGCGTGGTCTTGCCGGCACCGAGATAGCCGGTCAGCACGGTCACGGGAACTTGGGATGACATTTCAGACTCCGGAACTTTCCGGCGTCATGAACCCTCAGCCATCGCGCCAGTCAAGAGGCGTGTGTTGTGGCGCATCATCCCGATATAGGTCGGGGCCGGCCCTCGGGCGTCTGACAGTGCGTCGGAGTAGAGCTGGCCGCCGATCCGGGCGCCCGTCTCGCGGGCGATCTGCTCGATCAGCCGTGGATCTGTGATGTTTTCCACGAAAAGCGTCCTGATCTCTTCCCGACGGATCTGCTCGATCAGGCGCGCGACGCCCTTGGCAGAGGCCTGGGCTTCCGTCGATGTCCCGAGGGGAGCCAGGAACGTCACGCCGTAGGCGCTGCCAAAATAGCCGAAGGCGTCGTGCGAGGTGATCACGCGGCGCCGAGCCTGCGGGATCGCAATGAGGCTCTTGCGGATCTCGGCGTCGAGCAGGCGGAGCTCGGCTTCATAGGCTTTGGCGCGCGACCTGTAGGCCGCCGCATTGGCAGGGTCGGCCCTGGCCAAAGCCTCGGCGATGTTGGACACATACACGACAGCGTTGCGAGCGTCCTGCCAGGCGTGGGGGTCGACGCCGCTGCCATGGCTGTGCTTGTGACCGTGGCTGTGGCCATGGCCAGCATGCTTCAGCGGCAGAGGCTTGACGGATTTCGAGACCTCGATGATCGACGCCTTTGCCCCGGATGATTGCGCGAGACGTTTCATCCAGGGCTCGAACCCCAGACCATTGGCGAGGATGATGTCGGCGGCGGCAAGCCTGCGGGCGTCGGCGGGCGTGGGCTCGAAGCCGTGTGCGTCGCCGTCGGGACCGATCAGCACTGTCAGCCTTATGTCCTCGCCGCCAACGCGCTCGGTCATGTCGCCCAGGATGGAGAAGCTGGCGACAATTTCGAGCGGTTTGGCGCCTGCGGGCGCAATCCAGGCGAACAGAAAGCCCAAGAGCAAACAGGTGACACGTGTCATCGTCGCGCCTCCTTCGGGTCGTGATAATGGGGGCGCCTGAGCAGTCTTGCCAGAAGACCGGAGCGGGTGCCCAGAATGATCGAGCCGATATAGATCGCTGCTGCGGTCATTACGATTGACGGGCCCGAGGCGAGCTCGACGTGGAAAGAGACGAGCAGGCCGGTCAGGCTTGCGACCATGGCAAAGATCGTGGCCGTGACGATGATCGTTCCCAGGTTCTCGGACCAGAATCGGGCGGCCAAAGCCGGCAGCATCATCAGGCCAACGGCCATCAGTGTGCCGAGGGCCTGGAAGGCTGCGACGAGGTTCAGCACCACAAGACCCATGAAGATGGCGTAGGCCCAGCCGCCGCCCGCCCCTACCGCGCGCGCAAAGATGGGGTCAAAACATTCCAGCGCGAGAGGCCTGAATATGGCTGCCATGAGCAACATCGAGAGCGTGCCCACGCTTACAACCAGAAACAGGCCCTCGTCGTCGACGGCGAGGATCGAGCCAAAGAGGATGTGAAGGAGGTCAACCGACGACCCTGCGGCCGAGACGATCAGCACGCCGAGGGCAAGGCTTGCCAGATAGAAGCCTGCGAGGCTTGCGTCTTCCTTCATTCCCGTCGTGCGTGCCGTTGCACCGGCAAGAAGGGCGACCACAAGACCGGCGACAACGCCGCCGAGGCTCATCGCCCAGACCGACAGGCCCGAGAGCAGATAGCCGATTGCAACGCCCGGCAGGACGGCGTGGCCGATGGCGTCTCCCATCAGGCTCATCCGCCTGAGCACGAGAAAGACTCCGATCGGGCCGGCTCCGAGGCTGAGCGCGAAGCATGCCACCAGCGCGCGGCGCATGAACTCGAAGTCCATGAATGGCGACACCAGGAGGTCGTAGTACGCGCTCATGCGTGGGCGTGGCCTGTGTGATCGTGATGGTGCTGGGGCGCGCGTTCTCCATCGCGGGCCCAGCGGTCGGTCATCGCCTTGGCCTTGATCAAGTTGTCCTGCGAGAGGGTCTCGGCTGTCGGACCCCAGGCAACGCGCTCGCGCGCGAGCAACAATGTCTGCGGGAAATGTTGCCGGATGAAGGTAATGTCGTGCAGCACCGCGATCACGCTGCGACCATCCTTGTGCCAGCCATGCACCAGAGCCATGAGCTCGTCGGTCGTCCGCTCGTCCAGCGAGGCAAAGGGTTCGTCGAGCAGGATCACGCGTGCGTCCTGCAGGATGAGGCGCGCGAAAAGCGTGCGCTGCCACTGCCCCGTCGAGAGGGCGGCAATGGGTGCGTGCTCGTAGCCATCAAGGCCCACATTTGCGATGCAGGCCCGGGCGCATTCGCGGTCGACCTTCGAGATCGTGCGGAAGGCTCCGGTGCGCTGCCACGCGCCGAACATGACGGTCTGCAGAACCGATACCGGAAAGCTGCGATCAATCTCGGGTGCCTGCGGCAGGTAGGCGAATTGCCGCGGCGAGACATGCGCGGTGTCGATGCGCCCGCTGCTGAGCGGCATCAGACCCATGATCGCCTTCATCAACGTGCTCTTGCCGGCACCGTTGGGACCGGCGATCGCTGTCAGGGTCCCGGGCTCGAAGGCCCCCGACACGTGATGGACGGCCGGCAGCCTGCGGTAGGCAACCACGACGTCCGTCAGGGTAATCGCAGGGGTCATGCCATTGCCCAGACATAGCCGAGCCAAAGCGCGGCTGCCGCGACGGCTACCGGGGCCAGGCGGTCAAGAAGGCCTGCCGAGAGAAGGTTGTGATCGCGCATGAGGGGCTGATGTGCTGAAATCCTGTGCATGCTAGCATGCCACGCGGACATCGGAGAATGGTTTTTTGCCTCGCGCGCGGCGGCACGTTAGTTTTACAGATTGCCGATTCCCAACGCTGCGCGGTGACATCCATGCATCCCTTCGACCGCCTCCATGCCCAGGTCCTTGCCCGCAAGTCGGCTGACCCGGTCCAGTCCTACACGGCGAAGCTTCTTTCCGAGGGCACGGCCAAGTGCGCGAAGAAGGTTGGCGAGGAGGCCGTGGAAGTCGCCATTGCGTGCCTGGGCGATGACTACAAGGCGAAGGTCGCGGAGTCGGCGGACCTGCTGTATCATCTCTGCGTATTGTGGGCGGCGGCCGGGGTGAAGCCCGAGGATGTCTATGCCGAACTGCAGGCCCGCGAGGACCGCTCGGGGCTGGACAGCAAGGCGGCGCGGAAGGGTGTTGTGAAGTAGGTCGGCGCAAGCCCCCATCCGTCACGCCGCTCACGCGGCGTGACGGATGGGGGTGCGGCGCCTCAGGCGAGGCGCGGCAGCCAGGGCCAGGCGATGAGGGTGCCGATGGCCAGCTCGACGACGATGCCGGCGATGTTGGCGGCGTTGACGGCGTTCTCCAGCAGGGCCGAGAGGATGCGCGCCGCGGCTGCCATGATCCAGGCGGCAGCGACCGCCAGGAAGGCATGCGGTTCCTGAACGACCAGCGCATAGAGCGACATGCCGATGAAGATGCCGCCATAGGTCGCGCGGACCTCGGAGATCGAGTGTGCGAGGCCCGGCACAAGCTGCAGGCCCACGAGGCGCAGGGCTGCGTGCGGGGTCACGAAGCCGAGGAGACCGAGGGCGAGGCTCGCGGCAGCGCCGATCGTCGATAGCAGTTCCATGGTGTCCCCTTTTCTGTCAGACGAGGCCGGCTTCGACAGCCAGCGCCTTCAGCGAGACCTGCGGGCGGGGGCCGAAGTGCGAGATGACTTCGGCGGCCGCGATGCCGCCGAGACGGCCACAGACATCGAGCGGAAGCCCGCGCGAGAGGCCGAAGAGGAAGCCGGCCGCGAACTGGTCGCCGGCGCCTGTCGTGTCGATGACGCGGTCGACGGGCTCGGCGTCGATGATGTGCACGGCGCCGCCGTGGACGACAACAGATCCCTTGGCCGAGCGGGTGATGGCGGCGGTCTTGCCCCAGGTGCGGAAGGACTGGAAGGCGCCGTCGAACGTTGTCGCCTGGAACAGGGACTTCGCCTCGTCCTCATTGGCAAACAGGATGTCCACGTCGGTCTTCATGAGTTCGAGGAACTCCTCACGCCAGCGGCCGACGCAGAAGGGATCGGAGAGCGTCAGCGCCACCTTGCGGCCGGCGCTGCGGGCATGGGCGATGGCCGTGCGGATCGCTGCCTTGGTGGACGGGCTGTCCCAGAGATAGCCCTCGATGAAGAGGATGCTGGCATCGGCGATCCGGTCGGCCTTCATGTCGGGCGCGTGGAGGTCGGAGGCGCAGCCCAGGAAGGTGTTCATCGAGCGCTGGCCATCGGGCGAGACGAGAATGTGGCTTGAGGCGGTGGCGGTCGGGCCGGCGACGGGCCTTGCGTCAAAATCCACACCCGCCTTGCGGATGTCTTCGGCAAAGACCTGTCCCAGCCGGTCATCATTGACCTTGCCGATGAAGGCGGCCCTGCCGCCGAAGGAGGCGATGCCCACCATGGTGTTGGCGGCGGAACCACCGGAGGCCTCGACAGCGTCCTGCATCGACTTGCCAAGCAGTTCCGCGCGGAAGCTGTCGACCAGCGTCATGGCGCCCTTGGCGATGCCGTGGCGATTGAGAAAATCGTCCGTCGTGGCGGCGAGGATGTCGACGATGGCGTTGCCGACGGCCAGCACGTCGAATTTTGCTTGATGCATTGCCGTTTCCTTATACCTTTACGCGAAACAGATGGGCAGTGAGGTACAGGATCACTGCCCGCCGCACAACCAGAGCCATCCCGCACCCCCATGTTCTCCAGTGCCGCAGCCGCCCTGTCGCAGATGTTCGATGCCCGTTTCCGCGGGGTCTTCTGGCTGGGGCTTGGCGGCACGATCGCGCTGTTTGTCGGGCTCATGTTCGGGCTGCAATGGGTCGTCACGCATGTGCCTGATTTCGGCCTGAGCTGGGTCAAGGAGGCCTACCGGATCATTTCGGCGTCACTGCTCACGATCTCGTTCATCTTCCTCGGCGTGCCCGTGGCGCAAATATTCGCGAGCCTGTTCCTGGACCGGGTCGCGGCTGCGGTGGAGACAAAGCATTATGGCGGCGCGCGGCATGGGCCGGGCACGGGGTTCTGGGGCATGCTGAGGGCGGGGCTTTTATTCTCGAGCGTCAGCTTCGGGCTGAACCTTCTGTCCATTCCGCTGACGCTGGCCTCGTTCGGCATCGGTGCGGCGGTGATGTTCTTCGTCAACGGGTATCTTGCCGGGCGGACGTTCTTCGAGCTCGCGGCGCTGCGCCACCTGACACCTGCGGATGCGCGGCAGTTGCGGCGCACCCATCGCCTGCGCCTGTTCTTCGGCGGCGCGCTGATCGCGATGCTGTCGATGATCCCGTTCCTGAATTTCTTCGTGCCGCTGTTCGGTGCAGCGATGATGACCCATGAATTCAACAAGCTGGTGAAGGGCTGAGATGATGTCTGTGCGTGTGGTCGGGCTTTTCGTTGCGTGCGCCGCGCTCGGTGGCTGCCAGACGCTGAATGACCTTACCGGGCGCGCTGCGCCTGCAGCGCCCGAGGCTGCGTCCGTTGCCGACACGCCCGCCACCGGCCCTGCCCTTGCGGCGCCGGCCGTTGCCGCGGGTGGGGTGGCGGCGCTTGCGGGGCTTGATGCGGGCCGCCTGCTGCAGCAATGGGGCGAGCCCACGGTGCGACGGCGCGAGGCGGGCGCAGAGTTGTGGACCTATGGCAAGCCGCGCGCGGGCTGCACGGTGCTGGTCTATCTCTATCCGAACGCCGGCGGCGCCATGACAGTGACGCGCAGCGAGGCGCTGCCGGGTGGCACGGGGCCTGATGCCGTGATGGCGTGTGCGCGCGCCAACGCGCTGTCGCCGACGAGCTGATGGCGCCCTAGAGCACGCGCTCGAAGGGCGCGAAGTCCTGCCGGCCCTCGACCTCGCGATGGTTCTTCAGCGCCCACCAGACGCTCGGGAAGGCGAGTTCGTTCCACGGAATCTCCTCCCACGCGAAGAGGCGCACCTCGAGGCTCTCCGTGCCGGCGGCGAATTCCTCGCGGGCCAGTGTCGCCCGATAGATGAGTTGCACCTGCGAGATTCGCGGCACGGCGTACATGCCGAGCAGGCGCTCGATGACGATGGGAGCCTGCGCCTCTTCCCAGGCTTCGCGCATGGCGCCTGCGGCGGGTGCCTCCTGTTCCTCGAGATAACCCGCGGGAATCGTCCAGAAACCGTGCCGTGGCTCTATCGCGCGACGGCAGAGCAGGATTCGTCCGTGCCAAGAACAAACGGCACCGGCCACAATCTTCGGGTTTACATAGTGGATGTGGCCGCACGCGGTGCAGACGTGCCGTTCCATGTTGTCCCCGTCAGGTACGCGGCGCTCAAAGCTGCAACAGGTGCGCGGTGAAGGTGTCGGGGGAAAGGCAGTGTCCATAATGTCACTTGTCCTGCAAGCGCGTTCCGGTTCAAATTCCAGATGAATCCTCGCACGCGCGTGCGATTATTTCACCGGACCGGGAAAATGGCAAAGAGCTTCGACCTGGCGACCTCGCCCAGCCACCTGCTGCGACGCGCGAACCAGTTCGCCAATGATCTGTATACGAATGAAGTAGACGGCTCGGCGCTGACGCAGCGGCAGTTCGCGGTGCTCTTTGCGATCGACAAGCGCGAGGGCGCAAGCCAGACCGAGCTTGTGCAAGCGACCGGCATCGACCGATCGACGCTGGCCGACATGATCGTGCGCATGCAGAGCAAGGAGCTTCTTGCCCGCAAGCGCACGGATGAAGACCAGCGCGCCAATGCCGTGCGCCTGACGCCGGTGGGCCGCCGCGCGCTTCGTGCGGCGATGCCTGCCATGCTGCGCGCGGAGGCCGGCATCCTCAACGTGCTGCCGCAGCGGCTGAGGGCCGAGTTCATCAAGGCGCTGACCATGATCGCGCAGGCCGCGACCGACGCGCAGATCGCGGCGGAGGAAGAAAAGGCCAAGGCGAAGGCGAAGAAGAAGCGCTGAGGGCGAGTGGCCCCCATCCGTCACGCCGCTGCTGCCCCTACATCATTCAAATAAAACGCCGTCATGGCCGGGGGCGCGGCAGCGCAACCCGGCCACCCAGGGAGCTTGGGCATTTTGCTCGCAGCCGTGCGACCGGCGCATGACTTCGAGGCGCTGGGCGGCGGCTCAGATGATTGCGGATGTACTGGGTGGCCGGGTTGCGCTGCCGCGCCCCCGGCCATGACGGGTTTTGAATTGGTTGCGCACAAGGTCAAGGTGGCCCCCATCCGTCACGCCGCTGCTGCCCCTACATCATTCAAATAAAACGCCGTCATGGCCGGGGGCGCGGCAGCGCAACCCGGCCATGACGGGTTTTGAATTGGTTGGGATTAAGTGAGGGGCTGGCCTCAGTCGTCGAAGCCGATGAAGGTGACGGCCTCGTCGACGGATTCGCGTCGGGGCACCACGGCGTTCGCGGAACCGCGGCGGCTGCGGGAAATGCACAACACATTCCTGTTGAAGGGCTGACCAGTGGCGCCGTGTTGCGCCCCGATGCTTGCATTCAAGTCAACCTGTCGGATAGTAGGCGCAATCGGGGTTTCAAGATGGCTTCATGCGTGTAGACCCAGTCCAGCTCTCCTCCCTCATCGGCGACATTTATGAATGCGCGCTCGAGCCCTCGCGTTGGAACGACACGCTAACCCGCTTTGTCTCGACATTCAGCCCCCCCGACTGGGATGTTGCGGCGCTCATGTGGGAGGGGGTCAATCGTCCGGGCGTTCGTTGGGTTGGGACCACCGGCCTGGTCGCTTATGCCATCCAGGGCTATGAGATGGTGTTCGCCGGCACCAACGTGTGGAGCACGAAGACCGGAGACCTGCCATTGGGTGAGGTGCTGGACACGGATGCCCTGGTCTCGCGCGCAGAGTTCCTGAAGAGCGATCTCTACCAGAAATTCCTCAAAACCTGGGGCATGGAACTCGCGCTTTTCGTCATCTTCGAGCGCGCAGGGCACGAGCAGCTGGCGCTGGCGATGCCGGGGCCACCCAACAGGCCCATGGCGCACTTGCAACGAGGCTTGCGCCTTATTGCACCACATGTGCAGCGTTCGGTTCGGATCAGTCATGGTATCGCCGAGGCAAACCTGCGCTCTGCTGGCGCAGAAGCGGCACTCAACCTTGGACATGTGGCAATCATTGCCGTCGATGCGAATATGGGGGTTGTGAGCAGCAACGAGAGAGCAAACGAGCTCGCCTGTTCCACCATGTTCACGCTCAAGAACAAGCGTCTTGTCTTTGCCGACGCGGGTTCCCAAAAACTCCTTATGTCACTTGCGGAGCGCGAAGCGCCGTCAAGCGAGGCGTTTCGGGTTGAAGCCGCAGATGGTACGCTCTATGCGGTGCTCGCCATGAACATTCGCCCGCAGAAACAGCCTGTCCTCGGTGGCTGGATCGAGGGCGCCCGCGTGCTTGTCTCCATTTCGCGGCCGCACCAGGCTCCGCTCATCGAAGTCGACCGACTGAAGGCATGGTTCGATCTCACGCCTGCCGAGGCGAGGCTGGTCGTCGCGCTGGTGAGCGGCAAAAGCACGACCGCGTACGCATCAGAGCGTGGTGTGACGATTGATGCAGTTCGGTTCCTCCTGAAAAACGTCTTCAGCAAGACCGGTGCCCGAAATCAATCCCAACTCATGACACTCGTCACACAAGTGCCTCAGGCCTGAGCCGACCTACCCGAACAGGTAGTGCCGCTTCCCACCCCTTCTGCGATCTTCACCGCAGAAGCTGACGAAAAGGGAATGGAGCGGAAGAATGATCACCAGAACTTCGACCATCGCACTCGCCGCTTTTGCCATCGCTACATTGAACGCCCATGCCGGGCCACCGCGGCAGGACCCCGGCACGACGCTGCGGCCGGGCAACCTGACCCCAGGCGTGGGGCCGAACCAGCCGGTCCAGGTCAATGGCACCTGCACGCATTCCGCGCCGGTCCGCGATAACGCAGGGCAAGTCTATGAAGGCCTGGTCGTTTGCGCCAATCCGCGCGATGCAACATTCACATTCGTGTCGGAGGGGCCCGGCACGAACTATGCGCTCAGGATGACGGCGCCGGCAGCACACTGCTCGCCGATCCAGTACCAGATCTGGACGCCAGGCGAGGGTGGTTCCGTGTATGGCAAGACCCGCTTCCTGAACCGCACCGAAAGCGAAGTCGTGCCCATCGGCAACTCGTTCGCGCGCGGCAACATCACCGTGGCCATTCGCGTGCTGGGAAAGATGGAAGGGTGCAACGTCGGCGCCATCTCAAGCTGGGGCGGCGTCGTGGAACTCGTGTACCTGCCGTAACAACACTGACGACAACAAACGTGTCATTTCAACGGAGGCAAATCAACATGTCGACCAACCTGGCAATTGCCGCGCTTGTGGCGGCCGGCTTCGGTGTTCTTTCAATTCATGCTGCCATGGCGGTGCCGGCACAGATCGGCGCAACCTGCGAGTCATCGAGCCGCATTCCGAACTCGCAGTGGACGACCTGCGAATCCCGCACGCCTGCAACCTACACCTTTTACTCCGCGGGCCCAGGGATCCCCTATTCGCTGAGCATGACAGCGCCGTCCGGGCACTGTTCCGCGGTCAGCTATCAGGTCTGGTCGAGTGGCGGCGGCATGCTGGGAAAGACCCAACGCTTCCTGAACGCTGGTGAGCGTGACGTCGTCGGCATCGGCAGCACATTCCCCACCGGCAACATTACCGTCGTCATTCGCGCGGTTGGCCAGATGGGCGGTTGCAACGTGGGTGCCATGCACAGTTGGGGTGCCATTGTCGATGTCGCGGCGGTCGCCGTTCCCGTTCTTCCGACCGCAACACCCGTCGGTCCGACGGCCGTTCCCGCCAGGCCTCCGGTCGCTCAGCCGGTTCAGCAGTAGCCGCTTTCATTCGGTTGACCGGTCATCCGCAATGGTGGCCGGGCATCCGTGCCTGAAGAGCGCCGCTGCTTAATCGAACCCGACGAACACGACGGCTTCGTCCACGCTTTTTCGCTTCGACACCACCGCGTTGGCCGGGAAGGTGTCGTCGGGATAGCCCATGGCGACGCAGATCATGATGACCTGGTCATCCGGGATCTTCGCGTGTTCGCGCACGACGGGGGACTGCATGATGCCCTGGCTGTTGATGACGCAGCCCAGCCCGCGGGACCAGGCGGCGTTGACCAGCGCGTTGGTGACGGCGCCGCAGTCGAAGGGGGCGATGTCGCTGCCCTGGATGGTGCGGTCATAGGTGACGACGATCGAGACGGGCGCGTCGAACTGGCGGAAGCCGCGCAGGACCCAGTCCTTGCGCGCGGCCTGGTCGTGGCGCTCGATGTTCATGGCCGCGAAGAGCTGCTTGGCGATCTCGACCTGGCGCTCGCGGTGCTTGCCCTCATAGGCGCCGTGGCTGCGGAACTCGCGGGATTCGGGGACACCCGCAAGGTTGCGCTCGGTGTTGCCCTTGCGGATGCGGTCGAGGGGCGCGCCGGCGACCACGTGGAAATTCCAGGGTTGGGTGTTGAGCGAGGACGGGGCGCGCATGGCGAGTTCGATCACCTCGCGGATCAGCGCCTTTGGCACGGGCCTGTCCGTGAAGCCGCGCGTGCTGCGCCGGCCGCGCACGACGTCGTCGTAATTCATGGCGTGTCGCCTTCCCCTTCGTCTCAGACACGTATGTCGAGACGCGCGCCGGGACGCAACAGGCGATCGAGGGTCGGGGTCTGGCCTGGCGCGGGTGCGGGTGCGGGTGCGACGGATGTGGCTGGCGCGGGGGATGGCGCGGACGCGGGTGCGGACGCACGCGTAGGCGCGGCAGCGGCCGTTGGCGCGGCGGCGGGCTTCTGTTCGACCGCGCGCGGGGCGATCACGCGGGTCGGGTTCGCCGATTTGAGCGCGAGCGCCTCGAAGCCGCCGTCAGGCGCGGCTGGCGGGGTGCCGGCCTGTTGCGGGGCGCGCGTGGCCGGGGGCTCAGTGGCGAAGGTCTGGGCGGCGAGATGGGGCGGGAGGAAGGTCGTGCGCATGGCGCGATGATCGGCCGCGCATGGTTACTTTTGCGGAAATGATCGGGCTGCGGCGTTCGGGCGCGTTGAAGCGGGCGCGTATGTTCTTATATTGTTCCTCATTGGCGCGGCGGCACCCTCCCCTGTTTTCGGAGATGATGGCCTCGAACGTGAAAACACTGACGAAAGTGTATCTTGTGTAACAGCGGATTGAATGAAATCAGAGGGGTAGATGGTTAATGCCCCGCGGGCCGCTCAGGCGACGGGCTCGGATGGCGGGCGTGCGGACGGGTCGGCATCGGGGGCCTTGAGGGATGAGGCGGCGGCCAGGCGCTCTGCCCTGCGCATCCAGCGCCAGGACACCAGCGTCAGAACCACGAGGGCCACGAGGCTCAGGCCCCAGGCGGGCCAGACAAAGGCGGCGTAGCCGCCCATCTCGAGGAAGGATTGCAGGGTCATGATCCGGCGGGCTCCAGTCCGAGGCGGATGGTGCGCAGGCGGCGCTCGGCGATCTCGGCGCGCATGCGCATGAAGAGGATCGCCACATAAAGGAGATTATAGGCAAGCCCCATGATGAGGAGCGGGGTGAGCATCTCGGGGGCCATGGTCGGGCCATCCATGCGGAAGACGGTGGCGGGCTGGTGCAGCGTGTTCCACCAGTCGACCGAGAACTTGATGATGGGCAGGTTCACGGCGCCGACAAGGGCGAGGATGCGGGCGGCACGCGCGGCGCGGGCGGGCTCCTCGATGGCGCTCCAGAGCACGATGTAGCCGAGGTAGAGAAAGAAGAGGATCAGCACCGACGTCAGGCGCGCATCCCAGACCCACCAGGTGCCCCACATGGGCTGGCCCCAGAGCATGCCGGTGACCAGTGCCAGCGCCGTGAAGACGGCGCCGATGGGTGCGGAGGCCTTGGCGGCGACATCGGCAAGCGGGTGGTTCCAGATGAAGGCCAGCGCGCTGGAGACGGCCATCACGGCATAGACGAACATCGCCATCCAGGCTGCGGGGACATGGACATAGATGATGCGCATGGCGTCGCCCTGCTGGTAGTCGGGCGGCGCGATCGCAAGGCCCCAGACGGTGGCGAGGCTTGCCAGGATGAGGGCAAGGCCCATCGTCCACGGCAGCAGCGTGCGGGCGAGGCCTGCGAAGCGTTCGGGATTGGCGTAGTACCAGATGTTCATGACAGGGGGACCTCGCCTTTCATTCGTCGCCGATGCGCAGGGCGGCTGCTGCTGCGATCGTGCCAACGACCATTGCGATAAGGGATGCAGCGCCGAGGAGCAACAGGGCCTGTCCGGGATCCTCGCCGGCCTGCGCGCTGGCAACGGCGGATGACCCGAAGATCAGGAAGGGAATGTTGAGGGGCAGGACCAGGAGCGCGAGGACCATGCCGCCGCGCTGGACCGATGACCCCAGGGCTGCCATGGCGGTGCCGATGGCGCTGAGGGCGGGCGTGCCGAGGAGCAGCGTGAGCGCCAGCACGGGGGCCGCCTCGAAGGACAGGTTCAGCAGCGGGGCGAGCAGCGGGGCGAGCACGGTGAGGATCAGGCCCGAGGTCAGCCAGTGGGCGATGATCTTGGCCAGTGCCGAAAGCTCGAGCGGCAGCGGCGAGAGGCGGACGAGGTCCATGGTCCCGTCCTCGCTGTCGGGCTGGATGATGCGCTCGAGGCCCAGAAGGGTGGACAGGAGGGCTGCCATCCAGAAGAGGCCGGGCGCTGCGGCCTGGAGTGTCGCCGGGCCCGGCCCCAGGCCGAAGGGCACGAGGACGAGGATCAGGGTGAAGAAGGCGGCCGAGAGCGCGGCGCCGCCGCTGGCCCTGATGCCCAGGATCACGTCACGCCAGATGATGGCGAGGAAGGTTCTCATGCGCGCACGCCCAGCGTCAGGGTGCGGGCCCCGTCGAGGAAGGGCTCGTGGGTGGCGGCGACGATCATGCCGCCCTCGCCCAGATGCGCCCGGGCGGCGGCGAGCAGGCGCTGGCGGGAGGCGGCGTCGAGGGCCGTCATGGGTTCGTCGAGCAGCCAGAGCGGGCGCGGCTGAAGCGAGAGGCGGGCGAGCGAGAGGCGGCGGCGCTGGCCGGCGGACAGGAGGGCTGTGCTGTGTCCCTGTAAGTCGGCAAGGCCCCAGGCAGCGAGCGCGGGGGTGACGGCGTCGCGCGGCGCGCCCAGGAGGGCTGCATGGAAGGCAAGCGTCTCGGCAACGCGCAGCTGGGGGCGGACCTGGTCCTGGTGGCCCACGAAGTGGAGCGCGCGGTCACGGTCCTCGTCGGCGAGGGCCTTGCCGTCGTCGGTCATCAGGCGCAGGCGTCCGGACATCAGCGCCAGAAGGCCTGCAATGACGCGCAGGAGCGTGGTCTTGCCGCAGCCGTTGGGCCCCTGCAGCACCAGTGCCTCGCCGGCCTTGAGGTCGAGGCCGACGTTGCGGAAGACGACCCGCTCGCCGCGCAAGGCTGCCAGGGCTTCGCCCGCAAGACGCATGGTTCAGATGTCCGAGAAGCCGCCGCTGCGGCCCTTGCCTGCGGCGAAGCGGCTGGCGCCGGCGATCATCTGGCCGTCGGCCATGGTGGCGAGGCCGAGCGCGAATTCGTTCTGCATGGCGCCAGCATAGTCGAGATCGAACTGGCGGTAAGCGGAAAGACGGTCGTTGCGCATGCAGGCCTGCGGAAAGCGGGCGAGGTCGGCGGCCAGTGCCTCGGCAGCGGCGCGCGCTTCGCCCGTCGGGACCACGCGGTTGACGAGACCCATGGCGAGGGCCTCGCGGGCGGTGACGGGGCGGCCGGTCAGGATCAGGTCCATGGCGTGGCCCATGCCGATCAGGCGCGGCAGGCGCACCGTGCCACCGTCGATCAGCGGCACGCCCCAGCGGCGACAGAAGACGCCGAGCACCGCGTCCTCGGCGGCGACGCGCATGTCGCACCACAGGGCGAGCTCGAGGCCGCCGGCCACGGCCGGGCCCTCGATGGCGGCGATGACGGGCTTGGAGAGGAGCAGGCGCGAGGGGCCCATGGGCGCGTCGGCGTCGTGGGCGATGTCCAACCCGGACAGGGGGTTTTTGAGGGGGTTGCCCCTGCCCTCGGCGACGGCCTTGAGGTCGGCGCCCGCGCAGAAGGCGCCAGCCTCGCCGTGGAAGACGGCGACGTCGAGGTCGCGGTTGCGGTCGAAGGCGAGGAAGGCTTCGGCAAGCGCCTCGGCGGTGGGGCGATCAACGGCATTACGCCTTTCGGGGCGCGACAAAATCACAGTGGCGATGCGGCCGCTGATCTCGGTGCGAACGGGGGGCGTCGTCATGGCGCGGACCTCGGGTGCTTCGAGGGGATGATCGCGAGAATAGTCCGGTAGCAATGGAAACCGAAAGTTATTAATTTCCCGGGCAACTGCCACCCGCAGATCCTCCCTCACCACCTGCCATCCAGGAGCTCATCGCCCGTGACCGCCCTCGACAGTTTCAAGTGCAAGAAGACGCTCAAAGTCGGCGCGAAGACCTATGTCTATTACAGCCTGAAGGCCGCCGAGAAGAACGGGCTCGAGGGCATCTCGCGCCTTCCCTATTCGATGAAGGTGCTGCTCGAGAACCTGCTGCGGCACGAGGACGGGCGCACGGTCACGAAGGACGACATCCAGGCCGTGGCGACGTGGCTCAAGACGCGCTCGTCGGACCGCGAGATCGCGTTCCGTCCGGCGCGTGTCCTCATGCAGGACTTCACGGGCGTGCCGGCGGTCGTGGACCTGGCGGCCATGCGCGACGCGATGAAGACGCTGGGTGGAAACCCGGAGAAGATCAACCCGCTGACGCCGGTCGACCTGGTCATCGACCACTCGGTGATGGTCGATCACTTCGGCACGAAGGACTCGTTCAAGAAGAACGTCCAGCGCGAGTTCGAGCGCAATGGCGAGCGCTATGCGTTCCTGCGCTGGGGCCAGTCGGCCTTCAACAATTTCCGCGTGGTGCCGCCGGGCACCGGCATCTGCCACCAGGTCAACCTCGAGTACCTGTCGCAGACCGTCTGGACCGCGAAGGTCAAGGACGGCAAGAAGACGGTCGAGGTCGCCTATCCCGACACGCTGGTGGGCACCGACAGCCACACGGTGATGGTCAACGGGCTTGCGGTGCTTGGCTGGGGCGTTGGCGGCATCGAGGCGGAAGCCGCGATGCTGGGCCAGCCGCAGTCGATGCTGATCCCCGAGGTGGTCGGCATGAAGCTGAGCGGCAAGCTCAAGGAAGGTGTCACCGCAACTGACCTGGTGCTGACGGTCACGCAGATGCTGCGCAAGAAGGGCGTCGTCAACAAGTTCGTCGAGTTCCATGGACCCGGCCTTGACGAACTGCCGCTCGAGGACCGCGCGACGATTGCCAACATGGCGCCGGAATACGGCGCGACCTGCGGGTTCTTCCCGATCGACGCGGAGGCGGTGCGCTTCCTGAAGTCGACGGCCCGCTCGAAGGCGCGCGTCGACCTGGTCGAGGCCTATGCGCAGGCGCAGGGCATGTGGCGCACGGCAAAGAGCGAAGACCCCGTGTTCACGGACACGCTGGATCTTGACCTTGGCAGCGTGGAGCCCAGCCTTGCAGGCCCTGCCCGTCCGCAGGACCGCGTGGCGCTTTCGAGTGCGGCGCAGGGCTTTGCGGCGGCGCTGTCGGGTGCGACGTTCGGCAAGGCCGGCAAGGAAGGCGACACCGCGACGCTTGCGGGCACCGACACGAAGATCGGTCATGGCGCGGTCGTCATCGCGGCCATCACCTCGTGCACCAATACGTCGAACCCGTTCGTGATGGTGGGCGCGGGCCTGGTTGCGCGCAACGCGGCGAAGCTCGGGCTGAAGGTGAAGCCGTGGGTGAAGACCTCGCTTGCACCGGGAAGCCAGGTGGTGGGCGAGTATCTGGCGAAGTCGGGCCTGCAGAAGGACCTCGACAAGCTCGGGTTCAATGTCGTGGGCTATGGCTGCACGACGTGCATCGGCAACTCGGGACCGCTGCCCGAGACTGTCTCGGAGGCGATCACGAAGGGTGACCTCGTCGCTGCGGCCGTGCTGTCGGGCAACCGCAACTTCGAGGGCCGCGTGAACCCGCAGACGCGGGCGAACTACCTGGCCTCGCCGCCGCTGGTGGTTGCCTATGCGCTGGCGGGCTCGATGACGGTCGACCTTGCAAAGGATCCGATCGGCCACGACAAGAAGGGCAAGCCGGTCTACCTGAAGGACATCTGGCCCAGCGCGAAGGAAGTTGCCGATACGGTGCGCAAGGCGGTCACGACCAAGATCTTCAAGGAGCGCTATGCCGACGTGTTCGACGGCGGCTCGGTGTGGAAGAAGATCAAGGTCAAGAAGTCGCTGACCTATCCGTGGGACAACGGATCGACCTATGTGCAGCAGCCGCCCTATTTCGATGGCGTGACGCAGCAGCCTGCCGCGCTCAGCGACATCAAGGGTGCGCGCATCCTGGGCCTGTTCGGTGACTCGCTCACGACCGACCACATCAGCCCGGCCGGCGACATCAAGGCGTCGAGCCCGGCGGGTACGTTCCTGCAGGCGCACAAGGTCGACAAGACCGACTTCAACAGCTATGGCGCGCGGCGCGGCAACCACGAGGTCATGATGCGGGGCACGTTTGCCAATATCCGCATCAAGAACCAGATGCTGCCGGGCGTGGAAGGCGGCGTGACCAAGCACCAGCCGAGCGGCGAGCAGATGCCGATCTATGACGCGGCCATGCGCTACCAGAAGGATGGCGTGCCGCTCGTCATCCTTGCCGGCAAGGAGTACGGCACGGGCTCGTCACGTGACTGGGCGGCGAAGGGCACGAAGCTGCTCGGCGTGCGCGCGGTCATCGTGGAGACGTTCGAGCGCATCCACCGCTCGAACCTGGTCGGGATGGGCGTGCTGCCGCTGCAGTTCACCGAGGGGCGCACGTGGAAGAGCCTCGAGCTGACCGGCAGCGAGGTCATCGACATTCCGGGGCTCGAGGGTGCGCTGAAGCCACGCCAGACGCTGCACCTGCACATCACGCGCGCCGACGGGCGCACGGAGAAGGTGCCTGTGCTGTGCCGGATCGATACGCTGGACGAGATCGAGTACTTCAAGAACGGCGGCATCCTGCACTACGTGCTGCGCGGACTTGCGCAGGCGGCGTAGGCGCTTGAGCCTCATGATCCCTGGGTGGCCGGCTCGCACTTCGTGCGTCCGGCCATGACGCGTGTTTAATGAAAAGGAAGGGTGCATGGGCATGGTGGCTCAAAGGCCTCTCCACCATGTCCCCGAAAAAGAGCAGCCGAGCCGCCCGCGCTCCCGCACCCCCGGCCGTCCCGCCCGCCCAATCAGTTTTCATGCCCCGTCATGGCCGGCTCGCACTTCGTGCGTCCGGCCATGACGGGCTTTTTTACTGTCACCGAAATTAGCGGAGGTTGAGCAGGGCCTCGAGGGGGGTGGTCAGGAGGGTGCCCTTGAAGCGGGCGACCTTGAAGGCGCGGCCCTGGCCCATGGCGTTGAGTTCGGCGACCTCGGCGGGAATGTTGGGCTTGAGCGCCGTATCCTTGCCGGGCGTGGCGGGCGCTGCCGGGATCTCGACGGCGTCGAAGGCGATCCAGAAATCCTTGTCGCGCTCGACGATCATGATGTTGAGCGCCATGCCGTCGAAGGTCTGGAACGAGACGCGCGCGGGCTTCGAGAAGTCGATCTCGCCCTGCGGCACCACGTCGGTGAAACTCATCCCGACGAGCGAATTGCCGATGCCATTGGGCTCTTCAGCGGAGCGCAACGAGCGGCCGGGCGGCAGGCGTTCGACCACCGTGAAGTTCTCGGTCTGCGGCGTCGGCCGCGTGACCGTGTAGGACGGGCCCTGGAAGGGCTTCATGGATACCGTGCGGATACGGTCGGGGGGGAAGTCGATGAAGGACTTGTCGAGCCAGCGGGCCACGTCGGTGATGGCCTCGAACGTTCCGCGGGCGACAAAGGTCTGCGCATCGTCCGGGCGACGCACGTAGATCGCATTGCGCTCGCCAGCGGATGCGCCTTCGACGGGCAGGCCAGCCACGAGACCTGCGAGCGTCTCGCCCTTCTCGTCCTTGAGGGTCACAAGCGTGCCGGTGCCCCCTTCCTTGGGAAGCTTGAGGCCCAGCTTGTCCTGCCAGTCGGCGCGCGCGGTGCGCTGTTCGACAAGCTGAAGGCTGGCGATGCCCAGGACGGCGCGGCGGATCACGTTGAAGTCGGCCCTGTAGTTGCCCTTCCCCGGGACGACCCACTTGCCGTCGGCATCGCGCCTGACGGTGAAGTTGCCCGACCTGGCCTCAACCTCGATCAATGCCACGGCCTGGGCCTTGTCCTCGAGGCCGGGAAACATGGCGACGGGCTCGAAGCCCGTGTGACCGGCAGACGAGCGCTGCCATTGGGCGATGATGGAGAAGACCACGAGAAGGACCGTGATCGCCGCCAGCCAGGTGAGCGCCCTGATGCGCCGCGCGAGGACCGGAACCAAGGGCGACTTTGCGGATGTGCTCACTTGCTGCCTCCTGCCGTCTTGCGACCCCTTCCGAACAGCCAGAGCAGGAGGGCTGTCGCGGCGACAAGGAGTGGAATGAAGAGGGTGTTGATTGCGGCGAGCCAGGTGCCGAAGCGGTCGATGTCACGGCGCAGCTTGAACTGCACGTCGCGCAGGGCCTTGCGGGTCTCGAGGAGTTCGGTGCGGAACTTCTCGATTTCGGCTTCCTGTTCGGGCGAGAGCAGTTCCTGAGGCTGGGCCTGCCCGGGGCGGGCCTGCGCGCTGCGCTTGCCTTCAAGTTCGGCGAGCTTGGCCTGCGCCTGCGTCAGGCGCTCCTGCAGGGCCTGTTCCTGGAGGAGGAACTGCTGGTTGGCCCGGCGGCGCATGTCGTTGACAACCTCGAAGGGACGGTTCGCCGTGCCACGCGAGCGCAGCGAGATGAGCGAGGCCGAACCCGTCAGGTTCTCGAGTGCGTTGAGCACGAAGACCGCATTGCCGGCGACGGGCACGGCCACGCGCTGGCCCTGAAGCTCCTGGGTCTGGACCCAGAAACTGTCGTTGAAAATATCGCTGTCAGCGACCAGGACGATGTTGGCGGCCCCTGTCTCGGCGATGTGTGCGGGCAGCGGTGCCTGCTCGGGCTTGTCGGCCGGGCCGCGTGGCGGTGCCCCTCCGGGGAACGCCGACTTCACAGGACCGCCGATGCGCGCGGCGATGGTGAAGACCTTGCCGGACTTCACGAAGTCGCGCAGGAGGATGTTTGGATTTGGCGCCCCCTCCACCTTCGATACGGGGATTTCCATCGTGTCCGCGGTTGTCTTAAGAAGCGGGGACAGTGTGGTCGTGGCATCCTTGGCATGCTGGATGGAGCCCACCGTGCCGAGGTTGAGATCGGTCAGGTCTGCGGTGACGAGATCGGCGCGGTCCATCTCGTCGGCGGTCAGGGCAATCCACGCGACGTAGTCGGCGACATCGCCTCCGAACTGCACCCTGAGCGCGCGGTCTCGCACGCCGATGACGTTGGCGGCCGGAACCGACACGCCCCATGATTTCATGAGGGTGTCCATGCTGCTGGCGGAGGATTCCGTCGAACCCTCGAGCGTCTGGCCGTTGACGTCGGTCTGCATCGAGATCTCGGAGAGCGGGTCGAGGAAGACCATGGCGCGTCCGCCCCGCATGATGAACTGGTCAAGCGCGTACTGGGTCGTTGGCGAGAGCGGCTTGGGGTGTGCGACCATCACGACGTCGATGTCGGCGGGGACACGATCGAAGTCCTGCTCGAGGAAGACGACGTCGAAGGTCTCTCGGATCTGCTCGTAGATCATGTAGGAGCGCGACTGGCCCTGCATGGCTGCCGCCATGCCGCCGGCGCCCGTGTCGAAGGGGATGTTCGAGACGATGCCGATCTTCGGTTTCTTCTCGCGGATGAGGCGCCAGACGAGGCTTGTCAGGTCGTACTCGAGATATTGCTCGCGGTCCTCGAGGAAGAAGGGAATGACTTCGCGGCCATTGACCATGTTGGTGCCGACGAGGCCGAAATAGATCTTCTCGCCTGCGGGCGTGGGCGCGCCCGTGATGCCCTGGGCGACGGCCTGGTCCTCGGCTTCGGTCAGGGGCTCGGGATCGACGACCTCGAGCCGGATCTTGCCGCCGGACAGGCTTTCGAAGCGCTGGAGCATGTCGCGCACGCGCGCGCCGTGGGAGCGGACGCCCGCGTATTTCACCGAGACGGCTTCCGAAAAATAGAAGCGCAGCGTGATGGGTTCGGGGATCGATCCGAGGACCTCCCGGGTGCCCTTGCTGACCGTGTAGAGGCTGTTCTGGGTCAGGTCGACGCGGGCGTTGGAGAACCAGACCTCGGAGGTCATGTTCACCGCGAAGAAGCTGACGATGGCCAGGATGATGGCCGCGGCTGCAATCCTTGTCCGTGTCCAGCGCATGATCAGTCTGCCCGCTTCAGGTCGATGACGACCGCGTTGATGAACAGACAAAGCCCGATCAGGGAGGCAAAGTAGACGACGTCCCTGAGGTCGATCACACCGTTCATGATGGCGTTGAAGTGCGTGAGGAAGCTGAAGGAAGAAATGGTGCTGACGAGAAGTGTCGGGGCCCAGCCCTGGAAGAAGTCGAGCACCATGGTATGGCCGGCAATCGTGAAGATGAAGCAGACCACCACGCTGACGACTAAGGCGATCACCTGGTTGTTCGTCATGGACGACACGGCCGAGCCGATGGCGAGGTAGGCACCGGCCATCAGCCAGCTTCCGAGATAGCTTGCGAGGATGACGCCGTTATCGGGCGCGCCCAGAAAATTGACAGTGATCCACATCGGGAACGTCGAGGCCAGCGCGATGCCGGCAAAGAGCCAGGCGGCAATGAACTTGCCGAGCACGGCGGCCATCACCGGCACCGGCAGGGTCATGAGCAGTTCGATCGTGCCGGCCCTGCTCTCCTCGGCCCAGAGGCGCATCGAGATGGCCGGCAAGAGGAACAGGTAGACCCAGGGGTGGAAGCCGAAGAAGACGCTGAGGTCGGCCTGGCCGGTCAGGAAGAACTGGCCGAAGTAGAACGTGAACGAGCCGATGGCCAGCAGGAAGATGACGATGAAGACGTAGGCTACGGGGGTTGCGAAATAGCCTGCGAGCTCGCGGCGCCAGATGGCGTTGACGGCGTTCCAGAAGCTCATGGGCGGCCCTCCACGTTGATCTCGGCGTCGGGCGTGGTCAGTGTGCGGAAGACCTCGTCGAGGCGGCGCGATGGTGCCCGCGCGAGGAGTTCGGCCGGGGTGCCATCGGCCACGATGCGCCCCTTGTCGATGATGATGGCGCGGGTGCAGACGGCCTCGACCTCCTCGAGGATGTGGGTCGAGATGATGATGGCCTTGTCGGCCGACATCGAGCGGATGAGGTTGCGCACCGCATGCTTCTGGTTGGGATCGAGGCCGTCGGTGGGCTCGTCCATGATGAGGACCGGCGGGTCGTGGAGGATCGCCTGCGCGAGGCCCACGCGGCGCTTGAAGCCCTTGGACAAGGTCTCGATGCGCTGCTCGAGGACCGATTGCAGGCCGGTGCGCGCGACCGCGGCGTCGATGGCCCTGGTTGCCGCGTCGCCTTCGAGGCCGCGCACGCGGGCGATGAAGGCGAGGAACTGGAGCGGGGTCATGTCGGGATAGGCCGGCGCGCCTTCGGGCAGGTAGCCGATCGCCGCCTGGGCCTCGAGCTGCTGCTCGACCACGTCGTGGCCGCACACCGAGATCCGCCCCTCGGAGGGGGCGAGGAAGCCGGTGATCATTTTCATGGTGGTGGACTTGCCTGCGCCGTTCGGGCCGAGGAAGCCAAGGACCTCGCCCTTGCCGACACGCAGGGAGATGCCGCCCACGGCTGTGAAGTTTCCGAACCGCCGGACCAGGTCTTCGATGATGATCATGGAAATGCTTGCGAACCCGCCAAAAAACGAGCTGAAAAGACGGCCAAGCGATACGAGAAACCCCTTGCAGCCGCAAGGGGTGATTTTGCCCGGGCGGGTCGGTCAGACGCGCAGCATCAGGCCCCCGTCGACGTGAAGCCCGTGGCCCGTCACGAAGCCGCCGTCGTCGGAGGCCAGGAAGAGCGCGCCACGTGCCAGGTCGATGGGTTCACCCAGACGGCGCAAGGGGGATTTCTTCGCCCAGATGTCGGCGATGTCGGGCCTTGCGTCCCAGAGCGGGGTGGTCATGCCGGTGCGAATGGCGCCGGGCAGAAGGTAGTTGGCCGTGATCCCGAACTTGCCGAGTTCCAGGGCCAGCGTGCGGGTCAGGCCCGCAACACCGGCCTTGGAGGCGCAGTAGGCGGCGAGGCCGAGGTCGGTGCCTTCGGCCATGACGGAGGCCACGTTGATGATGCGGCCAGCCCTGCTTGCCTTCAGGTGCGGGATCGCCTGCTGGCAGATCATCGCGGGCGCGGTGAGGTTGACGGCGAGGACGCGGTCCCATGTCTCGCGCTTCATGTCCTCGACGAACTCGCGTCCCGAGACGCCGGCGTTGTTCATCACGATGTCGAGGCTGCCGAAACGCGCGATGGCGGTCTTGACGATGAGGGCTGGCGCGTCTGATCCGGTGACGTCGCATTCGAGCGCCTCGATGCCGGGCGTGCCGGCGTGGTTCGCGGCGAGGTTCCTTCCCGGCACGTCAACGGCCAGGACGCGCGCGCCTTCGGCGGCGAACAGGCGGGCGGTGGCGTGGCCGATGCCGGATCCGGCGCCGGTGACGATGGCTGATCTTCCAGACAGGCGCATGAAAAAATCTCCCTCGGAACGTGTCCGAGGGAGTTCTACACCAGTTCAGGGGATTGCGAGGCTTGCATGAAGACCGCGATTGGCCCGGGGTGCGGATAAAGCCGCGAGGGGGCTGGGGGCTGATGGTCCGGGCCTTCGCCGCACCACCGGGCCAACCGGTATGATTGAAGATGGCCCTGCAAAGTGGCCCTGCAAGGGCTGGATTGGGGCTCGATCATGGCGGCCGATCACGTCTTTGCGTCGGCGGCATGAATGGATGTTCAGGGTACGGACTTCATCCGGCCGGCTGGGCCAGCCTTTCGGCGATCACGCGCATGGCGACGGGATGGGAGCCCATGATCGTGTGGGGGCTGTCGACTTCGATGTTCTCGGCGCCCGGTGCCTCGTCGAGCAGGCAGGACTGCCAGGGAACGATGCCGTCGCTGCGCGAATAGAAGGCCGTCACCGGCACCGGCGGATTGCGCACGAGATCCGGCAGGCGCTGCGTGAAGCCCGGGTCGAAGGCACCCGACATGGTTTCGGCGAAGGGCGAGAGCGGGGTCTTGATCGGGAAGCGTAGGGGCGTGCCCAGGGTGATGACGCGGCTGACCTTGGCGGGTGCGTCCTTGGCCAGCTCGCGGGCAAAGAGGCCGCCGAGGCTGCGGCCAATGAGGCTGACCTTGCGGCCAGTCCTGCGGTTGGCTTCGTCGACGAGCGCTGCGCAGCGCGTGAGGGCGGCGGGCGTGGGGCCCCAGTTCGTTCCCCTGCCCCAGCCGCGGGCGTCGTAGCCGGCGTCGCGCAGCCATGCAATGAGGCGGCGGGTGGCCCAATCGCCTGTCATGAACCCGGGAAGCACGAGGACGGTGTGACCGTCGCCGCGGGGCACGTTCGCGTGTGGCGGGGCGGGCTGCGGGCGCAGGAGCTCGCGGGCGAAGCTTGCGATATCGCCCAGCGCGCCCATGGCGGCCCCCACGGGGCGGTCGCCCGGGAAGCTCGTGAAGGATGGTGTCGTCATTGCGGGGGAGATTTCCGAAGTTCATTGCGGAATGCAAGCGGCTCGGCCAATGTTCGCGCGCTTAACCTTTCCGGGGAGCCTTGGGCATGCGCAAGGGCATGAATTTCAGCGAAGCGGTCATCACCTATGCGGTCGAGGCCGGCGTCCGGGAACATCCGATCCTGGCGCAGTGCCGTGCGGATACGGCGGCGCTGGGACGGGCGGGCATCATGCAGATCGCACCCGAACAGGGGGCGTTCATGGGCATGATTGCGCGGCTGATGGGTGCACGGCGCACGATCGAAGTCGGGACCTTCACGGGCTACAGCGCGCTCAGCGTGGCGCTGGCGCTGCCCGATGACGGCCATGTCGATGCGCTGGATGTCAGCGCGGGCTACATGGACATGGCGCGGGGCTACTGGAACGCCGCCGGGCAGGCGCACAAGATCGCAGGCCATGTCGGTCCCGGAACCGGGACGCTGGCGCAGTTCATCCGCGACGGCCGCGCAGGCACCTACGACTTTGCCTTCATCGACGCCGACAAGACATCCTATGACGCCTATTACGAGGCCATGCTGCAGCTGGTGCGGCCGGGCGGGTTGATCGCGATCGACAACGTGCTGTGGTCGGGGCAGGTGTGCGACCCTGATGACATGTCGGCGGAGACGGTGGCGCTGCGGACGCTTAACGCCAAAATCGCCGGGGATGCCCGCGTGGACACGGTGCTGCTGCCCTTGGCCGACGGCATTTTCATGTGCCGCCGGCGCTGATCGGGCTTGCCAAATGGCGGGTGTGGGTGAAGACTGACCGCCTGATGGTCGATGACACGATAATCCAGTTCCGCGGCAACGAGCGCCCGCAGCCGCGGAATGACGAGACGGGCGATGCGTCTGCGCGTGGCGCAGAGGTCATGTTCGACCGGCGCGAGCTTTCCACCATCCTGTCCCTCTATGGGCGCATGGTCGCCGCGGGGGAATGGCGCGACTATGCGATCGGTGCGGGCCGCGAGCATGCCGTGTTTGCCGTGTTCCGGCACACGGCGGAGATGCCGCTCTATCGCATCGAGAAGCGGCCGGCCCTTCGCAACAGGCAGGGCATGTACAGCGTGGTGGCCAGCGGCGGGCTTGTCATGAAGCGCGGGCATGAGCTTGCACAGGTGCTGCGGGTGCTCGAGCCGCGGCGGCCGCACGCGGTCGACTAGGTCGCTTGCCTCAGGACATGCGTTGCAGATCGCGCCGATGGACGGCGACGCCCGGGCGCGCGCGGACACGCTCTTCCAGGACGGCGCGCAGGGCTCCGCCGCCCCCTGCCCTCACGGCTGAATCGATCCAGGCCTGAACGAAGATGTCACGCTGGGCGTGCGAGCCGCCGATCTGCTGCAGGTGCGGCAGCAGGCGGGCCATGGCACCGGCGGCCGCGGCATGCCGGCCCTGTGCGGCATCGACGATGGCGTTGGCCAGCGGCAGGGCCACGTCCGGCCAGACGCCGGGGCCCTGCTGCGCCTTGCTTTCGAGGGTGCGGAGGAATCGCTCCAGTCTTATCATGTCCCCGTTTCTTGCCAGCGCGTGGGCGTAGTGCATGTCGTGGAACGGCCAGAGATGCTCGTCCGCGCGGGCTTCTACGCGGGCCGTGACGGACTGCCAGCGATCGCCGACCTCCACGCCGCGCAGTTCGAGCCGCCAGAGCATGGATACGGCGCCGATCTGTTCCTGCGCGAAGTCGGGCCAGCGGCCCCAGAGGTGTTCGTCCCAGATCGAAAGCGCCAGGTGCGGCTCGTCGCGGTCGAGGTGGAAGAGCGCGAGGTGCCAGTAATTGTGTTCGGCCATGAAGATGGAGCGCGTGGCCCATGCCGGGGCTGCGGCGGCGAGCATGGCGATGCCTTCATCGAGGCGGCCCTGCGTCTCGAAGACGTGGGCGAGCGCGTGCTGCGCCCAGGCCTCGGCGGGCTTCATGGCGAGGGCCCGGCGCGCGGCTGCCTCGGCGTGATCGAGGCGGTGGGACTGTTCCTCGGCGAAGGCGAGCATGCCCCAGGCTTCGGGGATGTCCGGGCGCGTGGCGATGATGGGCGCCGCGAGGCGGCGCATCGCCCCGGCGTCACCGAGGTTGAAGGCGAGGTACTGGCCCCATTTGGCGGCGACGATGTCGCCCGGGGCGTGGACGAGTGCCCGCTCGAAGGCGGCCAGGCTTGCGGCGTGGTCTGCGCCTGCCCAGTGGAGGGCGGCCTCGACGATGGCTTGCTCGCGCGGGGTCAGGGGGCCCTGCCCCGCGCGCAGGCGGGCGAGGAAGGGCCGTGCGGCCTCGAGGCCTTCGGCGGCCTCGAGCGACAGGTGCAGGAGCGCTGCGTAGGCCGTCGCGAGGCGGCAGGCGGGATCGCGTGCGGACGCGGACAGCAGCACCGCGAGGTCGGGGCCGTAGGAGATCCACTCGCGCCCGAAGGTGTCGAGGGCCGCGACCGTCTCGGGGGCGGCGTTCGTGACTTCGAGGCCAAAGGCGTCGTGCTGTCGGGACATGGGTGGTTGTCTAGCACAGGCCGGGGGCGGCCCAAGAAAAACCCCGGGGGCCTTGCGGCGCCCGGGGTGAAGTCGAGGCGTGGTGGTGGTTCGATGGTGCCGCTTATTCGCGGTTGGCGAATAGGCGCAGCAGCATCAGGAACAGGTTGATGAAGTCCATGTAGAGGCGCAGTGCGCCGAGGATGGCCTTCTTGCCGGCGGTCTCGCCGTCGTCACCCTCGAAGTACATCTCCTTGATCTGCTGGGTGTCGTAGGCGGTGAGGCCCGCGAAGACGACGACGCCGATCAGGCTGATGGCGAAGGTCAGCGCGTCGGACTGCATGAAGATGTTGACGATCGAGGCGATCAGCAGGCCCACGACGCCCATGAACAGGAACGAGCCCCAGGCGCTGAGGCTGCGCGGCGTGGTGTAGCCGTAGAGGCTGAGCGCGCCGAAGGTCGCTGCGGTGATGAAGAACACGCGCACGATGTCGGCGGCGACATAGACCTGGAAGATGTAGGCGAGCGACAGGCCCATGATGCCGGCGAAGGCCCAGAACATCATCTGCGCGGCGGCGGCCGACATGCGGTCGATCATGCCGAAGCCGAACCAGGCGATGCCGACCGGCGCGAGCATCACGACCCAGACGAGCGGCGTGCCGTAGATCGCATTGAACAGAACTGGCGTTGCAGACGTCGCGTAGGCGACGACACCGGTCAGGGCGAGGCCGACCATCATGTACTGGTAGACGCGGATCATGTAGGCCCGGAGGCCCTGATCGATGGCCTGCGCGTCAACGCCCGCGGGGGCTGCGTGACGAGCCTGGTAATTGTATTCAGTCATGGGTGCTCCCTTTCGTGTGGTGCCGCGCGTGGACGGCGCCAGATCTTGCTTGCGTAATCTGGGCTGCGCCGCTTTCCGATTCAAGGCCTTAGCCGGAAAATTGCGAATGGATTTCAGCTGCACGCTTAAGTGAAATGCAAGGAATCCGACAAATCTCAGGCGGTGCGCAATGTACGCGCCGCCGGTGTTGAAAGTGCGGTCCATGTCGAGGCGATGCCGAGCGCCATCGCGGCGAGCGTTCCCCCGATTATCACGACCGCGAGTGTGGTCAATGACGGGACGAAACCTGTCTGCATGACGAAGGCCGCCACGGCCCAGGCCGCAAGCGTGCCGCACAGGGCTGCGACGAGACCTGCGCCGAGGCCGACCAGCGCGAATTCCATCAGGTAGGTCGCCATGACCTGGGTCTTGGTCGCGCCCATCACCTTGAGCACGATGGCATCGAAGAGGCGGTGGCGGTGACCGGCCGCGAGTGCGCCAGCGAGCACGAAGAGGCCGGTGAGCAGGGTCACGAAGCTGGCCGCCCTGACGCCGCCCGAGAGCTGGCGGACGAGTTGGCTTGCGGCCTCGAGGGCTTCGCGCACGCGGATCACGGTCACGTTCGGGAAGGCGGTCGAGACGGCGCGCTCGACCTCGTCCTCGACATCACGCTTCGCATGGATGGTGGCGAGGAACTCGTGCGGCGCCTTCTCCAGGACGCCGGGCGAGACGATCATGATGAAGTTCATGCGGGCGCTGGAGAAATCGACGCGCCTGAGGTTGGCGATGCGGAAGGTGAACTCGCGGCCGAGCACGTTGACGCTGAGCGTGTCGCCGACATCAAGGCCCATGCCCTGGGCAAGGTTGGCGTCGAAGGAGACGAGCGGCGGGCCGCTATAGGTGGCCGGCCACCACTTGCCCTTGACGAGCTGCGCGCGGGCGTCAGGCGTGGCGCCATAGGTCAGGCCGCGATCGCCGTTGAGGGCCCATTTTGCTTCCCTTGCGACCTCGGCCTTTTCGGCCTCGACGCCGTTGACCCTGGTGATGCGGCCGCGGAGCATCGGCACGAGGGCAAGCTCGGAGGTTCCTTGCTGGCGCGATACGAGCGTGCGGAACTTGTCGGCCTGCGCTGTCTGGATGCCGACGAAGAAGAAGCTTGGCGCGGAGACGGGTGTCTCCTCGGTGATGACGCGGCGGATGTTGGCGTCGATCAGGGCGATCGCCGCGAGCAGTGTCAGGCCCAGCCCGAGCGACAGCACGATCGAGGATGTCGGGTTGCCGGGGCGATAGATGTTGGACAAGGCGAGGCGCGCCATCATGAACCGGGGCCTGGGGATGCTGCGTGCAATCCACATCAGCGCCATGCCGGTTGCACGCAGAAGCACGAAGGCCGCCAGTGCGCCGGCGGCAAAGCCGGCCGTGAGCTCGACATTGGGCGTGAGTGTCACTGCCAGCGCCACGAGGGCTGCAAGCGCGAGGCCGGTGGCCACGATATAGGGCCAGCCCGGCCGGCGTCGCGTGGGGGTGACGAGGTCGCGGAACATGACCGCCGGCGTGATCTCCTTGGCGCGGGCGAGCGGCCAGATCGCGAAGGCCAGCGCGGTGAGCAGGCCGTAGGCCATCGCGGCACCCAGCGGTGCGAGGTAGACGCCGAACTCGGCCTGGAAGGGAAGGAAGCCGGAGAGCAGAAGACCGACGACGATGGGGAGGATCGCGCCGATGACGAGCCCTGCCCCGACGCCCAGCACGGCGAGGGCCATCACTTCGGCGAGGAACATCAGGAAGATGAAGCGGCCGCTCGCGCCCACGCATTTCAGGGTCGCGATGTCGTCACGGCGGCGGTCGAGATAGGCCTTCACGGCGCTGGCGACGCCGACGCCGCCAACGACGAGGGCGGTCAGGCCAATAAGGATCAGGAAGGCGCTGACCTGCTCGATGAAGCGGCGTACGCCGAGGGCTGCATTCCAGCGGTCGCGGACCTGCCAGTCCTTGTCGGGCCAGGTGTCCTTGACGAAGGTGAGGAAGTTCGCGACGCCCTCGCGGGAGGTGATCTCCTCGGGCAAGGCGACCCGGTAGGAGAAATTGATGAGGCTGCCGGGCTGGATGAGGCCGGTCGCGCGCAGCGCAAACTCGGAGATCAGCACGCGCGGGCCGGTCGAGAAGCCGCCGGCGATGCGATCGGGTTCCTGACGCACGAGCGCGCGCAGGCGGAAGCGGGCGTCACCGATCCGGACGATGTCGCCCTGCTTCAGGCCCAGTTTCGTCAGCAGGCGGTCCTCGACGGCCGCGCCGAAGATGCCTTCACGGTTGGCGAAGAGTTCGGCGAGGGGCTGGCGCGGAGACACGTCGGCGACGCCATAGAGGGGATAGAAACGGTCGACGGCCTTCAGCTCGATGTTCGCGCGGGCCTTGCCATCGAGCGTCACGGCCATGGCGCGCAACTCGGCGACCATCGATACCTTGCCCTGGTCGCGCAGCCATTTCAGCTCTGCGTCGGTCATCTCGCGATGGACGAGGCGAAGCTCGACGTCACCGCCGAGCAGACGCTGGCCTTCGACGGCGAGGCCCCCGAGAAGCGCTGCGGAAAGCGAGCCCACGGTTGCGATGGAGGCAACGCCCAGCACGAGGCAGGCGAGGAAAATGCGGAAGCCCGACAGCCCCTGGCGCAATTCGCGGCGGGCAAGCGTGAGGGCGAGCCTGAAACGCCTGATCATTCGACGCGGGCCGCCGCCGGGGCTTGAGGTTCTGGCGCGGACGGAGGTTCGGTGACCGGCGCGGGGTCGATGGCCGCGAGCGCGTCGGTGGGAACCGTGTCTTCCTCGACGAGGCGGAAGGGCTCGGCTGGCTGAGGTTCGGCTTCGGACGCAGGCGGGGGTGCGGGCGGCTCGCCGGTGGAGGGTTCGGGGGTTGCGGGTTCGGGTGTCGCGGGTTCGGGTGTCGCGGGTTCAGCGACGACAGCTGCCGGCACAATGGCTGCGGCGACGGGGATCGTCGCAGCGGGTTCAGGGCTGAAGCTTACGCTGACACTCACCTGTGCCGGCGCGGGTGCTGGCTCTGCCGGGACCTCGCCGGGCACATCATCGATCGCCTCGATGCGGCCATCGCGCAGGCGCACGATGCGGTCGCAGCGACGGGCCAGAGCCTCGTCATGGGTCACGAGGACCAGTGTCGAGCCGCGCTCGCGCTGGAGGCGGAACATCATCTCGACGATCTCGGCGCCCGTGCGCCCATCCAGATTGCCGGTCGGTTCGTCGGCGAAGACGAGGCTTGGACGCGGCGCGAGCGCGCGGGCGAGCGCCACGCGCTGCTGCTCGCCGCCGGACAACTGGCTTGGGTAGTGCTCGAGCCGGTGGCCAAGGCCGACATTGACGAGTTCCTGGCGGGCCTTCTCGAAGGCGTCGGGCACGAGGGCGAGCTCGAGGGGGACCGCCACGTTCTCGAGGGCGGTCATGGTCGGGATCAGATGGAAGGACTGGAAGACAATGCCAACATTGCCGCGGCGGAACCGGGCGGATTCGTCTTCGGTCATCGCGGAGATCTCGCGCGACCTGACCATCACGCGGCCCGAGGTCGGGCGCTCGAGGCCGGTCATGACCATCAGCATGGTCGACTTGCCCGAGCCCGAGGGGCCCACGAGGCCGATCGCCTCGCCTTGACGAACGACCAGCTCGATACCATTGAGGATATTGACGGGGCCCGCCAGACTCCCGAGTGTGAGCCTGACAGCCTCGAGCTTGAGCACGGGTTCAGCGTCGATCAAACGCACCATGTACGTCGGACTACCAACAAGAGGGTCTGGAATGATATCCCGTTACCGGAATACGAGGGGGAGGGCCAGCGGCTCAAGCTCGTTCTTTGGCCTTCTGGCAATTCTCGCGATCTTTCTGTCGGGAATCAACGATCTTCGGGCCGCAGAGGCCCCGACGCTCCGGATCCTTGCCCTGGGGACAAGCCTGACGCAGGGCTACAACCTGCCTCCCGGTACGGATTATTGCGCGGTTCTCGAGGCAAAGCTCAAGGCCCGGAGCCACAAGGTGCGAATCATCAATGCCGGCGTGTCGGGTGACACGACGGCGGGGGGGCTTTCGCGCCTGGAGTGGCTGCTGGAGGACAAGGTCGATGGCGTCATCGTCGAACTGGGCTCGAACGATGCCCTGCGCAGTTTCGACACGAAGGAGACCAAGCGCAACCTTGACCGGATCCTCGAAATCCTGGGCCAGCGCGGGCTGCCGGTGCTTTTTGCGGGCATGAAGTCGCCACGCAACCTGGGGGCTGACTATGTGAAGGCCTATGACGCCATCTTCCCTGCCCTTGCCAGGAAGCATGGCGTGCTGTTCTTTCCCTTCTTCCTCGAGGGGGTGGCTGCGGATCCCAAGCTGAACCAGAGGGATGGTATCCATCCCAACGAAAAGGGGACTCAAGTCATCGTGCGCAACATCCTGCCGCATGTCGAAGCCCTCATCGGGCAGATCAAGTCGCGAAAGACCCGCTGAACCCTTTCCTTTCCTGAAACGAGACCGAACATGGACTACCGCGAGCTTGGCCGCACGGGCGTGAAAGTTTCCGTCCTCTGCCTCGGCACCATGACCTGGGGCGAGCAGAACAGCGAGAGCGAGGGCCATGCGCAAATGGACATGGCGCTGGACCACGGGATCAATTTCTTCGACACGAGCGAAATGTATGCGGTGCCGCCGAAGCCGCAGACGCAAGGTGCAACCGAGCGGATCATCGGGTCGTGGTTCAAGGCGCGTGGCAAGCGGGACCAGGTGATCCTCGCGACGAAGGTGGCCGGGCGCTCGCCGATGACGTGGCTGCGGGCCGATGGGGCGCCGACCGAGCAGTCGGCCAGGCAGATCGCCGAGGCGGTCGACGCGAGCCTCAAGCGGCTGAACACCGACTATATCGACCTGTACCAGCTGCACTGGCCGGACAGGCTGACGGCGCTGTTCGGCGCGACGGGGCTGACGGACCGGCGCCTTGATGCGCCGAGCGTGCCGATCGAGGAGATCCTGGGTGCGCTCGAGACGCATGTGAAGGCGGGCAAGATCCGGCATATCGGCCTGTCGAACGAGACGGCCTGGGGCACGATGGAATTCCTGCACCATTCGCGGGCGCGCGGCCTGCCGCGCGTGCAGTCGATCCAGAATGCCTACAGCCTGGTCAACCGCGTGTTCGAACTGGGACAGGCCGAGATCGCGCATCGCGAACAGGTGGGCTTGCTTGCCTATTCGCCGCTGGGACAGGGCTATCTGACGGGCAAGTACCAGAAGGGCGCGATGCCCGAGGGGTCGCGCAAGAAGCTGTTCAACCGCCTGCAGCGCTATGAGCGGCCGCAGACCGGGCCTGCCATCGAGCGTTACCTCGCCATCGCGCAGCAGTTCGGGCTCGACCCCGCGCAGATGGCGCTTCAGTTCGTCACGACACGTCCGTTCGTAACCTCCACCATCATCGGCGCCACGACGATGGAGCAGCTCAAGACCAATATCGACAGTGTCCAGGTCAAGTGGACCGAGGCGCTTGAGAAGGCCATCGACGAGGCCCACCACATGCAGCCCAACCCAGCCCCGTGAGGAACGATGATCCGGCTGTTCACGGCGATCGGGCTTCCGCCTGACCTGACCACGCGTCTTTCGCTGATGCAGGGGGGCGTGCCGGGAGCGCGCTGGTCGCCGCCGGAGAACCTTCATCTCACGCTCAGGTTCATCGGTGAGGTCGACGAGGCGGTTGCCAACGACATTGATGACATGCTGTCGGGCCTGCGCGCGGCTCCGTTCGAACTGACGCTCAAAGGCTGCGGCAGCTTCGGGAGCAAGGATCCGCATTCGCTGTGGGTCGGGGTGGCGCCCTGCCCGCCGCTCCTGCATCTCGTAGCGCGGATCGACAGCCTGCTGCAGCGCATGGGGCTTGCGGCGGAGACGCGCAAATACACGCCGCACGTCACGCTGGCCCGGCTGAAGGATGCGCCGAACCAAAGGGTCCAGGCGTTTCTGGCCGACCATGCCGCGTTCACAAGCGGGCCTTTCGCGGTCAGCGCGTTCGGGCTCTATTCAAGCCATACGGTGTCGCGGGGCAGACAGTACGTGCTGGAGCGGCGCTATACGCTCGGCTGAGGTCAGGCTTCGGTGACCTCGGCCTCGATGCGTTCCATGTCCTCGTCCGAATAGCCGAAATGGTGGCCGATCTCGTGGATGAGCACGTGGGCAATGATGTCGCCGAGCGCGATCTCCGAATCGGCCCATTCGTCGAGGATCGCGCGGCGGTAGAGATAGATCACGTTGGGTTCGCCATTGGCGCCTTCCTCGATGCCGGCCTGCGTCATGTCGATGCCCTGGAAGAGGCCGAGGATGTCGAAGGGCGATTCCAGTTCCAGTTCGGCCGTCACGTCGTCATCCGGCAGATCCTCGATGCGGAAGAGGATCTGGCCGCATTTCTGGCGGAACTGTGCGGGCAGGCGGGCGAAGATCTCGCGGGCCAGATCTTCAAAATCGTCCAGGCTTGGCGCCACCAGATCGTAGATCGCGTCGGTGCTCATGCGGTCCTCGGATGGATATTCTCAATGACGCCGACCATAGCCTATGATCCACGCAAAAGTGGAGAGGCTTCGTGAGCAGCAAACTGAGTTCCGCCGAACGTGCCGCCCTTGCGGGTGACCTGCCGTCGTGGCGCCATGAACCGGGGCGGGATGCCATCGTGCGAACGTTCGTGTTCGCCGATTTCGTCCAGGCCTTCGGCTTCATGAGCCAGGCTGCGCTCATCGCCGAGCGCATGAACCATCATCCCGAGTGGTCGAACGTCTACAAGACCGTGCAGGTGCTGCTGACCACGCATGATGCCAGCGGGCTTACGCGCAAGGATGTCGATCTTGCGCTGGCGATGGACCGGATCGCACGCGGCCTGGGCGTGGTGTGAGTTCCGGCCCGCCCCCTCTGGAGGGGCGGACCGGCGCAGACGCAGAAGCTACGGCGTGGTTGCAGGCGGTGTCGCGGGCACGGTGGCCGGCGCGTCGGTCGCGGGTGCTGGCGTCTCGGCCGGCGCTTCGGCTGCAGGCGCATCGGTCGCCGACGCGGGCGGCGCTTCGGTGGCGGGTGCGGGCAGCGGTGCGCTCTCGGTCAGGACCTGGACGTCGATGCTGTTCAGCTTCGCGATGGTTTCAAGCGCGGTGCCTCCTGACACTTCCACGCTGACCGTCACCGGCACGAGGCCGCCATCGCGCAGGTCCTTGTCGGCGGCGATGAAGGAGACGGCCTTGGACACGCGGCGGTTCAGTCCTGTGCCCGTGTGGTCGCGCCATTCGGTGATGGAGGCTTCGCTGCCCACCGTGACAGAGAGGCGGACGATGCCATCGCCAGCGACGGGACCGGCGGGTGCGGCGGGCGCCGGCTTGGCCGGCGTTTCAGCGGGCGTCGCTGCTGCGCCATCGGCGGGCGGCGTGGCCGGTGCTGCGGCCGGTGCCTCCGGCGTGGCGGCGGGTGCCGCGCTGCCATCGGCGGGCGCGGCTGCTGGCGCGGCTGCTTCCGGCGCGGCGGGGGCTGGCGCAACAACTGGGGGATTGCCGGCCGACTTCATGAAGCCATTGATCGTGGCGGTGGCGACCACAACGCGCTCGTCGGCGGACAGCTTGACGCGCCAGGTGGTCGAGAAGACGGATGAGGTCGTCTCGCCTGCCTTTGCCTTCAACTCGAAGGCGGGGAAGCCGAGATTGAGGCGCTTTCCATCCTGGGAGAGATTGTTCGTGTACTCGCTGATGACGCTGACCGCATTCGTGGTCACGGGGCCAAGCTCGCCCGCCGGCGCGCCTTCGCCGCCACCGGCCGGGCCGCGGCCTGCAAAAATCAGGTAGCCTGCGGTCCCCAGCAGGACCACCACGGCGGCGATGCCGCCGATCATGACGTTTCTGTTCATCCGAATCCCCTTGAAGCATTGGGCTTGACTACGCAGCGGGAAAGTAGCGGCGCGGATGACACGCAGCAAGAATTCCCGGTGCGGCTTCGTGGATGAACGGTGTTCAAACCGGAAAGTGCGGCCCCGCCGCGGCAAAACGGGTGGCCCGGCAGTTGCGGGTGCGGCCCGCGCTCGCGCGCTGGGGGATGGATGGCGGGGCCGCATTGGTGCGATTCGCGGCGCAGGTGCGAATCAGCCGGTGCCCGTGATCGGTGCCCGCCTGCCCCCTGAAAGCAAAGGGGCGCCGGCGGCGCCCCCGATGAGATGCGATCGCTGGCTTGCGCGCTTCAGCGCGGGGCCATGCGGATCGCGCCGTCGAGGCGGATCACTTCGCCGTTCAGCATCGAGTTCTCGCAGATCTGGCGGGCGAGCTTGGCGTACTCGTAGGGGTGGCCAAGGCGCGAGGGGAACGGTACCTGCGCCCCGAGGCTCTTCTTCACTTCCTCCGGCGCGCCGGCGAGAAGCGGCGTGTTGAAGAGGCCCGGGAGGATCGTCATGCAGCGCACGCCGTCACGCGAGAGGTCGCGGGCGATCGGCAGCGTCATGCCGACGACGCCACCCTTCGATGCCGAATAGGCGGCCTGGCCGACCTGGCCGTCCTGGGCTGCGACCGAGGCGGTGTTGATGATCACACCGCGCTCGCCGTCTTCGGTGACGGGATCCAGGGACAGCATGCCTGCGGCCGACTTCGCGAGGCAGCGGAAGGTGCCGACGAGGTTGATCTGGACGATGCGGTCGAAGTGCTCGATGGGATGGGGGACGACTTCGTTCGTCTCCTTCTTGCGGGCGGCGGTCTTGATGGCAATGCCGGTGCCGGCGCAGTTGACGAGGATGCGCTCCTGGCCGAGGGCCTCGCGCGCCTTCCTGAAGCCGGCGATGACGCTTTCTTCCGACGTGACGTCCACCTCGCAGAAGACGCCCTTGATCTCGGCGGCAACCTTTTCGCCCCTGCCATTGTCGCGGTCGAAGATGGCGACCTTGACGCCGGCGGCGGCAAGCTCGCGCGCGGTGGCTTCACCAAGACCCGAGGCGCCGCCGGTAACGACGGCCGTGACGGAAGAGTTCAGCTGCATGGAATGAGACTTTCTGCTAGGGTGGAAGAATTGCGGCGACTTCATAGCCCCGGTTTTGGGCCGTGGCTAGAGCGAGTGCGGCCGGATGGAGGCGCTCATGCAAGCCTGGGTCGAGGAAAACGCTGCGTTACCCGCGGTCATCGTGCGGCACGAGCGGATTGCGCGCGAGGGCCTGTGGCGCAAGCTGCGACGGCTTGCCGGACGCCTGCCCTTCGCCGAGGACCTGGCTGCCGCCTATTACTGCGCACTGGATCCGGCAACACCCCTGGCTGCGCGCGCGACGCTGATTGCCGCTGTCGCCTATTTCGTGGTGCCGATCGATGCCATCCCGGATGCGCTGGCCCTGATCGGCTTCAGCGATGATGCCGCGGTGCTTGCTACGGCCATCGCTGTGGCCGGCGCCAACATCATGCCGCTGCACCGGGAGCGGGCGCGCGCGGCATTGCTGATGAGGCCGCGCAAGAGCTGACCTTCAGACGGCGTTCAGCGGGATCTTGATGTAGCTGGTGCCGTTGGCCTCCGGCGGTGGCAGGGCGCCAGCGCGAATATTGACCTGAACCGATGGCATGATCAGGACCGGCATGGCCAGCGTGCGGTCGCGGGCCGTGCGGTTCCGGACGAACTCTTCCTCGGTGATGCCGTCGCGCACGTGGATGTTCTGCGCGCGCTCGGCCGCGACCGTCGTCTCCCATACATAGGTGTCACGACCGGGAGCCTTGTAGTCGTGGCACATGAAGAGGCGGGTCTGCGGCGGCAATGACAGGAGGCGGCGGATCGAACGGAAGAGCGTGTGCGCGTCACCGCCGGGGAAGTCGGCGCGTGCGGTGCCGTAATCGGGCATGAACAGCGTGTCTCCCACGAAGACCGCGTCCTCGATGTGGTAGCTGACGCAGGCGGGTGTGTGTCCCGGCGTATATATCACCTCGATCGAGAGGTTGCCCAACGCCAGGCGCTCGCTGTCGCGGACGAGGCGATCGAAGTCGCTGCCATCGACGGACTGGTAGCTTGCGTTGAAGAGCGCCTTGAAGGTCTTCTGGACCTGCCGGATGTGCTCGCCGATGACAATGGGCGCGCCGGTGCGCTCGCGCAGCCAGGCACCGGCCGACAGGTGGTCGGCGTGGGCATGGGTCTCGAGGATCCATTCGATCTTCAATGCAGCCTTGCTTGCCGCATCGAGAACGGCTTCGGCCGACCGTGTCGATGTGCGGCCTGCCTTGGGATCGTAGTCGAGGACGGGATCGATGATGGCGGCGGCCCGGGTGGCGCCGTCCCAGATGAGGTAGCTTACGGTAAAGGTGGGCTCGTCGAAGAAGGCCCTGATGTTCAGCGACATTTTCCAGCTCCTTTGCTTTTGATGCTTGACATATATATTAGCGTTCTCTAATTTAGCAATAGCTAATGTAAGAGGCGATAGATGCTCTCGACCCGTGAACTCAGTGCAATGCAGGAAAATGCGCAGCAGGCCGCCGCGGTCCTGCGGGCGCTGTCAAATGAGACGCGCCTGCTTGTCATGTGCCAACTGGGCCAAGGGGAGATGTCGGTTGGCGCGCTGCAGGAGGCCGTGGGCCTTGGCCAGTCGGCCCTGTCGCAGCATCTGGCCCGCCTGCGGGCCGAAGGTTTCGTCACGACGCGGCGCGAGGGACAGACCATCCACTACCGTATCGCCGATCCACGGGTGAACCGGCTGATCGGCGCGCTCCACGATATTTTCTGCAACCCGAAGAAAGGACGCCTGTCATGAACACCAGTTGCGGCTTCTCTGCCCTTCCTCCGCTCGAGGTTAAGCGCCTCATGGATAGCGGCAAGGCAATCCTGATCGACATCCGCGAGGCGGACGAATATGCGCGCGAACATATCCGCGGCGCGCGGCATGTCCCGCTGTCAGGGCTCGACGCGCATGATTTCGACCGCGAACGCTCGGCCGGGAAGATCGCCATTTTCCAGTGCCAGAGCGGGCGGCGGACCGAGATGAACAGGGACAAGCTGATGGCGCTGGGCTTCAGCCAGACCCATGTCATCGAGGGTGGCCTGAATGCGTGGCGGGCGGCCGGGCTTCCATCGCACATCGACCGCGCACAACCGATCCCCTTGCAGAGACAGGTCCAGATTGCTGCGGGCAGCCTGGTCGTTCTTGGTGTCGTGCTTGCGGCGACGCTATCACCCTGGTTCGTGCTGCTCAGCGCCTTTGTCGGTGGCGGGCTGGTGTTTGCCGGCGTCAGCGGCACCTGCGCGCTTGGCGAACTGCTTTCACTCATGCCGTGGAACCGGACGCAATCCGCCTGACGGATTGCCGGAGGAAGAGACCATGACGGAAACAGACCTGCTTGCAGCTCTATCGGGAAGCGCCGTCGGGCTGATCCTCGGCGTCATCGGTGGCGGTGGCTCGATCCTTGCGGTGCCGCTGCTGCTCTACGTCGTGGGCGTCAGCAACCCGCACGTGGCGATCGGCACCAGCGCGCTGGCGGTCTCGGTCAACGCGTTTGCCAACCTGATCGCGCATTCGCGTGCGGGCAATGTGAAGTGGCCCTGTGCGATCGTGTTTGCGCTTTCGGGTGTGGCTGGCGCGTGGATCGGATCGACGCTGGGCAAGCTGGTCGATGGCAAGCAGCTCCTCTTCCTGTTCGGCATCGTCATGGTCGTCGTCGCGCTCTCGATGCTGCGGCCGCGCAAGAGCGAGGGCGATCCCATGGTGCAGATCACGCCCGCGATTGCCGCGCGGCTGGTGGGCATCGGGCTTGCCACCGGGGCCCTGGCCGGGTTCTTCGGCATTGGCGGCGGGTTCCTGATCGTGCCCGGCATCATGCTGGGCAGCGGCATGGCGATGCTGAATGCGGTCGGGTCCTCGCTGTTCAGCGTGGGCGTGTTCGGGCTGACGACGGCGGTTTCCCATGCGCAGGACGGGCTGATCGACTGGCGGCTGGCGGGCGTGTTCATCGTTGGCGGCCTTGCAGGCGGGCTCGTCGGCACGCGGCTTTCCGGCGTGCTTGCGGCGCGCAAGGGCTTGCTGACCCAGGTGTTTGCCGCGGTCGTGCTGCTGGTTGCCTTCTATGTGATGGCGAAGAGCGCGGGGGTGGCGTGAGGCTCAGGCTTTTCGGGCGCGGTGGCCGGGAGGCCGGCCGCGATGTCGCCCGGCTTGACCTGCGCCACCAATGGGGTGCGTTGATGCCTGTTCTGTCGTCAGAGGGAAGCTATACGATTTCGTGATCTGCCTTGCGGCATCCTGCAGGTGTCATGACTGATAGCGACCCTGCCCCGCTGGCTCAGCCCGCCGCCCTTGCGGTTGCGAGAAGCCAGGTCCTGAAGGTTTCGATCTTCGGGGCGTTCTCGAGATCCGGCGGATAGACGAGGTAATAGGCGAACCCGGCGGCGAGCGCGACATCGAAGGGACGTACGAGGCGGCTAGCGTCGAGGTCGCCCTTCACGAGCACGCTGCGGCCGAGGGCGACGCCCAGGCCCTCGATGGCGGCCTGGATGAGGAGGCCTGAGTCATCGAAGCCGGGGCCGCGTGCTGTGTCGACGCCGGTCAGGCCGGCGGCTGCGAACCACATGCCCCAGTCCTCGCGCAGCTCGTCATGCAGCAGGGTTGCGTGGGCAAGGTCGGCGGGTGTCCTGAGGCTCGCGGCGAGGCGCGGTGCGCAGACGGGGAAGAGCTCCTCGGACATGATGCGGACGCTGGCCAGGCCCGGCCAGTCGCCGCGGCCATAGCGGATGGCGACGTCGATGTCGGAACCCAGGGCGCCGGTCTGGGCCTCGAAGGTTGCGATCCAGACGTCCATGTCGGGATTTTTCTCATGGAAGTCGGCGAGGCGCGGGACCAGCCACTTTGCAGCGAAGGACGGCATCACGGCAACGGTCAGCCAGCCATGGGTGGGATCGACGGCCTGCAGCTTGCGGCCGGCCAGCGCGATCTGGTCGAGGGCGGTCGAGACCGCCGGCAGGAACTTCACAGCGGCCTCGGTGAGCACCATCGCGCGGCCCTGGCGCTTGAACAGCGGCACACCGGCCCACTCCTCCAGCGCGTTGACCTGGTGGCTGACGGCGCTCTGGGTCACGGCCAGCTCATCGGCGGCCTTGGTGAAGCTCAGGTGGCGGGCCGCAGATTCGAAGGCGCGGAGTGAATTCAAGGGGGGGAGACGACGTTTCATGCGGGTATTATATGAGATTTTTTCATGCTATCAATGAGAAGTCCTCGTTTGCAGGGATTGGATCGGATCCATATATTTGCCAGCAACAGAGCATTTCTTAGACGAAACGAGGCCTATCATGTTCAAGTCCTACGCCTATTCGATGCAGCGCAATAATGAGCGTGGCTCATCTAACCGCGGTTTTTGGCGCTGGCTCTTTGCACTTCTGTTCGGTCGCCCGTCGGCCGCGTAACAAAATTACCAAAATGAAGCGGCAAGGGCGCCCGTCGGGGCGCCCTTCTTTTTTTCCTGTTGGGTTAACCCTGAGGGGCGGCGGGGTCGTCCGGGGGCGGTTCGACCTTTATGCCCCGGGTCTTGAGTGCCTCGCGCAGAAGGAATTCGATTTCCGCATTCACGCTGCGCAGGTCCGTGGCCGCGAGCCTTGCCACGGCGCCGTAGAGCGCGGGGTCAAGCCTCAGTGCAAAGGATTTCCTCTCAGCGGACATGGCGCACCGGTCGGGGCTAGCTGTAGAGCGAACCGGCGTTCACGACGGGCTGGGCTTCGCTGTCGGAACACAGCACGACCAGCAGGTTTGAGACCATGGCCGCCTTGCGCTCGGGGTCGAGGTCGACCACCTTGCGATCGGCGAGATGGCGCAGGGCCTGGTCGACCATCTCGACGGCACCCTGGACAATCTTCTGGCGGGCTGCGAGCACGGCCTCGGCCTGCTGGCGGCGGAGCATGGCGCTCGCGATTTCCGGCGCGTAGGCCAGATGCGAGAGCTTGGCTTCGTCGACCATGACACCGGCGATGTGCAGTCGATCCTGCAGGAGCTCACGCAGGCGGGCGGAGACGAGGTCTGCGCCGGCGCGCAGGGTGGGCTCTTCGTGTTCGCCATGATCATAGGCGAAGTGCGAAGCGATCTCGCGCACGGCGGTTTCGATCTGGATGTTGACGAAGTCCTCGTAGTGATCGACGTCGAAGAGGGCTGCTGCCGTGTCGGTCACGCGCCAGACCACGACGGCGGCGATCTCGATCGGGTTGCCGCGCTTGTCGTTCACCTTGAGCTTTTCGCCGGTCACGTTGCGGGCGCGCAGCGAGATCTTGGTGCGACCGTACCAGGGGATCACCCAGCGCAGGCCGGGCGTGCGATCGGTGCCCATGTAATCGCCGAACAGGGTGATGGCTGCGGCCTCGTTGGCCTGGAGCGTGTAGAAGCCCGCGACGGTGAAAATGAACAACACGATGAGTATGCCGCCGATTACCTTGGGACCGGCAACGAGCGAGGCGATGCCAAGGGCCAGTGCCAACAGCGCGAGGATCAGGATGAAGCCGCCATTGGCAACGGAGGCCGGCTTTTCGACGGTCTGGTTCAGTGTGGTCTGGGTCATGAGGGGCCCCTCTGGTTTCATATCAAAGTGATATCATGATAGTATCTTCTTGCTATTTTTGCAAGCCCCTGTTTCCAAAAACTGAGCGTTTCTCACCCCTCCGCAGTTTACCTGTTGATCCTGACAGGCCGCGCGCCTAGGTGTCGGCCAACCATTGTTCCAAAGGACAGACAGATGAGCCTTCTGCGTTCGATCCCGCGCCTGCTCGCCATCACGGTCACATCGGTTGCCCTCACCCTGCCGACGGCCCTTGCTGCCGACGTCGAGGACAAGGCCCTGGCGGATTCCGTTTCAGGTTCATGGCGAACACCCGCCAACGTGCAGCGCGATGTCTGGCGCAAGCCCGTTGACGCCCTGACGTTCTGGGGCCTGAAGCCCGGCATGGCGATCCTGGAACTGTCGCCCGGCGGGGGCTGGTGGACCGAGATCCTGGCGCCCTATGCGCGCCTGACGAAGGGAAGCTATGCGGCTACTGCGGCTGACCTCAGCAATCCCGACCTGTCGCAGGCTGCGCGCGATGCCCGTGCGCAGTTCGAAAAGAGGTTCTCGGACCAGAGCGTCTATGGGACGGTCACCTATGTGAATTTTGGTCCGAAGTCACAGGGGCTGGGTGCGCCGAACTCGGTTGATTTCGTGCTCAATGGTCGCAACTTCCACAACTGGATGGCCAACGGCATGCTGGACAAGGTGATGGCTGAAAGCTTTGCCGTGCTGAAGAGCGGCGGCGTGCTGGCGATCGAGGAGCACCGCAACGCGCCGGGAACCGAGCAGGACCCGAAGGCGCCGTCCGGCTATGTCACCGAAGCCTTTGTCATCGCTGCGGCCGAGAAAGCCGGCTTCAAGCTTGCTGCGCGCTCGGACCTCTATGCCAACGCGAAGGATGACCGCGATCATCCCTTTGGCGTTTGGACACTTCCGCCTGTGCGGCGCACGGCGCCCCAGGGGCAGCCCGCCAATCCGAATTTCGACAGTGCGCCTTTTGATGCGATTGGCGAGAGCGATCGCATGGCCCTGCGGTTCGTGAAACCGTAAGGCCTCGCCACCATCACCGCAGGCGTCGCGCCCCGGCGCAAAACCCGCCGGGGCCGTCGGAAAACCTAGGGTGTCAGCACAATCTTGCCCATGACCTTGCGGGCGTCCATGTCGTTCAGGGCCTGGGCCACCTCGGTGAACTTGTAGGTCCTGGAGACGTAGGGCTTGAGCTTGCCGTCGCGGACGCAGTCCATGAGTTCCTGCAGGTTCGCCTGGTTACCCTTGGGGTCACGGGCGGTAAAGGCGCCCCAGAAAACGCCGACGATCTGGCAACCCTTGAGCAGCGTCAGGTTGAGCGGGATCGAGGGGATGCCGGCCGGGAATCCCACCACAAGATACCGGCCTTCCCACGCGATGGAGCGCAGCGCGGGTTCGGCATAGGCGCCGCCGACGCCGTCATAGATCACGTCGGCGCCGTCGCCGCCGAGGACCTTCTTGAAGTCTTCCGCCAGTTTCTTCTGCGCATCGCGATCGAGACTGCCGGTCGGATAGACGACGCCCGCGTCGGCACCGCGGCTGATGCAGAGGTCCACCTTCTCCTGGCTCGAGCAGGCGGCGATGACGCGCGCGCCCATGACCTTGCCCAGTTCAACGGCTGCAAGGCCCACGCCGCCGGCTGCGCCGAGGACGAGGAGCGTCTCGCCCTTCTTCAGCTTCGCGCGATCCTTCAGCGCGTGATGCGAGGTGCCATAGGTCATCACGAAGGCCGAGGCGTCGACGAAATCCATGTTCGCCGGGACCTGCGTGCAGCGCGCCGCCGGGGCCGCCACTTCCTCGGCGAAGCCGCCGAAGCCGGTCGATGCGAGGACGCGGTCGCCGACCTTCACGTTGGTCACGCCTGCGCCCACTTCCTTGACGATGCCAGCCACCTCGCCACCCGGCGAGAACGGCAGTGGCGGCTTGAACTGGTACTTGTTCTGGATCACGAGGAGGTCGGGAAAATTGACCCCGGCTGCCTTGACCGAGATCACGACCTGCCCGGCGTCGGCCCTGGGGCTTGGAACCTCCTCGACCACGAGGCTTTCAGGCGGGCCATAGGCCTTGCAGAGAACGGCTTTCATTGGATTTCTCCCTTGGTGTCGCGTGTGCGCGACGTTAGTCGAGTGTGCCCAAAACGCCAAGCGCAGGCGTGGTCCGCCGTTCGCCCACCACGTCGCCGCGCCAGTTCCTGAGCGGCGGATTGCGGTGGCGCGCGATGCGCGGGTCGTCGGGGTCTGCCTCGCCCAGCAGGACCAGAAGCTGCGCCATCACGGTTTCGGCGGCGCGCGTGCCGCCGTCATCGATCTTGAGGGCAATGCCGAGGCCCTGCCCCGGCAGGGCGGCCATGAAGACGGCCTCCGCCCCGGTTTTCACGACCGTGCGGTCGCGGGCGGCCGCGATGAGGTCGGCGCATGCCCGCCCTGTCCCCGAAACGAGCTGCGGGTGGGCCTTCCAGGCTGCAATGAGACGGCCTGCGGCCTCGGCCCTCGCGGCGGGAAGACCCGACGGGTTTGCCAGGCGTGCCATTCCCCGTGCGAGGCTCTGCAGGGGAAGCGCAAAGTTCGGTGCCGCGCAGCCATCGATGCCAACGGGCATGGTGTCTGCGGGCACCCCGCACATGTCGGCGATCGCGGCGCGCACGCGCAGCTGGACGGGATGATCGGGCGCTTCATAGCCCGCCAGCGGTGCCCCGAGGTGCCGGGACAGGGTCAGGAAGCCCGTGTGCTTGCCCGAACAGTTGTTGTGCAGACGGCAGGGTTTCTCGCCCCGGCGGATCAGGTCGTGTGCGCTTGCCTCGTGGTAGGGCAAATGCGGGCCGCAGGCGAGGTCTGCCTCCACACACCCGATGCGCGCCAGCCAGGCCGCGACCCGGGTGGTGTGCGCAGGCTCGCCGGAGTGCGAGGCACAGGCGAGCGCCAGTTCCTCGTCGGTCACGCCGGCGGCCGCGGCTGCACCCGTTTCGACCAGCGGCAGGGCCTGCAAGGCCTTGAAGGCCGAGCGGGGATAGACGGGGCTGACGATGTTGCCCCGGGACGCCCTGACGTTGCCGGCCGCATCGCAGACAGCGATGGCGCCCCGATGGACGCTTTCGACCGTGGTTCCGCGGACAAGCTCGACAAGAACGGGGTTCGTCACGGCGCGGCGGTCTCCGGGATCTGGCTGGCAAGGCCCCGATGAAGGGGCCCCGATTAAGGAGCCCCGATGCAGGGCGCGGGTTTAGCAAAATCGTAAATGGGCCGTCACGCGACATCTTCACGACAGAAGGGGCTTCACAAACCGGTCCCAATTGAGCCACACATGGGTCGAGCGGGCCGTCTCGAACCTATCGGACCCCGCCGCGGCCTTCCACTGAACGCATGAGGATCCACTGATGGCACTCTCTCCCCGCACCATATCCCTCGGGCGCCTTGCGCTGGCGGTATTCGGCATGGGCGCGGCTGCGACCGCGGCGCTGGCGCAGGCCACTGCCCCCACCCAGCTTGGCGCGTTCGGGGATTGGGAGGCCTTCAAAGGCACGGATGCCCGCGGCACGGTCTGCTATGTGATCTCGGCACCCAAGACAAAGGAACCTGCCGCGGCCAAGCGCGGGCAGATCTATTTCCTCGTTTCCACATGGCCTGGCTCGAGCGTGGCAAACGAGCCCTCGATCATGATCGGCTATCCGTTCCAGGACGGCTCGAAGGCTACGGTCGAGGTCGGGACCGACACATTCGAGTTCTTCACCAAGGAAGATGGCGCGTGGCTGAACGCAAAACCCGACGAAAGCCGGCTTGTGGCGGCCATGCGGGCGTCGGGCGAACTCACGGTTAAGGGCATGTCGCGCCGCGGCACGCTGACCACGGACACGTATTCCCTGAAGGGCATATCCGCCGCACTCGACAAACTGGCCGAAGGCTGCAAATAGACTGTCGAGGCCGAAACCGGAACCCGAAGGGGCGGCCAGGTGCCGCCCCTTCTGCTTTCGGGGATGACCCCGAAGGTCCAGCGACGCAGCTTGCAGGCCGTTCAGAGACGCATGAGCACGAAGACAAACCTTGTGGGACTAACGCGCGATGGACTGGCGCAGGCGCTTCTTGGCGCCGGTGTCGACGCCAAGAAGGTGTCGATGCGCGTGCGGCAGCTCTGGAATGCCATGTATGTGCAGGGCACATCAGACTTTGACGGCATCACAACGCTTGCCAAGCCGCTGCGCCAGGAGCTGTCGGGCGTGTTCGCGCTAGCGCGTCCGGAGGTGGTGACGGCACAGGTCTCGCGCGACGGGACACGCAAGTGGGTGATCCGCTTTGCGCCCGGCATCGAGATCGAGACCGTGTTCATTCCCGACGAGGATCGCGGGACACTTTGCATCTCGAGCCAGGTGGGGTGCACACTGAGCTGCCGGTTCTGCCATACCGGAACACAGAAGCTGGTACGCAACCTGTCGGCGGCCGAGATCGTGTCGCAGGTGCTGGTGGCGCGCGACGACCTGAAGGAGTGGCCGCGCGCCGGGCGCAACAGCGATACGCGGCACATCACCAATGTCGTGATGATGGGCATGGGTGAGCCGCTCTACAATTTCGAGAACGTGCGCGATGCCATCAACGTGATCGCGGATGGCGAGGGCTTGTCGCTGTCGAAGCGGCGGATCACGCTGTCGACGGCGGGCGTGGTGCCGATGATCCCGCGGGCGGGCGAGGAAATCGGCTCGATGCTGGCGATCTCGCTGCATGCGCCGCGCGACGATGTGCGGGATGTGATCGTGCCGCTGAACAAGAAGTACCCAATCAAGGAACTTCTCGAAGCGTGCCGGGCCTATCCGGGCCTGTCGAACGCCCGGCGCATCACGTTCGAGTATGTGATGCTGAAGGGCGTCAACGATTCCAACTCGGATGCCCGGGAACTCGTGAAAATCATCCGGGGAATCCCCGCCAAGATCAACCTGATCCCCTTCAATGCGTGGCCCGGCGCACCCTATGAATGCTCGGACTGGGAGCGTATCGAGGAGTTCGGGGAGATCGTGAACCGCGCGGGCTATGCCTCACCGATCCGCACGCCGCGCGGACGCGATATCATGGCGGCCTGCGGACAGCTCAAGAGCGAGAGCGTCAAGCAGCGCGCCAGCGAGCGCATGGCCGAACTGCGCAGCCGCGACCTCGGACGAATGCCAAGCTAGGAACAGGTGCATGTCGAAGAAGAAGAACATCAATCGGGTGGTGCTTGCCTATTCAGGTGGCCTTGACACGTCGGTGATCCTGAAGTGGCTGCAGCAGGCCTATGGCTGCGAGGTCGTGACGTTCACGGCCGACCTGGGACAGGGCGAAGAACTGGAGCCCGCGCGCAAGAAGGCGCTGATGCTGGGCATCAAGCCCGAGCACATCTTCATCGAGGACCTACGCGAGGAATTCGTGCGCGACTATGTGTTCCCGATGTTCCGGGCGAATGCGCTCTATGAGGGGCAGTACCTGCTCGGGACCTCAATTGCGCGACCGCTGATTGCCAAGAAGCAGATCGAGATCGCCGAGAAGCTGGGTGCGGATGCGGTCTCGCACGGCGCCACCGGCAAGGGTAATGACCAGGTCCGCTTCGAGCTGACCTATTATGCGCTCAAGCCCGACATCCATGTGATCGCGCCGTGGCGCGAGTGGGAACTGGAAAGCCGCACGAAGCTGATCGATTTTGCCGAGAAGCACCAGATCCCGATCGCCAAGGACAAGCGCGGGGAGGCCCCCTTCTCGGTCGATGCGAACCTGCTGCACTCGTCAAGCGAGGGCAAGGTGCTTGAGGACCCGGCGATCGAGGCGGAGAGCATCGTCTACCAGCGCACGATCAGCCCTGAGGAAGCGCCGGACAAGGCGACCTATGTCGAGATCGGGTTCGCGCGCGGCGACGCCGTGTCGATCGATGGAAAGGCCATGTCGCCGGCCACGCTGCTGACGGCGCTGAATGCGCTCGGCAAGGCCAACGGCATCGGACGGCTGGACCTGGTCGAGAACCGCTTTGTGGGCATGAAGAGCCGCGGGGTCTATGAGACACCCGGCGGCACGATCCTTCATGCAGCGCATCGCGGCATCGAGTCGATCACACTGGACCGGGGTGCCGGGCACCTGAAAGACGAGCTGATGCCGAAATACGCGGAGCTTGTCTATTACGGGTTCTGGTTCTCGCCCGAGCGCGAGATGCTGCAGGCGCTGATCGACAAGAGCCAGGAATATGTCACCGGAACCGTGCGCATGAAGCTCTACAAGGGTAATGCCACGGTCGTGGGGCGGTCATCGCCCTACTCGCTCTACCGGCAGGATTATGTGACCTTCGAGAAGGACAGCGTCTATAACCAAAAAGACGCGGAAGGGTTCATCAAGCTGAATGCCCTGCGGCTGCGGCTGCTTGCGGCGCGCAACCAATCCGTCGACAAGTGAGTTGAACGGGCCGCGCTTTCGGGCAGCCCGTGATGTTCACAACATTCAGTGGGGAAGCAGGCTCAGGGCTGCGTTGCGCAAGCCATCGCGGTCATGGATGCCGCGGCGGGCCAACTCTACGATATGGCGAGCGACGCGCGCTTCGGTCTCGAACGGCAGGGCGTAACCCTGGCGCCGTTCGGCAGCCTCGGTGATGGCGGCGTCGAAGGCTTCGCGGATCGTGCGGAGAACGACCGGGTTCAACGGGTTGTGAATGGTGATGGTGGCTGTTTGCATGAGAGACCCCCTTGCTTGACGGCTCTTGTGACGGCCGGATTGCGTAAAGCTACAGGGAATTTCTTTAGAGTTGGTTCATGCTGAACGGGTTGACTTGCCGCCGGCGGGTTCAGAGGCGGTCGCAATAGATTTCGAAAGTATTGCCATCCGGATCCTTGATGTGGGCCGCGAAGTAATCCTCGCCCTGGAAGGCGACGGGCACGCCGAGGTGGATGGCCCAGGTCTCGACGGCGGAGCGTGATTCAACACGGAAGCCGAAGTGGAATGCGTCCCCCGCGCGCAACGGGTTGCCCTTCACGAAGAAGATGGAAATGCCAGGACCGACGAGCTTGTTGCCACGTACCTCGAGGTTGAGGCGGTCGGCATACCATTGAGCGAGCACGCCGGGATCGTTTGTCGGAATGCTGAGATGGTCCAACCAGAGTGCAGGCAAGAGGCTCATGTGTTTCCTGGCTCCCTGCCTGATCATAGCTCCGCCGGCGGGCTGATACCAGCCTGCGCACAGGCCGCCAGGACCGTGTTGCGCAGCAGGCAGGCCCGGGTCATGGGACCCACACCGCCGGGCACCGGCGTGATGGCGGCAGCAACCTGCAGCGCCTCGTCATAGGCGACATCACCGTAAAGCTTCGACTTTCCACCCGGTAGCTCGACCCTGTTCATGCCCACGTCGATCACGATGGCGCCGGGCTTGATCCATGAGCCCTTTACCATCTCGGCCCGGCCGACGGCGGCTACGAGAATGTCGGCCCGCGAAACGACGTCCTTCAGGTCGCGGGTCCTTGAGTGCGCCGTGGTCACGGTGCAATTTTCCTGCAGGAGGAGCTGGCCCATGGGCTTGCCGACCAGCTGCGAGCGGCCAATCACGACGGCGTCGAGGCCCTCGAGCCTCGGGCGCACCGACTTGATGAGCATCAGGCAGCCTTGCGGTGTGCACGAGACAAGGCCCGGGCGGCCACTGGCAAGACGGCCGGCGCTGAGGGCGGTGAGGCCGTCGACATCCTTGTCGGGCGAGAGCACGTCGAGCACGGCATCCTGGCGGATTTGCGTCGGCACCGGAAACTGCACCAGCACGCCATGCACTGAGGGGTCAGCATTGAGCCGACGAACGACGTCGAGCACCTCCTGCTCGCTTGCGGTCGCGGGAAGCTTGATGTCGCGGGAGTCGATGCTGACCTCGCGGGCGTCGCTGACCTTGAGGCGCACGTAGATCTCGCTGGCCGGATCATTGCCGACAAGCACGACGGTCAGGCCAACGGGCGTGCCCTGTTTCTGGCGGAATGCTTCGGCTGCGACCTTGACGCGCTTCCTGACCCCTGCTGCGAATTCCTTGCCGTCGATGATCCTTGCCGTCATTCAAGTCCTCCCGCGCAGGGTCGCCGTTGCCCTTTCAAGGGCCTGCCCTGCTTCCTGCAGCCTGACGGTCTTCAAGCGCGGGGCGTGGCCGGATGCAAGTGACAAAGTGGACGCTGGCGCATCGCGTTCCCCAGACAGGTAATCGATCTCAGGACGCGGGGCCGAAGACCTCGGCCGCGCTAGAAGAAAATCCCGAGGCGGATCTTGTCGACGAGGATCTGGATGACCGAGATGCCCAGCAGTGCGACCACGGGCGACAGGTCGAGGCCGCCCATTGGCGGAAGGCGACGGCGGATGGGCTGGAAGACCGGCTCGGTCACGCTGTCGAGGGCGCGCTGGATGTTGCGGATCTCCGGCCGGAAGCCGTTGACGACCCGGAAGGCGACGAGGAGGCTCAGGACCACGGCCGCGATGATGATCCAGCTGTAGATGCTCAAGGCCAGGAGGATCAGTTGCAGCAAGAAATCCATTGGAGCGTGGCCCTTTTCCTGCGGGAATCGATGCCCCGCTGCGAGGGATGTAGCCATTGCTCCGGGCTGCAGCAAGGGCGGGGGCGCGCGGATGCGCGGCTTGACACCGGGAGTACCTGCCTCCTACAAGACCTGCCTCTGGCGGGACCTGGTTTTCCGGGGCTTCCCGGGCGCATATGGGGCTGTAGCTCAGTTGGGAGAGCGCCTCGTTCGCAATGAGGAGGTCAGCGGTTCGATTCCGCTCAGCTCCACCATGTGCGCCCGGAGAGCGGCCTTGTTCCTTCCCGTTCGTCAACCGGTTCTTAACCTTCCTCTCCGCGGCGCAGCAATCGGGTGTTTACGCCGGTCTGCCAGACTGCCTCCTCCCTTTTCACGCCCAGCGCTGGATCCGATGATCGCCAGGTTCCTCACCATCGCCGTCCTGTGCCTGTCCATCGCCGTCCTGCCCGTCCATGCAGGCGGTGGGGGCGGTGGGGGCCATGGCGACAAGAAGAAAAAAGAGGCCAGTGCCAAGGGCAAGGGTGCCCCGAAACAGCAACGCGAGATCACGACGCTGGAGTCGTGGGTGTCGGTCTACCCGATCTCCATCACCGTCGTGCAGGATGACCAGGTCCGTGGGCAACTGCAGGTCTGGCTGGGCATGGACGTGATCGATCCGGCGCTGCGGACCCGGACGGAGGAGATCAAGCCGCGGCTCCGGGATGCGTGGCTGACACGGCTCAGCCAGTACGCGGCGACTTCGCTTCGCGCGCGCAGGCCTGCCAATATCGATGACGTGTCCCGGCTGCTGCAGGCCACGGCTGACCAGACGCTAGGGAAGCCCGGGGCGCGTGTCCTGCTTGGCTCTGTTGTTGTCAACGTCAAGTGACGCCCGAGGGCTTCCTCGCGGGATGCCCCCTCGATTAAGCTCTAGCCATGTCGCCCCTGCCCCTCGTCATCACCTCGCATCCCTACCGGTCGCTCGGGTCGGCGGGGTTCCGCGTGCTGCTCGGGGTCGTGGTTGCAGCCAACGCGACTGGAGCGATCTATTTCTCGGCGCTGGGCGCGTGGCCCGTGGCCGGGTTCATGGGGCTCGATGTGCTGGCCATCCTTGTTGCCTTCCGCCTGTCCTATGCACAGGCGCGGGCGTATGAGCGCATCAGCATCGATCCCGGCCATATCGTCATCGAGCACTGCGATGCGCGCGGCCGGACAACGCGTGAAGAAATGCCGTCCTACTGGGCGCAGATCGTCTTTGACGGCGACGATGAGCAGGGCGCGGTATGGGTCCGCAGCCATGGTCGCTCGGTTCCGGTGGGAACACATCTGCCGGGGCCGGAACGGCACCTGTTTGCGACACGGCTGAAGCAGGCGCTGCGCGAGGTGCGCGCGTCAACGGTGGGTGTCGAGACCCAGGCCTAGGACATCGCGCATGCTGAAGAGCCCCGGGCCCTTGCCCTGCCCCCACTGCGCGGCCTTGAGCGCCCCCTTGGCAAAGATCGACCGGTCTTCGGCGCGATGGGACAGCTCGATGCGCTCGCCATTGCCTGCGAGGATCACCATGTGGTCGCCCACGACCGAGCCACCGCGCAGGCTTGCAAAGCCGATGCGACCCTGCTCGCGCGGTCCGGTGATGCCGTCATAGGGCTTGCTGCGCAGCTCGCCCAGCGGCGCTTCGCGGCCCCTTGCTGCCGCTTCGGCGAGCAGCAGCGCCGTGCCTGAGGGTGCGTCGACCTTCATGCGGTGATGCATCTCGAGCACCTCGCAATCGAAGCCCATGCCCAGGGACCTGACGCCGAGTTCCACGAGGACCGCCAGAAGGTTGACGCCGAGGCTCATGTTGCCGGATTTCACGATCGTTGCATGCCGCGCAGCGGCCGCGATGCGCTGGTCTTCGCGGGGCTCGAACCCCGTCGTGCCGATGACGTGCACGATGCGCGCCTGTGCCGCGAGGTCGGCGAGCGTGACGCTTGCGTGCGCGCGCGTGAAGTCGACGACGGCGTCTGCTGCTGCGATCACGGGCAGCGGATCGGCCAGAACATGGACGCCGAGGGGCTCGAGGCCGGCAAGCGTGCCAAGGTCGCGGCCGATGGCGGGGCTTCCCGCCGGCTCGAGGCCGGCGACGAGTTCGAAGGCGGGATCATGCGCGGCCTGGCGGATGAGGGCGTGACCCATCCGGCCTGCAGCGCCGGCGATGACAAGGCGGATCCTGCTCATAGCTGCGTCACGTCTGTTTCGAGGCCAAGCAATACGCGGCCCACGGTTTCCATCGTCGGTGTGGCGATCATCATGTGCTGGGAGGCGACGTGAACGTCGCGGAAATGCCGCTGGAGGGGGGATGTCCTGTAGACGGAGGTTCCGCCACCCAGATTGTACATGAGGTCCACCACGCGCACGCTTGACCTTGCGGCGAAGGTGGCCGACAGGCGCAGGTCGCGACGCGCTGCGAGCGACAGGGGGCTGCCCTTGCGTGCTTCGTCCCAGGCGGTGGCGATGCTCTCGTAGAAGAAGGCGCGTGCGGCGCGCAGGATGGCCTCGGCTTCGGCGACGTCTTCCTGGGTGCGGGTGCGCGCGGCGAGCGGCTTGCGGTGGCCTTCCGGGGTCTTGCCGCCGGCGAGGCGCACAAGTTCGTCGATGCTTGCCCGCGCAAGGCCCAGCGTGACGGCGGCGATGCCGGCGGCCAGCATGCCGAAGACAGGAAAGGCGTAAAGCGGACGATCGACGGGGCGATCGGACATGAGGCCCACGCTCATGTCCTTGCGAACGCTGAGCGCATTGAACGAGAAATCCTGGCTGCCGGTGCCGCACAGGCCGGATGTGTCCCAATTGTCGTGGAACTGCGCCTCACCCACGGGCACCATCATCATGCGCGAGTCCGGGATGCCGGAGGGCATCAGGACGGGCTGGCCGTCGCGCATGATCACGCACCCGCCCATGATCATCCGGGCGTTGGGCGAGCCTGATCCCCACTGCCAGCGGCCGTCGACCCTGTACGCATCACCCTCGTCCACTGCGCGGCCGCGGGGTGCAAAGACGCCTGCGACGATGATGTCGGGATCGGCGGCGAAGACGGCGCGGGCGGTGGCATCGGGCATGTAGGCCGCCACAAGCCCGGTCGTCGAGCCAATCATGATGCACCAGGCTGCCGAGCCATCGGCCTCGGCCAGGCTTTCGATCACGCGCACGATGGTTTCAGGGCTTGCCTCCGCACCGCCCAGGGTTTCGGGGACGCAGAGGCGGTAGAAGCCCGACTTCGCGAAGCGGGTTGCGATGTCGGCGGGGATCCGGCGGGCGCGCTCGATTTCAGCGGCACGCGTTCGCAATTCGGGCTGGAAGCTGCGTGCCAGGGCGACGTGGTCGGTCATGCTCACTCCGCAAGCTTCAGCCGGTTGGCGATATTGTTCTTCTGCATGTTAGAAGAGCCGCCCACGATGGGCAACGAAATGGCGTCGCGCACGTAGCGCTCCATGTCCATGAGATCGGACAGGCCATAGGCACCCATCACCCGCTGGCACTGGAGGGCCACTTCGGCCGCGCCCTCGCAGCAGAAGAGCTTGGCCTGCGAGGATTCCAGCGCGCTGGGCTTGCCGGCCTGCACGAGGGATGTCGCGTGGTAGAGCATCAGGCGCATGGCCAGCGTCTTCGTCTTTGCCTCGGCGATCGCGTGGCGAATGGCCTGGTGAGCGCCGATCTTCCTGCCGAACTGGATGCGGTTCTCGGCGTAGTCGATGGCATCGGCACAGGCGGCCTCGGCCAGACCCAAAGCCACGGCCGAGAGTTCTAGCTTCTCGACCTCCAGCGCACGACCGGCGAGCTGGCGCCAGCCCTGGTTCCACATCTGCGGGCCACCAAGGATGGCGTCGTCGCCAAGTTCGACCTCGTCGAAATGGGCGTCGTTGGTCTCGACGCCGCGGATGCCGAGATGGTCGAGGGGCGTGATGGTGACGCCCTTTGATTGCGGTGGCACGAGGAAGATCGTCAGGTTGCGGTAGCGGTCTTCCCTGGGGCCCGTGCGCGCGAGGCAGAAGACATAATCGGCGAGATGCGCGCCGGTGCACCAGCGCTTGGTTCCCGTCAGCAGGATGCGGTTGCCTTCGCGGCGGGCGACGGTCTCGACCATTGCGAGGTCACCGCCGACATTGGGTTCGGACAGGCCATAGGCGAAGAGAAGCTTGCCGGCGGCGACCCTCGGGAGAAGCGCGCTCTTCTGGGCCTGAGAGCCGGACTCGACCAGGTTCATGCCGGCGTAGCAGGCGGTCATGATGTAGGGACAGGCTACGGCCGAGGAGCGTCTTGCGAGTTCCTCGATGACGATCATCGTGCCAATGAGGTCGACGCCCTGCCCGCCATATTCCTCCGGGACCGTCAGGCCCATGACGCCCATCTCTGCCAGTGCATCGTAGACATCGCGCGGGAAGATGTTCTCGCGGTCCCAGTGACGCGCCTTGTCTCGCGGCATGTTGCGCTCGACGAAGCGCCGGGTGCTGTCGCGAAGAAGCTGGTGGTGGGCGCTTTCCATGGTCATCGGGCCTGGCGAAGTGTGAGATTGATGCGGCCGTTTTCGGGCACGACCGGGTGTAAAAAGGGCGCGGTTCCTGCACGTATGCGACGCACGCCATGATAGCGCAAGCGGCTTTCGCCGCCGAGCACGAGGATGTCGCCCGCGTTCAGGGTAAATGCCTGCGTCGGGCCCGAACGGGTCAGGCCGCCAAGCTGGAAAACGGCGTCATTGCCGAACGAGAACGAGACGATGGGCCAGGCAAAGTCGGCCTCGTCGTGGTCGCGGTGGAGGCTGAGGCGGCCGTCTGCCTCGTAGATGTTGACGAGGCAGGCGTCGGGCGCGAAGGCAAAACCGCTTTCGCGGGCGAGGTCGATGGCGAGGCTGCGAACCGTGACGGGGATCGGGGGCCAGGGGCGTCCGGTGACAGGATGCAAGGGTTCGTAGCGGTAACCCTTGCGGTCGGACATCCAGCCGAGCTCGCCGCAATTCGTCAGGCGGTTGATCATCCAGGGGCCCGTCGGCATCTGCAGGCGGACGGGTGGCGCCTCGTCCATGATGCGGGCGACCTCGTCGAGGATTCCGCGCTGTGCCTCGTGCGACAGCTGCCTGCGGAACAGGCACGTGCCGGGCGGCAGATCGATGTCCGGCTCGGGGAAGAGAAGGCTCATCGGCCGGTGAAGACGGGCTTGCGCTTCTCGAGGAACGAGGCCACGGCCTCGCGGTGATCGCTGGTGGCGAAGGTCAGCATCTCGTAGGCCATGGAGGCGTCGAGGATGGTGTGGGCGATTTCCTTCAGGCGCAGGTTGACGGCGACCTTGGTGTATTTGATGGCCTGTGGTGCGCCGGCGGCGAGCTTTGCGACGAAGGCATCGACCCGTGCATCGAGCTCGGCGTCCGGGATGACGTGGTTGATCAGGCCAATGCGTTCGGCCTCGCGGGCGGGGATCGGGTCGCCCGTCATCAGGTATTCCTTGGCGCGCGCATAGCCCACAAGCTGGGGCCAGATCACGGCGCCGCCGTCGCCGGCCACGACGCCGACCTTGACGTGCGGGTCGGCGAAGCGGGCGGTTTCGGACGCGAAGATCACGTCGCAGAAGAGCGCGATGGTGCAGCCCAGGCCGATGGCGGGGCCGCGCACCTTGGCGATGATGGGCTTTTCGAGGTCCAGAAGGCCGAAAATGATCTTCTTGCCTTCAACCGTTGTCGGACCCTGGATCTTTCCCGCGGCGGCATCCCGCATCCATTCGATATCGCCGCCAGCCGAAAAGGCGTTGCCCTCGCCCTGAAGAACGACGAGGTCGACGCTATCGTCTTCCTGGACGTCGTAGAAAATGTCGGCAAGTTCGTGGTGCATGCGGCCGTCGACGGCGTTCATGCGCGCGGGGTTGAAGAGCGTGAGCGTCAGGACGCGACCTGACCTTGTCGCGCGGATGCGTTCGTAGCCTGCGTAGTCCATCGCCGTGCCGTCCTGCGTTGCCATGGACCCGAGGATGCATGCAGGCTGGCGCCTGACGCAAGGGCTGAGGCTCAGGCAGGAAAAAGGCGGCGCCAGCCAGGGCGCCGCCTTGCAATTTGCCGTGCTGGCGCGCGCCTACTCGGCGGCGGCCAATCCGAAGGGCGTGCGGCCCTGGCCGCCGTTCAGCTGCATGAGGTACCTGATGCCCTCTTCCGCGATGTCGTCGCCGATCATGCGGTCGCCTTCCTTGTGCAGTTCGGCCATGTCGACGAAGGCGGCGTAGACGCCGCGCGTGCGGTCGGTGATGATGCCGGCCTTCAAGAGCGTCTTGATCAGCACGCGGAAGATGTTGGTCGGGTCCTTGAGGCGCTCGCGCACCCGGGCGCTGGTGAAGGCCTCGCGGAAGGCGGCCTGCGCCCATTCCCATTCAATGCCGAATTCGGCGTAGATGCCCTTCTTCTGCTCGGGGCTGCCAAGGTTGAAGAGCAGGCCCGTGAAGACCTGGGCTGCCCAGTCCTCGATGAGGTTGCGCTCTTCCTCGGACAGGTGGGGAATGGTGCGGTCGGCCCAGATCTTGCCAAACTTGTGGTGGAAGGCCTCGTCGGTCATGACGAGCTGGCAGAGGCGCTTGAGAAGCGGGTCATTCGTGTACTGGTAGTTGGTCGCGAAGGCGCCCATGGCGAGGCCTTCGACCAGCATCTGCATGCCGACCAGTTTCTTCCAGACGAAGGGCGAGAGCACCATCTCGGTCAACAGGCCACCGAGCGCCGGGCCGACGGCCAGGGGCTTGCCCCAGCGCGCGCGGATATACATCGCAAAGCCGGTAACGTGGCGGGCTTCCTCGCGCGTCTGGTTGGCTGCGTATTCCTGGGCGCCGGGATCGCGCAGCACGTGGCAGAGCGAAGCTGAAAGCGACAAGGCACCCTGCTCGCCGTGGAGGATCGACGACAGGCCCCAGTGCGTAGAGGCGTTGACGAGCCGGATCTTCTGTTTCTCGGTCAGGCGCTCGCCAATCTCGGTCTGCAGGTCGAGATTTAGGAAGGGCGGCATGATGTATTCGTTCTCGAGGTCGAAGGGTGTCGAGAAGTCGATGTATTTCGGGTCGAGCGGATCCCAGAAGTGGTCGTGGGTCGCCGAAATGATCTTGTCGAAGGCGGTCGAGCGCGCGTTGTAGCGCTCGGCCTGCATCATCGAGGCGAAATCGTCTGGAGCCACCGCATCGTAGGCCGCGTCCTTGGTAATGTTTGCCATGGTCGTGTTACCTCCTATTCGGCTGCGATGGTGGCGGGCGTCCGCAGGATGGTGCCGCCATTGAGCTTCATGAGATAGCGAATGCCTTCCTCGGCGATGTCATCGCCCACCATGCGGTCGCCCTCGGCGTGGAGTTCGGCCATGTCGATGTAGGCTGCGTAGTTATTGCGCGTTCGGTCGGTGATGATGCCGGCCTTGAGCAGGGTCTTGATCAGGACGCGGAAGATGTTGGTCGAGTCCTGGAGTTCCTGGCGGATCTCGGCGTCGGTGAGGGCTTCCATGAAGGCCTGCTGCACCCAGACCGGATCCAGGCCAAGATCGCGATAGATCCAGGCCTTCTGGTCGGGGCTTGCAAGATTGAAGAGAAGAACCTGGAAAACGTCCCAGGCCCAGTCCTCGATCTTTTCGGCTTCGGCCTTGGAGACGAAGGGGATCGTGCGGTCAGCCCAGATCTTGCCGAACTTGTGATGGAAAGCCTCGTCCGTCATGACGAGCTGGCAGAGGCGGACCATCAGCGGGTCGCGGCCCTTCTGGTAGAAGGTGGCGAAGGCGCCCATGGCGAGGCCTTCGACCAGCATCTGCATGCCGACAAGCTTCTTCCATACCAGCGGGCTGGTCACGAGTTCGGTCAGGAGGCTGCCGAGTGCCGGTCCCACGGGCGCGGGCTTGCCCCAGCGGGCCTGGATGTAGCGGGCAAATCCGGTGACATGGCGGGCTTCCTCGCGGGTCTGGTTGGCGGCGTATTCCTGGGCGCCGGGATCGCGGAGGATGTGGCAGAGCGAGGCCGAGAGCGACAAGGCCCCCTGCTCGCCATGCAGGATCGAGGAGAACGACCAGAGCGTGTTAAGGTTGGTCAGCCGGATCTTGCCACGCTCGTCGAGCTTGTCGCCCACGGCGGTGCGCAGCTCGGTCATGAGCGCGGGGTCGACCATGTATTCCTTGTCGATGTCGAACTTCTCGCTGAAGTCGATGTACTTGGTGTCGAGCGGATCCCAGAAATGATCGTGGGTCGCCGAGATGATCTTGTCGAAGGCGGTCGAGCGCGCGTTGTAGCGATCGGCGTCGAGCATCGACTTGAAGTCGGTGGGATCGACGGCGTTGTAGGCCGGATCCTTCGTGATGTTGCCGATGTCTGACATGTGGTCGCTCCTTTGTTTCGTGCTGGGCCCCTGGGCCTGCCGGTCCGGGCCCCTCTTCTGACACAAGAGAGTAATCGGAAACTTGACGCCCGCAACAAAAAATGACGCCGGCGTCAGGAAACGCCGGCGTCAAATGCATCAGGTTCGAGCGGTTGCGTGGCCTATTTGGGTGCCGTGGGCAGGGGCTGCTCGATTTCCTCGGCCTTCGGGGTCACCGACTGCTTCTGCACCCCGGCCTCGCCGAACACGTAAAGCGTGTCGGTGTTCGGGATGACTGCGTTCAGGCCCTTGCGGTCCGGGCGGTAGGTGAGCGTGAATTTCACACCGTCCGTGGTGTAGAGCACCTGTCCGCCCAGGCCCACGAACACCATGCTGCCATCGGCCAGCTGAACGCCGGTCGCGATGGACTGGTCGGCACCCTGGGTGTCGAGCTTGGTGAAGGTCTTGCCACCGTCGGTCGTGCGCCAGATGTTGCCGCGCATGCCACTGAGGTAGACGCTGCCGTCCTTTGCGGTGAAGCCGCCCCAGAACGAGCCGATGTAGCCCGTGTAGAGCTTCTTCCAGGTCTTGCCCGCGTCTTCGGACTTGAACACGGCACCACCTTCAGCGGCGATGTAGAGCGTGTTGGCGTCGGGACCCGGGAAGATGGCGTTGAGGTGGTTTTCATCCGCGCCCGTGCGCGCGAAGGGGTCGTTCTCTGCAGAGGCCGCAACGGTTGCAACATCGTCGAGTTCGTCATCTGCCTGCTCCGGCGCCTTGGAAGGCGCGCGTGGCGGCATCAGGGTGCTTCGACTGGTCCATGTCTTGCCGCTGTCCGATGTGGAGAGCGTGCGGTTGAAGGCGCCTACCGCAAAACCGTTATTCTCGTTCGTGAAGTAGACCGACAACAGGGCTGCATCGGCAAATTCAGAGCCACCGCCAAGCTGCTTGGTCCAGTTCTCGCCGCCGTCCTCGGTGGTGATGATCCATGCGTCGTGGCCGACCGCCCAGCCCTTCTTGTCGCTCATGAAGAAGACCGAGGTCAGCGTGATTGTCGTGGGAACGCGGTTGGCCTGTCGCCAGGTCTTGCCGTTGTCATCCGACAGGACGACGTTGCCGTATTCGCCAACTGCCACAAGGCGCTGGCCGGCGCGGGTCACGCTGAGAAGAAGGGAGTCGACGGCGAGCTGCGACTTGACGGCCTCCCCGCCCTTCGGCGGCACTACGGCGCCTGCCATCTGGGGGAATACCACAAGGGCGCCGAGGCCGAGTGCGAGCGAAAGCGCCGAGACGGGTCCTAACCTTGACCACTTCATCGATTGTTTTCTCCAGAGCGAAAAACAAGGCCGGCCTCCAGCAATCAGGAGACCGGCCCACACTTCAGTCAGGCAGTCGTTCGTTTAGCGGACGCCGAGCGAACGAATGGCTTCCGGCGTGTAGCGGCTTTCCTGGAGTTCGTCGGCGAAGTAGTTCACCGGCGGCTCCTCAGCGCGCAGCGACAGGGCCAGGTAGCGCGAGGACAGAAGGTCATACACGACCTCCAGCGCACCCGTGCCGCAGTGCGGAACGTGATAGGCGTTCACAAGCGGCACTTCCTGCACGCGCCACAGCTGGCCACGGCCGTCATAGTTCTCGGCGACGTTCACGACCTGGGCGTCTTCGTCCATGGTGATGATGCGGCGCGCGTAGACGTGACGGGCGCTGGGCTTCAGCTTGGCTTCAATCGTGTAGACGCGATGCGGTTCGTAGCGGACCGGTTCCTGGTCGAGATGCTGCGGCTTCACCAGGTTCTTGTACTTCACGTTGAGCAGGTCGTACGAATTGTACGCAATGTACTTCACGCTCTTGCCCTTGAGCGACCAGTCGTAACGGTCGAGGGCGCCGTTGAACCCGTCAAACGAGTCCGACGTCGACATGCCGTCCGTGTTGGTGCCCGGATTGTCGTAGGCGATGTCCGGAGCGCGACGCACGCGACGCGTGCCCGGGCTGTAGGACCAAGCCTTGCGGGGCTCGACCTGCGCGTTGATCGACTCGTGCACCAGGATCACGTTGCCAGCCAGACGCGGCGGGGAAATCGTGTTCGCGATGTAGAGCAGACCAATGTTGTTGAGGACGTCGGAGGTCTTCACGGACGGGTTGGCGTACCGGAAGATGGCTTCGTCCTGAACAACGAGCAGGTTGTACGACCCGTTGGACTGAACCGGCGCCGCCGAGAACTGGCGTGTCGCCTTGTAGCCACGGAACGAGAACCGCTTGTTCATGATCAGCTGCTGGGCAGCCTTGGTCGGGTTGCTGTCCAGGATGGGGAACGGCAGGCCGACCCTGAAGTTCTTGATGCCGTCGCCGTCGGGCGTCAGGTCCGAGTTCGCCGCGTTGGCCTTAACAGCCTCGTAGGCGTACTGCGGCAGAGCGCAGGTCCGTCGGGACTGGTAGACCTTCATCTTGTACGAGCCGTACTTCTTCAGGAGGGCCTTGTGGCCGTCCGTCAGCTTGTCCTCGTACTGGCCCATGTTCGCACCCGTGATGGTGAACTTGGGCTGGTCAGACGGGAACGGGTTCGGCGTATTCATCTTCTTCGGGTCGAAGTTGATGCCGGGAGGCGGGGAGCTGAGGCCCCCCGTCCACGCCGGAACTTCACCGTCCGGCGTGCCTGCCATTTCACTTCCCATCGGCGTAAGCGAGGCGCCAAGCTTGGCCGCTTCGCTTGCGGGGGCCTTGGCCCAGGCGCTGGACGTCGCGAACAACGTCAGGGCCGTGGCCGTAAGCAAGAGTCTTGTCTTAGTCACTGTAAGTTTCCTCCACCTAATTCAAGGTCCGTTGCGGATTGCCCCCGCCGTTAGAACGAATAGCTGGCCGAGACTGACGCGAAGTCCCGATCGCTAGACTTGTTGTTGATGTGACCACCGAAGAAGTTCGAGTAGTTCACACCCACCCTGAGGTTGTTGTTCAGCGTGCCGTCAATACCGAGGTTAATCGCCTGACGATCTTCCAGGTAGTTGCTGTAGGGAGCCGCTGTCGAACCCTCGAAGTCGTAGCTATACACCAAACGGGGTGCGACCGCAAAGCCGGTATCGAGGAAGTTGTTGTACTGAATGGTAAACAACGCCACGAGACCTGCGGAGAAGTCGGTCGGACGGCACTGGGCGCTGTTCTTGAAGTCCAGGCCCAGGATGCCACCGCCGGGCAGGTCGGTGCCCTGGCAGCCCGTGTTCTGGTAC
>Ga0172376_10000077_pt1 | contig 113823 bp, 128 predicted proteins | sample Lak35m_FD_121114 | JGI IMG/M metagenome (GOLD analysis project Ga0172376, IMG submission 121114) | Freshwater microbial communities from Kabuno Bay, South-Kivu, Congo - kab_092012_35m | ecosystem: Environmental > Aquatic > Freshwater > Lake | place: Democratic Republic of the Congo...
CGACAACGCGCGGATGGTGGTGGAGCTGATCCAGCCGATCGCCATGGACGAGGGCCTGCGCTTCGCCATCCGCGAGGGCGGCCGCACCGTCGGCGCCGGCGTCGTCACCAAAATCGTCAAGTAACACCTGACGCGACAAGGCGAACCATCATGGCCATGGACAGCACAAACATCCGGATCAGGCTCAAGGCCTTCGATCATCGCGTGCTCGACACGTCGACGAGCGAGATCGTGAGCACGGCCAAGCGGACGGGCGCACAGGTGCGCGGCCCGATCCCGCTGCCGACCGGCATCGAGAAGTTCACGGTCAATCGCTCGCCGCACATCGACAAGAAGTCGCGCGAGCAGTTCGAGATCCGCACGCACAAGCGTGTGCTCGATATCGTCGATCCGACGCCGCAGACGGTGGACGCGCTGATGAAGCTCGACCTCGCCTCCGGCGTGGATGTCGAGATCAAGCTCGGCTCCTAGGGCAAGCGGACAGAGAAGAAGGAACAGGACCATGCGTTGCGGTCTCGTCACCCAGAAGGTCGGCATGACCCGCGTCTTCAACGACGCGGGTGAGCACGTGCCCGTCACTGTTCTGAAGGTGGATCAGCTGCAGGTTGTCGCCGTCCGCTCGGAAGAGAAGGACAAGTACGTCGCCGTGCAGCTCGGCTACGGCAAGGCCAAGGTGAAGAACGTGACCCAGCCGATGCGCGGTCACTTCGCCAAGGCCAAGGTCGAGCCGAAGAAGAAGCTCGTCGAGTTTCGCGTCGCCAAGGACGCCGTCCTCGAGGTCGGCGCCGAGCTGGTGCCCAGCCATTTTGTGCCGGGCCAGTATGTCGATGTCATCGGCACCACGATCGGCCGTGGCTTCACCGGCTCGATGGTCCGCTGGAACTTCCACGGCCTCGAGGCCAGCCACGGCGTGTCGGTCTCGCACCGCAGCCACGGCTCGACCGGCAACCGCCAGGACCCCGGCCGCACGTTCCCCGGCAAGAAGATGGCCGGCCACTACGGCCACGAGCGCGTGACCACGCAGAACCTGAAGGTCGTCGCCGTCGACGACGAGAAGGGCCTGCTGCTGGTGTCTGGTGCCGTCCCCGGCCCGGCCAACGGCTACATCATCGTCAAGGACGCGTCCAAGCGCGCCCGTCCCAAGGATGCACCGTACCCGGCCGGCCTGCGCAAGGCCGCCGAAGCGGCTGCGCCGGCGGCCTGAGCGGCAAGGGTAGGATCATGAAGATCTCCGTTAAGACCATCGAGGGCGACAGCGCCGGCGAGCTCGATCTCGCCGACGCCGTGTTCGCCGTGCCCGTCCGCCAGGACATCCTGCAGCGCTGCGTGGTGTGGCAGCTGTCGCGTCGCCAGCAGGGCACGCACAAGTCCAAGGGCCGCGCCGAAGTGACGGCGACGGCCAAGAAGATGTACGCCCAGAAGGGCACCGGCCGCGCCCGTCACGGCAACGAGGCCGCGCCGCAGTTCCGCGGCGGCGGCAAGGCCTTCGGCCCGGTCGTGCGCAGCCATGCCTCCGACCTGCCGAAGAAGGTGCGCAAGCTCGCGCTCCGCACGGCGCTGTCGGCCAAGGCGGCCGAAGGCAAGCTGATCGTGGTCGATGCCGCGACGCTGTCGGAGCCCAAGACCTCCAAGCTCAAGGGGCACTTCGGCAAGCTCGGCGTCTCGAGCGCCCTGGTGATCGCCGGGGCCGAGGTCGACACCAACTTCGCCCGCGCGGCGGCCAACATCGCCCATGTCGATGTGCTGCCGCAGCAGGGCGCGAACGTCTACGACATCCTGCGCCGCGACACGCTCGTGCTGACGAAGGATGCCGTGAAGCACCTCGAGGAGCGTCTGCAATGAGCGCCAAGCGATACGTGGCGGAAACCGTCTCGCGGGCGCGGATGTACGAAGTCATCCGCTCGCCGCTGATCACAGAGAAGACCACCAACGGCTCCGAGCACGGCCAGGTGACCTTCCGCGTGTCGATGGATGCCACCAAGCCCGAGATCAAGCAGGCCGTCGAAGGCCTGTTCAAGGTCAAGGTGAAGTCGGTCAACACTGTCACCGTGAAGGGCAAGAGCAAGGTTTTCCGTGGCCGTCCGGGCCTGCGGAGCGACTGGAAGAAGGCGATCGTCTCGCTGGTCGATGGTCACAAGATCGACGTGACCACGGGCCTGTAGGACGGGGGAAGCAACAATGGCCTTGAAGACATACAAGCCGATCACGCCGTCGCTGCGGCAGCTGGTCATCGTCGACCGCACCGGCCTCTGGAAGGGCAAGCCGGTCAAGGAGCTGACGCGCGGCAAGACCAACACCGGCGGCCGCAACAACCACGGCCACATCACCAGCCACCACATGGGCGGCGGTCACAAGCGTCGTCTGCGCATCGTCGACTTCAAGCGCCGCAAGTTCGGCGTTCCTGCGACGGTCGAGCGCTTCGAGTACGACCCCAACCGGTCGGCTTTCATCGCGCTGATCAAGTACACCGACGGCGAACTCGCCTACATCCTGGCGCCGCAGCGCCTGAAGGCGGGTGACGAGGTCGTGTCGGGCGAGCGCGTCGACATCAAGCCGGGCAACGCCATGCCGCTCGCCAACATGCCGGTCGGTACGATCGTGCACAATGTTGAGCTGAAGAAGGGCCGCGGCGGCCAGCTGGCCCGCTCCGCGGGCACCTACGCCCAGCTCGTCGGCAAGGACGCGGGCTACGCCCAGATCAAGCTGAACTCGGGTGAGCTGCGTCTGGTGTCGGGTGAGTGCCTGGCGACCGTCGGCGCCGTCTCGAACCCCGACAACCAGAACACCGTGATCGGCAAGGCCGGCCGCGCCCGCTGGCTGGGCATCCGCCCGGTCGTCCGCGGCGTCGCCATGAACCCGGTCGATCACCCGCACGGCGGCGGCGAAGGCCGCACCTCGGGCGGCCGCCATCCGGTCACGCCGTGGGGCAAGCCGACCAAGGGCAAGAAGACCCGCAAGAACAAGGCGACGGACAAGCTGATCATCCGCCGCCGGCACGCGACGCGCTAGGAGATAGACAGTGGCACGCTCCGTTTGGAAGGGCCCCTTCGTTGAAGGCAGCCTGATCAAGAAGGCCGAGAAGTCCCGCGGCAACATCCGCAGCGAGGTGATCAAGACATGGTCGCGCCGCTCGACGATCCTGCCGCAGTTCGTCGGCCTGACGTTCGGCGTCTACAACGGCAAGAAATTCATCCCGGTGAACGTCACCGAGGAAATGGTCGGTCACAAGCTCGGCGAATTCTCGCCGACCCGCACCTTCACCGGCCATTCCGGTGACAAGAAGGTGTCGAAGGAGTAACGCGCGATGAGCAAGCCATCCGCTCCCCGCCGCGAGGCGGACAACGAGGCCAGGGCCGTGCTGCGCGCCGTGCGCATCAGCCCGCGCAAGCTCGACCTCGTCGCCGCCACGATCCGCGGCAAGAAGGCCGCGACCGCGGTCAACGAGCTCACGTTCTCCAAGAAGCGGATCGCCCGCGACGTGAAGAAGGCGCTGAGCTCGGCCATCGCCAACGCCGAGAACAACCACAACCTCGACGTCGATCGCCTGGTGGTCGCCGAGGCGTCGGTCGGCAAGGGCCTGATCATGAAGCGTTTCCACACCCGCGGCCGCGGCCGTGCGGCGGGCATCGTCAAGCCGTTTGCTCATCTCACCATCGTGGTGCGCGAGCGCGCCGAGGCGGAGGACAAGTAATGGGTCAGAAGGTCAACCCGATCGGCCTGCGGCTCGGCATCAACCGGACGTGGGATTCCCGCTGGTACGCCGAGGGTGGCGAATACTCGAAGATGCTCCATGAGGACATCCACATCCGCAAGGTGCTGCGCGAGCGCCTGGCTCAGGCGGGTGTCGCGAAGATCGTCATCGAGCGTCCGGCCAAGCGCGCCCGCGTCACGATCCACACCGCCCGCCCGGGCGTGGTGATCGGCAAGAAGGGCGCCGACATCGAGAAGCTGCGCGGCGACCTCGCCAAGATGACCAAGGGCGAGGTGGCCCTGAACATCGTCGAGATCCGCAAGCCCGAGATCGACGCCACGCTGATCGCCGAGAACATCGCCCAGCAGCTCGAGCGCCGCGTCGCGTTCCGCCGCGCCATGAAGCGTGCCGTGCAGTCGGCGATGCGCCTCGGCGCCCAGGGCATCCGCATCAACTGCTCGGGCCGTCTCGGCGGATCCGAAATCGCCCGCATGGAGTGGTACCGCGAAGGCCGCGTGCCGCTGCACACGCTGCGCGCCGACATCGACTACGGCACGGCGACGGCTTTCACCACCTTCGGCACCTGCGGCGTGAAGGTGTGGGTGTTCAAGGGCGAGATCCTGGCGCACGACCCGCTGGCGCACGACAAGCGCGCCGAAGAGGCCGCGCCGCAACGCACGCCGGCGCGCGTCGAGCGCACAGAGCAGAGGGACGCGTAAGCCACCATGCTGCAACCCAAGCGCACCAAGTACCGAAAGGCCTTCAAGGGCCGCATCCACGGCGCGGCCAAGGGCGGCTTCAACCTCGACTTCGGTTCCTACGGACTGAAGGCGATGGAGCCGGACCGTCTGACCGCGCGCCAGATCGAGGCGGCCCGCCGCGCCATCACGCGTCACATGAAGCGTGCCGGCCGCGTCTGGATCCGCGTGTTCCCCGACGTTCCGGTATCGAAGAAGCCAGCCGAAGTCCGCATGGGCTCCGGCAAGGGCGCGCCCGAGTTCTGGGCGGCGCGCGTGAAGCCCGGCCGCGTGCTGTTCGAGCTCGAAGGCGTGCCGGTGACGGTCGCCAAGGAAGCCCTGGCGCTCGCCGCCGCCAAGCTGCCGATCAAGACGCGCTTCGTCGCGCGCATCGGCGCCGAGGGTTGAGGGAGACCGACATGAAGGCCACTGATCTTCGCCCCAAGACCAAGGACGAGCTCAAGAGCGAGCTCGGCAACCTGCGTAAGGAAGCGTTCAACCTGCGCTTCCAGAAGGCCGGGGGCCAGCTGCAGAAGACCGCCCGCGCGCGCCAGGTGCGCCGCGACATCGCCCGCATCAAGACGGTGCTGGGCGAGAAGGCCGCGGGTTAAGGAGCAAGAGATGCCGAAGCGAATTCTCGAGGGCGTCGTCGTCAGCGACAAGATGGACAAGACCATCGTCGTGAAGGTCGAACGGCGCGTTCAGCACCCGATCTACAAGAAGTTCATCCGCAAGTCGAAGAAGTACCACGCCCACGACGAAGCCAATGCCTACAAGGGCAAGGTCGGCGAGATCGTGCGCATCCGTGAGTGCCGTCCGCTGTCCAAGACCAAGAGCTGGGAAGTTCTGGTCGAAGGCGCGAAGGCTTAAGCGGTCGGAGCAGCAGTCATGATTCAGATGCGAACCAATCTCGAGGTCGCCGACAATTCCGGTGCCCGTCGGGTCCAGTGCATCAAGGTGCTGGGCGGCTCGCGCCGCAAGTACGCCAGTGTCGGCGACGTTATCGTCGTGTCGATCAAGGAAGCGATTCCGCGGGGCCGCGTGAAGAAGGGCGAGGTGCATCGCGCCGTCGTCGTGCGCACGTCGTTCCCGCTGCGCCGCGTCGATGGCAGCGCCATCCGCTTCGACCGCAATGCCGCCGTGCTGATCAGCAAGCAGGACGAGCCGATCGGCACCCGCATCTTCGGACCGGTGACGCGCGAGCTGCGCGCCAAGAAGTTCATGAAGATCATCTCGCTCGCGCCGGAGGTCCTCTAAGCCATGGCGAACAAGCTCAAGATCCGGAAGGGCGACCGCGTCAAGGTCATCACCGGCCGCAGCAAGGGCAAGGTGGGCGACGTGCTGCGCGTGCTGCCCGAGGAGCAGCGCGTGGTGGTGTCGGGCGTGAACGTGATCAAGCGCCACACCAAGCCGAGCCGCACCGAACAGGGCGGCATCATCGAACGCGAGGCCGCGATCCACGTGTCGAACGTGGCCCTCCTCGACCCCAAGTCGGACAAGCCGACCAAGGTCGGCTTCAAGTTTCTGGAAGACGGCCGTAAGGTGCGCATCGCGCGCGCCTCCGGCGAGACCATCGACCGCTAGGAGAACGGGTCAATGCCCGCGCGACTGCAAGAGCACTACACCAAGACCGTGCGCGAGGCGCTGACGAAGGAGTTCGCTTACAAGAACGCCTTCGAAGTGCCGAAGATCGAGAAGATCGTGATCAACATGGGCGTCGGCGAGGCGGTCAACGACCGCAAGGCCGTCGACGGCGCCGTGGCCGACCTGACGGCGATCACCGGCCAGAAGCCGGTCGTCACCAGGTCGCGCAAGTCGATTGCGACCTTCAAGCTGCGTGAGGGCATGGCGATCGGCGCCAAGGTCACGCTGCGTCGCGACCGCATGTACGAGTTCATCGACCGACTGGTGAACATCGCACTGCCGCGCGTCCGCGACTTCCGCGGGCTGAACGGCAAGTCCTTCGATGGCAACGGCAACTACGCCATGGGCTTGAAGGAGCAGATCGTGTTCCCCGAGATCGACTACGACAAGGTCGACCAGGTTCGCGGCATGGACATCATCATCTGCACGTCGGCGAAGACGGACGCGGAAGCCAAGGCGCTTCTCCGCGGTTTCGACTTCCCCTTCGTGAACTGAGGCCGGAGAAGCATATGGCCAAGACGAGTTCCGTCGAGAAGAATAACCGGCGCGCCAAGATGGCGAAGCAGTACGCCGCCAGGCGCGCCAAGCTGAAGGCGATGGCTGTCGACGACAAGCTGACGCCGGAGGAGCGGTTCGGGGCGAGGCTCAAGCTCGCCAAGCTGCCGCGCAACTCCTCGCCGACGCGCATCCGCAATCGGTGCGAGCTCACGGGCCGTCCAAGGGCCGTGTATCGCAAGTTCAAGCTGTCGCGCCTTGCGCTGCGTCAGCTCGCCTCGCTGGGCGCCCTGCCCGGCGTCGTGAAGTCGAGCTGGTAACGGGAGACCGTAGAACCATGGCGATGACAGATCCCGTCGGCGATTTGCTGACCCGCATCCGCAACGGCCAGGCGGCACGCCTCGACAGCGTGACCGTGCCGGCCTCGCGGCTCCGGTCCAACGTTCTCGATGTACTCCAGCGCGAGGGCTATATCCGCGGCTGGTTCGAGGAAGAGCTGCGGCCTGGCGTGAAGGAGCTTCGCGTCGAGCTGAAGTATGACAACGGCCGTCCGGTCATCAAGGAGATCAAGCGCGTCTCCACCCCGGGCCGGCGCGTCTATTCGAAGATCCGCGAGCTGCCGCGCCACTTCAACGGGCTCGGCATCTCGATCCTGTCCACGCCGCGCGGTGTCATGTCCGACGCCGAGGCGCGTGCCGCCAATGTTGGCGGCGAAGTCATCTGCAAGGTATTCTGACCATGTCGCGCGTCGGCAAAAACCCGGTCCCGATCCCGGCCGGTGTCACCATCGAGCTCAAGGGCCAGCACCTCAAGGCCAAGGGCAAGCGGGGCGAACTGCAGCTCACCGTTCATGACGACGTTTCCGTCGCCAAGGAAGGCGAGGCGCTGGTCTTCAAGCCGCGCTCGGACAGCCGCCGCGCCCGCATGCAGTGGGGCACGGCGCGCAACATGGCGAGCAACGTCGTCAGGGGCGTGTCCGAGGGCTTCACCGTCAACCTCGAGATCAACGGCGTCGGCTACCGCGCCCAGGCGGATGCCAAGATGCTGAAGATGCAGCTCGGCTTCAGCCACGATGTCGAGATTCCCATCCCGGCCGGCATCCAGATCAAGGCGCCGAAGCCGACCGAGATCGAGATTTCCGGCGCCGATCGTCAGCGCGTCGGCCAGATTGCGGCCGAGATCCGCAGCCTGCGTCCGCCCGAGCCCTACAAGGGCAAGGGCATCAAGTACTCGACCGAGACGATCCGGCGCAAGGAAGGCAAGAAGAAGTAGAGGCGACAGAACCATGTCCGATCGCAACGCCCTTTTCGCCCGCCGTCAGCGGCGCACGCGCTACGCGCTGCGCCAGGCCGCCGGCGGCCGTCCCCGCCTCAGCGTGTTCCGCTCGGGCAAGCACATCTACGCCCAGGTCATCGACGACCGTAAGGGCCTGACCCTCGCCGCCGCCTCGTCGCTCGACAAGGACGTCAAGGGCAAGCTCAAGACCGGCGCCGACAAGGGCGCAGCCACCGAAGTCGGCAAGCTGATCGCCGCCCGCGCCATCGCGGCCGGCGTGAAGGAAGTCATCTTCGACCGTGGCGGCTACATCTATCACGGCCGCGTGGAAGCGCTGGCCAATGCCGCCCGAGAGGGCGGCCTGTCGTTCTGATCGGGAGTTAGCACATGGCTCGTTCACCCTCTGGTTCCGGCCGTCCGCCGCGCGAGCGCGAGCGGGGTCGCGACCGCGAGCGCGACGAAGAAAACGAACTGACCGACAAGCTGGTCACCATCAATCGCGTGGCGAAGGTGGTGAAGGGCGGTCGGCGCTTCGCCTTTGCAGCGATCGTGGTCGTCGGCGATCAGCGCGGCCGCGTCGGCCACGGCGCCGGCAAGGCACGCGAGGTTCCCGAGGCGATCCGCAAGGCCACGGAGGCGGCCAAGCGCGGCCTGATCCGCGTCCCGCTGCGCGACGGCCGTACGCTGCACCACGACGTGCGCGGCCGCTTCGGCGCCGGCAAGGTGACGCTGCGCGCCGCCCCGGCCGGCACCGGCATCATCGCCGGCGGCCCGATGCGCGCCGTGTTCGAAACGCTGGGTGTCAAGGACATCGTCGCCAAGTCGGTCGGCACGTCGAACCCGCACAACATGATCAAGGCGACGTTCAAGGCGCTCGAGCAGCTCAACTCGCCGCGCATGGTCGCCACCCGCCGCGGCAAGAAGGTCGGCGATCTGCTCGGCCGTCGCGACGGCGAGCAGGCCGCGGAAGCCGCCGCCTGAGGAGAATGACCATGGCCGAGGCCAAGAAGATCAAGATCACCCAGACCGGCAGCCACATCGGCCGCACGGACGACCAGCGGGCGACGCTGATCGGCCTGGGGCTGAACAAGCGCCATCGCAGCCGCGAGCTCGTGGATACGCCCGAGGTGCGAGGCATGATCAACAAGGTGCGCCATCTGGTGCGCGTCGAAGAGGAAGCGCGCTAGGGCCGGAAGGCCGCGGCGCGGAGGTAGAGGACGATGAGACTGAACCAGATCTCTGACAACCCGGGCGCCCGCAAGGCGCGCATGCGCGTTGGCCGCGGCATCGGCTCGGGCAAAGGCAAGACTGCTGGTCGCGGCGTCAAGGGCCAGAAGTCGCGCACCGGCGTCGCCATCAAAGGCTTCGAGGGCGGCCAGATGCCGCTCTACCGCCGCATCCCCAAGCGCGGCTTCCGTCCGCCGCACCAGAAGAGCTTCCAGGTCGTGAACCTCGGCACCTTGCAGAAGGCGATCGACGACAAGAGGCTCGATGCCGGCAAGCCGATCGACGCCGCCGCGATGCAGGCCGCCGGCCTGTTCAAGAACGCGTCAGACGGCGTGCGCCTCCTTGGCAAGGGCGAGATCAAGACCAAGATCGAAGTGAAAGTCGCGGGCGCCTCGGCGTCGGCGATCGCCGCCGTCGAGAAGGCCGGCGGCAAGGTCGAACTGCCGCCCAAGCCCGTGGCCGAGGCGGCGTAAGCCGGACGGCGTCAACGGGGGCGTCGCTTCCCCCTTGTGTCGTTCACGCGTGAGGTTTCATGGCATCCGCCGCCGAGCAACTCGCATCCAACCTGAACTGGGGCTCGATCGGTAAGGCTGCCGAGCTGAAGAAGCGCCTGTGGTTCACCGTGGCCGCGCTCGTCGTCTTCCGCATCGGTGCCTACATTCCCGTCCCCGGCGTCGATCCGGCCGCCCTGGCCGAGATCTTCAAGCAGAACGCCGGCGGCATCGCCGGCCTGCTCGACGTGTTCTCCGGCGGCTCGATCGGCCGCATGTCGGTGCTGGCGCTCAGCATCATGCCGTACATCTCGGCCTCCATCATCATGCAGATCCTGACGACGGTCGTGCCGTCGCTCGAGGCGCTGAAGAAGGAGGGCGAGGCCGGCCGCAAGAAGATCAACCAGTACACGCGCTACGGCACGGTGATCCTGGCGGCCTTCCAGGCCTATGGCATTGCGGTCGGTCTTGAGAGCCAAGTCGCATCGGCCGGGCCGGTCGTGCTCGATCCCGGCATCTTTTTTCGCTTCGTCACCATCGTCACCCTGGTCGGCGGCACGCTGTTCCTGATGTGGCTCGGCGAGCAGATCACAGCGCGCGGCGTCGGCAACGGCGTCTCGCTGATCATCTTCGCCGGCATCGTGGCAGCCCTGCCCGACGCCATGGTGCAGACCCTCGAGCTCGGCCGCACCGGCGCTCTGTCGGCGCTGTTCATCATCGCCCTGATCGTCGGCGTCGTGCTGGTGGTTGCGGTCGTGGTCTTTGTCGAGACCGCGCAGCGGCGCATCGTGGTGCAGTATCCCAAGCGCCAGGTCGGCAACCGCATGTACGGCGGCGAGGCCTCGCACCTGCCGCTCAAGATCAACACCGCAGGCGTCATCCCGCCGATCTTCGCCTCCTCGCTGCTGCTGTTTCCGGCGACGATCGCGTCGTTCCAGGGCGCGGCCGGCGAGCCGGGCTGGATTCAGTGGATCTCGACGTGGCTCGGTCACGGCCAGCCGCTCTACCTGCTGGCCTATGTCGGCCTGATCGTCTTCTTCTGCTTCTTCTACACCACCGTCGTCTTCAACCCGGTCGACACCGCCGACAACCTGAAGAAGAACGGCGGCTTCGTGCCCGGCATCCGCCCCGGCAAGAACACGGCCGAATACCTCGAATACATCCTCAATCGCCTGACCGTGGTCGGCGCGATCTACCTCTCGGCGGTGTGCATCCTGCCGGAGCTGCTGATCGCCCGCGGCGGCGTGCCTTTCTACTTCGGCGGCACCAGCCTGCTGATCGTCGTCTCGGTGACACTCGACACGGTGACCCAGATCCAGGCACACCTGCTCGCCCATCAATACGAGGGCCTCATCAAGAAGGCCCGTCTGCGGGGGAAGGGACGATGAACATCATCCTTCTGGGGCCGCCGGGCGCCGGCAAGGGCACCCAGGCGCAGCGTCTCCAGCAGGAGCGCGGCATGGTCCAGCTGTCGACCGGCGACATGCTGCGCGCCGCCGTCGCCTCGGGCAGCGAGCTCGGCAAGAAGGCCAAGGGCATCATGGAGAAGGGCGAGCTGGTCCCCGACGAGCTGATCGTCGGCCTGATCAAGGACCGCATCGCCCAGCCAGACTGCGCCAAGGGCTTCATCCTGGACGGCTTCCCGCGCACCGAGGCCCAGGCCAAGGCACTCGACAAGATGCTGGCCGAAGCAGCCCGGAAGCTCGACCGGGTGGTCGAGATGGAAGTGGACGAGAAGGCGCTGACCGAGCGCATTGTCGGCCGGTTCTCCTGCGCCAAGTGCGGGGCGGGCTACCACGACAAGTTCAAGCGGCTGAAGGTCGAAGGGGTCTGCGACGTCTGCGGGGGCAAGGAGTTCACCCGCCGCAAGGACGACAATGCAGAGACCATGAAGACCCGCATGGCCGCCTATCGGGCTCAGACCGAGCCCCTGCTGCCCTACTACAGCGCCCGGGGGGTGCTGCGGAAGGTCGACGGGATGGCCGGGATGGACGAGGTTTACCGTCAGATTTCAGGGGTTTTGGCGGGGACTTGACAAGGGTGAGTTCCGTTGACTCGGGGGCGCAGGTACATATAATCGCGCGCTTTTCCGGGGCCAGCGGAACGTGATACGGGCGCGCGCAAGCGCGCCGTAAGTCTTTGAAGGAGTTGGACTTTGGCTCGTATAGCCGGTGTGAACATTCCGACCGCCAAGCGTGTGGTGGTGGGGCTTCAATACATCCACGGGATCGGTCCGGCGAAAGCCCGGGAGATCTGTGGAAAAGTCGGGATCGACGAGTCGCGCCGCGTGAACACGCTGAGCGACGACGAGGTCATCCGCATCCGCGAGACCATCGACCGCGACTACACGGTCGAGGGCGACCTGCGGCGCGAGGTGGCGATGAACATCAAGCGCTTGATGGACCTCGCTTGCTACCGCGGTCTGCGGCACCGCCGCGGCCTGCCGGTCCGTGGCCAGCGCACGCATACCAATGCGCGCACTCGCAAGGGTCCGGCCAAGCCGATCGCCGGCAAGAAGAAAGTCACGAAGTAAGTCGAGGGGAACCGGATCATGGCCAAGCCTGCAGCCGCCGCGACCGGCGCCGCCGCCACCGGCGCGCGTCCTCGCCGCAAGGAACGCAAGAACATCATCTCGGGCGTCGCTCACGTGAACGCCTCGTTCAACAACACGATCGTCACGATCACCGACGCGCAGGGCAACACCATCGCCTGGTCGTCGTCGGGCCAGCAGGGCTTCAAGGGCTCGCGCAAGTCGACGCCGTTCGCCGCCCAGATGGCCGCCGAGAATGCCGGTCGCAAGGCGATGGAGCACGGCATGCGTACGCTCGAGATCGAGGTGCGCGGCCCGGGTTCGGGGCGTGAGTCCGCGCTGCGCGCGCTGCAGGCCGTCGGCCTCGCCGTGACCGCCATCCGCGACGTCACGCCGATCCCGCACAATGGCTGCCGCCCGCCGAAGCGTCGTCGCGTCTGAGTTTGCGCCGGCGCGCCCGCCGCGCCGCGCTGTCTGAATTGTGTCGCGAGCCCTTCGCGGGGTCGCGTGGAACAACCGGTCTAGAGAGGTAGCCCCCGTGCTTCAGAAGAACTGGCAGGACCTGATCAAGCCGGAGAAGCTTGTCACCGAAGCCGGCGTCGATCCCGGCCGCACCGCGACGATCGTCGCCGAGCCGCTCGAGCGCGGCTTCGGCCTCACGCTCGGCAATGCGCTGCGCCGCGTGCTGCTGTCGTCGCTGCAGGGTGCGGCCGTCACGTCGATCAAGATCGACAACGTGCTGCACGAGTTCTCGTCGATTCCCGGCGTCCGTGAAGACGTCGTCGACATCGTCCTCAACATCAAGGCGATGGCCGTGAAGATGCAGGGCGACCGCCCGCAGCGTCTCTACCTGCGCGCCGTCGGCCCGGGCGAGGTCACCGCCGGCATGATCGAGTTGCCGGGCGACGTCCAGATCATGGATCCCAAGCACCTGATCTGCACGCTCGACGACGGCGCCTCGATCTCGATGGAGCTGATGGTCGCTACCGGCAAGGGCTACATCCCGGCCTCGGCGAACCGTCCCGAGGATGCGCCGATCGGCCTGATCCCGGTCGATTCGGTGTTCAGCCCGGTCAAGCGCGTCTCCTACAAGATCGAGAACAGCCGCGTCGGCCAGGTCACCGACTACGACAAGCTGTCGATGACGGTCGAGACCAACGGAACGACCATGCCGGCCGATGCCGTGGCACTGGCCGCACGCATCCTGCAGGACCAGCTCCAGCTCTTCATCAACTTCGAGGAGCCGCGCGAGGTCCGCAAGGAGGAGCAGCAGGACGATTTCCCGTTCAACCGCAACCTGCTGCGCAAGGTCGACGAGCTTGAGCTGTCGGTGCGTTCGGCCAACTGCCTGAAGAACGACAACATCATCTACATCGGCGATCTGGTTCAGAAGACCGAGGCGGAGATGCTGCGTACGCCGAACTTCGGCCGCAAGTCGCTGAACGAGATCAAGGAAGTGCTGGCCGGCATGGGCCTCCACCTGGGCATGGAAATCCCGGGCTGGCCGCCGGACAACATCGAAGAGATGGCCAAGCGGCTGGAAGAGCCGTACTAGGCCGACGAGAAGGAATTAAGTCATGCGTCACAATAACCGCGGCCGGAAGTTCCACCGCACGGCTGAGCATCGCAAGGCGATGTTCATGAATCTCGCCGGTGCCCTCATCAAGCACGAGCAGATCACGACCACGCTGCACAAGGCGAAGGACCTTCGTCCGATCGTCGAGAAGCTGGTCACGCTCGGCAAGAAGGGCGGCCTGCACGCCCGCCGCCAGGCGATCGGCTTCCTGCGCGATCCCTACGTTGCGGACAAGCTGTTCACGACGCTGGGCCCGCGCTACTCCAAGCGTGCCGGCGGCTACCTGCGGGTGCTGAAGGCGGGCTACCGGTTCGGCGACGCAGCCCCCATGGCCGTGATCGAGTTCGTCGAGCGCGACGCCGCCGCCAAGGGCCTCGACAGCGGCCCCTCGGCCGAGCAAGCGACGCAGCAGGAAGCGGCCTGACAATCGAAAACGCCCGGTCATCGACCGGGCGTTTTTCTTTGCCCATGGCGCTTACGTTCAGAACAGCGACTCCGTCCGAGCAGGATGCCGCCCGGCGCGTGCTGTGGACGGCGTTCACGCCCTATGTCCGCAACCTCGGCCGCGAGATCACTGCCGACCACTATGCCTTCCTCGCTGCCGCCATCGCGCGCGGCGACGTCTACCTCGCGGTCGACGGCGACGAAATCGTGGGCGTGGCCGCCACGGAGCGGCGCGATGGCGGCATCTACATCGACCGACTGGGTGTCGACCCGGCGCGCCAGGGCACCGGACTCGGAAGCTTCATGCTGGAGCGGATCGAGGACATCGCGCGGTCGAACGGTCTCAGAAGCCTGTCGCTCGAGACCGCCGAGATGGCTGAGGGCAACATCCGGCTCTATCGCCGGCATGGCTTCGAGATCGTCGGCCGCGGCCTGCCGTCGCATGGCAAGGACGCCCATATGCGCGTCCGCATGTCGAAGGTGCTCTAGGCGTCCCAGGCGATGGGATAGCGGTTGAAGCCGCGGAAACGGGCGCGGCCGCCGCGCTCGAAGGCGCCGTCGCGGGCCAGGCCGGGGCAACGATCGACCAGCCGACCGATGGCGATCGTGCCCTCCAGGCGCGCCAGGACCGCGCCGAGGCACATGTGCACGCCCGAACCGAAGGCGAAGTGCCGATTGGGCTCGCGGCCGATGTCGAAGCGGTCGGGCTCGGGGAACTGTGCGGGGTCGCGGTTGGCCGCGCCGATACCGATGTGCAGATAGGTGCCGGCGGTGAGGCGCTCGCCGCCGATCTCGAGGTCGGCCGTGAGCCGGCGGTTGCCGAGCTGATTGGAGCTCTCGAACCGCAGCCCCTCCTCGATGCAGCTTTTCAGCAGCGACGGATCGCGGCGCAGCCGCCGCATTTCGTCGGGAAAGCGCAGCAGCGCGTCGACGGTATTGCCGATCAGGTTGGTCGTCGTCTCGTGACCGGCGTTCAGCAGGAAGATGCAGTTCTGCACCAGTTCTTCGTGGCTGAGCCGCTCGCCGTCGATTTCGCCGTGGATCAGCGTGCCCAGCACGTCGCCGTTCTCCAGGCCGGCGTCAGCCGGCCGCTTGCGCCGCTCCGCCACGAGATCGTCGAGGTAGGCCGAGAATTCGCTCACGGCGGCATTGCCGGCCGCCTGCCGCTCCGGGGCGACGACCGGCTCGAGGGCGCCCAGGATCGCCAGCGAATAGCGCCGCAACGGCGCCCGCTCGCCGGCCGGCACGCCCAGCATGTCGCAGATCACCTCGACGGGCAGGCGGAAGGCGAAATCCTCCACGAGGTCCATGCGGCCCTCGTCGGCGTGCTCCGCCAGCAGGCCGTCGACCACGGCCTCGATGCGCGGCTGCAGGCTGGCCAGCGCCCGCGGCGTGAAGGCGGCGGCCAGCAGCTTGCGTACCCGGGTGTGCAGTGGCGGGTCGTTGAACACGAGGCTGGTCGTGTGGTGCCGATAGAGCGGCGTGCCGACGCCGAATTTGGGCCCGAACTCCGCCTTCTTGTCGGAGCTCATGCGGGAGTCGCGGTAGCAGACCGCGACATCGGCATAGCGCGAGAGGAAGACGCTGCCGTCGGGCAGCCGCTTCAGCGGCGCGAAGCGGCGCAACGCGTGGTAGCGCGGAAAGGGATCGTCGAGGAAGGCGCGTTCGAGCCGTGACAGATCGAAGCCCGCGGCGAACGCCCGGGCCTCGTCGTCCGGCAACTCGATCGGGCCCATCGTTCCCAAGGTGCTCAGAATTGCTCCTCGGCGAGCGCGAACACGGTGCGGCCTGCGGCCTTGAGCGGCCCGAGCTGGGCGAGCGCCGGCGGCAGCACGACCTCGGCATAGAAGCGCGCGGTCACCAGTTTGGCCTCGAGGAAGGCCGGGTCGCCGTCGCGCGCGGCGAGCTTCGCCTGGGCAACCAGGGCGCTGCGGGCCAGCAGCCAGGCGCCGAGAGCGGTGCCGGCCAGCCGCAGGAAGGGAACGGAACCCGCCAGCGCGTTCACCAGCTCGCCCTTCACCGTCTGCGCCACCCATTTGGTCGCGTCCTCGAGCGCATCGGCCGCCGCCGCGACGCCGGCCGAGATCGCGGCCAGGTCGTCGCCCGGCGCGGCCTTCATCTCCGTCGCCAGGGCACGCATCTCGCCAACCAGCCCCAGCATCGTTTCGCCGCCGTCCTTGGCCACCTTGCGGCCCACCAGATCGCGCGCCTGGATGCCGTTGGTGCCTTCGTAGATCGGCAGGATGCGGGCGTCGCGCAGGTGCTGGGCGGCGCCGGTCTCCTCGATGAATCCCATGCCGCCGTGGATCTGCACGCCCATGGAGGCGATCTCGTTGCCGAGATCGGTGAACCATGCCTTCACGATCGGGATCAGCAGGTCGACGCGCTCCTGCGTCCGGCGCGCCGTCTCCTTGTCGGGATGCTTGAGCGCGCCATCGATGCCGGCTGCGGTGTAGTAGCCCAAGGCGCGCATCGCCTCGATCTGCGAGCGCATGGCCATCAGCATGCGCCGCACGTCGGCATGGCGGACGATGGCCACGGACTCGGGCCTGGCGCTGCCGTCGTCCTTGGACTGCACGCGAGAGCGGGCGAAGGCGGCGGCCTGCTGGTAGGCGCGTTCGGCGATCGCCAATCCCTGGATGCCGACGGAGAGGCGGGCGTTGTTCATCATGGTGAACATGTAGGAAAGCCCGCGGCCCTCCTCGCCGACCAGGTAGCCCACTGCGCCGCCGTCGTCGCCGAAGGACATGACGCAGGTCGGGCTGGCATGGATGCCGAGCTTGTGCTCCAGCGACACGCAGCGCAGGTCGTTGCGCTTGCCCGGCTTGCCGTCGGCGTCGGGCAGGAATTTCGGCACGATGAATAGCGAGATGCCGCGCACGCCGGCAGGTGCGTCCGGCGTGCGTGCCAGCACGAGATGGACGATATTCTCGGCCATGTCGTGCTCGCCGTAGGTGATGAAGATCTTCTGGCCGGCGACGAGATAGTGGTCGCCGTTCCTGACGGCGCGGCTCTTGAGCTGGCCCAGGTCCGAGCCCGCCTGCGGCTCGGTCAGGTTCATGGTCCCCGTCCACTCGCCCGAGATCATTTTGGGCAGATAGGCGGCCTTCTGCTCGTCCGAACCGTGATGGTGGATGGCGTCGATGGCCCCCTGGTTCAGCAGCAGCACCAATCCGAAGCCCATGTTCGCCGACTGCCACATCTCCTGCACGGTGGCGGCGAGCAGCCATGGCATGCCCTGGCCGCCGAACGCCGGGTCGAAGGGAAGCGAATTCCAGCCGCCTTCGACGAACTCCTTGTAGATGCCGGCAAAGCCCGGCGCGGTACGGACGACCCCGTTCTCGAGCCTGGCGCCCACCTTGTCGCCGTCGCGGTTGAGAGGTGCCAGGCCGGTGCCGGCGAGCTTGGCCGCCTCCTCGAGCACCGCGTCGATCGTGTCGTCCGTCGCATGCTCGTAGCCGGGCAGGGCGGCGACGCCGGCGAGGCCGGCCACTTCGCGCAGGGCGAAACGCATGTCGGCCAGCGGGGCGGTATAGGTCATGTGCTTTCCTCCGGGCCGCAATATGCCGCGCTCGGTCGCTTTTGGCGACCGCCTCCGCTACCTTGGCGCCAACATGACCGACACCGTTCTGCTCGCTATCGAAGGTCCCCGGGCGACCATCACCCTCAACGACCCGGCCAAGCACAATCGCCTCGATCCGGCTGGCCTGCGCCTTCTGCGCGAGGCGGTGGAAAAGGCCGACGCCGACCCCGATGTCCGCGTCACCGTGATCACAGGCGCCGGCGACAAGACCTTCTGCTCCGGCTACGACCTCGGGTCGATCCCGGCAGGCGAGCGGCGCGAGGAGGGCGGTGACGGGGGCGACGACAGCTTCGAGAAGGTCATGGACCGCATCGAGGCGATGCGCATGCCGACGCTCTGCGCACTGAACGGCGGTGTCTATGGCGGCGCCACCGACCTGGCGCTCGCCTGCGACTTTCGCCTTGGCGTGAAGGGCATGCGCTTCTTCATGCCGGCAGCGCGCTTCGGGCTGCACTACTATCCGAGCGGATTGCGCCGCTACACCCAGAAGGTGAGCCCGAGCTTCGCCAAGCGCGCCTTCCTGCTGTCGGAGGACTTTCACGATGTCGAGCTTCTCGCCGTCGGCTATCTCGACTGGCTGGTCGAGCGGGACGAATTCACGGCCAAGGTCGACGAGAAGGCCGCACGGCTGGCGACGCTGGCGCCGCTTTCCATGGCCGGGATGAAACGCGCCATCGAGCAGTTTGCCCAGGCCGCGCCCGACGTGGCGTCGATCCGTCGGAGCGCGCGGGTCTGTGCGAACTCGGAAGACCTGCGTGAAGGCCTGGCGGCGCTGGGCGAACGCCGGGCGCCGTCCTTCAAGGGCCGCTGAGTGCGGCAAAGCCGGCTGGTCATCGCCCTGCTGTTCCTGCTTTGCGCCCCGGCGGAGGCGCAGCAGATCGACTTCAGGCGTGTGTCGCGCGGCGGCGAGGAAGGCCTGTCCTGGCGCTGGCGCGACTCCGGCAAGCGCGAGCACACCACCGCCTTCACCCTGACCCGGCGCGACATCGCCGACGCCGAAGCGTCGTTCAGGGAGTTCAGCCTGGGCGGCATGTGGGCCGATATCGAGGCCAATCTGCGCCAGGAAACCGCAGCCTTCGGTAACGGCGCGCGCATCGACATCCGGCGCCAGCGCGACCGCCTGAGCTGGACGGCGAGCGCCCGCGATGCCGCTTCACAGCAGGCGCTGATGCAGCGGCTGAGCGAGCGCTTCGATCGTGCGCAGAAGGCGTACCTGGCCCACCACCTGAGGCAGCGCCTGGAGGGGGGGCGCATCCTCGTCGATTTTGCCGCCGCGACGAAGGCTCTGCAGGAGCCGATGCGCGGGCTCGCCCGGGCACTCGGCGCCACGACCGGCGTCACCGACGACGACCGCGCCCGTGTGGCGCTGGCGCTCGCCTTCTTTCAGCAGATTCCCTATGCGGCCCTGGGCGACGGCGACGCCCGTGGCAACGATTTCCTCCCCGGGCCGGCGTTGTTGGCGCAGAATCGCGGCGATTGCGACAGCAAGGCGGTCGCGCTTGCCGCCGTGTTGCGGACCTACGCGCCGTGGCGCAGGCTTGCCGTCGTCTCGATGCCGGGGCATGCAGTTCTGGGCGTCGATCTGCCGGCGCTGCCCGGCGAACAGGTAGTACGTGCACAGGCACGGCAATATGTCATCATGGAGGCGTCCGGCCCGCTCATGGCGCCGATCGGCAACGTCGACCGTCGGACGGCGAAGTATCTTGCCGACTCGCGGCAATTCGAGATATGGCCGCTGAACTGATCCGATCATGCAACGCCGCCTAGCCGCCATCGTTCACGCCGACCTCGCCGGGTTCACCCGGATGATGGAAGGCGCCGAGACACGCACTTTCCGCCATCTGAAGTCGGCCCAGATCGAGGTCTGGCGGCCGGCCATCGACGCCGGCAAGGGCCGGCTCGTGGGCACGGCGGGCGACGCTATGCTGGCCGAGTTCGGCTCGGCGGTGTCGGCCGTCGCGGCGGCGATCGACATCCAGGAGCGCATGGCCCGCTTCAACGAGAAGCTGAACGAGGACCAGCGCATGCTGTTCCGCATCGGCGTGCACCTGGGCGAAGTCATCGTCGACAAGGAAGACCAGAACATCTTCGGCGACGGCGTCAACCTCGCAGCCCGCATCCAGGCGATCGCCGAGCCCGGCGGCATCGCGGTATCGCGCGCCGTACGAGATCTCGTCGAGCTGCGGGTCGAGTACGCCTTTCACGACGGTGGCGAGCATCAGCTGAAGAACGTCAGCCGCTCGGTGCAGGTCTTCCACGTGCGGCCGGCCAGGGCCGCTCCGGGCACCACGACGCGCATGGTGCCGCAGATTACGCTGCGCTTCGAGGGGCCGGACTCGGCCGGGCGCAAGCACGTCTTCGAAGTGCCGATGGAGAAGCTGGTCGGCCAACCGCAGGGCATGTTCATCGGCCGCGCCGCCGATCAGTGCGAGTTGGTCGTGCCGCATCCCACCGTGTCGCGACGCCATGCCAAACTGAGCGTCGCCGGCGAGGCGCTGCAGGTCGAGGATCTCGGCTCGACTAACGGCACCGCCGTCGACGGGGCCGCGCTGAAGGCCGGAACGCCCGTGGCCCTTCACGCCGGATCGAAGCTCAGGGTCGGCGACGTCGAGTTCGTCGTCCAGCACACTTGAGCGGCGTGCGACGTCGATGAGCGATCCCACTGTCACCGCGAACGGTCCGCAGCCGGAGGTCGACTACGTCGCCCTGAAGCCCGGTCAGACGATCGGCCGCTACGAGATCGTCGCGGTCCTCGGCCAGGGTGGCTTCGGAATCACCTATCGCGCGCGCGACGTCCAGCTCGGTCGCGAGGTCGCAATCAAGGAATATCTGCCCTCGGCGCTGGCCGTTCGCCAGGACGGCGCCACGGTACTGCCGCGCAACACCAAGATGGCCGACGATTTCGGCTGGGGCCGCGACCGCTTCGTCACCGAGGGCCGCACGCTCGCCAGCCTGCACCGCGTGCCGGCCATCGTGCACGTGTTCGACTTCCTCGAGGCCAACGGCACGGCCTACATCGTCATGGAGCTGCTGAGCGGCGAGACGCTCGAGGATCGCATCGCCCGGCAGGGCAAGCTCAGTCCGGAGGAGGTCGACCGCATCCTGTGGCCGCTGCTCGACGGGCTGGAGCAAGTGCATGCCGCGGGCTTCCTGCACCGCGACATCAAGCCCGCCAACATCCTGCTCGATGCCGCCGGCAACCCGACCTTGATCGATTTCGGCGCCAGCCGCGCGGCCATGGTGGGCCGCACCGCGGCGATGACGGCGATCTTCACGCCGGGCTATGCGGCGGCCGAGCAGATGACGTCGGCCAAGCAGGGGCCGTGGTCGGACATCTACGGCCTCTCCGCCACCATCTATCACGCGATCACCGGCAAGACGCCGCCCAATGCCTTCGACCGCATGCTTGACGACAGCTACGAGCCGCTGGCCAAGGTTGCGCCGCCGGGGTTCTCGCCCGGCCTGCTGGCAGGCATCGATGCGGGCCTGACGGTGGCGGCCCGAGACCGGCCGCAGTCGATCGCGGGCTGGCGGCCGATCCTCGGCATGACGGCATCGCCCGAGGCGGGTGCCACTGTCGTCATGGGTAAAGCCGAGGAGGCCGTGGCAGGCCGCGTGTCCGTTCTCGGTTCTCCGACGAGTTCCGCTGCGACGCCTGCGCCTGAGACCGTGCCCGCGCCGAAGAAGCGCACCGGTCTCTGGCTGGCCGTCGCAGCCGTCGTGCTGCTGGCCTTGGGCGGTGGCGGCTACCTTGCGATGGCCCCGCGAGGGCCGGATCCCGAGACGCTGAAGGCGCGCGCCGCGCAGGAAGCAGCCGAAGCGGAAAAGCAGCGGATGGCCGAGGAGAACGAGAAGCTCAAGGCTGAGAAGGCGGCGCAGGAGTCCAAGCGCAAGGCCGATGAGGAAGCGCGTCGGAAGGCCGAACGCGAGGAGGCGATACGCCGCCAGGCCGCGGAGGAAGAGCGTCGAAAGGTTGCCGACGAGCAGGACCAGATCAAGCGGTCGGTCGAGGAAAGCCAGCGCAAGGCCGAGGAAGAGGAGGCCGCCAAGCGCAAGATCATCGAGGACGCCCGCAAGGCAACCGAGTTCGTCGCAGGCGATTTCGACCATTTCGGCAAGACGCTGATGATGATCGGATTGAAGGACCGGCCGACCGAGATTCGTCTTCAAGGGGTCGATGCAGTCGACGATCCCGATCTGCACAAGCTCGCAGTGGACGCGCTGGCCGCCCAGCCGCGCAACCTGCGCTGCCGACAGACCGACCGTCTGACCGACGGCACGCCGCTCTATCGCTGCCTGATCACCAAGCGCAACGCCAAGGGGCCGCTGGCCGACGTCCCCGATTCGGACCGTGACGATCTGGCGCTGGTCCTGGTGCGAACGGGCCTTTTGCTGGCATCGTGCGATGCGCCGAGATCCTACGCAGACGCTGAAGACGATGCCCGTGGCCGCAAGCAATACCTTTGGGGTAGAGTGAACATTCAGGACTACAAACGGAGGTGCAGCAAATGACTCTCATGATCGCCGACACGCCTTCCCATTCGATCAGGAGGGTCGTGCTGCGGGTCGTCGGCGCTGTCGTCGCCCTGGGCCTCGCCACGGGCTGCATGACCAACGACCGCGGCCAGCCGTCCAATCAGGCCACCGGTACTGCCGTGGGCGCAGTGCTCGGCGGCGCCGTGGGCGGTCTCGCTTTCGGGTCGGTCGGTGGCGTCGTAGGTGGCGCGCTGGTCGGCGCGCTGGCGGGCAACCTCGTCGGCCGTGCGCTCGACGATCAGGAGCGCCGCCGCCTGGCCGAGGCCACGCAGAACGCTTTCGTTGCCGAGACCAACGTGCCGACGACCTATACCGTCGAGCCGACCAAGACCTCGTCGTCGTCCTCGGCGGCTGCGCCTACGGTCGTGCAGGCCAAGCCGGTCGCTCCGGCAACCACCCGCGCCGACGGCAGCACCTGCCGTCCGATCGAGCTGACGGCGACCAAGAACGGCCAGACGACCACGGACACGACGACTTTCTGCAAGTCGGCGGGCTCGTCGGAGCTGAAGCCGGTTTCGGTCTGATCGGGACACCTTTCGCGAGCGGCCGGCGGTCTCCACCGCCGGCCGTTTTCGTTTGGGCAAGGCTGGTCCGGCCGACACAACTCGGTCATCTTTTCGGCGGGAGGAGAGGGCATGGCAGGCAATCCGAAGGCAGCGAAGCTGCGGGATCTTCTGGCTCGGGGCGAGTTCATCCTGGCGCCCGGCATCTATGACGGCATTTCCGCCCGCGTGGCCGACCGCATGGGCTTTCCGGCGCTCTACATGACGGGCTATGGCGCCACGGCCTCGATGCTGGGCCTGCCTGACGCCGGACTCGCGACCTATTCCGACATGGTGGGCCGCGCCGAGATGATCTGCTCCGTGGTCGGGACGCCTCTCATCGCCGATGCCGATACGGGCTATGGCGGGCTGCTGAACGTCCAGCGCACGATTCGCGGCTATGAGGCAGCCGGCGTCGCGGCGATCCAGATCGAGGACCAGGAGATGCCCAAGAAGTGCGGCCACACGCCCGGCCGGCGCGTCGTGCCGGCCGAGGACATGGTCCTCAAGATCAAGGTCGCGGTCGAGGCGCGCCGCCATCCCGAGACCCTGATCGTGGCCCGTACCGATGCGCGCACCGCCCATGGCCTCGACGAGGCGTTGCGCCGCGCGCGGCTCTACGAGGAGGCCGGCGCCGACGTGATCTTCGTCGAATCGCCCGAAACCGAGGCCGAGCTGGAGCGGATCGGCCGGGAAGTGAGCAAGCCGCTGCTCGCCAACATGGTCGAGTTCGGCAAGACGCCCCGCGTCGAGGCCGATCGGCTGAAAAGGTGGGGCTTCGACCTCGCGATCTATCCCGGCCTCGGCTTCAGCGTCGCCGCCGAGGCGATGCGGCTCGCCTGGGCTCATCTCAAGGACCGCGGCACCAGCGTCGGCGTCGAGGTGCCGCAGTACCGCGACATGCACGACCTGATGGGCTTCCCCGAAGTCTGGGACTTCGAGAAGCGCTGGGCGACATGAATGGCAAGCAGCTCCTCGAGGCACTGGCGCGCCTGCCGGCCCGCGTCTGGATCCAGGCGATCCTGGCGCTGATCGGCTTCGTCGTGCTGGCAGTCCTGGGCTTTGCCGTGATCGCGGGCGTCGCAGCCGTCGTGCTGGTGCTGCTGCTCGCCTTCAAGGCCAAGGCGTGGATCCTCGGCCTGTTCCGCCGCGACCCGCGGCACGAGCCGCCGGGGCGGCAGGAGCGCAAGGTGATCGACGTGCAGTACGAGATCGTCGATCGCAGCAACGATCGCCCGCCGCGCGACTAGACTCGCAGGATCTTCCCCGGGTTCATCAGATTGTCGGGGTCGAGGGCGCGCTTGATCGTGCGCATCGTGTCGAGCTCGACCTTGCTGCGATAGTGCTCGAGGTCCTCGACCTTGAGGCGGCCGATGCCGTGCTCGGCCGAGATCGAGCCGCCGTAGCCCGTCACGAGATCGTAGACCGCGCCGCTGATCGCCTCGCCGTAGGCGAAGAAGCGCGCCTTGTCCCAGCCGGGCGGCGACTGGCAGTTGAAATGGAGGTTGCCATCGCCGACATGGCCGAACGGCACCGGCCGGCAGTCGGGCAGCACCTTCTTCATCGCGGCGATGCCTTCCCCGATGAACGCGGGAAGCTTGCTGACCGCCACCGAGATGTCGTGCTTGATCGAGGGCCCTTCCTTCTTCTGCGCCTCCGAATGGTTTTCCCGCAACCCCCAGAAGGCGCGGGCTTGCGCCTCGTTCTGGGCGATGGCGGCGTCGAGCACGAGACCCCTTTCCATCGCCTCGCCGAGATAGGCCTCCATCTTCTCGGCAAGCCCGGTCTCGTTGGCGCCGGCGCGGCGGGCGCGGGTCGACGACCATTCGAGCAGCACGTACCAGTCGTGCCTGTCGGCCAGCGGGTCGGTGGCGCCAGGGATGTGCTTCAGTACGAAGTCGACGCCTTGCCGCGCCATCAGCTCGCAGGAGGTGACGTTGTCCTCGGAGGCGACATGCGCGCCGCTCAGCAGGTCGACAGCGGCCTGGGGCGACGGGACGGCGATCCACGACGTGGCGACGTCCTTGGGTTTGGGCCAGAGCTTCAGCACGGCCTTGGTGATGATGCCGAGCGTGCCCTCGGCGCCGAGATAGAGGTCGCGCAGGTCGTAGCCGGTATTGTCCTTCTTGAGCGCGCGCAGGCCGTTCCAGATCTCGCCTTGGGGCGTGACGACCTCGAGCCCGAGCACGAGCTGGCGGGCATTGCCGTAGTGCAGCACCTGTACGCCGCCGGCATTGGTCGAGAGGTTGCCGCCGATGGTGCAGCTCCCTTCGGCGGCCAGCGACAGCGGGAAGAGGCGGTCGTGCTGGGCCGCGGCCTCCTGGATGGTCTTCAGCACGACGCCCGCCTCGACCGTCATCGAGTAGCCGATCGGGTCGACCTCGACGATGCGGTTCATGCGGTTGAGCGACAGCACGATCTCGCTGGCGTCCTCGTGCGGCATGCCGCCGCCGACCAGGCCGGTGTTGCCGCCCTGGGGCACGATCGCGACCTTCCGGGCGGCGCAAAGCTTCACGACGCCGGCCACCTCTTCGGTCGTGGCGGGCCGCACGACGGCCAGCGCCCGGCCGAGATAATTGTCGCGCCAGTCGGTGAGATAGGGATGCTTGCCCGCCTCGTCGGTGATCAGGCCCTTGTCGCCGACGGTGGCACGCAGCTTCTCGACCAGGTCGCTCATCAGACGCGTACGACCTTGCCGGGGTTCATGATGTTGCGGGGATCGAGCGCGCGCTTGATGGCGCGCATCGTGTCCAGTTCGACCTTGCTGCGGTAGTGCGCCAGCTCGTCGAGCTTGTCGATGCCGATGCCGTGCTCGGCCGAGATCGAGCCCGCCATCGAGGTGACGAGGTCGTTCACCGCGCGGGTGATCGCCGGCGAGTACTGGTGCAGGGTCGGCCGGTCCATGCCCTTCGGTCCCATGAAGGAGAAGTGCAGGTTGCCGTCGCCGATATGGCCGAGCGGGTAGGGGCGGATCGAGGGCAGGATATCGAGGGCCGCCTTGACGCCCTTGTCGATGAACTCGGGGATCCTGGAGATCGACACCGAGATGTCGTAGCTGAGGCCCGGTCCCTCGGCGCGCGAGGCGGGGGCGACCGATTCGCGGATCGTCCACATGTTGCGCGACTGCGCCTCGTTCTGGGCGATCACCGCGTCGAGCACGCGGCCCGCCTCCATCTGGTCGGCGAGGAACTGCTCCATCTTCTCGGACATGCCTTCGCCGCCGTCCGGCTTGGGCCGCGACGACGACCACTCCAGCAGCAGGTACCACGGCGTGTCGGCCTTGAGCGGGTCCTGGGTGCCCGGGATGTGGCGCAGCACCATGTCGGTGCAGGCGCGGCTCATCAGCTCGCAGGAGCCGACATTGTCCTCCGACGCCGCATGCGCCTCCGACAGAATCTCGATGGCGGCCTGCGGGTCGCGGATGGCGAGCCACGCTGTCGCCACGTCCTTGGGCGCCGGCCAGATCTTCAGCACGGCCTTGGTGATGATGCCTAAGGTGCCCTCGGCGCCCATGAAGAGGTGCTTCAGGTCGTAGCCGGTATTGTCCTTCTTGAGCGAGCGCAGGCCGTTCCAGATGTCGCCGTTGGGCAGCACGACCTCCAGGCCCATCACGAGGTTGCGGGCGTTGCCGTAACGCAGCACCTGCACGCCGCCGGCGTTGGTCGAGAGGTTGCCGCCGATCATGCACGAGCCCTGGGCGCCCAGGCTGAGCGGCAGGAAGCGGTCGTGGCTGGCCGCCGTCTCCTGCAGGGTCTGCAGGACGCAGCCGGCCTCGACGGTCATCGAGTAGCCGACCGGGTCGACGTTCAGGACCTTGTTCATGCGCCCGACCGACAGGACGATGCCGGTGTGGGACGGGTAGGGCGTGGCGCCGCCCATCAGGCCGGTATTGCCGGCCTGCGGCACGATGGCGACGCCGTTGTCGTGGCAGAGCTTCACGACCCCGGAGACTTCCTCGACGGTTGCCGGACGTACCACCACGGCGGCATTGCCCGTGAGCGAGCCGCGCCAGTCGGTGACGAAGGGCTGCTTGCCCTGCTCGTCTTGGATCAACCCCTTGTCGCCCACGATGGCGCGCAGGGCCTCGAGGATGGCGGGCGTGACCGGGACAGTCGGAATGATGGGCGCAATGATGGTATCGGGCATCGTTTCCTCTGGCTTTGCCGGGAGACTAGCGGCGCCGGCTCCTGCCGTCATCCGCGGCGGCCCGCCGGAGCCGGTCGTTGATCGCAAGGCCGAGCCCCGTCTGCGGAATGGGCATGACGGCGATGCGGCCGATGCCCGGCCGGTCGAGCGACCGCAGCATGGCGAACAGGTTCGCGGCGGCTTCGCCCAGGTCGCCGCTCGGGCTCAGGTTGCAGGTCAGCATGGCGCCCTGCGGTGCGCCGGGACCGAAGGCCAGCAGGCCCTCGTCGGCCGAGACGCTGGTGGCACCCAGCCGGACAGGCCTGGCGGGTGCGTAGTGGCTCGCGAGCTGGCCGGGCGACCTGGGCGCCGCTTCGCCACCCGGGATCGCGTCGCTGAGGGCAATGGGGCCGACCACAGCCTCGATCCCTTCGCGCGTGGCGCCACCCGGGCGAAGCAGCGTGGGCTGTGCCGCGGTGAGGTCGAGCACGGTCGACTCCACGCCGACGAGGCAGGGGCCGCCGTCGAGGATCAGCGGCACGCGCTCGCCGAGCGACTCGGCCACATGCTCCGCCCGCGTCGGGCTGACCGCGCCGCTGCGGTTGGCCGAGGGCGCTGCGATGGGCCGGCCGGTGGCGCGGATCAGCGCCTGGGCGACGGAATGCGAGGGTGCCCGGATCGCCATGGTGTCGAGGCCGGCGGTCGCGAGCAGGGAGATCGGTGAGTCCTTGGCACGCGGCAGCACGAGAGTGAGCGGTCCCGGCCAGAAGCGGGCCGCGAGCTTTTCGGCAGTCTCGCTCCATTGGACGAGGCTTTGCGCGGCCGCGGCGTCGAGCACATGACTGATCAGGGGATTGAATTGCGGCCGTCCCTTGGCCTCGAAGATGGCGGCCACCGCACGGTCGTTGGTGGCGTCGCCGCCCAGCCCGTAGACCGTCTCGGTCGGGAAGGCGACCAGCTTGCCGGCGCGCAGCAGGGCCGCTGCCTCGGCGACGGACTGCGCGGTCGGCTCGACGATTTTCACGACCAGGGCCTCATCGCGCGTCCTTGCTCCGTGCGATGAAATGCGGGTTGGAGAAGCGCGGCTTGCCGTAGAGCAGAGGGCGGTCGTCGGTCGTGACCACTTCGCCGCCGGCCGCTTCCAGCACGCCCTGTCCCGCCGCTGTGTCCCACTCGTTGGTCGGACCGAAGCGCGGATAGATGTCGGCCTTGCCCTCCGCGATCAGGCAGAACTTCAGCGACGAGCCGGCCTGCACGCGATCGGCGACAGTGAGGTTGTTGTTGCGGAACCAGATGTCGAGATCGCTGTAGATCGCATGGCTGCGGCTGGCGCATGCGGTGAGGCCGTTTGCCGGCGGCTTACGCGTCCGGATCTTCGTGAACGGGCCGCCGCCTTCGCTCTTGTCGGCGCCGAGGCTCGCCGCGCCGCGCCACAGCGTCTCGGTCGCCGGCGCCAGCACGATGCCGAGCGTGGGCCGGCCGTTCTCGATCAGGGCGATGTTCACCGTGAACTCGCCGTTCCTCTTGATGAACTCCTTGGTGCCGTCGAGCGGATCGACCAGCCAGAACGGACCGCCGTTCAGGACCGGCACCCGGCCCGCCGCCATCTCCTCTTCGGCGACGACAGGGGTGTCGGGCGTCAGCTTGCGCAATCCTGCGAGGATGATCGCCTCTGCCGCATGGTCGGCGTCGGTCACCGGGCTCTTGTCGGCCTTGTCGCGTACGCCAAGGTCACCGGCGTAGATGCGCATGATCTCGCGCGCGGCGTCCTCGGCGAGCGCCGTGCAGGCGTCGCGCAGCATCGTGGGATCGGGGAGGGGCATGGACATCGGGGCGGCGACCTTATAGCCCATTCATCCATGGCAAACAGGCTTTTGGGCGTCATATCGGCCCTGCCCGAAGAGCTGGTCCATCTGTCCGACCGGTCCGGCGACGCGCGCGAAATCGGCGGGCTGGGCTTCCGGCATGGCCAGATCGCCGGGCGTGATGCCGTGTTCGTCAAATCGGGTGCCGGCAAGGTCAATGCCGGTGTGGCCGCCTCGCTGCTGCTCGATCGCTTCGGTTGCCGGGCGCTGCTGCTGTGCGGCGTGGCCGGAGGCCTCGATCCGGCACTGGGCGTCGGCGACATCGTGATCGGCACCAGCAACACCCAGCACGATTTCGGCATCGAGAAGGAGGACGGGTTCTTCAGCATCCAGCCGGGCAGCCGGCCTTCGCTGGGGGACGATTGGACGCCCGGCTATCCCGTTCCCGAGCCTCTGCTGTCGCGCCTGCAGGAGGCGCTGGCCGGGCTGGTGCTGGAGCGGTTGCCGGAGGCGATTGGCGCTGGAGTCCGCTCGCCTGCCGTCCATTTCGGTGCAATCGTCACCGGCGACAGTTTTGTCAATTCAGAGCCTACCCGGCGGCGTCTGCGGGAGCAGTTCGGGGCACAGGCCGTCGAAATGGAGGGCGGCGCGGTGGCGCAAATCGCCCGGCGTTGGGGCGAGGACATCCCGTTCGTCAATGTGCGCTGCCTGAGCGACCTCGCCGGTGCCGAAAGTCATCTCGATTTCCGCGCCTTCCTGCCGGTCGCGGCGCGCTGTGCCTCGATGGTCGCCCACCGTCTGGCGCCGGCGATCTGAGCGCATTCATATGCGCTGGCGGGCGACAGCGCCTTCTCAGCGGGTTGGCTACAAGCCGCGAAGGCGCGAGAGCCCGTGCCGTGCAGAAAAGACAAGAACGCGCCAGCGCTACTTCAGCACGCGGCCGGCGACGGCGTCGAGCTTGGAGATCAGTTCACCCGAACGGGCGGCCGGCGCCGTGATCAGCGCATGTTCCAGCGCGTGGTCGCAGCCGGCGGGGCAGACGTCCGGCCTCGTCTCCCTGAGGCGGGGCGCGATCATCGCGACGAGCGTCTTCGCCTTCTCGGCATTGTCGAGCAGGACGCGCACGATGTCGGCGACCTGCACATGGCCGTGGTCGGGATGCCAGCAGTCGAAGTCGGTGACCATGGCGACGGTCGCGTAGCAGATCTCCGCCTCGCGGGCGAGCTTGGCCTCCGGCATGTTGGTCATGCCGATGACGTCGCAGCTCCAGCTCCGGTAGAGCTTCGACTCCGCGAGACTCGAGAATTGCGGCCCCTCCATCGCGAGGTACGTGCCGCCGAATTTCACGGGGAGGCCCGCCCTTTGCGCGCATTCGTGGGCCAGCCGGCCGAGTCGGCTGCAGGTCGGGTGCGCCATCGAGACGTGCGCCACCAGGCCCTCGCCGAAGAAGCTCTTCTCGCGGGCGAAGGTGCGGTCGATGAACTGGTCGACGACGACGAAATGACCGGGCGGCAGGTCCTCGCGCAGCGAGCCGCAGGCCGAGAGCGAGAGGATGTCCGTGACGCCGACGCGCTTCAGCGCATCGATGTTTGCGCGGTAGTTGATCGAGGTCGGCGAATGGCGATGGCCGCGGCCGTGGCGGGGAACGAACACGACGTCGAGCCCATCCAGCACGCCGAACAGGAACTCGTCCGACGTCTCGCCGAAGGGGGAAGCCACCCGCTTCCACGCCGCATTCTTGAGACCGGCGATGTCGTAGACGCCGCTGCCGCCGAGAATTCCCAACACCGTCATTCGCTTCTCCCCGCTGGCGTTGGTGTATCATCCCGGCCAGGCAAAAGGGAGATATCCATGGGCAAGCTCGACGGCAAGATCACCATCGTCACGGGCGCCACCAGCGGCATCGGGCGGCGCACCGTCGAGCTGTTCGTCGGGGAAGGGGCGAAAGTGGTGGCGACCGGCCGTCGCGAGGAACTCGGTCGCACGCTCGAGGCGGCGCTGGGCAAGGACAAGTGCGTGTTCGTGAAGGCCGACGCCACGCAGGAGGCCGACGTGAAGAAGGTGTTCGAGACCTGCCTCTCGAAATGGGGCCGGGTCGATTGCCTGTTCAACAATGCCGGCGGTCCGGCACCGGTGGGCGGCATCGAGACGGTGCCGGTCGAGGGTTTCGACGCGGCGATGGCAACCCTGGTGCGCTCCGTCATGCTCGGCATGAAGCACGCCGCACCGATCATGATGAAGCAGGGCTCGGGCAGCATCATCAACAACGGCAGCGTGGCGGCCCGCCGCGCAGGCTACTCGACCTCGATGATCTACGGTGCCGCCAAGGCCGCTGTGGTCCATCTCACGGTCTGCGTGTCCATGCAGCTCGGCGAAAGGAACGTGCGCGTGAACTCGATCTCGCCGGGCGGCATCGCCACCGGCATCTTCGCCAAGGCGCTGGGCGTGGCGCCCGACAAGGCCGACAGCTACGCCGAGGCGGCGAAGAAGATGATGGCCACCATGCAGCCGATTCCCCGTGCCGGCCTCACCGACGACATTGCCAAGGCGGCGGTGTTCCTCGCCTCCGACGACTCGACCTTCATCAACGGCCATGACCTCGTGGTCGACGGCGGCGTGGTCGGCGGCCGGCTATGGACGCCGCACCAGGAAGGCGTGAAGGCGATGCGCAAGGCCTTCGGTGTCGACGAAGTTTGATGCTGCGCATCCTCGGCAAGGCCTCGTCGATCAACGTGCGCAAGGTCCTGTGGACCTGCGAGGAGATCGGGCTGCCGTTCGAACGGGCCGACGACGGACCGGAGTTGCGCGCCAATCCCAACGGCCTGGTGCCGGTGATCGTCGATGGCGACTTCGTGCTCTGGGAGAGCAACACCATCATCCGCTATCTGGCGAACCGCTACGGGCCGGCGCTGCTTCCGGCCGAGCCGCGCACCCGCGCCGGCATCGAGAAGTGGATCGACTGGCAGGCGACGGAGTTCAACATCGCCTGGCGCTACGCCTTCATGGCCCTGGCCCGGCGCCACCCCGCCTTCGACGATCCGCGCCGGATCGCGGCCTCGCGAGCCGATTGGTCGAGGATGCTCGGCATCCTCGACGCCCAGCTCGCGACGACGGGCGCCTTCGTCGCGGGCGCCGCCTTCACCCTGGCCGACATCCCGATCGGCCTGTCGGTCAATCGCTGGTTCATGACGCCGATGGAACGGCCGGCCTTCACCCATGTCGCCGCCTACTACGAGCGGCTGAGCGAACGGCCGGCCTTCCGGAAGCACGGCCGCAACGGCATCGACTGACCGCTACGCCTTGGGCTCGACATGTCCGCCGAAGGCATGGCGCATGGCCGACAGGAGCTTGTTGGCCGTGCCCTCCCTGTCGCGCGAGCGGAAGCGGGCATAGAGCGCCGCGGAGAGCACGTCGGCCGGCACCGCCTCCTCGATCGCCGTGTTGATCGTCCAACGCCCTTCGCCCGAATCCTCGACGAAGCCCGAGTACTTCGACAGTGCGGGATCCTCGGCGAGTGCCGCCGACGTGAGATCGAGCAGCCAGGAGCTGACGACGCTGCCGCGCCGCCAGACCTCGGCGACGTCGGCCAGGTCGAACAGGTAACGCCGCTCCTCCGGGATATGCGGCGAGGAGGCCTTCTTCAGGATCTCGAAGCCTTCGGCGAAGGCTTGCATCATCCCGTACTCGATGCCGTTGTGGACCATCTTCACGAAGTGGCCGGCGCCGCTTGGCCCGCAATGGAGGTAGCCGCGCTCCACACGCGGATCGCGGGCCTCGCGCCGCGGCGTCTTCGGGATCGCGCCTTGACCGGGTGCCAGCGCGCTGAAAATCGGGTCGAGCCGGTCGACCGCCTCTGCGGTTCCGCCGATCATCAGGCAGTAGCCGCGCTCGAGGCCCCACACGCCACCCGAGGTCCCGCAGTCGAGATAGTGGATGCCCTTTTCCTTCATCTCCCCGGCACGCCGCACGTCGTCCTGGAAGAAGGCGTTGCCGCCATCGACGATCGTGTCGCCCGGCTCCAGCAATCGGCCGAGTTCGGCCACCGTCTGCTCGGTGATTTCGCCGGCCGGCAGCATGACCCAGACGGCGCGCGGCCGGCCGAGCTTGCCGGCCAGGTCGGCGAGATCGGCTGCTCCGCGAATGTGCTCGCCGGCGAGGGCCGCGACCGCGGCCGGGTTCCGGTCGAAGACCACGCATTCGTGGCCCTGCCGCGCCAGCCGGCGCACGAGGTTGCCGCCCATGCGTCCCAGGCCGACCATGCCAAGCTGCATACCGCTCTCCCGTTCGTTTTCCCGACCTCGCCCATGATAGGCTGGCGGCCAATGAAGACCATCATTGTCGTGATGGGCGTCTCGGGCTCGGGCAAGACGACCGTCGCCGCCATGCTCGCGGGCGCGCTGGGCGCGCGGTTCCTTGAGGGCGACGACGTCCATCCGCAGGCCAATGTCGAGAAGATGCGCCGCGGCACGCCGCTCACCGATGCCGACCGCCGGCCGTGGCTCGAGGCCATTGCCCGCCAGATCGACGCGTGGCGGGCAGGTGGCGAGAAGGGCGTGGTCACCTGCTCGGCGTTGAAGAAGGACTATCGCGACATCATCGTCGGCCGGCGGCCCGAGGTGGCGCTGGTCTATCTCAGGGGCGCGCGGGACCTCGTGCAGCGCCGCATGGCGGTCCGCCACGAGCACTTCATGCCGGTCGCCCTGCTCGACAGCCAGTTCGCGACCCTGCAGGAGCCCGGCGCCGACGAGCATCCGATCGTGGTCGAGGTCGAGGGCAGCCCCGAGGAGATTGTGGCCGAGATCGTACGCCGCCTGGGCGGCAGATAGCGCCCGCTACTCCCGGACCGGCTGCCCTTCGAGCTTCAGCGCCGCGTCGGCCGCCGGCTTGATGCCGTCGTCGAGCCGCAGGCAGCCTGCGTTGAGGCCGTCGCCCGGCTTCTTCTCGACCGGGGCGATGAAGAGCGCGGTCACCTTGATGTCGCCGACCAGCAGACGCGCCTCACTCAGCCAGCGCGTCGCGCGGATCGAGGCGCCGGCCTTGTCGAGCAGGATCCAGCCGCAGAGCACGGCGCGCTCGCCCGACGAATCGATGCGCACGTGGGCGGTGTCGCCGCCCTTGAAGCTGCCGGCCGCGCTCGTCACCTGCCATTCGAAGGGCACGGCGCGATATTGCCTGGCATCGTCGGCCGACACGTCGATCGTGCCGACGTAGTCCGCCTTGGCGAGCGAGGGATCGCGCAGCCAGCCCTGCGAGACTGCGATGCCGAACAGCACCAGGCCCGCCGCCAGCGCCAGCATCACCCAGCGCGGGATGCCGGTCATGATCAGCCGAGGATGGTCGTCAGGCCGCCGTCGACCACCAGCGTGTGGCCGGTGATGTAGGCGCCGGCATCCGAGGCGAGCAGCAGCAGCGCGCCGCGCAAATCCTCCGGCCTGCCCCAGCGCGCCGCCGCGGTACGCTGCTCCAGCATGGCGCTGAAGTCCCTGTTCTTCTGCAGCGGCACGTTGATCTCCGTGCGGATGTAGCCCGGCGCGATCGCATTGGCCGTGACGTGCGGGCCGTACTCAGCGGCGAGGTTCTTGGTGAGTCCGACCAGCCCGTGCTTGGCCGAGACGTAGCCCGCCACCGAGGCGCGGGCCAGGATCGCCAGCACCGACGAGATGTTGACGATGCGGCCGTACTCGCGCGCCAGCATGTGCCGCCCAACCTCGCGCGCCAGCACGAACTGGCTGATCAGGTCGGTTTCGATCACCTTGCGGAAATCGGCCGTCGCCGTGTCAACGATGTTCTCGCGGTGGATGACTCCGGCGTTGTTCACCAGCACGTCGATGCGCCGGTGCTTGCGGATGACCGCCCGAATCTGGGTCTTCACCGCATCCTCGTCGGTGATGTCGAGCGGGACCACATGGGCCTTGCCGCCCTTTCTGACGATCGTGCGCGCCGTCACCTCCAGCTCTTTCACTGTGCGGCCGGCGCACAGCACGGTGGCGCCCTGCCCGGCCAGGGTGAGCGCCATGTCGCGGCCCAGGCCGCGCGACGCGCCGGTCAGCAACACGACGCGGTTCTTCATCGAAAACAGGTCTGCCATGGGGCGGCATCCTAGCCTATGAAGGGGGCCGCGAGGTATCGGGAGAAAACGACATGGCGAAGACGGGCAAGGTGGCGATCGTGACGGGCTCGGCGACGGGCCTCGGTGCGGCATGTGCGGTCGACCTGGCGGGCCGCGGCTGGAACGTCGCCATCAACTACACCAAGAGCAGGAAGGAAGCCGACGAGACCTATGCCGCCGTGACGGCCAAGGGCGTCGAGGCGATCCTGGTGCAGGCCGACATGGGCCAGGATTCCGATTGCCGCAAGCTCGCTGCGGAGACGATGAAGAAGTGGGGCCGCATCGACGGGCTCATCAACAATGCCGGCACCACCAAGTTCCAGAGCCAGGGCGACCTCGACGGCGTCACGCCCGAGGATTTTGACCGCATCCTGAGGGTCAATGTCACCGGCCCCTACATGATGAGCCGCGCCGTCTATCCCACGATGAAGAAGCAGTGGGACGACAAGGGCGAGCGCGGCTCGATCGTGAACATCTCCTCGATCGCCGGTGTGATGGGCGTCGGCACGTCGATCCCCTATGCCGCCTCGAAGGGCGCGCTGAACACGCTGACGCTGTCGCTGGCGCGCTGGTTCGGTCCGGCGGTGCGCGTCAACACCGTGTGCCCGGGCTTCATCCAGACGCGCTGGCTGCTCGGCGCGCTCGGCCAGGCGGACTACGAGAAGCTGAAGGCGGCACAGGAGCAGACGACGCCGCTGCGTCAGGCCGGCACGCCGGAGCAGATGGCGGAGGCCGCCATCTTCTTCCTGACCAGCGCCAGCAACATCACCGGCGAGTTCCTGATCGTCGATGCCGGCACCCATCTCGGCGGCCTGCCGATGAAGGGGCGGTAGGCGCGGGGGGCGCTAAGCCGGGATTTCGTGGCCGCGGCCGATGTTGCGGATGACCTCGGTGAGATGCGGCTTCACCTGCAGCAGCGCCTTGCGATAGGCGATGAGGCCCCGCAGCATTGCGCCGTCGCGCCTGAGCAGCGTGTCGGCGAATTCGACCATGCGCGTGTTGGGCCATCCGTGCTTGCGCAGGTCGAGCAGTTTCAGGAACGCCTCTTCCTCGTGGCCCGGCGCGTTCTGCGCCATCAGGATCGCCGCGGCCGCCGTGGAGCGCGAGATGCCGGCGTGGCAATGGACCAGGACATGACCGTCGGGCCGCGCATGCACGCGTTCGCCAAACGTCAGGACCTTCTCGATGTGCTGCGGCGTGCAGGCCTCGAAGCCGGGGTATTCCGCCACCACGTCGTCGAAGCGGATCAGCTCGTGGTCGATCTCGAAGAAATCGTCGAGCGCCGGGGGCCGCGGCTCGTGGGTGTCGATGATCGACAGCACGTGGCTGACGCCGGTCGCCGAGTGCTGCGGCAGTTCCGGGATGCCGCAGATCGTGACCTTGAAGGCGGGCAGGGACATGGCGCGAAGCCTACAGCAAGCCGCGCGACATGTGCAGCCCGATGCCCAGCAGGCCGGCCAGGAAGATGCGGCGGAACATCTCCGGCGAGAAGGAATTGCGCGACTTCTGGCCGATCCACACGCCGAGCGCGGTTGGGATGACGGCGGCGAAGCCACCTATGGCGTTCGTCGTGTCGAAGGCGCCCTGGCGGGCCAGCGCCACCGTGAGCGCGGCGGTGATGAAGATGAACAGGATGCCCAGCGCCTGGACGAGGTCGTCCTTCTGCATGTCGAGCGACTGCATGTAGGGCAGGAAGGGGATCGCCGCGATGCCGGTGACGCCCGACACGAAGCCCGTGGCGACGCCCGCCAGCGGATTGGCCCAGCGCTCGGCCGCGCGCGAGACGCGCGGGCGCCAGGCGACCAGAGCGAGGACCGAATAGGCGGCAAGGAGAAGCCCGAGCCACGCGGCGGCCCGGGCGGAGCCGAGCTGCCCCAGTGTCGAAGCGACCACGAGCAGGGTGACCATGGCCGCGGCGGCCAGGGTCCAGAAGCGCCGGGTCAGGCGCCGGAGCCCGGTGCCGTAGATCGCCTGCCAGGTGTTGGTGGCCAGCGTCGGGATCGTCATGATCGCCAGTGCATCGCCGAGAGGGATAGCGAGCGTCATCAGTCCGACGGCGATTGGCGGCAGGCCGATGCCGATCGCGCCCTTGGCGACGCCGGCGACGAGGAAGGCGCCGGCGATCACCAGCATCTGGACTTCGGTCATGTCAGCCCAGCACGCCTTTCGCCAGACGGTCGAAGGCTTCCCAGAAAAGCGCTCGGATGTCGTCCGTCTCCATCATGATCTCGTGGAGAGAGCGGGCGATGGTGAAGTGTTCGCCGTGACGCAGTCGGGCGACGATCGGGGCGTGGGTCCTCTGGTCGATCAGCCGGTCCTCGCCGGCGGTGATCAGCAGCAGCGGGACGTCGATGCGTTCGAGGTAGCCTGGCGCCTGGGCCGCCGTCATGGAGCGGATCGCCTGGCGGGCCCAGCCCAGGGTCGGCCCGCCGAGCGCAAGCCTGGGATCGGCCGTGAACCAGTCGTCGGTGAAGCGGTAGCGCCGCTCGTCGCGAGTCACGAAGTTGGAGTTGAACTCACGGGCCAGCAGGACGAAGGGGCCGGTGCCGAACAGGTAGCGCTCGTCGACCGCCGGGATCTCCGGCATCAGCATCAGGATCGAGCGCAGCATGGCCTCCCGGTAGAGGCCGGTCATGGGCGAGACGAACAGGGCGGCCGACAGCGGTCCCGGTCCGTTCTCTGCCAGGTCCCGCATCAGGATGTGGCCGCCCATGGAATGGCAAAGCGCCAGAACCGGCCTCGGCGAATTTGGCGCCACGACGGTTTCCAGGAACATCCGGACATCCGCCATGTAGGTCGAGAAGTGGTCGATATGGCCCTTGCCGCGGTCGGCCAGCGGCCGGTCGGACAGGCCCTGGCCGCGCCAATCCATGGCCGCCACGGCGTAGCCTCGCATCAGCAGCTCGCCCACGACTTCGGTCGCGTACTTCTCGATGAACTCGCCGCGGCCGGTCAGGACGACGACCGTTCCCCTGGCGGTTCCGGTGGCGTTCCACCACGCGTACCGGAGGCGGGCGCCGCCGCGCTCGAAGGAGCCGTAACGGTCGGCCGGCCGGTAGGTTGCCGTGAGGCTGGGCGGAATGCTGGCCGGTGCCGCCATTGGGTCCTGGTCGATCATTGTTTGTGGCGTTTTGGCGAAGGATGGCGGCCGACGCCAGCGGAGAATGGGGCATTTTGGCCATCATCGCCTGCAGTCTCTTTACCGTGTGGGGAGCCGCACGGTATAGATCGCGCCGTCGCCTCATCGCCTGCGAAGGGTCGCAGACGAGGAAATCTGGCGCAAGGAAACCTCCAAGAGGTCCGCCGCACTGCGTGGTAGTCGGCTCGTTGGGTTGAGTCGATCCGGCACGGTCCTTGCGTCGACGATTGTCGTCCGCAGGAGACATGCGACCGCGATCCCGAAGCGAGCATGCACCACCGGCGGGATGCCGGAGCGATCGTCTCTTCATGATGCGTCGGGGATTGGTTCTTCTCGTTGCGGCCCTGGCCACCATTGCGGGCTGGCGCCTGCTCGACGGCCGCATGCAGGCGGCCACTGTCGAAGGACCGCTCCATGGCGTGACCTACGCCCCCTGGGCCAAGGATCAGGATCCGCTGGAAGCCAAGGCAAGCGGGGTCTGGAGCTTCCTGCGCACCGCCGTCAACGAAACGCCCGCTCCCCAGATCAAGCCGCGCAAGGAGCAGATCGAGCGCGACTTCGCGATGCTCGGCGGCAAGGTGAACTACGTGCGTACCTACCGCACGACCGATGGCGGCGACGTGATGCCGGCGCTGGCCGCGAAGTACGGCCTGAAGCTGGTGCCCGGCGCCTGGATCTACAGCGCCAGCGAAGCCAAGCAGCAGTTCGGCCGCGAAGCGGGCGAGGTCAACGCCGAGGAGACCGGCGCGCTGATCCGCATGGCCAACCAGAACCCCAAGATCGAGCGCGTGCTGGTCGGCAACGAGAACATCCTGCGCTACGACGCGCAGAAGGATCTGCGCGATCCGAATGCGACCAGCCCGGCGCAGCTCATCCGCGAGATCAGGAACGTCAAGCGCAACGTCAAGGTGCCGGTCAGCACGGCCGAGCCGTGGCACGTCTGGGAGCGCTATCCGGAGCTCGCGCGCGAGGTCGACTATCTCGCCGTGCACATCCTGCCGTACTGGGACGAGCAGTCGAGTTCGACGCCGCTCGAGTACCTCAAGGAGAAGATCGGCCTGTTGCGCCGCCTGTATCCCAACAAGAACATCATCGTGACCGAGATCGGCTGGCCATCGAACGGCGCTTCGCGCCGCAGCCCGGGCACTGGCGTGGTGAAGCATGCGACGCCTGCCGAGCAGGCCAAGAACGTGCGCGACGCCGTGGCGTGGCTGCGTTCGCAGAACATCGAGCATTTCGTCGTCGAGGCGATCGACCAGCCCTGGAAGTCCTACGACCTCGAAGGCAAGGCCGGCGGCTACTGGGGCCTGTGGAACGCCGACCGTCTGCCCAAGTTCGCCTGGACCGGCCCGATCGAGCGCTTCCCGCAATGGATTTCCTGTGCCGCCTGGTCGCTGGCCGCGTCGCTGCCGCTGATGCTGCTCTTCCTGTGGCGCTGGCCGGGCCTGCGCACGCCGGGGCAGGTTGGCTTCTGCGCCCTGCTCGCTTTGTCGGCCAGCGCCGTGGTCTACGGCGCCTCGGTCGCGGCCGGGACCTACATGGTCGCCGCCGAGATGGTCGGCTGGGGCGTGCTCGCCTTCTTCCTGGTGGCGAGCCTCGGCATGGCGCTGGTCCAGGCGCTCGAGATGGCCGAGACCATCTGGCGCGGCCGCTGGACGCGCGAGGCGCTGCCGGCGGCCGAGATGATCGCGCACCAGCCCGCCAACCGCGACTGGCCCAAGGTCTCGCTGCATCTCGCCATCTGCAACGAGCCGCCGGCGATGGTGATCCAGACGCTCGAGTCGCTGTCCCAGCTCGACTACCCGAACTACGAAGTCATCGTCATCGACAACAACACCAAGGACCCCGCGGTGTGGCGTCCGGTGCAGGACTACTGCGCCCAGCTCGGGGAGCGCTTCAAGTTCTTCCACTTCGACGTCATGAAGGGCTTCAAGGCCGGCGCGCTGAACTACGTGCTGAGCCAGACCGCGCCCGACGCCAGGGTGATCGGCGTCATCGACAGTGACTACATGGTGCGGCCGGACTGGCTGAAGGCGCTGGTGCCATATTTCGACGATGCCAGGATCGCCTACGTGCAGGCGCCGCAGGACCATCGCGACTGGAGGGGCGACCGGTTCAAGGAGATGCTGAACTGGGAGTATGCCGGCTTCTTCGACATCGGCATGTGCCTGCGCAACGAGTACGACGCCATCATCCAGCACGGCACCATGACGCTGGTGCGCCGCTCCTGCATGGAGGAGATGGGCGGCTGGGCAACCTGGTGCATCACCGAGGACACCGAGCTCGGCCTTCGCCTGATGGAGAAGGGCTACAGCGCGATGTACAGCCGCGAGCGCTTCGGCCACGGCCTGACGCCCGACCATTTCGCCGGCTACAAGAAGCAGCGCTTCCGCTGGGCCTATGGCGCCATGCAGATCATGAAGGCGCATGCCGGCAAGATGCTGGGCGGCCAGACCAGGCTCACTTTCTGGCAGAAATACCACTTCGTCGCCGGCTGGCTGCCGTGGTTCGCCGATGCGCTGAACCTGATCTTCACCTGGGCGGGTCTTGCCTGGGTCGCCGCTGTGGTGCTGCCGCCGCTGTTCGGGATCAAGCCCGTCGGCCTGCCGCCAGCGGAGTTCATCGTGCCGACGATCGGCATCTTCGTCTTCAAGCTGCTCTATTCGTTCGGCCTTTATTTCGACCGCGTGCGCTGCACCTTCCGCCAGAGTATCGGCGCCTCGCTGGCGGGGCTGGCGCTCACCTACACGGTGGGCCGCGCCGTGATCTACGGCCTCGCGACCAGCCGGCTGCCGTTCATGCGCACGCCCAAGATGGACGAACGCGCGACCCTCGGCATGGCGCTCGGCATGGCACGCGGCGAGGCTATTCTCGCCGTGCTGCTGTGGATCTCGGCTGCCGTACTGTGGTTTGGCAACGGCGTGGTCGATCCCGAGGCGCGCCTGTGGTCGGTGTTCATGATCGTCCAGTCGCTGCCCTTCGCGGCGGCGGTCTATGTCTCGATGGTCAATGCGCTGGAGCAGATGCGGCATGAGCGGACAGTCTTCGAGGCCGCTCCCTCGCCGCCCGTGGTCGCGCCCACCATGCAACCCGCGCAGTAGGGGGCGGCCGCTTTTCCCTGTCGACTCGGGAAAAGCGTCTGCTAGCGTTCCATCATGCCCCCGATCGAGCGACCCGACGGCCTCGACTCGCGCGCCGGTACCGCCCTGTTCCTGAAACGCTGGCTGCGCCGGCCGTTCTCGATGGGCGCCGTCGTGCCGAGCGGAAGGCTGCTGGCTGCGGCGATGGCCCGGACGACCCTGGCCGAGATCGGGGGCCACGACGGTCACGTGATCGAACTGGGCGCCGGCACCGGCGAGGTCACCAAGGCGTTGCTTGCCGGCGGCATTCCCGCCGAGCGGCTGGCACTGGTCGAGCGTGAGCCCGAGCTGGCGGCCTTCCTGCGCCGGCACTTTTCCGGTCCGTGCATCGTCGAGGGCGATGCGATGCGCCTGCCGGCGCTGCTGGCAGAGCAGGGGATAGTATCGGTCGCGGCGGTCGTGTCGAGCTTGCCGCTCCTCTCGCTGCCGGCCGAGGTCGTGCGCGGCATCGTCCACGGCGTGTTCGAGGCACTGCCACGCGGCGGTGCCCTGGTGCAGTTCACCTACGGCCCGTCGCCGCCCGTGCCGAAGGTGTTGCGCGAGGAGTTGCGGCTCGTCGGCACCGCCGGCAAGCGCATCTGGCGCAACGTGCCGCCGGCGGTGGTCTGGACGTTCCGGAGGCCTTGAGGCGCATGCGGTCGTTCCGTTTCGATGACGCCTTGCGCGTCGACGTCGCCGCCCATCTCGGCCGCTTCGACCTGCGCCGCCGCGTCGATGACAGCGGCCTGAAGCGCGCTGCCGTCGCCGTCGTGATCGTCGAGGCCGACATGCCGGGCGAGGCGGCATTCCTGCTCACCAAGCGGACGCCGAGGCTGCGTGCCCATGGCGGGCAATGGGCGTTGCCGGGCGGCCGGGTCGATCCCGGCGAGACCATCGAGCAGACGGCGCTGCGCGAGCTGCACGAGGAGTTGGGCGTGCTGGCCTCGACCGACGACATTCTGGGCACGCTCGACGACTACCCGACGCGCTCGGGCTATCTGATCGCGCCGGTCGTGGTGTGGGCGCCGGGTGTCACGGTGACGCCCAATCCCGACGAAGTCGCCGGCGCCTACCGCATCGCCTGCGGCGAGCTCTTCCGCGACGGTTCGCCGGAGATCGTCGCGATCGAGGAATCGGACCGCCCGATCATCCGCCTGCCGCTGCCCGTGGCGACGGTGAATGCGCCGACCGCCGCCGTGCTGTTCCAGTTCCGCGAAGTCGCGCTGGCCGGCCGCGACACGCGGGTCGATCACTACGAGCAGCCGGTCTTCGCCTGGCGTTGACGGCGAGGCTCTAGGAACGGGAGCTGAGCGGCATCGCGATGGCCGACCGGCGCTTGAGGAACACCGTCGTCTCCTGCTCCATGACCGGCTCGTCGTGCTGGTTGATCGTGACCTGGCGGATCCGGCAGATGCCGCGATCGGGCTTCGAGGACGAGGGCCGCAGCTCGACGATGTCGGACACCACGCGCAGGGTGTCGCCGGGGCGCACGGGACGGGGGAACAGCACTTCGCCGATCCCAGGAGAGCCGAGGCTGCAGGCACGGAAGATGCCGAGGTCGAGCCACAGCCGCAGGGTCACGCTCATCGTATGCAGGCCCGAGGCGATCAGCCCACCGAAGCTCCATTTCCTGGCAAACTCGGCATCGACGTGGAACGGTTGCGGATCCCACTGGCGCGCGAAGTCGATGATCGCCGCTTCGGTCAGCGTCATGCCGCCGCTCAAGAAGCGGTCGCCGATCTTGAAATCCTCATAGAAGCGATCGATCACAGGACCAGCTCCATGTAGACGGTGCCCGCTATGGGGCTCTGGTAGTAGGGCGCGATCTCGACGAAGCCCATCGATCGATAGAGCTTGATCGCCGCCTCCATCTTGTCGCCGATTGTGTCGAGTCTGAGACGGCGATGGCCGCGCGCACGCGCCGCGTCGACGATCCCGTGGGCCAGGGCGCGCCCGATCGATTGTCCCGACTCCGTGCGTTCGGCTCGGAACCGCGGCCTCACGTACAGTCGTTTCATTTCCCCGATTCCCGGCTCGAGTTGCCGAAGAGCGACGCCGCCCGCCGCCTCTCCGTCGACTCTCGCCAGCAACATCGCGCCGCCGGGCGGCGCATATTTGCCAGGCAGGCCGGCGAGCTCGGCCTCGAAATCCTGGTAGTCGAGCGAGAAGCCGAGCGAGTTGGCATACTCCCGGAACAATCCGGCGATAGCCTCGTGGTCCGCCGCTCCGCGTGGCGATGCGATATGGATTGCGACCGTCATGGGGCCATTTTCCAGTGCCTATGCTAGGCTGTCATTCGAAACGAATCGGGAGGCAATGAAATGCGAATCAGTCCCACGCGCCGCCGCGCCCTGGCGCTGGCGGGGGCGGCCGGAGCCATGCTGGCGAGCCCGGCCATTGCCCAGACGCCGTGGCCGAACAAGCCGGTCAGGTTCATCGTGCCGTTTCCGCCGGGCCAGGCGGCCGACATCTTCGCCCGCCTGATGGCTGAGAAGCTCACCGACATGTGGAAGCAGCAGGTCGTCGTCGAGAACAAGGCCGGCGGCAGCGGCATACCGGCCACGGAATACGGCAAGGCGGCGGCGCCCGACGGCTACACGCTCATGGTCGTCTCCAGCGGCACGTTCGGCGTCAATCCGAGCCTCTATCCAAACCTGCCCTACAACCCGCTGGTCGATTTCCTGCCGATCTCCAATATCTTCCTGGTGCCGTTGGTGATCGTGGCGCACCCGTCGCTGCCGGTGAACACGCTGGCCGAGCTGATTGCGCTCGCGAAGAAGGAACCCGGCAAGCTCTCCTACGCTTCCGCAGGCCCCGGCACCTCACAGCACCTCAGCATGGAGTTGTTCAAGCTCAAGGCCGGGCTCGACATTGTGCACATCCCCTACAAGGGCAGTGGGCCGGCGATGGCCGATCTGCTCGGCGGTCACGTCAAGCTGATGATGGACAGCACGGCCTCCGCGCTGAACCACATCAAGGACGGCCGCATCAAGGCTCTGGCCGTGACGACGGCCAAGCCTGCGCCGCCGCCGCTCGACAAGATTCCGACCATCGCGGCCACCATTCCCGGCTTCGACGCGGCCGGCTGGTCGGGCCTTGCTGCGCCCGCCCGCACGCCGCTCGAGATCGTCGCCAGGATCAACAAGGACATGCAGACGCTCCTGAAGGACGAGGCGGTGGTCAAGCTGATCGAGCAACGCGCCGCCATGCCGGCGCCGGGCACGCCCATCCAGTTCGCCGAGTTCATCAAGAAGGAGATGGACACCTGGGGTGCCGTCGTGAAGGCGACCGGCACCAAGCCCGGCACCTGAGGCGGACATGAAACTCTACAGCCTGAAGAACGGCGTCAATCCGCGCCGCGTCCGCATCTTCCTTGCCGAGAAGAAGGTGACGATTCCCATCGAGGAGTTCGACATGGAGAGCGCGGGCCACAGGCAGCCCGCGTTTCTCGCCAAGAACCCGCTCGGCACGCTGCCGGTCCTCGAGCTCGACGACGGCACGCTGATCTCGGAATCGGTCGCGATCTGCCGCTACTTCGAGGAGATGATTCCCGAGCCTCCGCTGTTCGGCCGCTCGTCGCTCGAGCGCGCCCAGGTCGAGATGTGGAACCGGCGCATGGAGCTCGAGTTGCTGCTGCCCACCATCGACGTCTTCGTCCACACCAACCCCTTCTGGGCCGGCAGGCGGACCCAGGTCGCAGCGTGGGGCGAGCAGCGCCGCAAGGTGCTGGTCGAGCGCATGCGCTGGCTCGACGGCGAATTGAAGGGCCGCGAATTCATCGGCATTGACCGCTACAACATCGCCGACATCACCGCGCAGGTGGCGATCCTGACGGCGCGCGGCGCCCTGAAGCTCGCGATCCCCGAGGATCACGCCAACCTGACGCGCTGGTGGAACGCCGTCTCGGCGCGGCCGACCGCACGCGCCTGAAGCGTCAGATGCCGAAGGTGCGCAGGCCGTAGATCAGGCCGACCACCAGCAGACCCACGAAGATCGTCTCGGTGATCAGCAGCAGCACCGGGCCCATGCCGATGCGCGCCAGCGCCAGCAGCGAGGTCTTCATGCCGAGCGCGGCGATGGCGGTGATGATCAGGAACGAGGAGACCTGACCCACGGCGTTGCGCACGTCGGCCGGGACGACTCCCAGGGAGTTGAGTGCCGCCAATGCCAGGAAGCCGAACAGGAACACCGGCGGCGCCGGCCGCGCCGCGCTCGACGGTCCGCCGCTCCTGGCCACCCACCAGGCGATGCCGGCGATGGCCGGCAGGAGGGCCGCCACGCGCAGCAGCTTGGTGATGACCGCATCGCTCAGCACCTGCGGGCCCATCGTCTGGCCCGCGCCCGCGACCTGCGCCACGTCGTGGATGGCGCCGCCCAGGAAGACGCCCATCTCGAACAGCGAGAAGCGCAGCACGTCCTGCAGGGAGGGGTAGATCACCATCACCACGGTGCTGAGGAAGTTGACGCCCATCACGGTGAAGGCGAGGTCGCGGTCGGAATTCTCGTGTTTTGGCAACACGGCGGAGGCGGCCATCGCGGCCGCCGCGCCGCAGACGCCGGTGGCGCAGCCGGTCAGCAGGCCGAAATCGCGGCTGAGGCCGAAGAAGCGGGCGGCCCAGGCGCCGAACACGATGGTTCCGGCGACAGCCGCAATTGCGATCAATACCGGCAGCGCGCCGCCTTCGACGAGCTGGCCGAGCGTCAGCCGGGCGCCCAGCAGCGCGACGCCGATGCGCAGCAGGGTGCGGCCGGCAAAGTCGAGGCCGGGCTTGAGGACCGGTCTGGCCGACAGCGGCTGCAGCGCCATGCCGATCACCAGCGTGAGGATCAGAGGCGGCACCCACACGGCACCGAAGCGCAGCAGGCTGCGCGTATCGAGATAGAAGGCGACGGCCGCGATGGCGGCGCAGAGGGCGATGCCGGGAGCGGAGCGGCGGAGATTGGTTGGCGCCCAGAGCCGGGCGAGGTCGACGGCGGTGCTGCTAAGCATCGAGCACGGCGACGAGCTGGCCTTCGCCGATCGCCTCGCCTTCGCTGACCTTGATTTCCTTGATGACGCCCGCCTTGGGCGAGAGCACGGGGATTTCCATCTTCATCGATTCGAGGATCATGATCTCGCCCTCGGCCTCGACCTTGTCGCCGGCCTTGAGCTGGATCTTCCAGACATTGCCCGCGATCTCGGATTTCACATTGACGACGGCCATTCCCCGAACTTCTCCCGTGCAGCACTAGCGTGCTTTTTCGGACACCAGACGCGCCAGTGCAAGGGCGGAGCCGCCCACCCGGGCGCCGAGCCGGCATGCCACGTCGTTGGCCGCCGAAACTATTCCGTCCTGCAGAGTGGAGCGCCCATCACCGATGCGCGCCGATTGCGCGGCGACTGCGACGCCGGCGATGCCGGCACGGTCGAGAATCTCGAAGCCCTTGATGCCGCCTTTGTCGGCGCCGGGCCCGGCATCGTTGAAGAAGGCGAGTCTTGGCCGGAACGGCTCGACGGCTTGGCCCGAGTTAAGCGCGCAATGGCTGCCGGTGGCGACGATGCCGCCTCGATCCTCCGGCACCAGCAGCGAAGAGGAATCGACGCAGGCAAGACCCTCGACCATGTGCCGCGTCTCGCCCATCGCGGGCGGCAGCGTGTGCGGCCACGGAGCCGTCTTGAGGAGCTCGGCGGCCTCCCTGCAGCTCATGCCGGCGCGTACGCCGCACTTCTCGGCCAGGGCGTTGGTGCGGCTGATGAGGCCGCGGGCATACATGTCTCGCCCGTCGCCGATGCGGGCGCTCGCGGTCGCCACCGCGGCCATGGCCATGCCGAGCGCGTCGGCGTAGGCAAGGCCCCCGACCCCGGCCTCGTCCTTGCCGATGCCGGCATCATGGTGGATGGCGGCGCGGCAGCCGAACTTGGCCGACATGTAGGCGGCATAGACCGCGCCGTGGCTGCCGCCGACGACGACGGCGCCCTGGGCCTCGGGCGGCAACTTGACCACGCTGTCTTGGATCAGGACGGTGACGTTCATCGCCGCACAGTCTATATCGCGGCCATGGCCGAAACAGTGGACAACAAGGTGGCCGTTCTGATCCTGCAGCACCCGCAGGAGCAGGACCGCGTGTTGGGCACGGCGCGGCTGATCGCGTCGACGCTTGCCCATTCCAGGGTCGTGGTCGGCCTGTCGTGGCGCAATCTCGCCCATGCGCTCAAGGAGCCGGCCGAGGCGAAGGACTGGGGCGTGCTCTATCTCGGCTCGACACATGCCAAGGGGAAGGGCCCGCTGGTCGCCGTCGACCGCAAGGGCGAGCCGTTGCCTGATCAGGCCGCGGGCCTCGCCGGCCTCAAGGGCCTGATCGCGCTAGACGGCAACTGGGCGCAGGCCAAGGCCCTGTGGTGGCGCAATCCCTGGCTCACCAAGCTGCGCCGCTTCGTGGTCGTGCCCGACGGCCCCTCGCTCTACGGCGACCTGCGCCGCGAGGCGCGGCCCGACGCCGTTTCCACCCTGGAGGCCGTGGCGCTCGCTCTGTCCGCGCTGGAGGGCGATGCTGCGGTGCGGGAACGCCTGCTGGCGCCGTTCCGGGAGCTGCTGGTCAGGGCCCGGGCGGCCGGCATTCGCGATTCCAAACGGGATCGTCGCTCGCGCCGTTAGCCCCTATACTCCCGCGCCATGCTCGACCAGCCGGCGGCCCAGGTTCCCGTTTCACAGCGCACCAATCCCGAGCGCTCCTTCACCGAGGAGGTGCGGGCGCTGCGTCTGGGCGACGGCGAGACCTTCCACGGCGAGGGCATCCTCGCCGTTACCAAGGCGATCCTGCAGTCGGGTGTGGCCTATGTCGGCGGCTACCAGGGCGCGCCGGTCTCGCACCTCGTCGACGTGCTGGTCGAGTCGCAGGACCTGCTCGACGAACTCGGCGTCCATCTCGAGACCTGCACCAACGAGTCCTCGGCGGCGGCGCTGCTCGGCGCCTCGATCAACTATCCGCTGCGCGGCTGCGTCACCTGGAAGTCGATCGTCGGCACCAATGTGGCGGCTGACGCTCTTTCCAATCTCGCCTCGCCGGGCGTCATCGGCGGTGCGCTGATCGTCGTCGGCGAGGACTATGGCGAAGGCGCCTCGATCATCCAGGAGCGGGCTCATGCCTACGCCCTGAAGTCGTCGTTGTGGCTGATGGATCCGCGTCCGAACCTGCCGTCGATCGTGCGCTGCACGGAAAAGGCGTTCGAGCTGTCGGAGGCCACGAACACCCCGGTGATGATGGAGCTGCGCATCCGCGCCTGCCATGTGACCGGCGAGTTCGTCGCCAAGGGTAATGTGCCACCGGCGGTGTCGCGCAACCATCGCCTCGCCCAACCGGCCCTGCACAATTACGACCGCATCTCGCACCCGCCGTCGACCTACGCCCACGAGAAGCTGAAGGTCGAGGTGCGTCAGCCCGCCGCCCAGCGCTTCATCGTCGAGCATGACTTGAACGAATTCCTGCCGGGCGATCGCTCGGATCTCGGCATCATCGTGCAAGGCGGCATCACCAACGTGCTGGTGCGCGGACTGGACCGGCTCGGGGTCGAGGCCAAGGTTCCGACCCTGGTGCTGAACGTCACGCACCCGCTGGTGCCCGACCAGATCGCCGACTTCTGCAAGGGCAAGCGCGCCGTCCTGGTCGTCGAGGAGGGCGCGCCCGACTATATCGAGCAGGCGATCCACGCCATCCTGCGCAAGCGCGACGTCGATACCAAGATTTGCGGCAAGGACGTCCTGCCGATGGCCGGCGAATACACCGCCGAGGTGGTGACCGAGGGCCTGCTGAAGTTCTTCGCCCAGTCGGCCAACGACATCGACCTCAGCGGCCCGCGCGAGCGCTTCGAAGCCGCTCGCGCCGGCCGTGCCGAGGCGCAGCGCATCCTGGGCGGCCCGCTGCCGCTCCGCCCGCCGGGCTTCTGCGTCGGCTGTCCCGAGCGGCCGGTCTTCTCGGCGATCAAGCTTTTGGAGCGCGAGGTCGGCAAGGTCCACATCTCGAGCGACATCGGCTGCCACTCCTTCGCGACGCTCGCGCCGTTCAACCTCGGCAACTCGATCCTGGGCTTCGGCATGTCGCTCGCGGCGGCCGGCGCGGTGGCGCCGGTGATGCAGAAGCGCACCATCTCGGTGATGGGCGACGGCGGCTTCTGGCACAATGGGCTCTTGAGCGGCGTCGCCTCCTCGATGTTCAACCGTGGCGACCGCGTGCTGGTCATCATGCAGAACGGCTACACGTCGGCGACCGGTGCCCAGTTCATTCCCAACACCGCAGGCAACCGCCGCGACGGCGAGACGACGTCGGACATCGCGGCCACGCTGAAAGCGATGGGCGTCGGCTGGCTGCGCACCATCCGCACCTACAATGTCGGCACCATGCTCAAGACGCTGCGCGAGGCGATGAGCACCGACGACAAGGGGCTCAAGGTCATCGTGGCCGACGGCGAATGCCAGCTCGCCCGCCAGCGCCGCATCCGGCCGCAGATCGCTGCCCGGCTCAAGCGCGGCGAGCGGGTCGTGCGCACGCGCTACGGCGTCGACGACGAGGTCTGCACCGGCGACCATTCCTGCATCCGGCTGTCGGGTTGCCCCTCGCTGATCGTGAAGCCCAGTCCCGATCCGCTGCGCAGCGATCCGGTGGCGCATGTGAACAACGGCTGCGTCGGCTGCGGCCTCTGCGGCGAGGTCGCGGATGCCGCCATGCTCTGCCCGTCCTTCTACAAGGCCGAGATCGTGCAGAACGCGAGCTGGTGGGATCGCCTGAAATGGCGTCTCCGGTCCTTCGTGATCGCGAGGCTCGCGAGTGCCTAAACCTGTCACCATCCTGGTCGGCGCCTTGGGCGGCGACGGCGGTGGCGTGCTGTGCGACTGGATCGTGGCGGCCGCCCAGAGCCAGGGGCTTGGCGTGCAGGCCACCCAGATACCGGGCGTGGCGCAGCGCACGGGCGCCACGACCTACTATCTCGAGGTCATGCCGAGGGGCGCCGAGGCCGCTTCCGTGCTGGCGCTCAATCCGGCGATCGGCGAGGTCGACGTGGCGCTGGCGACCGAGCTGCTCGAGGCCGGCCGCATGATCTTCAACGGCTTCGTGACACCTGACCGCACGACCCTGATCGCCTCGACGCACCGCGTGCTGGCGATCGGTGAGCGGTCGGCGATGGGCGACGGCAGCTTCGACGTCGGCCGCCTGCTGCGCGCCGTGAAGGAGCGCTCGAAGGACCAGATCCTGTTCGACATGGACCAGGCCGCCGAGGAGTCGGGCGGCGTGATCAACGCCGTACTGCTGGGCGCACTCGCAGGTTCGAGCAAGCTGCCGATCCCCGACGCGGCGTTCGAGGCCGCGATCCGCCATGCCGGCAAGTCGATCGACACCAACCTCGCCGCCTTCGCCTTCGGCCGCGGCCACGCACGCGGCGAGCTGGCGCAGGCGGTGCGCGAGCATCGCAAGCGCCAGGCGGCAGCCCGCGGCGTCGAGGACTTGATCGAACGGGCCCGCAAGACCTTCCCGGCCGCGAGCCTGGACGTGGTCGAGGAGGGCATCCGCCGCCTTGCCGCCTACCAGGATCGCAGGTACGCCGCGCTTTATCTCGACCGCCTCGACGGCCTGCCGGCCGATCTGGTGCGAGACGTGGCGCGCCATCTCGCCGTGCGCATGTCGTTCGAGGACGTGATCCGCGTGGCGCAGGCCAAGACCTCTGCCGAGCGGATGGCCCGCGTGCGGAAGGAGGTTCGTGCGAAGGAGCACGAACCTCTGGAGGTCACCGAGCATTTCAAGCCCGGCAATGAGGAGATCGGGGCCATCCTGCCGCCGGCACTGGCGCGCTGGCTGCTGCGGCAGCGCCCGTTCCACATGTCGATGCATGTGCGCAGCACCACGATCTGGGGCTTCCTGCGCCTGCGCCTGCTCGCCGGCCTGCGCTGGTGGCGGCCGCATTCTTTCCGTTACATCGAGGAGCAGGCCGAGATCGAGCGCTGGCTGGGTCAGGTTCGCGCGGCGGTGCCGCTGGGTGGGGAGCTCGCACGGGAGATCGCCGAACTGGCCCGTCTCATCAAGGGCTATGGCGACACCTACAAGCGCGGGCTCGGCAACTACCGCCGCATCTCCGATGAGGTGATCGTGCCCGCGCTGACCGGACGCCTGACGCCGCGTGCGGCGACCGATGCCGTCGCCAACGCGCGCGTGGCGGCACTCGCCGATCCCGAAGGCGAATCGCTGGCGAGGACGCTGGCCGCCATCGCCTCGGCAGCACCCCAGCTCAGGCAGGCCGCCGAGTGATCGACGTCGCTTCCCTCGCGCGGCGCGACACGTTCGCCCGCAGCCTCGGCATCGAGTTCGTCGAAGCCTCGCTCGGCCGCGCCGTGACGCGGGTCGCAATCGAGGATCGCCATATGAACTTCAACGGCGTCGGCCATGGCGGGCTCACCTTCACGCTCGCCGATGCCGCGTTCGGCTATGCCTGCAACTCGCAGGGCGTCGTTTCGGGCAGCATCGACGCCCACATCATCTACAGCATGGCCGTGCGCGCAGGCGACGTGCTGACGGCGACGGCCGTCGAGATCTCGCGCTCCAGCAAGGCCTCGAATTATCGCATCGACGTGGTCCGCGCCGACGGCAAGCTGGTGGCCGCCATGACCGGCACCGCGCTGATCAGCGGCAAGCCGGTGACGGTCTGACGCCATGCCGCTGGTCAGCCGACACGAGATCATGGTCGAGTGGGGCGACTGCGACCCCGCCGGCATCGTCTACTACCCGGCCTATTTCAAATGGTGCGACCAGGCGACCTATCGCCTGTTCCTCGCCGCCGGTCTGAAGCGCGACGACATTACCAGCGGTCAGTGGAAGGAGGGCACACCGCTCGTGAAGGCCGAGTGCTCCTTCCGCCGCGCCTCGCAGCATGGCGAGAAGCTCGTGATCGAGAGCCACGTCGCACGCTTCGGCAATGCCTCGTTCACCATCTCCCACGTCTTCCGCGACGCCGCCGGCGAGATCGCCGCGGAAGGCACGGAGACGCGCATCTGGGCCCGCAAGGAGGGCGACGCGCGCTCCCTGAAATCCGTGCGAATCCCCGACGAAGTCAGGAAGCGCCTGGGCGGTTAAGCCGCCTTCAGGATATCGGCCATCTTCTCGCCGACCATGATCGACGGCGCGTTGGTGTTGCCCGACGGCATGGTCGGGAAGATCGAGGCGTCGGCCACGCGCAGCCCCTCGAGCCCGTGCACCTTGAGCTTGTCGTCGACGACCGTGCCCGGCCCCTGCGGTCCCATGCGGCAGGTGCCGATCGGGTGATAGGCGGTCTGCGAGTTGTTGCGGATCCAGGTCAGGATCTCGTCGTCGGTCTTGACCGAAGGCCCCGGCGAGAACTCCTCGTCGCGATACTTGTCCATGGGTGCCGCGTCGACGATGCGGCGCATCATGCGGAAGCCCGCGACCATGGCGTTCTGGTCGATCCTGTCGGCCAGGAAGTTGAAGCGGATCGCCGGCTGCGCCTTGGGGTCGGGCGACTTGATGTGAATCGAGCCCAGGCTCTCGGGCCGGAGCTGGTAGCAGGCGATCGTCATCGAGGGGAAGTCCTGCAGCTTGCGGGTCTTCGGGTCCTTGATCGAATAGGGCACGAGATGCATCTGCACGTCGGGCGTTGCCAGTTCCGGCCGCGTCTTGAGGAAGGCGAGCAGCGGTGCCGACGGCAGGCTCATGAAGCCGCCGCCGGTGGCGAGATACTTCATCATCTGCGTGACGGCGCCCAGGCCGCGCGCCATGTGGTTGTAGGAGACGTTGGCCACCTTGAGCCGCCAGATGATGCGGGCGTTGATGTGGTCGCGGAAATTCTCGCCGACGGCCTTGAGCTCGTGCTTCACCTCGATGCCGTGCTTCTTCAGGAGCTCCGGCTGGCCGATGCCCGACAGCTCGAGGATCTGCGGGCTCGCCACGCCGCCGGCGCTCAGGATCGTCTCCCTGGCCCTGGCCTGGACGACCTTGCCGTCCTTCTCGTACTCCACGCCGACACAGCGCTTGCCGTCGAGCAGCACGCGCAGGGTCATGGCGTTGGTCACGACGTGCAGGTTGGAGCGCTTCATCGCCGGCTCGATGTAGCAATGCGCCACGCTCATGCGGCGGCCCTTGTAGATCGAGGTCTGCGTCTTCACGACGCCTTCCTGGTCCTCGCTGTTGTAGTCCGGGTTCATCCTGAAACCGGCCGCCTTGGAGGCGTCGAACAGCGCGTCGTAGAGCGGGTTCTCGTCGGGCACGGTCGAGACCTTGAGCGGCCCCGCGGTGCCGCGGCCGTTCGAGCCGTCGCCGTCGACGAAGTTCTCGATGCGCGTGAAGACCGGCGCCACCTCGCGCCAGCTCCAGCCGCGGCAGCCCATCTGCGCCCAGGTGTCGAAGTCGAGCGGCTGACCGCGCACCCAGACTAGGCCGTTGATCGAGCTGGAGCCGCCCAGCAGTTTTCCGCGCGGCACCGGGATGACGCGGTTGGCGGTATTCGGTTCGGGTTCGGACTGGTAGAGCCAGTTGGCCGCAGGGTTGTCGATCAGCAGGCCGAAGGAGAGCGGCATGCGGGAATAGGGATGGCTGGCGGCACCCGCCTCCAGCAGCAGGACCTTGTTCGAGGACGTCTCCGACAGCCGCGCCGCCAGCGCTCCGCCTGCAGAGCCTGCGCCGACGATGATGTAGTCGTACTGATCCATGCCGTTCCTCCCCCGGAAGCGCGAGTATCCGCGATCTCTCGCGACCGCGACAAGGGCCGGCCGATGGACGGCACCGCGCCCGGCGGCTAGGAACAATGCACGAGGCGCATGGCGGGGAGGCGGCGATGATCGACACGGACAAGGGCAGGGCCGAAGTCTCGCGCTTCGCGATCGACATTGCCGTCCGCCTCTCGCTGATCGCCGCCGTGGTCTATGCCAGCATGCTGCTGCTGCGGCCGGTGGCGCCCCTGATGCTGTGGGCGATCATTTTGGCGGTCGCCGTCTATCCGCTGTTCATGGTCGTGCGGCGGCGGCTGCACCTGCGTCCCGGCCTCGCTGCGGCGCTGCTGTCGCTGCTCCTGCTGGTCCTGCTGCTGACGCCCGTCGTCGTCCTGGCGGCTTCCGCCATCGAGAGCCTCGACGCCTACGCGCGCATCCTGCTCAAGGGCGAGCACATCGTGCCGCCGCCGCCGGAGTCGGTGCGCTCCTGGCCGATGGTCGGCGCCCGCGTCTACGATTTCTGGCTGAGCGCCTCGAACGACATCAAGGCGCTGTTGACGTCCCACGTCGGCCAGATCGCCTCGCTCGGGCGCTGGGTCGGCCGGCTCGCTGCCGGCGTCTTCTTCGAGGTGCTGCAGTTTGCGGGCGCCATCATCGTGGCGGGCGTGCTGCTCGCCTACGCCGACAAGCTGGCCGAGACGGTGCGCGGCATCGCAAGCCGGGTCTCCGATGTCCGCGGCCGCCGTTTCCTCGAGATTGCCGGCTCGACCATCCGCAACGTCTCGCAGGGCGTGATCGGCATCGCGCTGCTCCAGTCGGCGCTGCTCGGCATCGGCATGCTGGTGGCGGGCGTGCCGTTTGCCGGCGCCATCACCTTCGTCTGCCTGGTGCTGGCGATCGTGCAGGTCGGCCCCAACCCCGTGATGATCCCGGTGATGGTCTGGGCCTGGATGTATCTGCCGGCGCTCCATGCGGGCATCTTCACCGCGTATACGGTGCCGCTCCTGCTGGTCGACAACGTGCTGCGGCCGGTCCTGATGGCGCGCGGGCTGCAGACGCCGATGGCGGTCATCCTGGCCGGCGTGATCTGCGGTACGCTGGCGGGCGGGCTGATCGGCCTGTTCGTGGGGCCGGTCCTGCTGGCGGTGTTCTACGATCTGGTCGTCGCCTGGGTAGCCGACGGCCGGCCCGCCGGCACGGACGAGGCCTGACCGGGCCGCCGGCCTATTTTTTCTTCGGCCGGATCGCGTCCCACTGCTCGTCCGTCCAGTCGAGCATGGCGGAGGTGTTGGCGCCGCCGCCGCCCGACTGCAGCATCTTGCCGCCGTCGATCACCACGGCGTCGCCGTTGATGTAGGCCGCGCCGTCGCTCACCAGGAAGGCCGCGAGATTGGCCAGCTCGATGTGCTCGCCGACGCGGCGCATCGGGATCACCTTGATCATCTCCTCGTTGCCGCCGCGCTCCTTGGGCATCAGCCGGCTCCACGCGCCTTCGGTCGGGAAGGGGCCGGGCACGATCGCGCAGGTGCGGATGCCCTTGGGGCCCCATTCGACCGCGAGGCTCTTGGTCATGGCGAGCACGCCCGCCTTGGCCATGGCGGACGGGACGGTGAACGGCGCCCCTGTCAGCGACGAGACGGTGAGGATCGACATCACCACCTTGTTGCGCTCGCCGGCCTCGATCCAGCGCCGGCCGGCCGCCACGGTGCAGTAGGCCGAGCCGTGCAGCACGATGCCGAGGACCGCGTCGATGGCGCGCGAGGACATCTTGTGGGTCTGTGCGAGGATCTGGCCAGCGGCATTGTTGACCAGGATGTCGAGGGGCCGCTTGGTCCAGATCCTGTCCATCATGGCCTCGACGGCGTCGGGCACGCGCACGTCGCAGCCCACCGTCTCGATCTCGCCGCCGGTCTCCCTGGCGAGTTCTTCCGCCGTCTGCTTCAGCACGTCCTCACGGCGGCCGCAGATCACGACGTTGGCGCCGAGCTCGAGATAGCGATGTGTCATGGAGCGGCCGAGGCCGGTGCCGCCGCCGGTCACCAGGATGCGCTTGCCCTTGAGCAGGTCGGGTTGGAACATCGTCTTCTCCTCAGGCCTTCCTGATTTCCGTGAGCGCGATGCCCGAGGCGACCAGCCGGTCGATCTCTACCGCCGAATAGCCGGCCTCGGCCAGCACGACCCGCGTATCGGTGCCGAATTTCTTGGGCTTGCTGCGCGGGCTGGCCGGCGTGCGCGACAGCTTCACGGGGTTGCCGACGTTGCGGTAGCCGTCCTTCTCCCACACCATGCCGCGGTGCTTCGTGTGCGGATGCTCCATCACGTCGGGCACTTCGAGCACGGCGCCGGAGGGCACGCCGTTCTGCATCAGCTCGGTGGCGAAGCTCTCGCCGTCGCGATCCTTGGTCAGCGCGCGCAGCTCGGCCTCGAGCTCCGGCTTGTGGGCGACGCGGTCCTTGTTGGTCTTGAAGCGCGGGTCGTCGGCCAGCTCGGGCTTGCCCAGCATCTGGCAGAGCTTGCGGAACTGGCCGTCGTTGCCGGCGCCGACCACGATGTTGCGGCCCCTGGTCGGGAAGTTGGAGTAGGGCGCCAGGCTGCCATGGCTGTTGCCGACCAGCTTGGGCTTGAGGCCCGCCACGAAATAGTTGGGGGCGTGCGGCTGGTGCAGCGCAATGGCGCTGTCGTAGAGCGTGGCGTCGATGAACTGGCCCTTGCCGGAGCGGTTGCGTTCGTAGAGCGCCATCAGGATGCCGATGCAGGCGTTCATGCCGGTCGAGAGATCGACCACCGGCACGCCGATGCGCACCGGACCGCTGTCCGCCGAACCGTTGACCGAGACCAGACCCGACGAGGCCTGGACCATGGCGTCGTAGCCCGGGAAGCCACCCATCGGGCCGTCGGCGCCGAAGCCCGAAACGCGGGCATGGACGAGGCGCGGGAACTTCCTGGAGAGCGTGTCGGCGTAGCCGATGCCCCACTTCTCCATGGTGCCGGTCTTGAAATTGTCGATCAGCACGTCGGCGGTCTCGAGCAGCTTCAGCAGGACCTCGCGGCCCTCGGGCTTGGAGAGGTCGAGGGCGATGGTGCGCTTGTTGCGGTTGATGCCGGCGAAGTAGGCGGAGATGCCCTCCTTGTCGAACGGCGGGCCCCAGAGCCGCGTCTCGTCGCCCTGCGGCGGCTCGACCTTGATCACCTCGGCACCGTGGTCGGCCAGCATCTGGGCGCAGTAGGGGCCGCCCAGCACGCGCGACAGGTCGATCACCTTCAGGCCTTCCAACGCACCCGACATCTCGTTTCACTCCTCGGATTTCCCAGGGACGGGCGGTTATAGACCATGGGGCGGAGCCCCGGTACCGTCCGGCCATGATCGAACGCGAGCTTGATATCGCCACGCAAGATGGCGCCATGAACACCTGGACCGTGCGCCCCGACGATGGTGGGCCGCTGCCCGTCGTGCTGATGCTGATGGACGCGCCGGGCGTCCGCGAGGGTTTGCGCGAGATCTGTCGGCGCATCGCGCAGTCGGGCTACTACGTCCTGCTGCCCAACCTCTACTATCGCAGTACGCGCGAGTTCGTGTGCGGCCCGACGCGCGACCATCCCGACGCGGAAGCCAACCGCAAGAGGATGTTCGGCCTGCTGGAATCGATTTCAAATGCCAAGGTCGCCGCCGACACCGGTGCGATCCTCGATCGGCTGCCCTCGATGCCCGATGCCAAGCCGGGCAAGATCGGCCTGGTCGGCTATTGCATGAGCGGCGCCTTCGTGACAGCGGCGGCGGCGAAACATCCCGACCGCATCGCCTGCTTCGCTTCGTACTACGGCACGCGGCTGATCACCGACAAGCCCGACTCGCCGCATCTGATGCTCCAGGACATCGCCGCCGAGGGCTACTACGCCTTCGCCGAGCACGACGCCTACGTCCCGCTGACGGACGTGGCGAAGTTCGAGAAGCTCCTGGCCTCGGCGCCGTTCCCCTCGCGGGTCGAGACCGAGATGGGCACGCACCATGGCTACGCCTTCTCCGACCGCGGCAACCTCCACGAGGCGGCACGCGAGAAGCACTACGAGCGCATGCTGGCGCTCTTCCGGCGCCACATCGGCTGAGGAGGCCTCCATGCTGAGCGGCATCCACGGACACCAGGACATCGAGAGGGTCGTCTACGGCAAGCCGGCAGGTGCCGCCTTGCGCGCCGAGGCCGAGAGGCTGGGCACAAATCGGGTCTTCGTCACGACGTCGAAGTCGGTGGCGCAGAGTGCGCTGCTCGCCTCGATCGTCGATGGGTTGGGTGACCGGCATGCCGGCACCTATGCCGGCATCACCGCGCATTCGCCGCGGCCCTGCGTGATCGAGGGTGCCGCGCGGGCGTGCGAGGCCAAGGCCGACCTCATCGTGGCCGTCGGCGGCGGCTCGGTGATCGATGCCACCAAGGCGATCCTGATCGCGCTCTGGCAGAACGCGGCGACCGTCGATGACCTCGACCTCTATCGCGCCGGCAGGCCGAAGGAGGGCGCGGCGCCGCCGTCTGAGGCGATCAGGCCGCCGGCCGACGCCATCCGCATGATCTCGGTGCCGACGACGCTGTCGGCCGCCGAGTTCAATGCCTTTGCCGGCATCAGCGATCCGCGCAAGGGCATCAAGGAGAGCTTCGGCCATCGCCTGATCGTACCCAGGGTGATCGTGCTCGACCCGGCCGCGACGCTGGCGACGCCGATGGATCTCATGCTCTCGACCGGCGTCAAGGCTGTGGACCATGCCGTCGAGCGGCTTTGCTCGCAACAGGCCCATCCCTTCGTGCTGGGCACGTCCTCCGAGGCGTTGAAGCTGCTGGCCCGTGCGCTGCCAGCCCACAAGGCGGCGCCCGACGACATGGCGACGCGGCTCGATCTGCAGTTCGGCATGTGGCTGTCGATCGGCGCCGGCACCTCAGGCGTGGGCGTGGGCGCCAGCCACGGCATCGGCCATGTGCTGGGCGCGGCCTGCCACGTGCCGCACGGCCACACCTCCTGTGTGATGCTGCCCTCGGTGCTGCGCTGGAACGTGGCCGCGAACGGCGAGCGTCAGAAGCGCGTCAGCGAGGCGTTCGGCAGGCCCGACGCCGCCGCGGCCGACCTGGTCGAGAGCCTGGTGAAATCGCTTGGCCTGCCCGGCCGGCTGTCGGAGGTCGGTGTGACCGCGGATCGTTTCCGCGAGATCGCCGAAAAGTCCATGCACGACCGCGCCGTCCTCAACAACCCGCGGCCGATCGAGCGGCCGGAGCAGGTCATGGAGATTCTCCGGCTGGCGGCATGAATCCGAATTGATTTGGGCTCCCAACCATATAGTCTAGAGTCAGTCTAGAGTAGCGATTCGCTCGCACATAAGAAGAAGAGACCAAGGGAAACGCCAATCGAGAGGGGACACGCCATGATGAGATTCATGCCGCGCGCGCTCGCGGCTCTGGCCGCGGCGGCGCTCGTCACCGCGCCGGCCGCGGCGCAGGACAAGATCAAGATTGGGTACGCCATCTCCAAGACCGGCCCCAATGCCGGCGGCGCCAGCATCACCCAGATCCCGAACTACGAGATGTGGGTGAAGGAAGTGAACGCCAAGGGCGGCCTGATGATCGGCGGCAAGCGCGTGCCGGTCGAAGTCGTGGAATACGACGACCGCTCCAACTCCGAGGAGGCGGTTCGCGCCGTCGAGCGCCTGATCACCCAGGACAAGGTTGACCTGCTGTTCCCGCCGTGGGGTACCGGCCTCAACCTCGCGGTCGGTCCGGTGTTCAACAAGTACGGCTATCCGCAGCTTGCGTTCAGCGCCGTCACCGATCGCGCACCCGACCTGGTCAAGCGCTGGCCCAACAGCTTCTGGCTGCTCGGGACCTCGACGCAGTATGTCGATGCGCTGACGGGACTCCTGAAGAAGATGCGGGACGACGGCAAGATCGGCCCGAACATCGCGATGATCTCCATCGCCGACGGCTTCGGCATCGACCTCAGCCAGGCCGCGCGCAAGGGCTTCGCCGCCGCCGGCTGCAAGCTCGCCTACGACAAGAGCTATCCCATCGGCACGCAGGATCTCTCGCCGCTGATCGGCGAGGCGCAGCGCTCGGGCGCCGACACGTTCGTGGCCTTCTCCTATCCGCCCGACACGATGGCGCTCACCGAGCAGTCGAAGGTTGCCTCCTATGCGCCGAAGGTGATGTTCCTGGGCGTCGGCGTCGGCTTCCCGATGTATCCGCAGCGCTTCGGCGCCAATGTCGAGGGCATCATGTCGCTCGGCGGCTGGTCGAAGGACAACGCCTCGACGGCGGCCTACGCCAAGAAGCACGAGGAGATGTTCAAGCGCGGGCCCGACCGCTGGGGCAGCCAGGTCGGCTACTCGTCGCTGCAGATGCTCGAGCAGGCGATCGAGAAGGTCGGCAAGATCGACCGCCCTGCCATCATCAAGGAGCTGCAGACCGGCACTTTCGACACCGTCCTCGGCAAGGTGAGGCTGGTCGACAACATGATGAAGGACAATTTCTGGCTGATCGGCCAGTGGCAGTCCGGCTTCTTCGTCGGTGTAGCGCCGCAGCGCGCCGGTGTCGGCACGCCGGTCGTGCCCAAGGCGCCCTGGAAGCCTTGATCGTATGACGGGCGCGCCCGCCGGGGCGCGCTTCTCCGGGAGTGGGTAGATGCTGCTGGAAGTGACGCTTTCCGGCGTGACGCTGGGCGGCATGTACGCGCTGGTCGCCATGGGGCTGACGCTGCAATACGGCGTCGCCCGCATCATGAACCTCAGCTACGGCGAGTTACTGATCGCCGCTGCCTTCGCCGCCTTCTGGTTCTATTCCGGCCTGGCGCTGAGCCCGCTGCTCGGCCTGCTGATCGTGCCGCCGCTTGCCTTCGCGGTGAGCTATGCGATCTACCACGTCCTGCTGCAGCCGCTGGTGCGGCGGGCCAGGACGCGCGACGCGCTCGAGGTCGACAGCATCCTCGCCACCTTCGGGCTGCTGTTCGTCATCCAGGGGGTCATGCTGGCGCTCTTCGGTGGCGCTTATTTCAGTTATTCCTTCCTGAGTTTCCCGTTGCACATCGCCGGCGCCACGGTCGCCGCCAACCGGCTGCTCGCTCTGGTGCTGGCCGTCGTCATCGGCCTTGGCCTCTATCTCGCGCTGACGCGCACGCGGCTCGGCACGGCGGTGCGCGCCGTCGCCGTCGACCCCGTGGCGGCCCAGCTCGTCGCCATCGACGTGCGCACGGCTTCCGCCCTTGCGTTCGCGCTGGGCGGTGCGCTGGTGGCGGCGGCCGGCGTGCTGGTCTCGATGTTTCTCACTTTCAACGCCAATCTGGGCGTGGTCTTCACGCTGAAGGCCCTGGTCGTGGTCATCATGGGCGGTGTCGGCAACCTGCTGGGCGCGCTCATGGCGGGATTGATCCTGGGTCTGGTCGAGAACTACGTCGCGGTGTTCGTCGACCCCGGCCTCACGCTCGCGGCCACCTATGCGATCTTCCTGCTCGTGCTGCTGGTGCGGCCGCAGGGCCTGCTCGGCCGGACCAGCCGATGATCGCGCGGCTTTCCCTGGCCGCTGTCGCTGTCGCCGCTCTCGCCTGCGTGCCTTTCCTGTTCGAGGCCTACGGGCTCTCGCTCGCCATCAACCTGATCAGCTACACGGTGCTGGCGACCGCGTGGAGCCTGTTCTCCGGGCCGACGCGCTATGTGTCGCTGGCGACCGTCGCCTTCTTCGGTATCGGCGCCTACACGACGGCGGTGTTTGCCGAGATTCTGCCATGGCCCGCGGTGCTGGCCATTGCGGCCGGCATCGGCATCGTCGTGGCGGCCATCGTCGGCCTGTCGACGCTGCGCCTTTCCGGCGTCTACTTCGTGATCTTCAGCTTCGGCCTGGCCGAGCTCGTGCGCCAGCTCGTGACCTGGTGGGAGGTCAACAAGAGCCGCACGCTCGGCCGCTACGTGTTCACCGACATCACCGCCGCCCAGATCTACTGGCAGCTGCTGGCGCTCGCCGTGCTGGTTTTCGTCGCGGGCTTCCTGATCGGCCGGTCCCGGCTCGGCCTCGCGCTGCGCGCCATCGGCGACGACGAGACGGTGGCGCGGCACTCCGGCATCGATACGACGCGCGCCAAGGTGGCGTTGTTCGCGCTCAGCACCCTGTTCATGACCCTGACCGGCGCGATCATGGCGCCGCGCTGGACCTACATCGACCCCGCCATCGCCTTCAATCCGGTGGTCTCCTTCACCGTCCTGATCATGGCGCTGTTGGGCGGTGTGCACCGGCTCTGGGGGCCGGTGATGGGCGTGGTGCCGCTGGCGCTGCTGTTCGAGTTCCTGCTGGCGCGCTTCCCCAACCATTTCAGCATTATGGTCGGCCTGGTCTTCATCCTGATCGTCTATGCGATCCCGCGCGGCATCGCAGGCCTCGTGGAGCGCCGCGCATGAGCGCGCTGCTCGAGGTCGAAGGCCTGACGCGCCGCTTCGGTGGGCTGGTCGCCGTCGATGGTCTGAGCTTTTCCGTCGACGCGGGCGAGATCGTGGGTCTCCTCGGTCCCAACGGCTCCGGCAAGACGACCGTGCTGAACCTGCTCTCGGGCGCCCTGCGAGCCGATTCCGGCCGGGTCGCACTCCGGGGCCAGGCCATCGCCGGCCGTCCGGCGCACCGGATTGCGCGTCTCGGCATCGCGCGCACCTTCCAGCTCGTGCGGCCGCTCGCCTCGATGAGCTGTCGCGACAACGTGCTGACCGGGCTGGCCTTCGGTCGCGGCGTCGCCTGGGGCGTGGCGGCCCGTGGCGAGGCGGAGGCGCTGCTCGGGCGCGTCGGCCTCGGCCGTGCGGCCGACTCGCTGCCCGGCGAGCTCACCTACATCGATCAGAAGCGGCTGGAGCTCGCCCGCGCGCTGGCGCTCAGGCCCGAGCTGCTGTTGCTCGACGAATGGCTGGCCGGACTCAATCCGACCGAGCTGGCGGAAGGCATCGCCCTGATCCGCGGCCTGAGCGGCCAGGGCATCGCCATCCTGCTGGTCGAACATGTCATGGACGCAATCCGTTCTCTGTGCGGTCGCGTGATGGTCATGAATACCGGCCGGCTGATCGCGTCCGGCCTGCCGCAGGAGGTGTTGGCCGACCCGGAAGTCGTCCGCGCCTATCTCGGGGATGACGGCGATGCTTGAGGTCGCGGGCCTCTCCGTCCAGTACGGCAAGCATCGCGCCGTCGATGGCGCGGCGCTCAGCGTGGGCGCGGGCGAGATCGTGGTCATCCTGGGTGCCAACGGTGCGGGCAAGTCCTCGCTGCTCAAGGCGGTGGCGGGCCTGCAGCCGGCCGGCGGCGCCACGGTGCGGCTTGCCGGTCGCGATCTCGCGGGCCTGCCGGCGCATGCCATCGTCGAGGCGGGCCTGGCGCTGGTGCCGGAGGGCCGGGGCATCTTCGGCGAGCTCACGGTGCGCGAGAACCTGTTGCTGGGCGCCTTCGCCCGCCGGGCCCGTGCCGGCGAGGACAGGAATCGCGCCCGCGTCCTCGCCTTGTTCCCGCGTCTCGCCGAGCGGCTCGATCAGACCGCCCGCACCATGAGCGGCGGCGAGCAACAGATGGTGGCGATCGGGCGGGCTCTGATGTCGGCGCCCGACATCCTGCTGCTCGACGAACCCTCGCTCGGCCTTTCGCCGCTGCTCTGCAGCGAGCTGTTCCGTGCCCTGCAGCGCATCCGGGCCGACGGCATCTCGGTGCTGCTGGTCGAGCAGAATGCCAGGCGGAGCCTTGCCATCGCTGACCGCGGTTACCTGATCGAGAATGGCCGCATCGTGGGCACCGGCCCGGCGGCCGGGCTTGCGCGCGATCCGGCGGTGCAGCGCGCCTATCTCGGCGGCGCAAGGTAGCGACACATGGGGATCCTCCAGGACAAGACCTGCATCGTGACCGGCGCGGCCGGTAGCCTTGGCCTGGCAAGCGTGCGCCGCTTCGTCGAGGAAGGCGCGCGGGTGATGCTGGTCGATCGCGACCGCGAGGCGTTGAACGCGGCGCTGAAATCGCTGCCCGAGGGCCGCGCCACGGCCATGCGGGCCGACGTCTCCGATGCCAGGGACACGGCGGCCTACGTCAACGCGACCGTCGCGCGCTGGGGGCCGATCGACGTGCTGTTCAGCAATGCCGGCGTGAGCGGCGTCGTTCGCCCGGTGACGGACTATCCCGAGGACGTGTTCGACCAGGTCCTGGCGGTGAACCTCAAGGGCCCATTCCTGGCCTGCAAGCACGGACTGCCGCACATGCGTGACGGCGGCAGCATCGTCATGACCGCAAGCGTGGTGGGCGTCACCAGCGATCCCGGCATCGCCGCTTATGCCGCCTCCAAGCACGGCCTGATCGGCCTGATGCGCACCGTCGCCAAGGAGGCGGCGAGCCGGCGCATCCGCGTCAACGCGGTCGCGCCCGGGCCGATCGACAACAGCTTCCAGCGCGACATCGAAAAGGGGCTGACCCAGGCGCTCGGCGTGGACGGGGGCAAGTTCCTCGATTCGGTGATCCCGCTCGGCCGCCACGCGACCGCGGCCGAAGTGGCCGAGTCGGTGCTGTTCCTCGCGTCCGACCGCAGCGCCTTCACCACCGGCAGCGTTCTCATGGCGGACGGCGGCATGCACGTCTGAGGACGGCAACGAAGGAGGAAGGGATGGAATTCTGGCGCAACCTCAAGCCCATCGAGAAGGTCTTCCAGCCCGACGCGCTGCCCGAGATCTACACCGCCGACGCCGCCACCGACGACGAGCGCTACTACGTGCCCTTCACCGACACGGTGTCGTCGCGCCCGCTCTGGATCTCGCCCAGCCAGAACAAATGGTGCGACATCCTGATGGCCAAGGCGGCGGGCCTGGTGAACCGCCACTATCACCCGCACGAGGTCTTCGCCTACACGATCTCCGGCAAGTGGGGCTATCTCGAGCACGACTGGATCGCGACCCGGGGCGACTTCGTCTACGAGACGCCTGGCGAGGCCCATACGCTCGTTGCGCACGACCATCCCGATCCGATGAAGGTGTTCTTCATCGTCAAGGGGCCGCTCGTCTGGCTCGACGAGCAGGGGCAGCCGGACGGCTACTTCGACGTCCACCAGTACATTGCCCTCTGCAAGGCGCACTACGACAAGGTCGGCCTCGGTTCGGCGCTGATCGACAGGCTCTACCGGTAAGCTTCGTCGTGGCACCATGAGTTCTTCTCGCGAGAAGCCCTGCCTTGAACCCGGTATTCCGCTGACGATGTGAAGGGGGCAACGCGACTGAGACGGGTGAATCATGCCTGACGTCCGAACCATCGAAGCGAGCCATGCTGCGACTGCCGTCGCGGCCCCCTGGATCGAAGCTCCGGTGCAATACCTGGCCGACCTCAGCGTCAGGCCGGTGACCTACAACCCGCCGGCGGGCACCGGGCTGCCACGCCGCGAGGGCAACTATCGCGATTTCAAGGTGCGTATCCACGATGCCAGGCCGATCGCGCGTTCCCTCTCGCTCGACCGCCAGGCCTTCATCCTGACGCACCACGATACCGAGGTCCGCAGCTTTCTCGACGAGGAGGATGTGCGGACGAGGTATCACGCCGAGGTCGAAGCTCTGATCAAGCGCGAGACCGGCGCGTCGAAGGTCGTGGTGTTCGATCACACGGTGCGCACCGCCGACCGCGCCGTCGAACGCGGGCTCAGGACGCCGGTTCGCAGCGTGCACAACGACTACACCGAGAAGTCCGGGCCGCAGAGGGTGCGCGACCTGCTGCCGCCGCCCGAGGCCGAGCAGCGGCTGAAGAAGCGCTTCGCCGAGTACAACGTCTGGCGCAACATCGACGACCATCCGATCGAGATGGCGCCGCTGGGCTTCGTCGATTCCGAAAGCATCGCTCCGCGCGACCTCGCGGTCTGCGACCTCGTCTATGCCGACCGCACCGGCGAGATCTACATCGGCGTCCACAACGCCGATCATCGCTGGTACTACTTTCCGAAGATGACTCGCGACGAGGCGATCCTGATCAAGTGCTACGACTCGATGAAGGATGGCCGCGCCCGTTTTTCGCTGCATTCGGCTTTCGACGACCCAACCTCACCAAGGAATCCGCGGCCGCGGCAGAGCATCGAGGCGCGCGCCCTGGCCTTCTTCGACTAGGCGTTCTTCGATTAGACGTCCCGCGTCGGAGACGCCGTGGCAATCATCTCGAGGTGCTCGACCAATTCCTCGGGGTTGCTGAAGAACGGCGAGTGGCCGCATTCCATCTTCAGCACTCTGCACGGCGTCATCTTCACCATCAGCCGTTGCAGGTTGATGCGGATGGCAGTGTCGTGGGTGCACTCGATGTACCAGCGTGGCACCGAGCCGAAGCGCTCCTCGGTGAGCGTCACCGGCGTGGTCGAGATGGCGAGCGGCTGCGGCCGCAGCCGCTCCATCGCCTTGTAGCGGTCCTCCGCCGAGACGTCGGCGTAGAAAAGCGCGGGCAGCTTGTCGCGGGCGAAGGTGTAGGTCTTTCCGTCGGGGCTGACGTGGCGCGACAGGCGGAACATCGTGTCCGGCTCCATGGACGTCATGTCCCGTCCGCTCTTGCCCGACGGCGGCAGCAGCGCGCAGAGATAGACCAGCGCCTTCAGCTTGCGCCGCCGCGCCTCGGCGAGCTGGCTGATCGTGATGCCGCCCAGGGAGTGGCCGACCAGGATGACCTGCTCCTCCATCTTGTCGAGGAGCCGCGCCAGCTTCTCGACATTGTCGGCCAGCGTTACGTTGGCCGGCGGCGTCTGGTCCTTGCCAAGCCCCGGCAGGTCGGGTGCACTGACCTTGTGTCCTGCGGCCTCGAGCAGCGGCACGACCTTCTCCCAGCACCAGCCGCCCGTGCAGGCGCCGTGGACCAGCATGAACGTCGCCACGCGCTCAGCTCCGGCCGACGACGGTGCGCGCGCCGGGCGCGGGCACGAAGAAGTCGGGCATCAGCGGCGTGCCGGGCGAGACGGCGTACCGGTCGAAGTCGGTGACGCCTTCGGCCGCCAGCACCTCGTCGTCGATGAAGAAGTTGCCGGTGCACTGGCGCGCCGGCCGGTTGAAGATCGCATGGGCCGCGTCGGCCATGATCTCCGGTTTGCGGCAGCGTTTCATGCCTTCCTCGCCGCCCAGGATGTTCTGGATCGCCGATGTCGCGATCCCCGTCCGCGGCCACAGGCAGTTGAAGGCGATGCCCTTGTCCTTGAACTCTGCCGCCATTGCCCAGGCGAAAACCGACATGCCGTACTTGGCCAGCGTATAGGCGGCGTGATTGGCGAACCACCTGACATCGAAGTCGAGCGGCGGCGAGAGGTTCAGCACGTGCGGGTTCGCGGCCTTCCCGAGGTGCGGGATGCATTTCTGCGAGACCAGGAAGGTGCCGCGCGCGTTGATCTGGTGCATCAGGTCGTAGCGCTTCATCGGCGTGGCGAGCGTGCCGGTCAGGCTGATGGCGCTGGCGTTGTTCACCAGGATGTCGATGCCGCCAAACGTCGCCACCGTATCGGCAACGGCCTTCTCGACGCTCTGCTCGTCGCGGATGTCGCAGGCGAGCGGCAGCGCCCTGCCGCCTTCCTTCTCGACTTCCGCGGCTGCCGTGAAGATCGTGCCGGGCAGGCGCGGGTCGGGCTTCACCGTCTTGGCCGCGATCGCGACATTCGCGCCGTCGCGCGCGGCGCGCAGCGCGATGGCGAGCCCGATGCCGCGGCTCGCACCCGTCACGAACAGCGTCTTGTTACGCAGGCTCATGGCACCCCCAAGATTCCCTTGGGCTCTATAGCCGGGTCGGATTGAGGCGGCTAGTGTCGCGGCACCGCAGGGGAGGCATGCATGGATCCGTGCTTTGAGACGGCGACGCGGCTTGCACGCGCCATACGAAACGGGCGCGTCAGTTCGGTCGAGGCGACATCGGTGCATCTGGAGCGGATTGCGCGGCTGAACGGACCGATCAACGCCCTTGTCGTGGTCGATCGCGAGGGCGCGATGAAGGCGGCCCGCGCCGCCGATCGCGCCCGCGCAGCGAAGAAAAGCCTGGGTCCGCTGCACGGGGTGCCGATCACCATCAAGGAGGCATTCGACATCGCGGGTCTCAGGACCACGTCCAGCCACCCGCCGCTCAAGGACAACGTCGCCGCGGCCGACGCGAGCGTGGTGGCGCGGCTGCGCGCCGCAGGCGCCGTCTTCCTGGGCAAGACCAACGTGCCCGAGCTGTGCATGGACTTCCAGACGGAGAGTCCGATCTTCGGTACGACCAAGAATGCCTGGGACGCGCGGCGCACCTCCGGCGGTTCGACCGGCGGCGGTGCCGTCGCGGTCGCCGCGCGTCTGTCGCCGCTCGAGATCGGCAGCGACATCGGGGGCTCGGTCCGCAATCCGGCGCACTACAACGGCATCTTTTCCCTGAAGCCCGGCGAGTGGCGGGTGCCCGGCCGCGGCCACGTGCCCGATCTGCCGGGCCGGACTCGGACGATCCGCTACATGGGCGTGTTCGGGCCGCTGGCGCGCTCCGTCGACGATCTCGACCTGGCGCTGCGCATCATCGCCGGTCCGGATGGCAACGAAGCCGAGGCGGCGCCCGTGCCGCTGGGACCGACGCCCGGACTGTCGGCCAAGGGCCTGCGCATCGCCGTGCTCGGCAGCAATCCGCTCGTGAAGGTGTCGGCCGACACCGAAGCGGTCGTCGAGGCGACGGCGCGGCTTCTGTCCAGGGCCGGCGCGAAGGTGAAGCGCGCGCAACCCGAGGGGCTCGACTGGCGGCAGAGCTGGGACGATTGGTCCGACTTGCTGCAATACGAGATCCGCGCCCTGCAGCCTTTGGCCGAACGCGAGCACTACTTCGCCAGGACCGACATTGCCGATCCTTCCGCCCGTTCGGTGGCGCGGGCGGCGCGCCTCGACATGGCCCAGTTCTTCGCCGTGCTCGAGCGGCGCGACCGGGTCATCCGCCAGTGCGAGGCGCTGCTCGACGACTACGACGCGTGGCTGATGCCGGTGATGCCCGACGCCGCCTTCGTCCGCCAGAGCGCCCGCCAGCCGCTCCGCATCGACGGCGTCGATCATCCCTACTTCTTCGCCGGCACGTCCTACAATTTCCTCGCCAACCTGACGGGGCAGCCCGCGCTCGTGCTGCCGTGCGGCTTCTCCAGGGACGGCCTGCCGATCGGCCTGCAGCTCACCGGCAAGCGCTGGGGCGAGGCGAAGCTCCTGGGCGTCGGCAGGGTGCTGGAGAAGCTCCTGCCGCCCTGTCCGGTGCCTCCGAACTACCGGGACTGAGACGTCACTCGACCTTGACGCCGGCCTTCTCGATGATCGGCGTCCACTTGGCGACCTCGGCCTTCTGGAAGGCGGTGAAGGCGGCGGGCGCCATCTGCTCGGGCGTCGGGATGTCCTGGCCGAGATCCTCGAGCTTGCGGCGGATCGCGGGATCCTTCAGCGCCACGATGGCGGCGGCATTCACCTTGGCGATGATCTCCGGCGGCGTGCCCTTGGGCGCCCACAGCCCGTGCCAGATCGCGATCTCGATGCCGGGATAGCCCGCCTCGGCGGTGGTCGGGATGTCGGGGGCGGCGGCGTTGCGCTGCTTGGCGGTGACGGCATAGACCTTGATCTTGCCGGCGCGGATGTGCGGCAGCGAGTTCGACGACTGGTCGATCATGATCTGGATCTGGTTGGCGATCAGGTCCTGCACCGCGGGGCCGGTGCCACGGTAGGGCACGAGCTGGTAGTTGGTGCCGGTGGCGGCGAAGAAGGCGAGCACGCCGATGTGCGAGCCCGAGCCCATGCCGGCGGTGCCGCCGGAGACCTTGTCGGCGTTGGCCTTGAGGTAGGCCACCAGTTCCTTGAGGTCCTTGGCGGGCACCTGGTTGGAGGTCACGACGAGGAGCGGGTTGGACGGCAGCAGCGCGATCGGCACGAGGTCGTTCTGCAGGTCGTAGGTGAGCTTCTTGTAGATCGCGCCGTTGACCACGTTGGTGCCGAGATGGCCGATGCCGATCGTATAGCCGTCCGGCGCCGAGCGGGCGAGCTTGCCCATGGCGATGGTACCGGCCGCTCCGGCGACATTGTCGACGATGATCTGCTGGCCGAGCTCGCGGCCCATGCGCTCGCCCACGATGCGGGCCATGACGTCGGTCGGGCCGCCGGCCGCAAAGGGCACGATGAGGCTGATCGGCTTGGTCGGATAGGCCTGGCCGAAGGCGGGGCCGGCGGCCGCCACGGCCAGCAGGGTGACGGCGATTCTACGCAGCATGGCAATTCCTCCCGATATCTTTGTTGGGAGGAGACTAGCCGCCCGTCACGCTCAACGCCAACTCACGAGATCGGGCGCCGGGAGGACCGAGGGTCAGGGGTAGCCGAATGCCTTCCATTCGTCGACCGCGGCGGCGCGCATCTTTTTGACCGTCGGGCACTTCACGAATGCGCCAAACACCTTGTCCGCGAGATATTTCCCGGCGGCGCTGTCCGAGGGGTAGTGAAGTCCCAGCACCTCGCGATTGCGGGCGATGCGCTGCGCCAGTCTCGTCGTGACGCCTTCCGCACCGTCGGCGGACGGCACGATTCCGGCGCCGGTCTTTGCAATGTCGTTCAGGACGAACGCAACCATATAGGCCTCCGTGGCATGCCCGCTCGGGAACGACGCGTGACCGGGCACCTCGATCGGCGGCATCAGCTCCGGCCAGAGCTGCGAGGGCCGCGCGCGCTGGAACATGTTCTTGTAGTACATCGCCGCGAACTGCGCGGCGCGCAACGCTCCGTACAGCATGTAGACGGTGTTGGGGTGCGTGCCCCTGCCGAAGGACAGGGCGCCGCGGAAGTACTGCAGGAAGCCGTCCTTCTGGGCCACTGCCTCCGCCAGCACGCCGGGACGGAACTCGATCATCTCGAGCAGGTCCTTCTTCTCGTCGGCCGCCGCCGCGTAGGCGTCGTCGAGAATGTCCGTGAGCTTCGTCTTCCACGCGGCCGTGGGCTTCCATTGGTCGACGAACTCGGTCAGCAGCACGATGGAGAAATGGCGCAGGCTCCAAGCCTTCGGCGGCAAGGCGATGCTGACCGGATAGCCGCCGGTGAAGGCGGTGAGCGGCGTGAACCGCTTGTTGGTGTTGGTTTGCCACGGCGGCGGCGCCGCATTGGTCGGCTTCTCCGTGAGCTCGGGCGGCCAGTGGTTGCCGCGGTGCCAGGTCTCGCCCACCGCGGTGTCGATCGAGGGCGAGCTGCCGATCGGACGCACGACGGCCGAGCGCGCGCGGCCCGCTCCCGACATGCCGGCGCCGTCGGCGCCATCTGCACCATCCGCACCGTCTGCACCATCTGCGCCATCCGCCCCGTCAGCCCCGTCCGCCAATCCCAATCCCTTGATCATGGTAGCCTCCCCCTGATGGTTCGACGCCTTGCTTCACAATGGCAGGCCGGCCTCGCGCAGATGTCCCTTGTACAACGACCGCAGCGCGGCATCGCGGAACGGCATGCGCGTGCCTTCGTAGTCGGTGAGATTGAAGGTCGGCTCGAGGGCGAGCAGCCGGCGGCCGATCTCGGCCGCCTCGGCCTTCTGGCCGAGCGCCGACAGCGCCGCCGCGAGGATGCGCAGGTTCGCCGTATAGGCCGGCCGTTCGCTGAGCGAGCGCCGGCCCGCCTTGACCGCCTCCTCGTAGTCGCCGTTGCAGTAGTGCGCCATGCCGAGGAACATGTAGAAGGCGAACAGGCTCTGGTCGAACGGCGACAGCAGCAGCGCCTGCCGGGCGTGCCGCACGCCCTCCGCCGCCCGCCCGACATAGCTCAGCGTGCCGCTCGACAGGAACCAGGCGACCGCGCTGTTCGGGCAGGCCGACAGGGCGCGATCGAAGTAGCCGAGCGCGACGTCGTAGTCATGGAACAGGAACGACCGCACATGGCCGTAGGTCGCCAGCGCCAGCGCGTTCTGCCCGTCGAGGTCGATGGCGCGCGCGGCGAGCTCGGCCGCCTGCTCGGCGTCGCGCCGCGGATCGTCCGACCAGTTCTGCCCGATCAGCAGGCTGCGCCAGCGCGCCGCCCAGGCCACCGGCATGGCGAAATTCGCGTCCTCGGCCATCGCCCGGTCGAGATGCTCGCGCGCCCGGAAGAACGTCGCCTTCTCCAGGCTGTGGATGCAGTCGAGCGCGTGCAGGGTGGAATCGTAGGCGGTGAAGCTTCCCGGCCGCTTGCGCAGCGCCCGCTGCAGTTCCGCCGACCGCACGTGCGGTGCGATGCCTGCGACGACGCGCGCCACGATGCGGTCCTGCATCTCGAACAGCTCGTCCGGTGAGCCCTCCGACACGTCGCCCCAGAGGTTGATGCTCGACTCGGCGTCGACAAGCTGCACCGCCACGCGCACCCGTTTCGGCGTGCGCCGCACGTTGCCGGTGAGGATGTAGCGAACGCCCAGCATCCGGCCGACGGCACGCAAATCCGTCTGGTTGCGGTTGAACGCCAGCGCCGAGCCGCGCGCGATCACCAGCAGTTCGCGCAGGCTGGCGAGCGACACGATGATGTCCTCGACGATGCCTTCGGCGAAGTAGGTTTCGCCCGGATCGCCTCCCAGGTTCTGCAGCGGCAGCACCGCGATCGACGGCAGGGTTGCCGCGTGCCGGAAATGGCGCACCAGCGGCTGGTCGACCGGATCGAGCGCATGGGCGGCGACCGGATCGGGAATGTTCTTGAGATAGAGCAGCCCGAGATCGCGCGCCGGCTGGTCGAGAGTGTCCCTGACCAGGCCGAACACGGCCTGCGACAGGACGATGCCGCCGGGCTCGGCGTGCTCCTGCAGGCGATGGGCGATGTTCACGCCCGGACCGTAGATGTCGTCGTCGTCGGCGAGGACCTCGTCGATGTGGACGGCTATGCGCGCCGTGAGCGGCTCGCTCGTGGCTTCGAGCCCGACCGGCGTCCTTTGCAGGGCGGCCTGCACACCGCGGGCCCACGCAACGGCATCGCGGGCGCTCGTGAACTCGGCGAGTACGCCATCGCCCGTCGATTTGACGATTCGACCGTGATGGCCCTGTGCCAGCGGCTCGACGATGTCGTGGAGGACCCGCATCCATGCCTGATGGGTCCGCGCCGCGTTCTCCGCCATCAGCGCCGAAAAGCCGACGACATCGAGGAACGCCACTGCACTCAGCCGCCGGCCCATCGCCTCGGCGGTGGGACCATGACCCAGACCAAAAGGCTGAACAGGCTTCGGCACAGCAGTGACCTCGGGAAGAGGAACCAATTGGACAGAAGTCTTTTGTTGACACTATCTTGTTTCTTCCAGCGCGTGCAAGGTTCGCTGGCTCCGCACAAGATTCAGCATCGTCGAAAAAGTGCAACTTATTGCACTCGCATTGACTCAGGCATGGATCGAAGGAGGGCAGAAGATGGCGACCAGTCCGACGTTGCGGCTTTACGCGATGCTCAAGGTCACGCCCGAGCTCGAGGAAATCTACAAGGCAAAGGACTATCCGAAGCTCACCGCGTATACGGAGAAGATCCTCCAGAAACCGCTCTACGGAAGTGCGAATCTGATCAGCAGCTTCGGTGCCATTGCGGCTCCGTCGAGGGATTGGAAGGCAGACTTCGTCGGGGACGGCGGCAGTTCCGCGCCACCCCTGGACGAGCTCGCCGTCGTCTACGAGTTCAGGGACGAGGGCAGCCAGAACCGGTTCTTCGAAGTGACCCAGAAGGTGCGGAAGATCCAGCCCGGTGCCGACATCGGCGGTGTCGGTGCCGACATCGGGGTCGGCACCGCCGACAGCCACTGGTGTCCCGGCCAGGCGAGGCTGGCCATGTTCGGCCATCGCGCCGACGCCCGGCGCACGGTCAATGCCGACGCGCTGGCCGGCGGCGCGCTCTACGGCCAGAACGTCAACGTGGTGATCGTCGATCAGGGCCTCAACAAGGCCGCCATCGATCCGAAGAACTGGGGCGGCGGGTTCAGCTGGACCGGCATTCCCGGAAGCCCGGTGACCGTCGGCACGGCGCCGCGGACATCGCACGGCATGATGATCGCCCGCAGCATCCTCGACCTCGCGCCGGCGGCCGTCCTTTACGACGTGCCGCTGATTCCCGACAGGATCGCCTCGGTCGACAAGTTCCTGGACATCATGAGCACGAGTTCGGCGCAGGCGGTCTACCAGACGATCCTCGACGAGATCGATGCACGGCGGGAAACGCCGCCCTGGACCGGCCCGTGGATCCTGGTCAACGCCTGGGCGATCTTCGATCGCGCGACGGAGAGCCTTCAGGGCAACTATACCGAGAACAACGCCCTCGATTTCGGCTTCGACCATCCGCTGATCGAGAAGGTCAAGACGGCCGTCACGGCGAAGAAGATCGACGTGATCTTCGCCGCCGGGAATTGCGGCGAATTCTGCCCGAGCCGGCGGTGCGGCGGCCGCGACCGCGGACCCGGGCACAGCATCTGGGGCGCCAACGCGCTTCCCGAGGTGATCACGGCCGGTTCCGTGCGGAGCGACGAGACGTGGGCGGGTTATTCCTCGCAGGGGCCTGGGCCGGGCAAGAACACCCTGGCACGCGAAAAGCCGGACGTCGGCGCGCCGAGCGACTTCTGCGAGACCGACGACGCATCGGTCCGCAATTCCGGGTCCTCGACGGCCTGCGCGGTGACGGCGGGCGTCGTCGCCGCGCTGCGCAGCTATCCCGGCTGGTATCAGACGCTGGTCACGCCCCAGAAGATGCGGCAGGCCCTGATCGACGGCGCCCGCAAGACGCTGGGGCCGAACTGGAACGGCCGAACGGGCAACGGCGTTCTCGATGCTGGGGGTGCGATCAGCAAGCTGCCCTGAGGCGGCTTATCCGCCGGCGGCCATCGTCACCAGCACCGTGCGGTTCGCCACCTGCTGGCCTTCCTGCACCGAAACCGCCTCGACCGTGGCGTCGAGCGCGGCCTTGAGCTGGTGCTGGATCTTCATGGCCTCGAGCACGATCAGGGTCTGGCCGCTTTTCACCTGGTCGCCTGCCGCCACCCTGATGGAGACGATGCGGCCGTCCATTGGCGCGCGCAGCTTGCCGTCGCTGCCCGCCGCCGCCGTCGCGGGCGGGGCGTAGGTCCGGTCGGTGAAGCGCACCGTGAAGCCGTCGAGATCGACCACGATGTCGTCGCCGTCGACATGGAACGGCACGGTGTCGCCGAGCGCGTCCTGCGGCGTGACGTGGATCGTCCGCTCCTTGCCGCCGGCCGCGAGCCGGATCGGCGTCGGCTCGGGATTCGAATTGCGCCAGCCGCGCAGCGCCGGCGGGTAGCGCTCCGCCGATCGGCGCCACAGCAGCGACGCCGCCAGCTTCCAGTGATGCTCGCTGACCTCGGGTGCGGCAAAGGCATGCCTGCCGAGGAAGGCCGTCGTCGCCTTGCCGGCAGCGAACTCGGGATGCTCCAGCAGACCGATCAGGAAGTGCCGGTTGGTGGTGGGACCGAGCACTGCCGTCTCGCGTAGCGCACGGACCAGCCGCTGCCGCGCCTCCTCGCGCGTGGCACCCGAGGCGATCACCTTGGCGATCATGGGGTCGTAGAAGGACGAGATCGCCAGCCCGTCCTTCATGCCGTGGTCGATGCGCACGCCCGGTCCCGTGGCCGGCCGCCACACGCCGACGCGCCCCGTCTGCGGCAGGAATCCGCCATAGGCGTCTTCGGCGTAGAGCCGGACCTCGATGGCGTGGCCGGTGAATTTCACCTGCGCCTGGGTGAGTGGCAGTTTCTCGCCGCGCGCCACGCGCAGCTGCCACTCGACGAGATCGAGTCCGGTGATCGCCTCGGTGACGGGGTGCTCGACCTGGAGCCGCGTGTTCATCTCCAGGAAATAGAACGCACCGTCGGCACCCAGCAGGAACTCTACCGTGCCGGCGCCGCGATAGCCGATGGCCCTGGCGGCGGCGACCGCGGCGGTCCCCATGCGGCCGCGCAGGTCGGCGTCGACGGCCGGCGAGGGCGCTTCCTCGACTACCTTCTGGTGGCGCCGCTGCACCGAGCAGTCGCGCTCGCCGAGATGGATCGCGTTGCCGTGTGCGTCGGCGAAGACCTGGATCTCGACATGGCGGGCGTCGGTCACGGCCTTCTCGAGGATCAGCTCGCCCGAACCGAAGGCGCTCTCGGCCTCGGTGCGCGCGGTGCGAATGGCTTCGAGCAGGTCGCTGTCGCGTTCGACGAGGCGCATGCCGCGCCCGCCGCCGCCGGCCGCGGCCTTCACCATCACCGGCAGGCCGATCTTGCGCGCCTCCCTTTCGAGGCAGGCATCGCTCTGGTCCGCACCCTGGTAGCCCGGCACGCACGGCACGCCGGCCTCGATCATGCGCCGCTTGGCGGCCGCCTTGTTGCCCATGGCGGCGATGGCAGAAGCCGGCGGTCCGATGAAGACGATGCCCGCCTTTTCGCAGGAGGCGGCGAAGCCTTCGTTCTCCGAGAGGAAGCCGTAGCCCGGATGGATGGCGTCGGCGCCGCTGGTGTGGGCCGCCTCGAGGATGCGATCGATGCTGAGATAGCTCTCGCCCACCGGCGGCGGGCCGATGCGCACCGCCTCGTCGGCGAAGGCGACGTGCGGCGCCTCCCGGTCGGCGTCCGAAAAAACCGCAACGGTGCGATAGCCCATCGCCTTGGCCGTGCGCATCACGCGCGAGGCGATCTCGCCGCGGTTGGCGACCAGGATCTTGCCGAAGCCCATTACTCGCCCACTTTCATTCGACGGCCCAGCGCGGCGGCCGCTTCTCGGCAAAGGCGCGCAGGCCCTCGGCGGCCTCAGGCCCGCGCCGCGCCTCGGCGAACTTGTCGGCCGCGAAGTCGAGAACCGACGACAGCGGCTCGCTGCCGACCTTCATCACCACCTGCTTGGTGAGCGCGTTGGCGATCGGCGCGCACTTGTCGATCTGCTTCAGGAGCTCTTCCAGCCTGGCATCGAGCGCGGCCGAATCCGCCACGAGATAGTGTGCGATGCCCAGTCGATAGGCCTCGGGGCCCTTGAAGCGCGCCGCGGTGAGCGTGAGATGGCGCGTCTGCGGCACGCCGATGCGGGCCGCGACGAAAGGTGCGATCTGCGCCGGCACAATGCCCAGCGCCGTCTCGCTCATGGCGAAGCCCGCGCCTTCGGTGCAGATCGCGACGTCCGAGACGCAGAGGATGCCGAAGCCGCCGGCGATGGCGTAGCCCTCGACGGCCGCCACCACGACTTGCGGGCTGGTGTTCACCATCTCGAGGAAGCTGCCGAAGCCCCGGTTCCAGACCGCGATCGGGTCCTTCTCGCCGCGCTTGGGCTTGTCGGTGAAACTCGCCTCCATGTTCTTGAGATCGGCGCCGGCGCAGAAGGTGCCGCCCGCGCCACGCAGGATCACGACCTTGATGTCGCGCCGGTCGCGCAAGATCTCGAACACCGAGCGCAGCTCGCCGATCAGCGTCGGGTTCAGCGCGTTCTTCACCTCGGGCCTGTTCAGCGTGACGTGCAGCCGCGAGCGCTCGCGGCGCAGCAGCAGCGTCTCGTACTTGTCGGCAAACTCGGCCATCAGCGGTTCTCCAGCCGGGGAAGCGTCCCCATCATCTTGGAAATGATCTGCAGCATGACTTCGTCGGCGCCGCCGCCGATCGAGGCCAGCCGCGAATCGCGGAAGGCGCGCGCGGTGGGGGCCTCCCAGAGATAGCCCGCGCCGCCCCAGTATTGCAGGCAGCCGTCGGTGACGAGGCGCACCATGCGGCCGGCCTTGAGCTTGGCCATCGAGGCCAGCATCGTGACGTCGGTGCCGCTGAGATACTCCTCGCAGGCGCGGTAGCAGAGCGAGCGCACCAGCTCGATCTCGGTCCTGAGCTCGGCCAGCTTGAAGTGGATCACCTGGTTGTCGAGCAGCGGCCGGCCGAACACCTTGCGCTCGCGCGTGTATTCGATGGTCTGATCGATCAGCCGCTCCATGCCGACCACGGCGCTGATGGCGCCCCACAGCCGTTCCTCCTGGAACTGCTGCATCTGGTAGACGAAGCCCATGCCCTCCTGGCCGATGAGGTTCCGCACCGGCACCTTCACCTCGTCGAGGAAGATCTGCGCGGTGTCGGAGGAGCGCATGCCGAGCTTGTCGAGCTTCTTCACGACCTCGACGCCCCTGGTCTTCATCGGCAGGCAGATCAGCGACTTGTTCTTGTGCGCCGGCCCTTCGCCGGTCGAGGCCAGCAGGCACATCCAGTCGGCCTGCGTGCCGTTGGTCGTCCACATCTTGCCGCCGTTGATCACCCAGTCGCCGCCGACCTTCTTCGCCGTGGTCTTGATCGAGGCGACGTCGGAACCGGCGCCCACTTCGGAGACGCCGAGGCAGGCGACGTAGTCGCCGCTGATCGAGGGCGCCAGGAACTCGCGGCGCAGCGCGTCGCTGCCGTAGCGCGCGAGGGCGGGCGTGGCCATGTCGGTCTGCACGCCGATCGCCATGGGGACGGAGCCGCAATTGATGTGACCCAGCTCCTCGGCCATCACCATGGCGTAGGAATAGTCGAGGCCCATGCCGCCGTATTCGGTGGGCTTGTTGATACCCAGCAGGCCGGCGTCGCCCAGCTTCTTGAAGACCTGGTGGGCGGGGAAGATGCCGTCCTCCTCCCACTTGTCGACGCTGGGATTGATGTCCTTGTCGATGATCGCGCGCAGCGTGCGGCGGATCTCGTCATGTTCCTGTGTGAATTGCATGTCAGCGATTTCCCCTCAACGATTACCGAGGCGGGGCAGCGTGCCCATGAGTTTCGAGATGATCTGCAGCATGACCTCGTCGGCGCCGCCGCCGATCGAGCCCAGCCGCCCGTCGCGGTAGCCGCGCGCCACCGGATTGTCCCAGAGGTATCCCGCGCCGCCCCAGTACTGCAGGCAGGAGTCCGAAACCTCGCGGCGCAGCCGGCCGGCCTTCAGCTTGGCCATCGAGGCCAGCATCGTGACGTCCTTGCCGGCGAGGTAGTCCTCACAGGCGCGATAGACCAGCGAGCGCAGGGCCTCGACCTCGCTCTTGAGCTCGCTGAGGCGGAAATGGATCACCTGGTTGTCGAGCAGCGGCTTGCCGAACACGCGGCGCTCGCGCGTGTAGTCGATGGTCGCGTTGATGATGCGGTCGCAGCCCATCAGCGTGCCGGCACCGGCCCAGAGGCGCTCCTCCTGGAACTGCTGCATCTGATAGGTGAAGCCCATGCCCGGCTGGCCGATCGTGTAGCGCACCGGCACCTTCACCTCGTCGAAGAAGGTCTGCACGGTGTCCGAAGCGCGCATGCCGAGCTTGTCGAGTTTCTTCACGATCTCGATGCCCTTGGTCTTCATCGGCACGACGATCAGCGATTTGTTCTTGTGGACCGGCCCGTCCTCGGTGCTGGCCAGCAGGCACATCCAGTCGGCCTGCGCGCCGTTGGTGGTCCACATCTTGCCGCCGCTGATCACCCAGTCGCCGCCGACCCGGCGGGCGGTCGTCTTGATCGAGGCGACGTCCGAACCCGCGCCGGTCTCCGACACGCCGAGGCAGGCGACATAGTCGCCGGTGATCGAGGGCGCCAGGAACTCGCGGCGCAGCTCGTCGCTGCCGTAGCGCGCAAGGGCGGGCGTCGCCATTGAGATCTGCACGCCGGTCGCCATCGGGATCGAGCCGCCGTTCACCAGGCCGAGTGATTCAGAGCAGATCATGGCGTAGGAGAAGTCGAGCCCAGAGCCGCCGAACTCGACCGGCTTGTCGACGCCCAGCAGGCCCGCATCGCCCATCTTCTTGAACAGCTCGTGGGCGGGAAACTGCCCTTCCTTCTCCCATTGGTCGACGTGAGGATTGATCTCGCGATCGATCAGCGTCTTCCAGGTCTGGCGCAAGGCCTCGTGCTCTGGCGTGAACTTCATGACTACATCCTTGTCCCTACATACGGGCGACGCCGAAGGTGATGGGATTGAGCGGCCGGACGATCGACTCGCGGGCGATCGAAAGGGTGAAGGCGAGTATGCGGCGCGTGTCGCGCGGATCGATGATGCCGTCGTCCCACAGGTGCGCCGTGCCGTAGAGCGCCGTCGATTCGCGCTCGAACTGGTCGACGATGGCCTTGAACATCTTGTCGATCTGCTCTCTCGGAGGCTCCTTGCCCTCGCGTAGGAACTTCTGCTCGGTCACGGTCTTCATCACGCCGGCGGCCTGCTCGCCGCCCATCACCGCGGTACGGCTGTTCGGCCAGGCGAAGATGAAGCGCGGATCGTAGGCGCGGCCGCACATGCCGTAGTTGCCGGCACCGAAGCTGCCGCCGATCACGACCGTGATCTGCGGCACCGTGGCGTTGGCCACCGCCTGGATCATCTTGGAGCCGTGCTTGACGATGCCGCCGCGCTCGGCCTCGGTGCCGACCATGTAGCCCGTCGTGTTCTGCAGGTAGACGATCGGTGTGCCCTGCTGGCAGCAGAGCTGAATGAACTGGGCGGCCTTGACCGAGCCCTTGACGGTGATCGGCCCGTTGTTGCCGATGAAGGCCACCGGCTCGCCCTCGATCTCGGCCCAGCCGCAGATCGTCTGTTGGTCGTAGAGGCCCTTGAACTCGAGGAAATCCGAGCCGTCGACCAGGCGGGCAATCACCTCGCGCACGTCGTACGGGTCCTTGTGTGAGGGCGGCACCACGCCACACAACTCGTCGATGTCGTAGAGCGGGTCCTTGAACGGCTTCGTGGTCCTGGGCGGCAGCCTGTCGTTCCAGTGCCACCTGGCGATCACCTCGCGCGCCATGCGGATGCCGTCTGCATCGTCCTCGGCCATCCATTCGGCGACGCCGGATACAGTCGCGTGCATCTCGGCGCCGCCCAGCTCCTCGTCGGTCGCGATCTCGCCGGTCGCGGCCTTGAGGAGCGGCGGTCCGGCCAGGAACACCTTGGCCTGGTTGCGCACCATGATGACGTAGTCGCTGAGCCCGGGGAGATAGGCGCCGCCTGCCGTCGAGGAGCCGTGCACCACCGTCACCTGCGGGATGCCGCGGGCCGACATGCGCGCCTGGTTGGCGAAGCCGCGACCGCCCGGGATGAATATCTCGGCCTGGTAGAGGAGGTTGGCGCCGCCGGACTCGACCAGGTTCACCACCGGCAGCTTGTTCTCCATCACGATCTGCTGCACGCGCTGGCCCTTGCGCTGGCCGGACGGTGCCACCGTGCCGCCCTTGATGGCGCTGTTCGAGGCGGTGACGATGCAGCGCACGCCCTCGACGTAGCCGATGCCGGCGACCGAGCCACCGCCGGCGCTCGAGCCGTCCTTGTCATCGTGCATGCGGTAGCCCGCGAGCGGCATCAGCTCGAGGAAGGGCGCGCCGCGATCGAGCAGCAGCGCGATGCGCTCCCTCGGCATCAGCTGCTTGCGCTTGGCGAAGCGCTCGCGCGACTTCTCGGACGCGGCCTGCACGCTCTTCTCGGCGTCGCGGAATTCCTCGATGGCCGCCAGCATGCGCTCGCGGTTCCTGGCGAATTCCTCGCCGTTGCGGTCGATCTGGGTCTCGATGACGGGCATGGCTCAGCCGCCCAGCACTTTGGGCGTGACGGCGAGATGGAAACCGTTGAAGGCCTTCGACCTGTCGGTGGCCGGGAGGTCGACCGAGCGGTTGGCGAGCGGCACGCCGCCGTCGATGCGGATTTCCGTGCCGGTGATGTAGGCGGAGGCGTCGCTGAGCAGAAAGCAGACCGCGGCCGACACCTCGCTCTCGGTGCCGAGGCGGCCGAGCGGGCAGTAGCCCTTGAGCTTGGGGATCTGCGCCTTGAAGTCGCCGGTGTAGGTGTCCATGCCGGAGGAGGCGATCCAGCCGGGCGCCACGGAGTTCACGCGCACGCCGGCCGCCGCCCATTCGTAGGCGAGCGTCATGGTGAGGTTGGCCATGCCGGCGCGTGCGGCGCCCGTGTGCACCATGTTGGGAAAGCCGTTGCGGTAGTCCGCCGTCATGTTGACGATCGCGCCGCCGTGGTCCTGCATCGATTGCGCGAAGACCTCGCGGCTCACGATGAAGCCGCCGGTCAGGTTGTTGCGCACCACGACGTCGAAGCCCTTGGCGCTGAGCTGCGCGGCGGGCGAGGGGAACTGGCCACCGGCATTGTTGAACAGGCCGTGGATGCGGCCGTTCCTCGCCACGATCCTGGCGACCGCCTCCTTGACCTGCGCCTCCTCGCGGATGTCGAAGACATGCGTCTCGCAGGAGCCGCCGGCTGCCTCGATCTCGCCCTTCACCGCGTCGAGCTTCTCCTGCTTGCGGCCGGTGACGACGACATGGGCGCCGAGCGCGGCGATCTCGTGCGCCGTGCAGCGGCCGATGCCACTGCCGCCGCCGGTCACGACGACGGTCTGGCCCTCGAACAACCCCGGTCTGAAGACCGAGCGATACGACATGTTTCCTCCCGGACTGAACGGCCGTTTATCGGCCTGTAGTTGACGTTTACGTAAAGGTCAAGTAAGCCCCCAGACCATTGGCCGACTGGAGGAACTCGCCATGACCTTGCAGGAAATCACCGCGAAAATGAAGGAAGGCGCTTCCAAGAAGTCGGCCTTCGGAAACAGCGTCAAGTTCGCCACCGATCAGGGCGTCGTCCACATCGACGGCAACCAGAATCCGCCGTCGGTGAGCAACGACGACAAGGCCGCCGACTGCACCATCAAGATGGATTTCAGCGACTTCGCCGACCTGATCGGCGGCAAGCTCGACGGCATGACCGCATTCATGACCGGCAAGCTGAAGATCGAAGGCGACATGGGCGTTGCCATGAAATTGCAAAGCATTCTGCGTTAGCAGAATGCTGGCGGGCGGCAGCGCTTGTAATCAAGCGCGAGAGCCCGCCAGCGCTTATGAAAGCGCTTTCTTGTGGTAGTGCCGCTTGGCCTTGGCGCGGTTGCCGCACGACGACATCGAGCACCAGCGCCGCTTGCCGGCGCGGCTGTCGTCGAGGAAGAGGTAGTTGCACTCCGGGTTGGCACAGCGCCGCACACGGTCGAGTCGCGGGCCCGTCAGCAGGTCGCCCGCCGTCCACAGCACCGGCGCCAGCAGCGCCAGCGCCGTGCCCGACCTGATGTCGACATCCCAGCCGTAGCCGCCGCGCTCGCGCTTCAGGGTCGTGCGCGCGGGCGCCTTCTCCAGCGCCTCGTTCAGCGCCTCGAGGTCGCGCGCCGCCGGCGTCTTGTCCTGCGCCTCGGCGTCGAACAGGCGGTGGATCGTCTCGCGCAGCTCGATCGCGCGCTCGAATTCGCGCGGCGTCGGCGCCTTGCCGCCCCTCGGCCCGCCGTTGGCGGCGACCCAGGCGGCGAGATCGTCGGGGGCGTTCAGCGTCTCCGTCGGGACGTCCTGGCCGCGCCAGTAGCGCGTGTTGACGAACTCCAGGCAGAGATCGGGCCGATTCATCGGATGGACTTACTAACCGGTTGACGGGTTGACAAGGCGGAGTCTCCATATTAACCATATAACCAGTTATATAGTTATACAGGAGGAAGCAGCAATGTTCGACCATGTTTCGATCGGCGTCGCCGACATCTCCCGCACCCGGAAGTTCTACGACGCGGCGCTGAAGCCGCTCGGCTACACGCTGCTGAGCGACGGCGAGACCTCGCTGGGCTACGGCGCCAAGGGCGTGGGCCTCTGGATCAGCAAGTCGGCCAAGCCGGTGAAGGCCGACATGGAGTCCGGCCTGCATTTCTGCTTCGTCGCGCCCGACCGCAAGGCGGTCGATGCCTTCCATGCCGCGGCGCTCAAGGCTGGCGGCATGGACAACGGCAAGCCGGGCGTCCGCGCCGACTACAGCCCGACCTACTACGCCGCCTTCGCCATCGACCCCGACGGCTACCGCGTCGAGGCCTATTGCGGGAAGTGATGCACCGCTCGATGCTGGAACAATGACAGCGCTCCGCGACAGACCGCGACGGCCGCCTATGCAGCGGCCGTCATCGATGCCCTCGTTCTCTTTTTCGCCGGCGATCCGATGGCACGCCGGGTCTGGGCGGAGCCCGCCGACGGGCTGCCGGTCAATCCGGAGAAGCGGCCGAAGCGACGACGTGCTATAAAGGGCATATGAGACGCGACCTTGCACCTGTTCGTGAATTCAAGCGCCGCGCCGAGCAGGCACTACCCGGCAGGTTGGAGAAGGTCGTGCTCTACGGATCGCGCGCGCGCGGCGAGGCGCGCAGACATTCGGACTGGGATGTTGCCGTCTTCATCAGAGGGACCGTCGCGCCCGCCGAGGCAAGAACCTTGTCTCACATCGGATCGGACCTCTTCTTTGATCGAGGCTGGAACATTCACCCGATTGCACTGCCGGCACGCCGTGAAGGGGAAGACAGTTTCTTTCTGCGTAGCGTTCGCCGAGATGGGATTGCGGTGTGACAGCGGAAGTCCGGCAACGGCTCAGGAAAGCACGCCGCCTGGTGCGCATCGCGCGCAGCTATGACGTCGACAAGGATCCGGAAGGCGTTGCCCATCACGCCTACTATGCAATGTACAACGCTGCGTCGGCGGTTTTCCTTGCGCGCGACGGCAGCCATCCAAAGACGCACGGCTCGATCGTCGGCCAGTTCGGTTTGCTGGTGAAGGACATGCCGGGCAAGGCCCGCGAGCACGGTCGTGCCTTTCGTGAGGCGTTCGAGCTACGGCTTCTGGCGGACTACGACGCTGGCGCGACCGGCTTGGCCAGTCGCGCGCAGGCATCGTTGGCGGCTGCGACGGCACTCATCGCCTTCGCAAGCTCGTTGATCGGCAAGAAGACCGGACGACAACGGTAGCTAGAAGCCGACCGCCGCGCCGTCGCGGCGGCTCTCGGAGGCGCCGAGGTAGGGGCCGCCCTCGGGGTAGCGCCAGATGATCTGGCTGGAGCCGAAGTCGAAGCTCGGCATCTTCGTCGGCGTGAGCTTGTGCCCACGCCTCTCGAGACCTTCGAGCGTGGCCTGCGGCATGTGCTCCTCGGTCCAGATCGTGCCGTCGGTCTCGTGCACCCGCCAGCGCGGCCCGTCGATCGCCGCCTGCGGGTTCTGGCCGTAGTCGACGATGCGGCTGAAAACCTGCATGTGGCCCTGCGGCTGCATGGCGCCGCCCATCAGGCCGAAGGTCGCGAACGGCTTGCCGTCCTTGGTGATGAACGCCGGAATGATGGTGTGGAACGGCCGCTTCTTCGGGCCGACGAAGTTGGGATGGCCGGGCTGCAGCGAGAAGCCGGTGGCGCGGTTCTGCAGCGCGATGCCCGTACCCGGCACGACGATGCCCGAGCCGAAACCCGTGTAGTTGGACTGGATCAGCGACACCATCATGCCCGAGGCGTCAGCGGTGCCGAGATAGATCGTGCCGCCGTCCTTGGGCGTGCCTGGGCCGAAATCCTTGGCCTTCTTCGGGTCGATCAGCTTGGCGCGGCTCTTCAGGTAGCCCTTGTCGAGCATCTGCCTGGGCGTCACCTCCATGAAGCGCGGGTCGGCGACATAGCGGTAGATGTCGGCGAAGGCGAGCTTCATCGCCTCGATGCGCAGATGCGCGACTTCCGGTCCGTCGCAGTCGTGGCCGGCGACATCGAAATTCTCCAGGATGCCGAGCGCCATGCAGGCGGCGATGCCCTGGCCCGACGGCGGGATCTCGTGCAGCGTCGTGCCGCGATAGGTGAGGCCGATCGGATCGACCCAGTCGGGCTTGTGTGCGGCGAGGTCCTCCTTGCGCAACGCGCCGCCGGTCTCCCTGGCGTACTTGTCCATCGCCTCGGCGAGCTCGCCGCGATAGAAGGCCTCGCCCTTGCTCTCGGCGATCTTGGTGAGCGTCCGCGCCTGGTCGGGGAACTTCCAGATCTCGCCCGGCAGCGGCGCGCGGCCGCTCGGCAGGAACGCCTTCACCCAGCTCTCCTGGCCCTTCAGGCGATCGATCGCGCGATCCCATTGGCGGGCCACCATGTACGACACGCGGAAGCCGTCACGGGCGTACTTGATGCCGGGCTCGAACAGGTCGGCGAAGGGCAGCTTGCCGTAGCGCTTGTGCAGCTCCATCCAGAGCGACACCGCGCCCGGTGTGGTGACGCTGCCCCAGCCGACGTTCGGCATCTTGGCCTGGTCCTTGTACTGTTCGGGCGTCATCAGCGCCGGCGAGTGGCCGTGCGCGTTCAGGCCGACGAGCTTTGTGCCGTCCCACAGGATGCAGAAGGCGTCGGCGCCGATGCCGTTCATGGTCGGCTCGACCACGGTGATGGCGATGGCGCTGGCGATCGCCGCATCGACCGCGTTGCCGCCCTTGGCGAGCATCCTGAGGCCCGCCGTGGCGGCGAGGTGCTGGGAGGAGGCGACGACGTTGTCGGCGAAGATCGGCAGCTTCTTGGTGCTGTAGGGAAACTCGTACGAAAAAGACGGCACCGCGAAATCCTTTCTACTTCTGCTTCGACGCCTGGATGGCATCGATGCGCGCCACGAAGCGCGGCGTCTGCAGGAACTGCCTGTGCTCCGCGGCGCTCTTGCCCAGCAGGCGGGAGATGTCGAAGAGGCCGGAACCCGCGATCTCGCCCATCCGCCCGGAGAGCGTCACGCGTTCGCCAAGCCGCAGGGCTTTTAGCGCCGCGATGGCCTGCTCGGAAAGGCCCGGCGGCGGCGTTGCACGCGATCGTGTGGAGAAAAGGTCGGCAACGGTGCCGGCAAAGGCCAGCGCCCAGTCGTTGAACGCGTAGAGCGAAACTTGTCTTCCGATATCGACGGTGAGCGCCACGTCCTGGGCGTTGCCTTCGATCTTCGTCAGCGTGCCGCACCAGTCGCCGAAGACGCCGACCTTGTCGGCCAGCGCCACGCTCTGCTTGGCGGCCTCCTCGACCTGCAGCGGGTTGCCGGAAGCCAGCGCCGGCCTGGCGAGCGCCTGAAGCCCGTCGAGGAACGATTTCTGCGCCGGATTGCGCTCATGGCACGGCCGGTCGAAGCAGCCGCCGAGCAGGAGGCCGGCGCCTCCGAGGATGACTACGCGACGCGCCGGCATGCTTTCTTACGCCGCCTTGGCCTTCGCCTTGGCGCGCTCCTCCTCCTTGAGCTCCTTCTTGGAGAGTTTGCCGACCGGCGTCTTGGGCAGCTCCGACCGGACCTCGAGCGCGACCGGCATCTCGTGCTTGCCGATCTTGCCCTCGAGATGCTGCTTCAGTTCCTCAAAGGTGAGCGACGCGCCGGGCTTCAGCTTGACGAACACCTTGGGCGCTTCCTGGCGGTAGGGATCGGGAATGCCGATCACGATGCACTCGTCGACCGCGGGGTGCTCGTAGACCGCCTCCTCGATCATGCGCGGATAGACGTTGTAGCCCGACGAGATGATCAGGTCCTTGGAACGGTCGACCAGGAACAGCCAGCCGGCCTCGTCCATGTAGCCCATGTCGCCGGTGCGCAGTCCCATCCAGTTGGAGGAGGGGTGGCGGAACAGCACCTTCTCGCTCTCCTCCGGCTTCTTCCAGTAGCCCTTCATGACCTGCGGGCCGATGATGCAGACTTCGCCGACATTGTCCTTGCCCGGCGGCAGCACCTTGTCGCCGTTCTCCATGTCGCGGATCTCGATCACGGTGCCGGGCATCGGCACGCCGCACGAGCCGGTGCGACGCACGCTCTTGTCGACCGGGCAGATCGCGCCGGTCGGCGAGGTCTCGGTGAGGCCATAGCCCTCGATCAAGGTGGCGCCCGTCAGCTTCTCGAAGCTCTGCTGCACCTCGACCGGCAGCGGCGCGCCGCCCGACATGCAGATCTTGAGCGACTTCAGGTCGAGACCCTGCGCCTTGGGGTGCTTGTTGATCGCGGTGTAGAGCGTCGGCACGCCGGGCAGGAAGGTCGGCTTCTTCTTGGCGAGGTCGGTCACGATCATGTCGATGTCGGGCCGCGGGTAGAGGATGAGCTGGTTGCCGTTGCGCACCGCGCCCAGCATGATTCCGGACAGCGCGTAGATGTGGAACAGCGGCAGCACGCACACGACCTTCTCGGTGCCCGGCGTCGTGTAGGGCGTGGTCCAGCTCTGCCCCTGGCTCATCGCCGCCATGATGCAGCCGTGCGTCAGCATCGCGGCCTTGGGCAGGCCGGTGGTGCCGCCGGTGTACTGCAGCAGCGCCACCTCGTCCCACAGGTTCTCGCTCGCCGGCTTGTGCGCCGTGTACTTGCCGTCGTTGCCGAGCAGGTCCTTGAACGACATGTGCCAGTCGTCGCGCGGCCAGGGCGAGAGCTCCTTCTTCTTGGCGATCGGATAGAGCCAGCTCTTGGGCCACGGCAGGTAGTCGGCGATCGAGCCGACGACCAGCTTCTTGAGCCGGGTCTTGCCGCGCATCGCCGCCATCTTCGGATAGAGCGCGGCGACGTCGAGCGTCACCAGGATGTCGGTCTCGCTGTCGCCGATCTTGAACTCGAGCTCGCGCGCGGCGTCGAGCGGCGAATAGTTGACCACGCGGCCGCCCGCTTTCAGCACACCGAAGAAGGCGATGATGTAATGCGGCGTGTTGGGCAGATAGAGGCCGACATTGACGCCGGGCTTGACGCCCAGCTTCTGGAAGCCGGCCGCCGCCTTGTCCGACGCTTCCTTGTAGTCCCGGAAGGTCATCACCTTGTCGAGGAAGTCGGTGAAGGGCTTGGCGCCGTACTGCGCGCAACTCTCCTCGAAGATCTCGTGGATCGTCTTCTTCGGGACTTCCAGCTCCCACTTCACGCCGGGCGGGTAGCTCTTCTCCCAAGGATAGTTCGCCATAATTGTGTTCCTCCCTGACCGGACTATGTGAGGCAGGGCGCGGGAGGGTCAAGGCGAGGCCCTCAAGAGTGGGGCGGCACCCGATATTCGTAGGCGTAGACCGTCCGGAAGCCCTGCGCCGCATAGAGCGGCATGGCGGCGGCGTTGCTCTCCACGACCTGCAGGTAGGCGAAGCGGGCGCCGCGGCGCCATGCCCAGGCATAGAGGCTCTCGGTCACCCGCCGGGCGAGGCCCTGGCGGCGCGCTTCGGGCATCACCAGCACGTCGAACAGGCCCATATGGTCGCCCTCGACCGCCCCAATCGCCATGGCCATCGGCCGGCCGGCGTTCTCGACGAGGGCGAAGCCCGCCGGTGGGGCGATGGCCGCCAGCATCCTCTCCATGGTCGGGCGATGCTCGGGGCGCACCGGGCTGTGGACGCAGAAGGCCTCGATCCAGGCCGGCGTCGGGGCGGGGCGGATGACGACCGCCGGGTCGCTGACAAAGGCCTCGTGGAGCGGGCAGCGTTGCATCAGGCTGCGCTCGATGGCGCGATAACCTCGGGCGGCCAGTACGCCGTCCATGGAAGGCGGGGCGAGCGGACTCAGCCGCCACACCGGCGGCAGCCCGTGCTCACGATAGGGTGCCTCAATGACCTCAACGTCAGTTGAAGCATCTATCGATAATGCATTGATAGAATTCGATCTTTTCGTATATCCGCCCGAGAATCTCAGGCGCCATCCGGCGACGTCGCGGCTCTCCAAGGCGGGCCAGCCGCGAAAGGCCAGCTCCTCCAGGCGGCGGACTTCATCCAGTTTCTCAGGGGGTGACATGGAGCAGAGCCTGTGATAATTTAATGTTCAATAATAACAATCGTTTATTTTTACCCCTGCAAGTCATACATGAAGTTCGACCGCCCCTTCGTCGACTTTCGTGTTCGCTGGCAGCCGCCCCGTCGCCCGTCCTCCCACGCGACCGGATCACGGCTGCCAGCCATCCTTCCGCTCGCCCTGATCTTTTCGTTGGCCGTCGCCCTCTCAGGATGCGGCAGTGCCGGCCGCGGCGGTCCTGGCTACGCCGACCGTCCCCCGTCCGACAAGGTCGCCCTGATCGCCTGGCAGGAATGGTCGAAGTTCGGCCGTTCCACCGTCGTCTACGGCGGCAAGGCCAACGGCTACACCAACCGACCCGGCGTCACCGAGCGCAGCGAGCCGCTGGCCAGCCGCGTCGGCGACTATTGGGGCGCCTGCGGCAAGCCGGAATGGAACGGCCGGACCTCGAGCAAGCCCTGGTCGGGCGCCTTCGTCTCCTGGGTAATGACCCGCGCGGGCTACAGTGCCCAGCAGTTCCCGCGCGACGGGCGCCACGGCAGCTACCTCGCCGCGCTCTACGACCGCGAGAAGGCGCGCGGCGCTCCATTCTATCTGTACGCCCCCAACGAGTATTCGCCCAAGCCGGGCGACCTGGTGTGCTCCGGTTCGTCCGGTCCGACCTGGCGCCACGCCGACCCGCGCACCGCGCACCGGCGCATCGACAACACGGCGAACCATTGCGACATCGTCACCGACGTGCGCGGCGGCTACGTCCACGCCATCGGCGGCAACGTGAAGAACAGCGTCACCATGAGCCTCTACCCGGTCGATTCGCGCGGCCACCTGGTGCCGGTCAACGGCCGCCCATGGCTGCTCGTCGTGCAGAAGCGCTACTAGCCGCCGCTTCGTGCTGCGCGGCGTCCCGTGCTAGGGGAAGGCGACGATCCTCCGACACGAACGGACCGCCATGGATCTGCGCCAGTTGCAGACGCTGCTCGTGGTCGCCCAGGTGGGCAGCCTGCGCAAGGCCGCGCTGCGGCTCGGCATCGCCGAGACGGCGCTGTCGCGCCAGATCCGGCTGCTCGAGGAGGAGCTGCGGACGCCGCTGTTCGACCGTCATGGGCGCGGCTTGACGCCGACCGGCGCCGGTCGACATTTCATCGAACGTGTCCAGCCGATGCTGGCCGACCTCGATCGGCTCAAGGCGGAGATGCTGTCGCGACGCAATGCCATCTCCGGCAAGGTCACGATCGGCATTCCCTGGCTCCTGCTCGACACGCTGGCCGACCGGCTGGCGACCGGCTTCATCCCCAGGCATCCCGGCGTGAACATCCGCTTCGCCGGCGGCTCGTCCGGTCAGGTGCAGCGGATGCTGCAGGCGGGCGAGCTCGACGTGGCGCTGTTCTTCGAAGTGCGACCGACCGGCAATCCGGCGTTCATGCCGCTGTTCGAGGAACGTCTGCTGCTGGTGGGCGATCGCGCCTGCGGCTATCGCCAGGACCGGCCGTTGCCGTTCCGCCACCTCGCCGACGTGCCGCTGGCATTGCCCGAGGCGGGCGATGCCTTTCGCCACCATGTGGAGACCGTGGCGCAGCAGCTCGGCATCGCGCTCAGCATACGCTTCGAGGTGGCGGCGTTGCAGCCGCTGAAGGCGCTCGCGGTGAACGGCCTGGCCCAGGTTTTCACCTCGCTCCACGCCGTCCGCGCCGATCTGCAGGCGGGACGGCTGAGCGCGGCGCCCATCGCCGATCCGCCGATCGTGCGGACGCTCATGCTCGGCATGTCGGAGGAGCGGGCCGTCATGCCGGTCGCCCGGCGCCTCGCGCGTGCCGTCCGCGAGGAGGTCGCCGCGCTCGTCGCCGACGGCAGCTTCCTCGCCGTCTCCGCGGCGCGGCGTCCGCGCTAATTCTGCGCACTCTGCCTGCTCCACTTTGACGACGTGGCCGACCGGCGGCTGGTGATAGCGTCGCGCACACCTTCGGGAGTTCGCTGCGATGCTGTTGCGCTGTCTCGCCCTGGTCTTCACCTTCTCCATCGGCCCCATGGCGGAGCTGCAGGCCCAGACCGCGGCCAACCAGCCCATGACCATCGTCGTCCCCTACGCGGCCGGCGGCATCACAGACACACTGGCCCGCATCGTTGCGGAGCGACTGACCGAGCGCACCGGCACGCCGGTGGTGGTCGAGAACCGCGGCGGCGCCGGCGGCGTGATCGGCGCGCAGATCGTGGCGCGCGCCAAGCCGGACGGCCGCACGCTGCTGATGAACAGCAGCGCCATCCTCGTCGTGGCAGCCAACCTGAAGGACGTGCAGTTCGACCCGATGAAGGAGCTCGAGCCCGTCGCGTTCGTCGCCGGTCTGCCCAGCGTGCTCGTGGTCAATCCGTCGGTGCCGGCCAGGAACATGACGGAGTTCCTGGCCTACCTGCGGGCCAATCCGGGAAAGCTGAACTGCGGCAATGTCGGCGAGGGCGGCAACGATCACCAGGGGTGCATCGCCATCGCGGATGCCGCGGGCAGCCGTATGGAGCATCTGAGCTATCGTGGCCTGCCGCCGCTCGACCTCGACCTCGTCGCCGGCGTCATCCAGGTCAACATCGGATCCGCCGCCGTGCAGATGCCGCTCGCGAAGGAAGGCAAGCTCCGCGTGCTGGCCACTGCGATGGCCCAGCGGATGCCCGAGTATCCCGACCTGCCGACACTGCTCGAGTCGGGCGTGCAGTACGACGCGCTGGCGACCAACGCGCTTTTTGCGCCGGCCGGGACGCCGCCGGCCGTTGTTGCCCGGCTGAACGCCGAGGTCGCCGCCATCCTCGCCGAGCCGGCCGTGAGGAAGCGAATCGAAGGGCTCGGCCTGCTTCTCGGCCCGTCCGACGTCGCCTCGCTGCGCGCGCTCTTCCAGCGCGACTGGGATCGCGCCCGGATCGCGCTCAAACGCTAGACGCACCTGGAGAAAATGAGACAATGACCTATTCGATCGTCGCCCGTTGCCCGCGCACCGGCCAGTATGGCGTCGGCGTGGCGACCTATTCGCCGCTGGTCGGCAGCGCCGTTCCCCTGGTCGTCGGCGGCCGCGGCGCGGTCGCCTACCAGGTCGTGGCCTCGCCCATCCATCGCGCACTGGCCGGGCAGCTGCTCGCCACCGGCGCCAGCGCCGCCGGCGTGCTTGCCGAGCTCTCCGCGAAGGATCCCTACTGGCAGAGCCGGCAGGTGACGCTGGTCGACGTGCTGGGCGGCGTCGCGGGCTTCACCGGCGCCAACGCCCCGGCATGCTGCGGCCACAAGCTGGGCGACGGCTTCGCCGTGGCCGGCAACGTGCTGACGGAGACCTGTCTCGACGACACGTACCGGGAATTCGGCTCGACCCAGGACAGCGACCTCTCCCTGACCGAACGCCTGCTGCGCGGCCTGGAGGCGGGCGCGCGATCCGGCGGCCAGCCCGAGGGTCTCACCTCGGCGGCGCTGCTGGTGCAGGGCGCCGAGCCGTTTCCGATCGTCGACCTGCGGGTCGACGTCCACGACACGCCGGTCAAGGAGCTGCGGCGGGTCTGGGAGTTCGTGCGGCCGCTGCAGGGCTACTATCTGCAGCGCAAGACCGATCCGGCCGGCCTACCGCGGTGGTGGCAGAAGCGCATGGAGGCGGTGCCCGGCTGGAAGCCGAACCACCTGATCCGGGTCGTTCCGCAGCAGTGACGGCCGGCCGGCCGCCGCGCCGTTAGTTCGTCATTCCCGCCGCATGCATGATCGCCGCCGTGCGCTCGGCGATCATCATCGAGGGCGCGTTGGTGTTGCCGCCAATCAGCGTCGGCATGACCGAGGCGTCGACCACGCGCAGGCCCTCGAGCCCGTGCACCAGCAGCTTGTCGTCGACGACGGCCATTGGGTCGCTCGACGGGCCCATTTTGCAGGTGCCGACCGGGTGATAGATCGTCTCGCACTTGGCGCGAATCCACTGCTCGATCTCGGCGTCGGTTCTGGCGCCGGCGCCCGGCGCCAGCTCGTCGGCGCGGTAGGGATCGAGGCCTGACTGGGCGAAGATCTCGCGGCCCATCTTCACGCCGGCGATCAGCGTGTCGAGGTCCTGACGCTCGGCGAGATAGTTCGCGTCGATCAGCGGATGCTGGGCGGGATCTTCGCTGCGCAGCCGGATCGTGCCCTTGCTCTCGGGCCGCAAGGTGCAGATGTGCAGGCTGTAGCCGTTCTTCTTCAGCCGCGTGCGGCCGTGGTCGATCACCAGCACCGGCAGGAAGTGGAGCTGCACGTCGGGCGCGGCGAGGCCGGAGCGCGTGCGCAGGAAGCCGCCCGATTCGGCGATCGGCGAGGTGCCGGGTCCCTTCTTGTTGACGACGTACTGGTAGAGCGAGACCAGCTTGTTGGCGCGGTCGTAGGTGTCCGAGGTCTTGCAGAACTGCAGCAGGGCCGCGTCGAGATGGTCCTGCATGTTGCCGCCGACGCCCGGCAGGTCGTGCGCCGGCTGGATGCCGATCGACTTCAGATGGTCGGCCGGGCCGATGCCCGACAGCATCAGAAGCTGCGGCGAGTTCACGGCGCCGCCGCACAGCATGACCTCGCGCGTCACCCTTGCCACCTCGTCGCGGCTGCCCTGCCTGTAGCGCACGCCCACGGCGCGACCCGCCTCGAGGATGACGCGCTCCGTGAGCGCGCCGGTGACGACCTTGACGTAGGCGCCGCTGTTCTCGACGGCCGGCCGGAGATAGGCGCTGGCCGCGCTCCAGCGCTCCTTGTTCTTCTGCGTCACCTGGTAGTAGCCGACGCCGTCCTGCTCGGCGCCGTTGAAGTCCTTCACGCGCTTGTGGCCGGCCTGCTCGCAAGCCTTGAGGAAGGCCTCGTTGAGGCGGCTGGGGTCGACCTGGTCGGCGACGTTCAGCGGCCCGCCGGTGCCGTGGAAGTCATCGGCGCCGCGCTCGTTGTTCTCGGCCTTCTTGAAATAGGGCAGCACGTCCTCGTAGCTCCAGCCCTCGTTGCCGAGCTGGCGCCAGTGGTCGTAGTCGCTGGCGTGGCCGCGCACGTAGAGCATGGCGTTGATCGCCGAGGAGCCGCCCAGCGTCTTGCCGCGCGGCCAGTACATGCGCCGGTCGTTGCAATGCTTCTGCGGCGTCGTCTCATAGTGCCAGTTGTAGGGCGACTTCTCGCCGAGGCTGGCGAACCCCGCCGGCATCTTCAGCATGAACGACTTGTCGGGGCCGCCGGCCTCCAGCACGAGAATGCGCAGCTTCGGCCGCTCCCAGGCCAGCCGCGCGGCCAGCGCGCAGCCTGCGGATCCGGCACCGACGATGATGTAGTCGTACAGCGAAGACATGGTCCCCTTCCTACGGCAGTCGATTCTCGATCACGGCGAAAAAAGGTCGGCCGGATAAGGGCGACAAAAACCCCCGCTCGTCCAGTGGAAAGACGCTGCGTGTGACGGAGTCGCCCACATTGCCGCCGACGGCGGCGACCTGCCCGGGCCGGACCTCGACCACGATATCGCAATGGCCGGCGCCGCGGTTGAGGTTCTGCAGGGTGGTCCCGCTGCCATTGCGCGAGGCGCAGATCAGGTCGCCGACCCGCGGTGCCCGCTCGTCGGGTGGGTGGGCGATGAAAGCGGCGCCGGGCTTCTTTGCTCGTTCGACCATGCGCTCGACATAGATCGTGTGGCGCTGGTCGGGGCAGAACAGGCTGCGCCGCACGCCCGCGCTCTGGATGTCCCAGGAAATGAAGGCGGCCGACCAGGCGATGTCGTCGAGGCCAGAGCGCTCGGGATGGCCGACGCTCGCCCAGTAGTCGTGGATGCGCTGGGGCGCGTCGCGCTCCTTGATGCCGAGCTGTTCGGTGCGGGGCTTCTCGGTCGCGGAGTAGGTGATCACCTGCTTGCCGAAGCGGCCCCATTCGCCGACCGCCAGCAGCACCATCGAGGTCTTGGCGCTCGCCGTCGGCGGCGGCGCCTCGGGCTTCCACGATGAGGCGGGGCAGGGGCCGAGCGGCGGCAGATCCCTGGCCTGAACGACGGGCTTCACCTTCGGCGCTTCCGCGCAGGCAGTGACCAGCAACAGGATCAGGATCGAAACGACACCGCGCATCGCTACCAGCGGCCGATCCCACCGATGAAGATCGTCGGGACGCCCTCGGTGCCGTCCTTCACGGTGAAGACCTGGCTGCCGGGCCGCCGTCCGGTACGCGGTTCGGAGACGTCGAGCCCCGCCGCCCTGAGCCGCGCATTGGCCCTGGCGATGTCGGGCACTCGCCACGACAGGCCCCAGAGCTGGTCGGGTGCGTCGGAGACGCCCTTCTTCAGGTCGTGCGCGATCTCGACCACGAGATCGCCGCAGCGGAAGAACAGCAGCCGCGCACCCCACGCGGGATTGCTGCGGTCGAGCCGCAGGTCGAGGCCGAGGCGTCCGGCATAGAAGGCGATGGCACGCTCCGGGTTCGGCGTGCGCACCACGACATGGTCGAGCCCCGACACGCAAGCGGCTTCGTCGCCGGTGAAGGGCGAGGGCGCATCGCCCGCCTTCGCGGCGAGCCCGATCGCAACGCCGTGGCCCTGGAGCGCCAGCGTATCGCCCGTGCGTTCGGCTTTCACCGCGCGCCGCTCGAGAAGCGTCGCGGCCTTGGCGACGTCGCCGGTCGCGTAGCCCATCGAACGAAGCCCTGGTGTACCGTCCGCGAAGACCAGCCCGACGTTGCCGGTGCGCAGTTTGCCGTCGACCGCGCGGCGACCCAGCAGAGTCTCGTAGGCGGTAATGGCGCCGCCGATTGTCAGATGGTCGAGGCTCTCAATCATTCGTGTACCAACCGGCGGGTGATGTTTCGGCGACCATCGACAATGCGAATGATGCGGACGAGGTCGTCGCGGTAGTCGTAGATAACGACATAGGGCGCGACGACACCGATCCGGATGTCCCGGCCGAGCAATGGCCTTTCGACCCCACTTCGTGGGAACATGATCAGGCGCTCGAAGAGACTTTCCATGTCGCGGCGATAGCGCGTGCCGACGTCAGGTCCTGCCTTGTCGGTGAGCATGGCAACAATCGCCGCGGCATCCAGCTCAGCCTGGGGCGAAACGACCAGCCGCGCCATCAGCGTTCGAGCTTGCCGAACCGTTGCTCCATGCGGGCGCGATATTCATCGAGCGACAAACCCTCCCCACGGTCGAGAGATGCACGCCCCTCGTCGACCAGCGGCTTGGCCCAGGACAGGTCGTCGATGTCGAGGACCATGTGCTCGGTGATGATGCTCGCCACGGCCTCGTCGACGCTGCCGTAGACGCCGGCCCTGACCTGCGCCTCGAGCCATTCCTGCTGCTCGCGAGGAAGGGTGATTGTCATCTATTAATTCTAACCCTTTTCCGGATTCTACCCAATACGCCTCAGGTTCGCCTTGTAGTTCTGGCCGCGCTTCACGTAGCTCTCCGCACTCATGGCGAGGCGTGCGGCGTTCTCCTGGTTGAGCTCGCGCACCGCCTTGGCCGGCGAGCCGAAGATCACCGAGCGGTCGGGGAAGCTCTTGTTTTCGGTGACGACCGCGCCGGCGCCGACCAGGCAGTCCTTGCCGATCACCGACTTGTTCAGCACCACCGCCTGGATGCCGATCAGCGAGCCGTCGCCGATCGTGCAACCGTGCAGCATCACCTGGTGACCGACCGTCACGTTTTTCCCGATGGTGAGCGGCGCGCCGGGGTCGGTGTGCAGCACGCAGAGCTCCTGGATGTTGCTGTCGTCGCCGATCACGATCGGCTCGTTGTCGCCGCGCAACACCGCGCCGAACCAGATGTTCACCCGCTCGCCCAGCCGCACGTCGCCGATGATGATCGCCTCTTCGGCGATGTAACAGGACTTGGGGATGACCGGGACGCGGTCGTTCAACTGGTATATGGCCATTTCACTCCCTTCCGTTTACGTAAACCTGCATTGACGTTTACGTAAACGTCAACTAAGAAATCCCCATCATGTCCGTCGCAGCCTCATCCTCGGCCAAGAGCGCCGCGCCGCGCGATCCTCAGCGCATCTATAGCATCGCCGAACTGTCACGCGAGTTTGCGATCACCCCGCGCACCATTCGCTTCTACGAGGACGAGGGCCTGATCAAGCCGCGCCGCCAGGGCATGACGCGTCTCTACAGCGTGGGCGACCGCACGCGGCTCGGCTGGATCCTGCGCGGCAAGCGCCTGGGATTTTCGCTGGCCGAGATCCGCGAGCTGCTCGACCTCTACCAGGTCGACCGCACCGGCGTGCAGCAGATGCGCGAGCTGTTGCGCCGCAGCCAGCTTCACATCGCCGATCTCGAGCGCAAGCGCGCCGATCTCGACCAGCACATCAAAGAGTTCAAGGAAGTGGAAAACCAGGTCAGTGCCGAGCTGAGGCAGCGCGGCGTCGATCCTGAAAGCGACTAGGAGGAAGCGATGGCCGTCTACAAGGCCCCGATCAAGGACATCCAGTTCGTCCTGAACGAAGTGCTCGACGTCTCGAAGCTCGCCAAGCTGCCGGGCTACGAGGAGGCGACGCCGGACACCATCCACGCCATCGTCGAGGAGGCGGCCAAGCTCTGCGAGAACGTGCTGTTCCCGCTGAACCGCACCGGCGACGAGGAAGGCTGCCACTACGAGAACGGCGTCGTGCGCACGTCCAAGGGCTTCAAGGAAGCCTACAAGCAGTTCGCCGAGGGCGGCTGGACGGCCGTGACCTGCGATCCCGAGTATGGCGGCCAGGGCCTGCCCGCGACCGTGGGCTTCGCGCTGCAGGAAATGTTCACCGCCTCCAACCAGGCCTTCGCGATGTATCCGGGGCTCAGCCACGGCGCCTACGAGGCGCTGTCGCGCCACGGCTCGGACGATCTCAAGAAGAAGTACCTGCCCAAGCTCACCGACGGCACCTGGACCGGCACGATGTGCCTCACTGAGCCCCATTGCGGCACCGACCTCGGCATGCTGCGCACCAGGGCCGAGCTTCAGGCCGACGGCTCCTACAGGATCACCGGCACCAAGATCTTCATCTCGGCCGGCGAGCACGATCTCGCCGAGAACATCCTGCATCTCGTGCTGGCGCGCCTGCCGGATGCGCCGGGCGGCACCAAGGGCATCTCGCTGTTCCTCGTGCCGAAGTTCCTGCCGAAGGCCGACGGTTCCGTCGGCGAGCGTAACGGCATCCGCTGCGGCGCCGTCGAGCACAAGATGGGCATCAAGGCCAACGCGACCTGCGTCATGAACCTCGACGGCGCGACCGGCTGGCTGGTCGGCGAGCTGAACAAAGGCATGCCGGCGATGTTCGTGATGATGAACGCCGCCCGCTTGGGCGTCGGCATGCAGGGCTTGGGCATCGCCGAGACCTCCTACCAGAGCGCCGTCGCCTACGCGCGCGACCGCCTGCAGGGCCGCTCGCTCACCGGCCCGAAGAACGCCGGCGGCCCGGCCGATCCCATCATCGTGCATCCCGACGTGCGCCGCATGCTGATGATCCAGAAGTCGTTCACCGAGGGCGCCCGCGCGCTCTCTCTGTGGGTCGGCATGCTGATCGACGAAGCGCATTCGCACCCCGACGCGGCGACGCGCGAGGCGGCCGACGATCTCATCCAGATGCTGACGCCGATCATCAAGGCCTATTTCACCGACATGGGCAGCGAGTGCGCCAACCTTGCGGTCCAGACCTACGGCGGCCACGGCTTCATCCGCGAGAACGGCGTCGAGCAGTTCGTGCGCGACGCCCGCATCACGCAGCTCTACGAGGGCACCAACGGCATCCAGGCGCTCGACCTGGTCGGCCGCAAGCTGCCGATGAAGGGCGGCCGCGCCGCACAGCGCCTGCTGGGCGAGATCTCGGGCTTCGTCGCCCGGCACAAGGCCGACGACAAGATGAAGGAGTTCGTCGAGCCGCTCGAGAAGGCGCTGGGCCGCGTGCAGGACTCCGCCCTGTTCCTGATGCAGAACGCCATGAAGAACCCGGACGAGGCGGGCGGCGCCGCCACCGACCTGCTGCGCCTGATGGCGCTCACGGCGATGGCCTTCATGTGGAACCGCATCGTGATCGCCGCCCACAAGGGCCTCGCCGCCGGTACCGACAACGCCTTCTACGAGGCCAAGCTCGCCACCGCGCGCTTCTACATGGCGCGCGTGCTGCCGCAGACCGTGTCGCTCAACCATCAGATCAAGGCCGGCGCCTCGACCCTGATGGCGCTGCCGGCCGAGGCGTTCTGACCGAGGGTGGTGCCAGCGACCTGTCGGCGCGGGCACTGCTCGCGCTGCAGGCGTTCGAGCTTGCCGCGCGCAGCGGCTCGTTCAAGGCCGCCGCCGAGCAGCTTCACATCACCGCTTCGGCGGTCAGCCATCGCATCGCCGGTCTCGAGCGCCAGCTCGGCGCCCGGCTCTTCGAGAGGGGGCCGCGCGGCGTCGTGCTGGCGCCGGCCGGCCGGCTTCTCGCCAGCACCACCGGCCGCGCCTTCGGCGATCTTTCTCGCGCGCTCGCCCGCCAGGGCGGCGGCTCGCAGCGCCTGCGCGTCTCGGCCGTGCCGATCTTCGCCTCGCACTGGCTGCTGCCGCGACTCGGCCAGTTCCTCGCCGCCCATCCCGGCATCGAGCTGCAGGTCGAGGCGAGCCCGCGCATGGCCGACATGGAGGCGGGCCTCGTCGACGTCGCGCTGCGCTACGGCGACGGCGACTGGCCCGACGTCGCCGCCGAGAAGGTGATGGAGCTCAGCGCCCTGCCGGTGGCCTCGCCCGAGCTGGCACGGCGGCTCAGGCTGCGCACGCCGGCCGATCTCGCGCGCGCGCCGCTGGTCCGGGTCTCGCCCTTCGGCACCTCGTGGACCGAATGGGCCGAGGGCGTCGGGCTCGATCCGGCGGACTTCGCCGAGCGCCGCGGCGGCGCCCCGGGAAGCGCCAAGGGCGTGCAGGTCGACGGCATGGGTGCGTCGTTGCGCGCAGCCGCCCACGGGCTCGGCATCGCATTGGTGTTCGATCCGCTGATCGAGAGCGAGATCGCCTCGGGCGCGCTCGTCCGCGTCGGACCGGCGTTGCCGGCGCGCGGCCAGATCTGGTTCGTCTGCCGTCCGCGCGAGCGCGGCCTGCCCGCCGTCCGCGCACTGCGCCGCTGGCTGCGCGCAGAGATCGCTGGCAGGGTGGCGTCGAAATGAAATCGGTGGCGGCCTATGTCGGCGCGGCGGTCCTCGAGATCGGCGGCTGCTTCGCGTTCTGGGTGTGGCTGAGGCTGGGGGCCTCGGTGTGGTGGGTCGTGCCGGGCATGGCGGCGCTCGGGCTGTTCGCCTGGGCGCTCACTTTCGTCGACGCCAGCGCGGCCGGCCGTGCCTACGCGGCCTATGGCGGTGTCTACATCGCGGCGACGCTCGTCTGGCTGTGGGCCGTCGAGGGCGCCCGCCCCGATCGCTGGGACGTCGCGGGCGCGATCGTCTGCCTGGTCGGCGCCGGCATCATCCTGTTCGGGCCGCATCGCACACCCGGCTGAGCGCCCGGGCTGAATTTCATTCAACCCGGCGGCCCGCCAATGCGTTTGCCCCGGAGCCCGCGTGGCGCGCGATATGGCCGCCATGGTCGACCTCACGCTCGCCGCGCGCGACGGCGTCAAGCTCGCAGCCACCTTCTTCGAGCCCGCCTCATCCAACGGCGGCGCCGTGCTGGTGAACAGCGGCACCGGAATCCCGCGCCAGTTCTACGGCGCGCTGGCCCAGCACCTCGCCGCCCGCGGCTTTGCCGTGCTGACCTACGACTATCGCGGCATCGGCCAGTCGGAGAAGCCGGCCGACGCCACGATGGAGCAGTGGGGTGGCATCGACCAGGCCTCGATGATCGACCATCTCGCGGCGCTCGCGCCCGGCACGTCGCGCGCCGTGATCGGCCATTCCTTCGGCGGCCAGGTGCTGGGGCTTGCCGACAATATCGGCGAGCTGTCCGCCGCCGTGCTGGTCTGTACCCAGAGCGGCCACTGGCGGCATTGGCCGGCCGGCCGGCGGCAGCTGCGCATGCTCGCCCTGTGGTGGCTCTTCATTCCGGGGCTCACCGCGCTCACCGGCCGCTTCCCGGGCTCGTGGATCGGCACCGCCGACCTGCCGAAGAGCGTGGCGCGCAGTTGGGCGCGCTGGGGCCGCTCGCCCCACTATGTCTGCGATGCACGCGGCGGGCCGCTCAGGCCGCACAACGACGAGGCGCGCTTTCCGCTGCGCTGGATGAGCTTCACCGACGATCCGATCGCGCCGCTCTCCGCGGTCGAGGCGATCCGTCCCTACTATCCCAATGCGCAGGTCGAGCGCCTGCATCTGGCGCCGGCCGATCTCGGCGTCGATGCGGTCGGCCATTTCGGCTTCTTCCGCAAGTCGATGCCGCGCCAGCCGTGGGACGATCTTGCCGGCTGGCTCGCGCAAAACCCCGGAGGAACCCGACATGCGGCAGCTGACCTACGTGAAGCCCAACCTGTTGGAATGGTGGGACGTTCCCGAACCGCGTCTGCAGGATGACCGCGACGCCATCGTGGCGCCGCTGGCGGTGACGCGCTGCGACCTCGACCTCTCGATTGCCACCGGCAGCGCGGGCTTCGCCGGCCCGTTCGCGATGGGCCACGAGGCGGCGGGCGTCGTGACCTCTGTCGGCGATGCGGTGCGGGACTTCGCGCCCGGCGACCGGGTGATCGTGCCGTTCCAGATCAGCTGCGGCACCTGCGAGCGCTGCCGCCGCGGCCACACCAATGCCTGCACGTCCGTTCCCTTCCGCGCCTCCTACGGCCTGAAGCCGGTCTGCGGCATCGAATATGGCGGTGCGCTGTCGGACCTGCTGCGCGTGCCGTTCGCCGACCACATGCTGGTCAGGCACCCGCACGGTCACGCGCTGTCGCAGACCGCCGCCCTCGCCGATGCTGCGACCGGCGGCTTCAGCGCGGTCAAGCCGTGGCTGCAGCGCACGCCCGGCGCCGCCGTGCTGGTGGTCGGCGGCCGTGGCCAGGGGATCGGCCTGCTCGCCGTTCAGGCGGCGCTGGCGCTCGGATCGCGGCGGGTCGTCTATCTCGACGACAATGCGAGTCGCTGCGCGCTCGCCAGGGCGCTGGGCGCCGAGGTCCACCAGGCGCCGGCCGGCCTCGACATGCCGCCGATCGGCACCTTCCCGATCGTGATCGACGCTGCCGGCTCGACGCCCAGCCTGCATCTCGCGCTGAGGTCGGTGGAGCCCTGCGGCGTCTGCCAGCGGACCTACGGCGATTTCAGCGAGACCACGCCGGTCCTGCTGCGCCACATGTACGGCATCGGCATCACGCTCCATGTCGGCCGCGTCCAGGCGCGCGCCGAGCTGCCGGAATGCCTCGACCATGTCACGGCCGGACATCTGCACCCCGAGAGGGTGCTGACCCTGCGCGCCCGCTTCGAGGACGCGCATGAGGCGATCAAGGATCCGACGATCAAGGTAGTGTTCCTGCGCGACGGGATCGACTAGGTGGGGCGTACGACGGTCTTCAGGACGTACTGCTCGTCGTAGTCGGCGAGCCGCGGATAGTCGATCGTCGGCGCCGTGGTCAGGCCCAGGACGCGCTCGCGGTAGCGGGCGAGCCGGTCCGCGCGCTCCTCGTCGCCGATGCGCGCCGGGGCATGCACGATGAAGGGCTCGACCACGGTGAAGCCGGTGAAGTAGAGCATGCCGTGGTTGATCGGAAAGAGAATCGCCTCGATCGGCCCGTTCAGTCCCTTCTCGGCATACATCGACTCCGGCCCGCCGATGGTGAGGGCGCACATGGCGCGTTTGCCGGCGAAGACGCCGCGGTCGTACCACTTGCCGCCGCCGTAGATGCGGCCGCCCGAGGCGAAGACGCGGTCGACCCAGCCCTTGAGGATTGCCGGCACGCCGAACCACCACAGCGGGAACTGCAGGATCAGCGCGTCGCAGCGGAACAGCTTGTCCATCTCCTCCTGGATGTCGGCGGCGAAGCCGTCATGCGCGGCGGCGTGGGCTTCCTCTGCCTGCTGGCGGAAGAGATCGGGATTGTGGACGGTCGTGAAGTTGCGGCGGTCCGACACGGGGTTGAAGCCCATCGCGTAGAGGTCCGAAATCTCGACCGTATGCCCCGCTTCCGTCAGGGCGTCTCTCGCTGTGCGGGTCATGGCGCCGTTGAAGCTCTTCGCCTCGGGATGGGCATGGACGATAAAGACGCGCATCGTTCACCTGTGTCGTCTGTGTCGGCGGATACGACCTGCCAAGCCGGCCGATCCCGACCGAGGGGCGCGCCCGGTTGCGAACGGGGCGTCCGCACGGGCAGACTGCCGGCAAATCCGCAACCGAGGAAGCACCCGAATGTCCGCACCCCACGTTCTCGCCGAGGTCAAAGACGGAATCGGCTGGCTGACGCTCAACCGTCCCGACCAGCTCAACGCGCTCTCGATGGAGATGCGCGAGCTCTTGATCGAGCACACCGCGAGGTTCGAGAAGGACCCCGCCGTGCGCTGCGTGGTGATCCGCGGCTCGGGCACGCATTTCATGGCCGGCGGCGACATCAAGGGCTTCCACGAATCGCTGAGCGGTCCCGACAAGGCCGCCCACCTCGCCGGCTTCGAGATGAGGGTCGTCAAGGTGCACCAGGCGATCTACCAGATCCGCCGCATGAACAAGCCGGTGCTGGCCTCGGTGCAGGGCGCCGCCGCGGGCTTCGGCCTGTCGCTGATCCTGAACTGCGACCTCGCGATCGCCAGCGACGATTCCTTCTTCACGCTCGCCTACCGGCACATCGGTCTCTCGGCCGACGGCGGTGCGACCTATTTCCTGCCGAGGGTCGTGGGCGAGCGCAAGGCGCTGGAGATCGCGCTGCTCGGCGAGCGGTTCACCGCGGCCGAGGCCAAGGCCAACAACATCCTGAACTGGGTCGTGCCGAAGGATCAGCTCGCCGCCGAGACCGAAAAGATGGCGCGCAAGCTCGCCGACGGACCGACGTTTGCGCTCGGCGTCGCCAAGAGACTGATCCGCAACTCGTTCGACAACAGCTGGGACGAGCATTCCCACCGCGAGGCCGAGGGCCTCGCCGCCTGCGCCGCGACCGAGGACCATTTCGAGGGCCTCAATGCCTTCCTCGAAAAGAGAAAGGCGAACTTCAAGGGGAGGTGACCCGCCTCGACTCTCGACTGGCGTCTTGCCGATGCAGCCTGATCAGCAGGCGAAGCGCCAGCTCGACGACCTGTCTATCGTCGCTGAGCCCCGATGCCCTTCGGGCGGCCGCCAGCAATGTTTCGTCGATCTCGACGCGGGCCATCCTAGCTATCCCTAAGCCGCCCGCGGTCGGATTGCCCTGAGTTCCTGCTCGATCTCGCGGCGTCGCTCCATCAGCTCGAAGTCGGTCTGCAGACCGAGGAACATGCCCTCGGAGACGCCGAAGTAGCGGGCGAGGCGCAGGTCGGTGTCGGCGGTGATCGCTCGCTTACCGAGGAGGATCTCGTTGATGCGCCGCGGCGGCACGCCGATGGCGCGCGCCAGAGCGTTATGCGAGAGGTTCATGGGCTTCATGAATTCCTCCGCCAGGATTTCGCCTGGATGAGGGTTGCGCCTAGCGGTGGTAGTCGACGATCCCGCCATTGTCGGATTTCCCATGGCCGGAATGATACCACCAGAGAAGATTTCATTCGGATGGATTTTCGATCTTCCGGACCGCGAATCTCAACGGCGGAGGTTACTCCGTCCGCTCTCCTCACTCGCCTTGCTACTGCGTCGTGATCTTCGCCGACTCGACCACGCCCTTCCACTTCGGCACCTCGGCGCCGATCATGGCGGCGAATTCCTGCGGCGTGCTGGCGGTGGCGATGCTGCCATAGCCCAAGAACTTGCGCTGGATCTCGGGATCGGCCAGCACCGTCCGGATCGCCGCGTTCAGCTTGGCGATCACCGGCGCGGGCGTGCCGGCTGGCGCCAGGATGCCGAACCAGACGTTGACCTCGAAGCCCTGAAGCGACTGGCCGATGGTCGGCGCGCCCGGCATCAGCGGCGAGGGCTTGGCGGTGGAGACGCCCAGCAGTTTCAGCTTGCCGCCCTTGACCGCCGCACCCATCGAGTCGGAGGAGGTCGTGAGCAGCATCTTCACCTCGCCGTTCATCACCGCCATGGTCGAAGGGGCCTGGCCCTTGTAGGGCACGTGGACCAGCTTGAGGCCGGCGTCCCTGGCAAACAGCTCGGTCGCGAGATGTCCCAGCGAGCCCGCGCCCGCCGTCGCATACTCGACGCCGCCCGGCTGGGCCTTGGCCCAGGCGACGAATTCCTTGACGTTGCCGGCCGGCACGCTGGGATTCAACACCAGCACCAGCGGCGCGATCGAGACCAGCGAGACCGGCGCGAAGTCCTTGACCGGATCGTAGCCCACGTCCTTCTGCAAGAGTGGCACGATGGCGCTCGGTCCGTTGTTGCCGAACACCAGCGTGTAGCCGTCGGGTGCCGCCGTTGCGACCTGCTTGGTGCCGATGGCACCCGCCGCACCGGCCTTGTTGTCGACGATCACCGGCTGGCCCAGCGCCTTCGACAGCGGCTCCTGAAGCGTGCGCGCCATGATGTCCGTCGTGCCGCCCGGGGGATAGGGCACGATCAGCTTGATCGGCTTGTCGGGATATTGCGCCTGTGCGGCGGCAGGCACGGCGCCCAGCGCCAAGGCAAGACACAGCAAGGCGATTCGTCTTCTCATCATCGTTTCCTCCCAGAAACTTTTTGGAGCAGTGCCGCGGTGTCGGCGCCCAGCGCCGGTACGTCAGGGCCGACGCCGACCGAACCATCGCCGAAGCGGAAAGGCGGATTGGGCACCAGGAAGCTTCCGGCGCCGTCGTTTACAGTGGCCAGCGAGCCGCGCACCGCAAGCTGCGGATCGGCCATCGCTTCGGCCACGCTGAGGTAGCGCGAGCAGGGCACGCCCGCCGCCATCAGCAGGTCCTCGCAGTCGCGGGCCGCGCGCGTGGCGGTCCAGTCCTCGATGGCTGCCATCAGCGCATCCCAGTGCGTCGTGCGCGCCGCGACTGTGGCGAAGCGCGGATCGGTCTTCCACTCGGGACAGCCCATCGCATCGGCGAGCTGCTCGAAGTTGCGCTGGTTCACCGGCGCCACGATCACGAAGCCGTCGCTGGCCCGCATCGGCACGTAGAGCGGCCGGCGGTCCTTCGACGGGAACTGCGCCTCCTGGCATTCGAAGACCAGCAGGTTGATCATCGAGTCCATCAGCGCCACGTCGATGAACTGGCCGTTGCCGTGGCGCAGGCGGCCGATCAGCGCGGTCTGGATGGCGCCGAAGGCATAGACCGCGGCCAGCACGTCGGCCACGAAGATGCCGGTCTTGGCCGGCCGCTCCTGCCCCGCTTGAATTGAGCTGGCCTGATAGGTGAACTGCGTGTGATCGAAGCCGCTCGCGGCGTGGATCACCGGCGCGTAGGCGGGCTGTTCGGCGCGCGGGCCGGTCTGGCCGAAGCCCGAGATCGAGCAATAGACGAGATCGGGTTTGGCCGCAGACAGCGTCGCATAGTCGAGGCCGAGGCGCTTCATGACGCCCGGCCGGAAGTTCTCGACCACGACGTCGCTCGCCGCCACGAGACGCCGGGCGGCGTTGCGGCCTTCCTCGCTCTTGAGGTCCAGCGCGACGCTCTTCTTGCCGGCATTGAGATGGCCGAAATAGGTGCTGTGGCCGTCGCGCAGCGGCGGGCGGCTGCGCATGTGGTCGCCGTGCGGCTCCTCGACCTTCACGACCTCGGCGCCGCAGTCGGCCAGCAGGCGCGTGCAATAGGGCCCGGCGATCATGCTGGTGAAGTCGACGACCCGCATGCCGGCGAGAGGTTTGGTCATGGCCTAGTTCGACTTCGCCACGCGGATGCGGTCGCGATAGCGGCCGCGCAGGCTTTCGAGATGTTCGGTCATGGCCTTGGCCGCACCGTCGGCATCGCGGGCGCGCAGGCGGGCGAGGAAGAGACGGCGCGCCTTGATGGTGAGGTCGTGCCGCTCGCCGCCGGCGGCGTGGGCGAAGTCGCGCATCACCTCCATCAAGGCCCCCATCAGCATGACCATGACGGCGTTGTGCGTGGCTCGCGCCAGCAGATTGTGGAACTCGATGTGGACGTCGATCTTGTCGTCGTAGCGCCGCGCCTTCAGCAGCCGCTCGGCCTCGTCGACGTTGGCCGTGAGGGCGGCCAGGTCGTCGTCGGTGGCGCGCGTGCAGGCGATGCGCACGACCGTCGTCTCGAGCCACTGCCGCGCCTCGGTGAGCTCGTCGAGCGACACGCTGCCGAGCTGGTAGAGGTTGCGGAAGCTGTCGCCGATCAGGGCGGGATTGCCCTGGCCGATGAAGGCGCCGCCGCGGGCGCCGGCCTGCAAGGCGATGAGGCCGGTGCGTTCGAGCGTGCGCAGCGCCTCGCGCACCGCGCCGCGGCTGACGCCGAAGCTCTCGGCCAGCTCGCGCTCGGGCGGCAGCTTGTCGCCCGAACGCAGCTCGCCCGAGGCGATGCGTGCCTGGATCTGCGTCGAGACCTCGTCGGACAGCCGCTTGCGCTTGATCGGGGCGAAATCCTGGCTCATGGCGCGTCTCCCGAGGTGAGTCCGGCCAACGCGGCGCCGCCGATCCGCTCGCGATAGGCGTCCTCACCGCCGCGCGCGTGGCTCGCGAGGTAGGCATCGAACGTGGCCTGGTCGCGGCTGGCGGCCACGTAGGCCTTGAGATGTTGCTCGTCCTGGTCGTAAAGGCCGGGGCTGCCGCCGGGATGGGCGCCGAACGGCGCCACGACGATCGCATCGACGAAGGCCGAAGGAATCTTGGTCAGCCGCGCATCGTGGCGCACCGTGCTCGACGGCACGATGCGGTCGACCGAGCAGATCACGTGCCGGGCCGCCTGCGCCATCAGAAGGTCGAAGTAGCCGGCGCCGAAATACTGCACGTTGCCTTCCGCGTCGGCCTGCTGGCCGTGCAGGAATACGACGTCGGGCTTGATCGCCGGCACCTCGAGCAGCGGCCGGCCGCCCTCCTGGATGCGGGCCTTGCGATAGCTCTCGGGGTTGACCTTCGGCAGGTCGGTGCCGAGATCGGGGATCAGCCCGTAGGGCAGGTCGCAGGCGCCGGCACGCAGGCCGCCGGCGATGCCGGGCCCGTCCATCTCCAGCACCCTGATCGCGCCCGACTGCGCGGCGCGGCGGAAATTGGGCGCGAGCCCCAGATGCTCGAAGCTGATGAAGACGCAGGCCGTCTCCTTCACGCAGCCGGCGCCGATCAGCATGTCGGGCGCCACGCTGCCGGGCGCCGGCACCAGCGTGAGGTCGCGCACGCCCCTGGCGATCAGGCCGCGCACCAGCGCCATCGGCTGGCCGTGGAAGATCCAGCCGCCGATGCCCAGCGTCATGCCGTCCTTCACGGCGGCGAGCGCCGTGTCGAGGGCGACGATCTTGCCCGCAGGTTTCACCGTGCCCATCGCGTCACCCGTGCAGCATGTGGCGGGCGATTACCAGACGCTGGATCTGGTTGGTGCCCTCGAAGATCTGGTTGATCTTGGCGTCGCGCATGAAGCGCTCGACCGGGAAGTCGCGCATGTAGCCGGCGCCGCCGAAGATCTGCACGGCGTCGGTCGTCACCTTCATCGCGGTGTCGCTGGCGAAGCATTTCACCATCGACGCCTTGGCCGAGAAGCCGTCCCATTCCCCGCGGTCGGCCATGCGCGTGCAGTCGTAGAGCATGCAGCGCGCCGCCTCGGTCTGCATCTGCATGTCGGCCAGCATGAACTGGATGCCCTGGAACTCGGCGATCGGCCGGCCGAACTGGTTGCGCTCTCGGGCGTAGGCGGTCGATACGTCGATCGCGCCCTGGGCGAGGCCGACCGCGGTCGCGCCGACGGTCGGCCGGTTGAGGTCGAGGATGCGCATGCAGGTCTTGAAGGCCTGGCCCTCGGGACCGATCATGTTCTCGGCCGGCACGCGCACATTGTCGAAGAAGATCGGCACGTTGGGCACGCCGCGGATGCCCATCTTGCGGTCCTCCTTGCCGAACGAGAAGCCGGGCGTCGCGGTATCGACGATGAAGGCCGAGATGCCGTTGGCGCCCTTGCCCTCGCTGGTGCGCGCGAACACCAGGATGAAATGGGCCACCGAGCCGAAGGTGATGTAGATCTTGCCGCCGTTCAGCACCCAGCTCGCGCCGTCCTGAACCGCGCGAGTCTTCATCGACGAGACGTCCGAGCCCGTGCCGGGTTCGGTGATGGCGACGGCGGTCAACGTGCGGCCCTTGGCCGACAGGCCGAGATAGTGGCGCTTCTGCTCCTCGGTCCCGAAGTTCAGGATCGGCAGGATGAGGCCGAAGGAATTGTTGGCGGCGAGCAGCGCTGCGGACTCCGAAACCTTGGCGATCTCCTCCTTCACGAGGCATACGGACGTGAGATCGGCGCCGGGGCCGCCGTATTCTTCCGGCACCCAGAGCTGCAGCAGCCCCATGTCGCCGAAGATCTCGACCAGCTCCTCGGGGAAGCGGTTGTTCTCGTCGATCTCCGAGGCGATCGGCGCCACGTGCTTCTCCACCATCCTGCGCACCTGGTCGCGCAGCAGCAGGTGATGTTCCTCGAAATGATAGTTGTTCATCGGTCGAACCTCAGTGGGCCTTGGGCCAGGGAAACTTGCGGGGCAGCACGCCCGTCGTGTCGACGGTGCGGCGCAGCAGGAACAGCTCTTCGTCGTCGGGATTGGCGGTGCGTTCGATCTTGGCCGGCACGACGAGATCGAAGCCGGTGTTGTCGCGGACCTCGTCGAGCGTGACGCCCTCGTGCAGCGACCTGATGCGCATGGCCTTGCTCGCGGGCTCGAAGTCGAAGACGCCGAGCGGCGTCACCACCAGGCGCGGACCGCCCTCGGGCAGGCCGAAGTCGGTGCGCGAGGTGCCGCCGTCGAGGAAACCCGCGCCGCAGACGAAGTCGACCTTGGGCACGAAGGCGCCGCGGTCGTGGCGGGTCATCATGATGTAGAAGCGCCGCGACAGGCCGCACAGCGCGCTGATGCCCACCGTGCCGGGGCCGCGCAGCCGCGGCTTCGCATGATCGCCGACGCAGACGGTGTTGATGTTGCCGAACCGGTCGGTCTGCAGCGCGCCCAGGATGGCGAAGTCGAAGAAGTGCACCTGCCAGTCGATGAAGTCGATCATCTGCGGCAGGTCCATCACCGCTTCGGCCACGGCAATGTTCTCGGCGTCGGCGGCGGGGCGGATGATGCCTTCGGTCGGATTGGTCATGCCGCCGGGGCCCGACACCCACCACAGGTGCGGCGCTTGTTTCTGGCGTGCGAGGTTGCAGGCCGCGACCTGGATGTCGGAGTTGGTGCCGACGATCGCCTTCTCGCCGTCGGCCATGTCGCGTGACAGCAGCACCGCCAGCATCTCGCCCATGGAGAATTCGTTCGTCGATATCGGCATGTCGTTCCTTTCGGATCAGCTCGAGAGGCCTAGCCGCACCGGCAGCGCCTTGAAGCCGCCGACGAGGTTGGCGTGGATGCGCTGGACGTCGCCGGCCGGTTCGATGCTGTCGATCCGGCGCGCGAAGGCGCGGTAGAAGGTCGTGAGCTCGAGGCGGGCGAGCGACAAGCCGAGGCACATGTGGCCGCCGAAGCCGAAGGCGAGGTGCTTGTTCGGCGTGCGCTCGATGTCGAAGCGGAACGGGTCGGCGAAGACCGCGTCGTCGCGGTTGGCCGAGGGATAGAAGAGGCCGACGCCGTCGCCGGCGGCGATGGTCGTGTCGCCCAGCCGATAGTCCTCGCGTGCCGTTCGCAGGAAGTGCTTCACCGGCGACACCCAGCGCAGCATCTCCTCGACGGCACCCCTGGCCTTCTCGGGGGCGGACCTGAGTTTGCGCCACTGGTCCGGATGCTCGGCGAACGCCAGCAGGCCGCCCGCCGTCACCGCCGCCGTCGTGTCGTGGCCGGCCGTGGCGATCACGGCGTAATACGAGGCGGTTTCCAGGTCGCCCATCGGCTTGTCGTAGGGCCGGCCGCGGGCGATCACGGTCGCAAGATCGTCGCGCGGCGACCTGCGGCGATCGGCAGCCATCGCGGTGAAATAGTCGAAGAGTTCCTGCAGCAGGTCGAAGCGCTCGCCCTCGGCTGCATCCGCCCGGCCGAGGTCGACGTCATCGGCGCCGAAGAACTGCTGGGTCAGCCGCAGCATCAGCGGCTGGTCCTCGCGTGGCACGCCGAGGATCGACATGATCACCCTGAGCGGGAAGAGGTTCGCGACCTCGCGCGCGAAGTCGAACGGCTCGCCGCCGAAGGTCGCGATATGGTCGAGCGATTCCTCGGCCAGCGCCGCGACGGCGGCCTCGAACTTCCGCACCCCGGGGCCCATGAACCACTCGGCGGTCACGCGCCGGTATTCGCGGTGGTCGGGGTTGTCCATGTGCGCGACCGTTCGATACATGCGGTCGAGCTTGCCGCCGAACGTGCTGCTCGTGCGCTTGGCCGCCGCTTCCTGGGCGCGCGTCATCAGGTTGAGCCGGCGGCTGTTGATGAAGACGTCGTTCTTGCGCGACACCTCCATGATGTCGGCGTGGCGCGTCAGCGCCCAGAACGGGCGGTAGTCGGCGGGCTGGGTCCAATGCACCGGCGACGTGCGGCGCAAGTGCGAGAACAGCGCGTGGATGCGGCTTTCATCGGCGTGGACGGCCGGCGACACCAGCGCATCGGCCAGCGCGCCTGGCGCAAGGTCGGTCCCAGCCATTGCCGTCGCGGCGGACATCGGGCGTCGTCTCCTCCTGGCCGGTCTCTCGCCGGCTATTGGTCTATATTTTTATTGGTCCGACCAATACGAGGTCAAGCTGGATGTCCACAGGGCTTGACAGGAATCCTATCTATTCCTATATGTGATGGATGTGTCCTGCCACCGTTCGCATTGTCCCGTTCCGCCAGATCGAGCGGTCGCGCGCCGGCGGCGCGACCGTCGTGAAATGTCCGCTTTGGCGACTCCCGGCGCGACAGGGAGCCGGCGTGGTTTTCCCTTTGGCGGCAGCGGCTTGGCTGTCGGACAGTGACTCGCCAGCCGATGCGGGTAGGTGACTCCCTATCAGCGGCCCTTCCAGTTGGGCTTGCGCTTCTCGGCGAAGGCCTTCGGTCCCTCGACCGTGTCCTCGCTCTTCGCCATGGCGACGAAGGCGGGGTAGTGCTGGTTGTGCATGGCCACCTCGAGCGCCGGCGTGTCGAGCGAGCGCATCACCGTCTGCTTGGTGGCACGCACAGACATTGGCGAGCAGGCGAGGATCTCGTCGGCCCAGCGGCGCGCGGCCTTCATCAGGCCGGCGTGCGGCACCACCTCGGTGACGAAGCCCAGCTCGTAACCTTCCTTGGCGGGGACGTGGCGACCCGTCAGCATCATGCCCATCGCCTTCTTAAGCGGGATCATGCGGGAGAGGCGCTGCATGCCGCCGGCGCCGGCGGCGAGGCCGACGCGCGGCTCGGGCAGCGCGAACTTCGCCTGATCGGAGGCCACAATGATGTCACAGGCCAGCGCGATCTCGAAGCCGCCGCCCATGGCGATGCCGTTGACCGCGGCGATGACTGGCTTGTCGAGGTCGTGGCGGTTGGTGAGGCCGCCGAAGCCCTTCGCCGGATGGACCGGCCGCTTGCCGGTCTTGGCCTGCAACTCGGCGTGGTACTTGAGGTCGTTGCCGGCGCAGAAGGCCTTGTCGCCGGCACCGGTGATGATGGCGACCCACAACTCGGGATTGGTGGAGAACTCGTCGAAGGCTGCGACCAGCTCCTCGTTCGCCATGGGATGGCAGGCGTTGTAGACCTCGGGGCGGTTGATCGTGACGATCATCAGGCGGCCGTCGGTCTCGACCTTGCTGTATTGACCCATGGCGATTTCCTCTCTGACTGCGATGAATGGCGATTTACCGTCCAAAATGCCGCGGTGAAAAGCCGACTGGAATGGCCCATCTGCATGGTGAAATGGCATTCATGGTTCTGAAGCACGCCGCCGCCCTGACGGCGGGGGCGTTGGCAACGCTGTCCGCCGATTTCACTTACGCTGCGACGTTAAACCAGAATCTTGGGATCTGGCAGGAAGACGCCGATGTGCCTGCCGAGAAGGCACCACTGATGGTGGTCGACCCTGTCGCGGCCCTGCCTCCCGTCGCCCGGCCGCGTCCGGTCGTTCCCGTCCAGGCGAAAGTCGCCCCCAGCCCGATCGGCACCACGGCGCCCGGCCCGACGGCGGCCGAGATTGTGGGTAAGTTGCTGTCGCCGCGGGCATCCGATCCCGACGTGCCGTTGCCGCATCCCGACCTGTCCGAGAAATCGCAGGATGGCCGGCCGCTGACCGGCCCGACCCTGTACGGCCGCAGCGAGCCCGGGGGCGGCGTCGTGGGCCTCAGAGTGCCCATTCCCGTGGACCGGAGCGGCTCCCAGGGCAACACAAGATATGGTTCCGACAGCCGGCCGGCCGAGGTGCCATCGCCGGGGCTCCTGCGGGCGCGATAATCGGGCACTGTTGCGGCAGTGTCACAGGTCCCGGCCGAGTCAACGCAAGCCGGTCCGGTCCGGTTGCGGTGCACCAGCGGTGGTGTGTATATTTGCCCGCAGTTGGCGACATCGAGACAGCCCCGCCGACTCCCGACGACAAGTTTCAGTCACGACAAGTTTTGAACGAGGGGAAGAACTCATGAAGAAGGCACTTCTGGCCGCTGCGGCGGTCGTAGCGCTGCCGGTCATGGCCCAGGC